>Ga0066704_10000768_pt1 | contig 12465 bp, 9 predicted proteins | sample GraSoiAngelo_153_FD_66458 | JGI IMG/M metagenome (GOLD analysis project Ga0066704, IMG submission 66458) | Grasslands soil microbial communities from the Angelo Coastal Reserve, California, USA - 14_1009_12_40cm | ecosystem: Environmental > Terrestrial > Soil > Grasslands | place: USA... | reverse complement strand
AATGGTGCCGAAGAAGGGACTCGAACCCCCACACCCTTGCGGGTACATGGACCTGAACCATGCGCGTCTGCCAATTCCGCCACTTCGGCAAAAGTGACTCGGATGCGGCGATAGTCGCGCCGCCTTCCAGGAGAGTAATATTCTACAGCATCGTTGACAGAGAAGCGGTCGCGGACGGGCGCTGTTGTCTCGGGCGCTTTGCTAAAGAGGTGCAGACCGCAAACCCGTATGCGAACGACAGCATCCAAAGCACGGAATCGCTAGACAAATGATTAGGAGTACGACGTGCCCGAAATCGCCATGGAAAATTCCACCAAGCTTCCAGACGACGTAACGAGTCATCTACGGCGGCTCGCCCACGACCTCAGCAATTCCATCGAGACTATTCTCCAAGCTGCCTATCTGCTGGGACAGGCGAAGCTGGACGCCAATAGCAAAAAGTGGTCCCAACTTATCGACACCGCGGCGCAGGACGCGGCGCGCATCAACCGCGAGATTCGCGAAATTCTTCGCTCGCAGAGTTAGTGGGTGAGGTGTCAGGTCTCAGGGCTCAGGTGTCAGGTCTGAGTCATCAGGAATTAGGCATCAGCTCTCAGGAATTAGGTCCCAAGTCTCAACCGCAGAGGCCGACTCAGATTTATACGAGAGTTCCCCAAGAGCAAAGACCCGATACCTGAGACCTGGCACCCGAGACCTGGTTCGCGACACCTAGCTCTGCAGCTTCGCGCTCATCGTGATATTGGCCTTCAACACTTTGGAAACGGGGCAACCACTTTTGGCATTCTCCGCAGCTTTTTGGAAGGCTGCCGCATCGGCGCTGGGAACACGACCAACCACGTCGAGATGCACCGCCGTAATTGCCCATCCGGAGTCTTGTTTTTCCATGGTGAGAGTGGCGGAAGTGTTGATGCTTTCCGGAGTGAGATTGGCCCCCCCCAACTGCGCCGAAAGAGCCATAGAGAAACAGGCAGCATGGGCTGCTGCAATCAGTTCTTCGGGATTGGTGCCGGGAGTGTTTTCGAAACGGGTGGCGAAGGAATATGGAGTATTCGACAACACTCCACTGGTTGCGGATACGGTGCCTTTACCGTCTTTGAGTCCGCCTTTCCACACCGCGCTGGCCTTGCGTTGCATTCGTCTCTCCTCAATCTGAAGTTTTTGTGACCTCAGCATTGTAGATGGCGGAGAGGTCGGCTGTCAGGTGAGCTGACGTTCCACACTTTTCCAAGAAATCTGAAACTTAGGCTGACAACTGCTGTGGCATCGCCGGAACACTGCTGCTCCAGCAGGCGCCAATCATGAGCCATGCGCCAAAGCGTCGCCAGGCATGCATGAAAGTACCTTCGTCGGCGATAGTGGCGCCATTTTCTCGTCGGATCACGATAGTGTAGCGCCCCATTTCGACGGCCATGTCGGTGGAGTAATCCACTCGGACTGTCTCCAGTCGCAGGTCCTGGTATCCCGCCTCGCCGTATTGGCGCAACAGGCGTTCAATGGCTTTCGTCCCGTGAGCAACTTCACGTTGTGGGGTCATGAAAAGTCCGTCAGACGAGAACAGACCTGCCACTTGATCGTAATTGCCGGTGTTGAATGCGGTGGAATAATCCTGAGAGAGTCCGCGGATCGTGGACTCCACATCTAAAAACGGACGAGAATCGGGCACACCACTGGCAAATGGCCGGTACATCGAGCTACCTCCTGGGGGTTAGGGCTTGTTGTCGCCGCGTCTTTCACCCGACCGGAAGGCGAGTGACGCAATCTAAATACAAACGCATTCTAGCGCGAATGAGTGCGCAAGGAGCGGATAAGTTTTCCACCGGCATCAACACTTTAACGCACAGGATGGTTTCTTGCCGATGCCAGGAATATTTTCGTAGTTTTTCGCGATGAACGAGAGAAAGGTTGAAGCAAATTTTCATTGGCTATCCAAATAGCCGGCGGCACGCCGGCGCTACTATTAGTTTTGCGGCGAGATGTTGCTTCCCAAAACTTGGCAGAAACGTCGAACAATGAGTAAAGTACTGTCTCCGTGGTCTGAGTCCCCGTATTAAGGAGCTATGCGGAATGCGTCAATTTCTGATCCTGTTGTTTGCCGTTCTTTGCTGCAGCGTGTTTGCCTCTTCTCAAACTGCCGATGAATTGATCAGCAAGAATATCAAGGCCAAGGGCGGGATGGACGCGATCAAAGCCATCAAGTCGGTACGCATGGCGGGCCGATTGGATGCAGCGGGCGGCTTTACTGGCAGGGTGGGCCAGGAAAACATGCGCCCTAACCTGGTGCGCGAAACTTTCTCCCTGCAAGGCATGACAGCGGTGCAAGCTTACGACGGTTCGACGGCGTGGCAGATCCAGCCTTTCGGCGGGCACAAGGATCCTCAGCTGATGGGAGAGGACGACGTGCGCGACTTGCTAATCGACTCTGATTTCGACGGGCCTTTGGTGGATTACAAGGCAAAGGGCAATACGGTCGAATATCTGGGTCACGACACCATTGATGGGGACGATGTTTTGCGGCTCAAGGTCACACTGAAGAACGGCGACATCGTCTACTACTATTTGGATCCAGACACTTTTCTTGAAATCCGGACGGAACGACAGGAATTTGTGCGTGGCTCGGTGCGTGAAAACGTCACCGATCTGGGCTCTTATAAAAAGGTTGCAGGTCTAATGTATCCCTTCTCCATAGCTTCTGGCCCCAAGAATGATCCCAGCTCCTGGCAAAGCGTCACGATGGAAAAGATCGAAGTGAACGTGCCGCTCGGCAGTTCCGAGTTCGCGGTTCCGGCCTCCTTGAGCAAAGAAGCACCCAAGAGACAGGAATCAGCGAAGCAGTGACCTGGGCCGACCATCAACAAACTTCAAATTTTCAAGAGGACTCTTACATGATCGCTTGCGTCTGCCGGTACAACTGGCTGAGATTGAAACTGGTGGCCTGTGCATCTTTATTTTTGTCGGCCGCCGCCGCCGCTCAGCGACCAGTCAAGTTTGACGCTGCCACTATTTCCGGACTGCCTGCCCGCAATATCGGATCCGCCACTATGAGCGGACGGGTGGCAGCTGTGGACGCGGTGAACGAAAAGGGCCGGCTCACCGTGTTCGTGGGCGCGGCTAGCGGCGGCGTGTGGAAGTCAGTAAATGGTGGCACCACATTCAAACCTGTTTTCGACCGCGAGGACGTTCAGTCCATCGGCGCGGTCGCTATCGATCCCACGAATTCCAAAATTGTTTGGGTCGGCACCGGCGAGTCGTGGGTGCGAAACAGCGTTTCGGTTGGAGATGGCGTTTACAAATCCACTGATGGCGGAGAGAACTGGACCAACGTTGGCCTGAAAGACTCGGAACACATCGCGAAAATCCTGGTTGATCCCAAGGACGGTAACACTGTGTATGTCTGCGCCACCGGCCACTTGTGGAATGACAACGAGGAGCGCGGTGTTTACAAGACCTCCGACGGAGGCAAGAGCTGGAAAAAAATCCTTGCAGGGGCTAACGGTTCTACGGGTTGCGGACTCATCGCGATGAGTCCGCTGGAACCCAAAACAATTTACGCTTCGATGTGGGATTTTCGACGTCAGGGTTGGACCTTCCGCTCCGGCGGCCCAGGCAGCGCGCTTTACCAGTCCACTGACGCTGGCGACCATTGGACTGAACTGAACGGCAGCAATAGTAAAGGCTTGCCGGAAAAGCCCTGGGGACGAGTGGCGGTTGCAGTAGCGCCTTCCAAACCGCAGGTGGTTTACGCCAATATCGAGTCGGCAAAAAGCGCGCTGTATCGTTCCGACGATGCGGGAAAGACCTGGAACCGTCTGGATGCCAGCCGTTTTCTGATTTGGCGTCCTTTCTACTTCGGCAATCTGATCGTCGATCCCAAGGATGAGAACAAAATCTTCAAACCCGATGGGCCGTTGTTGCTCAGCGTGAATGGCGGACAGAGCTTCAGCGCTGTTTCTGCAGCAGTTCACGGTGATTTCCACGATGTTTGGATCGACGCCGGAAACCCGAACGTTGTCATCACGTGCGATGACGGAGGTCTCTGGCGCAGCGAAGACGGAGGAACTCGATGGAAACACATGCTCAATCTCCCGCTCTCGCAGTTCTACCACGTGAGCACTGACAATGACGATCCCTATCACGTCTACGGCGGACTGCAGGACAACAGTTCCTGGGTGGGAGACTCGTCCTATCCCGGCGGCGTGACCAACTCACGCTGGGAGAATATGTTTAACGGCGATGGCTTCTGGGTGTTTGAAGATCCGTCCGACCGGGCGTACTTATACGCGGAGGCGCAGGGAGGAGAAATTGGCCGTGTCAACCGCTACACCCACGAAGCCCGGCCTATCCAGCCTCTTCCGAACTACGGCGAGAAGAAGCTGCACTTCAATTGGAATACGCCGATACACATGAGTCCGAATGAAAAAGGAACTATCTATATCGGCGCGCAGTTCCTCTTCCGTTCTCGTGATCACGGTCAGTCGTGGCAGCGCATTTCTCCCGATCTCTCCACCAACGATCCCGAAAAGCAGAAGCAAGAGGAGTCCGGCGGAGTCACGATAGATAATTCCGCGGCGGAGATGCACACCTCGATTTATTCCATTTCAGAGTCGCCCAAGAATGGCCAAATCATTTGGGTGGGCACGGACGACGGCAATTTGCAGATCACACGCGACGGCGCCAAGACGTGGACCAACATTGTGGGGAATGTCACTGGCTTGGAAAAGAACTCGTGGGTTTCAACTGTAGAAGCCAGCCGTTATGACGAAGCCACGGCTTATGCAACATTCGATCGCCATACCTTCGGCGATCTGAAACCCTATGCTTACAAGACCATCGATTACGGGAAAACGTGGACTGCCCTGCCCGTGCAGGGCAGTGGAGTTCGAGGCTACGCGCACGTCATTAAGGAAGATACGGTGGACCGCAATCTTCTTTTCCTGGGCACCGAAGTGGGCTTATGGATCTCGGTGGATGGAGGCCAGCATTGGGCACAATATAAAGGAAGCAATTTCCCGGCGGTCGCGGTGCGCGACTTAGTGGTTCATCCCCGTGAATCTGATTTGGTGCTGGCCACCCATGGACGCGGCATCTGGATCATTGACGATATCTCGCCGCTGCGCGCCCTTACCCCAGATTTGATGAACAAAGACGCGGGGTTAATCGCAGGGAAACCGTTGGTGGAATACATCAGCGCGAATGGTGGCTGGCCCGAGGGAGATGAAACGTTCATTGGTTCCAGTCGTCCGGCTGACGCCTATATCACTTATTATCAGAAGAGACGCCACATTTTCGGCGACCTGAAAATCGAGATCCTGGATCAGGACGGCAAATTGGTGGACACGATTGCCGGCAGCAAACATCGCGGCGTCAATCGGGCAACGTGGTCGATGCGGATGAAGGCACCCGTTGTTACACCCGCGGCTACCGCGATGTTTGAGGCCTCGACCGGACCTTATGTATTGCCCGGCACTTATACCGTGAAAATGACCAAAGGCGACCAGGTCTTAAGCGCGCCGTTGAGAGTAGTGGTCGATCCCCGCGCCAAGTACACCATCGAAGATCGAAAGGCACAATTCGATCTAGCTATGAAGCTGCACAAACTGCTCGGGCACATGAGCTATGCCACTAGCGCCATCATGGGAGTGCGAGACGATGCGGCGGCGCGCGCGGCGAAACTTAAGGAGAACGATCCTTTACGCGCCCGACTGCGACAACTCTCCCAGCAGGCAGACAGCCTCCGCGCAAAAATCGTGGCCACTAAGGAAGGTGGAATGATTACCGGAGAAGAGCGCATTCGAGAGCTTCTGGGAAAACTTTACGGCGATGTGAACAGATATGAAGGACGTCCGTCGGATTCCCAGGTGGCTCGCACCGCCGCTCTTGGACATGAATTGGAAGACATCATTGTCGATTTCCGCAAGTTGACAGACAAAGAACTACCTGTGCTCAACCCACAACTGCGAAAGAAAAAGCTGGAACCCATTTCCGTGCTCAGCGAGGGTGATTGGGAGAAACAATCTCAGGACGAGGGATCTGCGAAGGCTGCCGGTTCGGTCTTTGAGCGATAGGCTTGTGATTGTCGGTTAGCTTACGACTAGGCCGACTTGCGCTGCGACAGCTCTGTTCGTCAGTGGCAAATTCCGTGTCCCGAATCGGTGAAGGTCCTTCCTGCTTGCGGAATAAACTCCCAGTCGTAGCCGGCCTTGTGCAGAGTTAATTTCAGCACGCCGTATGTGTCGGCTTGGCGCACCTCGCTATTCGGTTGCGGGGCTGCTAGAAGGCGATGGGTGTTTTTGCCGCCGGTTCCTACGATGAACTCGCGGATACCGTGCGCAGAGTCAGCGCGACCTTCTGGATCCTGGGGCGCAAATCTCTCATAGTGGTGATCGTGTCCGCCGATCACAATGTCTGCGCCCGCATCATAGAGGGTTTGCCACAGCGGCTTGAGAGTGGGATCGTTGCCGTGTGCCGCGCCCGAACTAAAGAGGGGTTTATGAAAGTAAGCCAGGGTGCAGGGAGCATGATTGCGGCCGAGATCCTCGCGCAGCCACTGCAATTGCGGAGAAGCGGCATCGCACCCTTCCACGTGTTCGCTTCACTATTCAAAGCGATAATATGCCACGCACCGAGATTGTAGCTGTAATAGGCTGTCCTGGGATCTCCCGCAGCCATTCCAAAATACCGGACGTACCCCGACGCGCCCCCGTCGCCCTGATATTCGTGGTTTCCTGGCGCCGGGCGAGTGCGTTCCTTGAAGCGTCCCCAGGTGGGACCGTAACAATTGGCAAATTGCTGGTCGGACCCATCGGGATAGGCAAGATCGCCAACGGCGAAAACCGTACCCGGAATTTTGTCGATCAACTTGGCGGTGGCCTGCGCCCCGGCTAAATCGTCGCAACTGCAATGTCTCCTGCCCCAACCAGTACGGGGTCGTCGGATTGTGAGCTAGACGGCGCTTTGATTTGAGGCGCCGTCTTTCTTTTGTTGGAGGCATGACGGCCGCGTGCTGCGGACGTGTTGGCTTGGACCTGGCAGGTTGCCAAGCTGATGACAAGAATCGCAAGCAGAAATCTTTCTCCGTGCATGGACCCTCTGACATGGATTTCCGATTGCCAATTTCCGATTGCCGATTAACGCAGGGCGTGGAGGTCAAATCGAAAATTGGAAATTGGAGATCCTCGCTCTATTTCGGCTCTCTCAACAGCGTCCAGCGCAACCCCGCCGAAATGGTGCGGTTGTAATATTCGCGCTGCAGAGGATATTGTTCGCTGCCATTGTAGAATCCGAAGACTTCATTGTTCAGGTTGAGCATGGAGACGATGGCTTGCAATCCGTGTCCGCGCGGAATCCAGTAGCTCACCTGCGCGTCCACCTGGGTGTGGGGATATAAATATGTGTCTCCGCTTGGTCCTTTGATTCCACCCAGGTTGCCATCTTGGAAGCCATAGGACCAAAGGTAAGCGTCGTTATGGGTAAGCCCCATGCGCGCGGAAATCCCTTTCTTGTCGTATGTCACGTCCAAATTCCAGTTGTTGGGCGCCTGCCGAATTAACAATGGGTGGTCGGTGCGACCGAAGCCCTGGGGGAAGGCGGCGCGCGATGCTGTATAGCTGTAATTTGCTCTTACGCCCATTCCGTTCAAGAGGCCAGGGAGAAACCTGAGTTGCTGTTGCCAACTCATTTCAATTCCGCTGATGTGCGCGTGCGGACCATTGATGGGTTGATTTTGGACAAGTCCTACATAAGGCGGAGTGGTGCGGGTGGTTGTCACCGTGTAAATCGGATCCGACAGGTATTTGTAAAACCCTCCAACCTGAATCAGGCCTACCGGCTTCAAGTAGTGCTCCAGCAAAAGATCAAAATTCTGAGCATGGGTTGGCTTCAGGTCCGGGTTACCCGCGGAAACCGGTGGATTCGAGGTGGGATCATTGACCACATAAGGGACCAGGTCGAAGAAGTTAGGGACGGGCGATGCCCATGCCGTAGGTCGCGCGGAGGACCGTATCCGAGTTCAATCTGAACTGCGCCTGGACACTGGGAAAAACGTTGGTGTAACTGTTTTTGGCAGGGAAGGGCGAAGTGGAGGAAAAGTCTCCGTTCGAGTCCAGAACGACTACGTTACCGAGCAACGAATCTTTGGTGGCCTCAATGCGCACTCCAGTTTGCAGCCGGAGCCTGCCGAAGCCGATTGTATTCATCACGTATCCCGCATAGATGCGTTCGCTGGCGTCAAAATCATTGGGGAATGAATTCACGGCGTTAAATCCTCCTGTGAACTCATTGGGATGCGCGTTGAAGTAGGCGAGAATCTTGTTGTAATCGGTGGTGGGGCCGAAGGTGTAGTGTCCGAAATAGTAGTCGTGGTTCACGAAGGAATTCAAAAACAAACTCATCGGGAGCGTACCTGTCGGATTGAACGATTGTTCATTAAACGACTGAGTCTTATTTGCATCCCAACCCTTGAAGCCCACTTCAAACGAGCCGTAGTGGGAACCAACGCTGTACGGCCTATTGACGGCGATGTCTCCGACGACATCGCGTTCAAAGGTTCGGTCATCCTGGAACGAAAGGCGGCTCAGCGCGTATGCAGTTGGGTCGTACAGGTTCACGCCGTTTAACACGGGGAACTGCGGAGTGAAGGGATGAGTGGTATCGACTCCAAACGCAACCGAGTTGTCACTGGACCCCGGTCCGTCAAAGGAGGCGCGTGGATAGACCCCAGTAGCATTGGATTGCGAGAGCGCGAGTTGGTAGTTGACCAGGGTGGTCCCAATCGTGTGTCTTGCGCCTCCCTGCACGCTGACAATCTGCTGTACAGGTTTCCGGAATACGTCAGTGAATCCAACGTTGCCGCAGCCTACTGGACCATTCACACTTGTGATCCCGCACGTGTTGTTGGGGTCTGCTGGATCGCTGATGAAATTATTAATGCCTGGGGAATAGATCCAGTCCTGTCCGAAATCGTGAAAGCGAGAAAACAAGCCCCGCAGATAAATCGAGGACATATCGCCGAGTTTGTAATCCAGCCCGCCGCCCACACCATAACGAGTCCGGTTGTAAAGGTATTGGCGGAGGTCAGCCGTACTCGGACCTAGGAACACGTTTCCATTGGGTAGCGTATTCGCACTTGGCGTGGGTTCGATGTCGTCAATGCCGCGTGCGTTGAAATCGTAGCTGGCGCCAATCATCAAGCCGAAGCGCTTCTCGGCGCCGAAGCGGTTGCCAAAAGTCCCTGCGAATTGATCAAGCCTGCGGCCGCCAGCGATGGGTGTGTAGCCTCCCATTCCTAACACGCTGATATAGGGCTGGTCGGCGGCGCTCTTGGTCACCAGATTGACCGATCCGCCCACCGCGTCGGCATCCTGGTTCGCGGATAAGGTTTTGCTTACTTCGATAGACTCGACCAAATCCGAAGGAATCACATCCAGCTTCACGTTCGCACATTTTCGGGTGAAGGCACGTGTATGCCGTCAATGGTCACGTTGCTCAGCCGCGGTTCCGTCCCACGAATCTGGATGTATTTGCCTTCGCCTTCGTCGCGCTCGAGCGATACGCTGGGCAGCCGGCCCACGGTGTCGGCGATATTGGTGTTGGGCAAACTGGTGATGACTTCAGCCGGCAGCACCTGCACGATGTTGTCGGCGGTCCTTTCTATATTGATCGCTCCCACTTCGCCGCGTTCACGCTTACCAGGTACGGTTACTACCTCGTTCTGAGTGCCGATCTGGAGAACTACGTTCACGTGTGAGATTTGTCCCGCGGCAATCTTGACGTCAGTAGAAAAAGGTACGAAGCCTATATACGATGCGGTCAGCTTGTAGTTTCCGGGCGCCAGGTCGCGAACCGCGAACTGGCCTTGTCCGTTGGAGACGCATAATTACGACGTAGGAGTCAGCTCTACCCTTGCGCCGGGTAGAACACCACCGCTGGCATCGGCGATAGTGCCGGTAATTGAGCCGGTTCTTTCCTGTGCATGGATTGGAATCAGTCCCAGCATCGACGTTAAGGACACAAACAGGAATAGCGAGGAGAGAAGCTTACGCATAATTCATACCTCCGACTGCGTTTCGCGTTTGAGCGAGCGTAGTGCGGAGAGATGAACGTCGTGTTACAGAGGGATTAAAAGGTTGTTAACAGGATGTTCGAGCGAATGATTAGGAAAATATCAGGCGGCTGAGCCTCGAGATGGGTCGCTGATGCCTGGCGCTTCCGGCGCCACTTGGACAATGTTGTTGCGAACCGCGTAGAGCACCACCTCGCCCACGGAATGCAGATCAAGTTTGCGCATGAGGTTGCTGCGGTGGGTTTCAGCCGTCTTCACGCTTAGACCAAGGGTAATCGCGATCTCTTTCGTACTTTTTCCCTCCGCCAGGAGCTGTACGATTTCTCGTTCGCGCGAGGTCAGGTTCGGCGTCGCAGGTTTGTTGTTGGGCGTCTGGTGCCTCGCGTTCAGGAAACCCTCCAGCACCATCTGTCCGACCTGGGAGTTGAAGTAAGGCCGGTCGTGCTGTAGTTCCTCCACGGCAATGAGTAAATCCTTAGCCGCATCGGACTTGGAGACATAAGCTCGGGCTCCGGCGGTTAGAACTTCCTGGATGGTCTGCTGCAATTCCGTAATGCTGAGGATCAGTATTCTCTGCCTGGGGTTCTGATGCAAAATCTGCCGGGTGGCTTCCAAGCCATTCAAACTGGGCATGCCAATATCTAGAATTACGATGTCAGGTTTGAGTTGAGCGACTTTCCGCACCGCTTCCCGGCCATCGCTGGCTTCGCCGCACACCTCCCATCCAGGGTGGGAGGTAATCAGAGCACAAACGCCTTTGCGGACGATTTCGTGATCATCGGCAACCAACACTCGTAGTGCAGCCATTGATCACTCTCGCAGGAAAGGTTTTCTTCTACTTCTCTGACCGTGATCTTTGATGCAAATTTTTTGCTACACACGCTACTTTATTGATAGGGAATTTTTTTTCGGGATTATACAGTGAACACAGTATGTCTCCAGAGGAACTACCGAAAAAGCAGGGGGACGAATTCCGACAAATTGCGCCGCCAAACCATCCACGTGTGCCCGCCTGGGGTTTCAATGTCAGTGTGACGTACTCCCTTGGATGTGAGCCATCTCTGGAATTTCCGGTTCAGGTCGATCAGATGGTCATCCGTACCGCAAGCAATCCAGAGCAAGCGGACTTGCTGATTGGCTTTAGAGTCGAGCACCGGAAACGCGGAATTGAAATCCTCCGCAAGTCCTCCTGAACTGAAAGCTCCGATCCAGGCAAACTTGTCCAAAGCATTCAACCCGGTCAGCAGGGACTCGGAGCCTCCCATCGACAGGCCCGCAATGGCGCGCGACTTTCGGTCCTTGGTCACAAGATACGCAGCCTCCACTTGCGGCATGACTTCGGTGAGCAGCGCCTGGCTAAATCTTTTGAAGTTCCGGTCTCTGAGCTCTGTATTGGAAAATGCTCCGAACCCGTGTGACACCATTTCCGGTGCACCGTAGCCAAGTGGCATAACCATGATCATTGGCTTGGCTTTGCCTTGCGCGATCAGATTGTCCAAGATGACATTGGCGCGCCCTACCGCCGTCCACCCGCTCGCGTCATCGCTGAACCCGTGCAGTAGATAAAACACCGGGTAGCTCTGCGCCGAGCGGGGATCGTAGCCAGCGGGCGTGTAAACATAAAAATTTCGTTCATCTCCAACCACTATCGACTTATAGAAATGATGGTGGACGGCGCCATGCGGTACGCTGTTGACCTCCCATGGCAATGATGGCGGTCCAGGCACGTGTACCTGGCTTTCAGTATTAATCAGGTTCGGCTTCATCAGTGAATTGGAAGGATCGATCAGGCTCACACCATCGGCCACGAACGCGTAGCCATAGAAATCCGCCGTCAGCGGACCAGTGGTCACACTCCAAACTCCGTGGTCATCTTTCTGCATCGGCACTGGCTTGGCGCCTTCCAGCTCAAGTTTGACCTCCTTCGCATTGGGATCTAGAAACCGGAATGTGACGGTGTGGTCGGAGTGGACCTCTGGCTCGGGTAAAATCAGCGGCGCTTGCGGTTGCGATGGTGGAGTCGATTGCGGTTGGGCCGACCCGATGGCGGCCATCAGCAAAAACAAGAAAGGAGTCCGTTTCATAGCTATCCTCACCTCAGTTGAGGTCCCCACGTTAAGGGGAGCACTGAGTAGACAACTATAATCTTTCCCAATTGTCGCGGCCGACATCAGCGGAATAGGCTGCCAAGCATCGGTTGGCCGCAGTTCGTGGGCTATGCGATACTGACACTTCACAGAATCGTCGTCTATCAAGTAAGTGATTCTGACGCCAGCAGATTAGTTGAATCAGCCGGGATGGCGGAACTGGCAGACGCAGCGGACTCAAAATCCGCCGGGCTTCGGCCCTTGGGGGTTCGACTCCCCCTCCCGGCACCACAGATTGTAAAGAAGTTGTCTGAATTCCTA
>Ga0066704_10000764_pt1 | contig 12476 bp, 14 predicted proteins | sample GraSoiAngelo_153_FD_66458 | JGI IMG/M metagenome (GOLD analysis project Ga0066704, IMG submission 66458) | Grasslands soil microbial communities from the Angelo Coastal Reserve, California, USA - 14_1009_12_40cm | ecosystem: Environmental > Terrestrial > Soil > Grasslands | place: USA... | reverse complement strand
TAAGCGGACGGCAGCTCGACGTCGTCGAAGAAGTCGGCGCCCGCCTGCTCGGGCGGTGCGCCGTAGATGAACAGCACGAGCTCCTCGTCGCTCTCGTTCCGGATCTGGAGCGGCGTCATCGGCTCGACTGCGATGACGCTGTGCGCACCGACGTCGACCCGCTCGGGCGGATCGCCGAGGAGCATCGTCAGCTTGCCGGAGAGGACGACGAACACTTCCTCCTGCGCGTGGTCGGCGTGCCGGCGGCCGCGCGTGTGCGGCGGATAGCGCCAGAGGCGCGCGCGTGATTGCTTCAGCTCCGCGGCGGTCGTGACGTCCGCGGCCTGCCTGTCCGCCTGCCCCTCGAGCGGACGCTCCTCCCACTTGGCGGCTGACGCGTCGGCGACGTGGTAGCCCACACTGCGATCCTACTCGCGGGTTGGATCACTGCGCGCTCGCGCCGACAGCGCCGCGCAGAAGCCGCGAGCGTTGCTTGAAACCTTCGTCAGCGCCGCACTAGAGTGGGGCGGGGTGACTGAGGAGGGCTCGTTCGGCATGGGGCTCTCGCGACGCGAGCTGCTCGGGCGCGCAACCTTGCTCGCCGGCGGGGCTGTTCTCGCGGGCTTGCCGGATGCATTGCGGATTCGCGGCTGGCTCGAGGACGCCTATGCAGCCGGCCCGAATATCGTCGAAGAGACGATGAAGGGAGTCGTCGCATTCGTCGTGCCGGGACGAGACCGGTACTCGATCGCGCAAGGCACGAAGAGCGCGAAGGCGGGCGGGATCGAGGCGGGCGCGACCGCAGCGGTGATCGAAACGCTCGATCGCTATCTCCCCTCGAATCCGTCTAGCTTGCGGAGCGAGGGCTCGACGTCCTCCTGCTCGAGGCCGGGCCGCGTTTCGCGCACAGCGAGCGCGAATGGCGTCACTTCGACAACGAGGCGAACAATCCGGCCACCGGGATCTTCAGATTCGGCCCAGGCGATCGGTCGAAGCCGCCTTGGGCTCGGGATCTGCCGCAGAACTGTTACGTCTGGCAAACGGCCGGCGTCGGCGGATCGACACTTCATTACTTCGCCAACTCGCCGCGCGCGATGCCGGGCGTCTTCGCCGGTTACGCCGGCGCCGACGCACCGCTGTACGACCGCGACCACGTGTTCCCGTTCGGCTACTCGGAGCTCGTCCCGTACTACGAGTGGGTCGAACACACGCTGCCGGTGCAGACGGCGGCAATGGGAACGAAGGAAGAGGTGTTTCTCCACGCGGCGGGGAAACTCGGGCTGCCGGTGCAGACATCGAAGGACATCACTCGCGCCGCGTACCGGCCGCAGGAGAACGCGATCCTCCAGCCGCAGGGGACGGCAGGCCGGACGCAGAACCCCCGCCAACTCGTCTACCCGAAAGCGCAGGGCTGCACGTTCTGCGGCCATTGCGCACAGGGCTGCATCGAGCCGATCCGTTCCCCCGTCAATCTGCGCGCGAAGCGGTCCACCCACGCGAGCTACGTCCCGATGGCGCTGACCGCCGATCGCTGGGCTCACGGCAAGGCTGTGACGCTCGTCCCCGACGCGTTCGCCGTCCGGATCGAGACCGCGCAGGCGGGAAGCGGCACAGTCGCGACCGGCGTGACCTGGCGTAGCGTCGCCACGGGGGAAACAGGCACCGAGCAGGCGAAGGTCGTGGTTCTCGCGGCCGGGACGGTCGAGACGCCGCGTCTGTGGTTGAACAGCGGGCTTCCGAATCCGAACGATCAGGTCGGGCGCGGCTTCACGAACCACTACTACGACTACCTGGTCGGACGGCTGCCGGTGCGCACGAATTCCAGCAAGGGGCCGGCTTCGGCGGCGCGCATGGACTTTCCAGGGTACGGGTCCGTCGAGGCGATCGGACTGGCTCCGGCCCCGCAGGCGCAATCCATGGCCGCCAGCGACGCGGGTATCGCCGGCTTCTACGACAACGGGTTCGACGGCGGTGCTCACGGGGCGGACGCGGTGGGACGCCTGGTCGGCCTTCGGCTGAAACGTTTCCTCGCCGACATCGACCACCTCCTCGGCGCGCTCGTCATCACCGACGACGACGTCGAAGCGGACAGCCGCGTCACGCTCTCGACGACGATGAAGCCTGACGCGCACGGCCCCATCGCACGAATCGAGCTGACGAAGCGAACGGCGCGGACGATCCGAAACCGCGAGTTTCTCGTCGCGCGAACTGTTGAGCTGCTCCGCGCCGCGGGCGCGAAGGAAGTCGTGCGGGTCAACTGGCCGCCGCTGCTCGTCCACATGCACGGCACGCTGCGGATGGGTCTGAACGAGCGGAATTCCGTTCTCGACGCGAACGCGGAGTCACGTTGGGTCAGCAGGCTCTTCGTCGCGGACAATTCAGCGCTCGCGAACGCGCTGGGCGGTCCGAACCCGACCCTCACGACGCAGGCGCTGGCAACGCGGACCGCGGAGAAGATCTTCGTGCGCTACTTCGACGGCGAGCCGTGGGTCGGACGGGAAGCGCCGGTCTCGTCCGTCGACTCGTCGGTGACGCACGCCGTTCTTGCGGGCCTTCCTGGTTAGGCGCTCAGCTTCAACGTTCCGCGCACGTGCCAGCGCATCTCGGCGACGAGCGCGCTCGCCCAGTTCTTCGCCTCGGGGGTGGCGTGCCCGAGGAAGCGTGCGCGACGCTGCTCGAACCACAGGCAGCCGCGCAGCTCGTCGAGCGACGTCGGCAGCCGGCCGGTCGCCTTCCAGCGTGAGAACGCCCAGGCGGCGAGCTCGGCACAGGCTTCCGCCGAGCGATACCGCTGCGACGGGTCGAACGTCAATGCAAACGATGCGTAGGCCGTCCAGTCCGAGCCGGCAGGAGGGAGATCTCCCTCGCGCAGATCCTCGGTCCGGATCGTCGTCGTTGCGAACATGTCGAACCTCCTGACGGCGAGGGCCGCTCTTGCGAGCGGCCCTCGAAGGCTCACCATCTGGGCTCCGCGGCATGTGGAGTCTGATGGCGTCTTGTTTTCGGGCTATGTACCACTGAGGATGCCGCTCCGCCGCAATCCTTGCGAGCGCTTCGAGATTCACTCGTTCGAGGGAGCCTCGCCCCGGCGGTAGCGTTCGCCGCGTGATCCTCGTTGTGGCGGCCACGCAGCGGGAGCTCGACGGGGCGGGGGGAGCCGAGACGCTCGCCTGCGGGATCGGGCCGGTCGAGGCGGCCGCCGCGACGGCGTCGGCTCTTGCGTCGCGACGGCCGGACGCCCTTCTTCACGTCGGCATCGCCGGCGCGCGCGGCCTGCCCGTGCCGACGGTCGTGATCGGGTCCGAGGCGGTCTACGAGGACGCGCGCAGCCCGCTGGTGTCCGCTCGGGTGGAGCCGGATCCGACGCTGCTCACCGCAGCGCGCCGGGCGCTGCCCGGCGCGCGGGTACTGCCGATCGGAACAAGCGCGCGCGTCGGCGGGACGCATGTGTGCGACGTCGAAGCGATGGAGGGCTTCGCCGTGCTGCGCGCCGCGGCGCTCGCCGGCGTCCCCGCGGTCGAGGTGCGCGTCGTGTCGAACGAGGTCGACGAGCTGGATCGCGCTCAGTGGCAATTCGACGAGGCACTGGCCGCGCTCGCCGAGGCCGTCCCGCGTCTCCTCGCCGAGCTCCGGCGGTGAACCAGCGGATCGCGCTCCGCGCAGGCGGCCTTGCCGTCCTCGCGCTCGGCGCGCTGGCCGGCCTGACCCTCTACTTCAGCACGGAGACGGTCGCACCGTGCCTCGCGTCCGGCACGCCGAAGTGGCGCGCGCCGACAGACAGCGGCGTCCACCGGTTCGAGGTCGTCGTTCCCGATCGCGCGCTCTGCTTCTTCGACATGGATCACGACCACGAGCTCGTCGGCTTCCTGAAGCTCGCGGGAATCGAAGGGATCACTGCGATCGCTCCACGCGCCGGCGGCCTGCTCTCGCTTCGATACGCGAACGGCCGCGGAGCAGTCGTCGACCTGGCCACGGGACACGTCCGCTACGGCGTCTCACCGCCCCCACCGCCGTCGGACGACGTCGTCGTGCGCGACGCGCACGCCGGCGTCGAGTACGCGACCCGGCGCGGCGAGCTCGGTTTCCGCGTCCTCTCGCTCAGCACCCAGCGTGTGCTCCACCGTGTCCGGTTCGAAGGCTTCACGTGGAACCCGCGGTTCGGTCCGAACCCTCCCGACCACGGTCTCTCGCTGGCACCGGATCGACCCGAGCTGTGGGTGATCGACGCGCCGAACAGCGTCGTCCACATCTTCGACGTCGGTGGAGCGACACCGCGTCCGCTCGCCGACATCCGCCTCACCAAGCCGCTCTCCGGTGACGAGAGCCCGTGCGCTTCGCGCCGCTGCGGCCGGATCGGCCGGCTCCAGCACAGCGCGGATGGACGCTTCGTCTACGTCGGCGACGCCGGCGACGTGATCGACACGAAGAAGCGGGAGGAGATCGCGAACCTCGAGGCCCTGCACCAGTCGCGGCTGCTCGTCGAGGTGGACTGGGTGGACGGCCGGCCCGAGTTTCCCGGGCGCTAGCGTACGGCGCGTGCCGCGCTCGCAGCTGCCACCGTCTCTGCCGCCCGAGACACGTCCGGTCGGACAGGTGATCGCCGAAGCGCTGCGGCTGTACGCCGACTCGTTCTGGCGTGTGCTCCCGATCGGGCTTCCGGTCGCGCTGACGAACCAGGTCACTGCAGGGCGCGCGTTCTGGGTCCAGGTGGTCGCGCTTGCGGCTGCGACGCCCCTGCTGACAGCGGCCTACGTCGCCGCGTGTCTCATCGTCGTCAAGGAGCGGCCGCCGGGGCGCGTGCTCGCGATTGCGTTCGCCGCCGGAGTCCTCGTCGTTCTCCCTGTGCCGCTCCTCGTCCTCGTCTACATCCTGCCCGCGGTGGCGTGGCTGGCCTTCGTCGGGCTCGTGGTCCCGGTCGTCGTCGTGGAGCGGTTGCCCCTACGCGCCGCCCTGGTTCGGGCGGTGCAACTCGCCCGTGCCGACTACGTCCACGCTCTCGGCTCGCTCGCCGCCGCGACCATCGTGTTCGGCGTCACGAAGATCATGCTGATCCTGCTCCTGCGCGGGTCTGCGGACGCGGCCGAGCGGATCGCGCTCTTCCTCGCAGACCTCGTGCTCTCGCCGTTGCTCTTTCTCGTGCCCGCGCTGCTCTATTTCGACCAGGCTGCACGGGTTGTAGAGTCGGCTCCCCGATCGAGGAGACGACGGCATGGCGACATACATCCTGCTCTCGAGCCTGACGGCGCAAGGCGTGCAGACACTGAAGTCGAATCCTGACCGGCTCCGGGAGGTGAACAACGACATCCAGGAGCTCGGTGCGCAGGTCGTGCACCAGTGGGCTACGCTCGGCGAGTACGACTTCATCAACGTCGTCGAGGCGCCGGATTCCGCGACGATCGCGCGGGTGTCGGTCTCACTCGCCGCGCGCGGTAGCACGAAGATCCGGACGCTCACGGCGCTGACGATCGACGAGTTCCTGGCGGCGTTGGGCTAGTCGAAACGACGAAGAAGGGGCCGCGAACGGCCCCTTCCATTCACCCTCTGTCGTTCCGCGCTACCACCAGCTGCTGCGCGCGCGGCCGCCGATTCCGCCCAGGAACAGGCTGATCAGCCAGAGCAGGGCGAGGATGACCGCGACGACGAACAACCAGTGGATCGTGAAGCCGACGCCGAACGCAACGATTGCCAGAACTGCTAGCAAGACCAGAAGAAGCAACGGTTTCACCTCCTTGAAGGTGTTCCGTGCGTAGAACGGTCGAAGGCTCGCCCGGGTTACGCGTCAGAGGTAGCGGACCCAGCGCCCGCTGCAACCGCATTCGAGGTTCTTCCGGCTGCACTTTCGGCAGTTCCACTCGGTGAGCCAGATCCACTTCAGGTGGTAGAGCTCGAGCACGACCATGGCGAGGATCCCTGCGAGCACCTCGGTTCTCGACAGGACCTGCATCTGGCTACGTTCTCGGACGGCGGGTCGTCGAGGCAATGGGCCAAACGGCCTATTTGTGAGCGCCGCTCGGCCTAGCCTGAGTCCTTGACGGACACCCGGCGGAACGACAGGCCCCAGGCGCGGCCGCTCTCGAAGAGCTCGTCCGCGTCGACCTCGTCCGCCCAGCCCAGGAAGTGCGGCTCCGCGTCGTCCTCCGTCGAGCCGAACAGCGCCGCACGCTCCGGCGGTGCACCCTGCGCGTCGAGTGGCTCGCCGCGCTCGAGCGCATCGATGCGCGCTTGCGCCTCCTCGGCGACCGGCCCTTCTTCGTAACCGCGCGGCATCGGAGCGAGTGTACGCTCGGCCCGTGCCAGCCGCCCTCGCCGTTCGGGGTCTCGCCAAGCGGTACGGCGCGATCGAGGCGCTCGGCGGCGTCGACCTGGACGTCGCCGAGGGCGAGCTCGTCGGCCTACTCGGGCCGAACGGGGCGGGAAAGTCGACGCTCGTCAAGATCGCCTGCGGGCTCGTGCGCGCGAGCGCCGGTGACGCGGAGGTGTGGGGCGCTCGCGCCGGAACCCGCCCGGCGCGGCGCGCACTCGGGTACCTCGCCGAGCTATTCCGGTTTCCGGGCTGGATGAGCGCGGACGAGCTGCTGCTCCTCCACCAGCGGCTGAGCGGCTCGGAGGGCGGCGAGCGCGAGCGCACCGAGCTGCTCGAGCTCGTGGCGCTGCGCGACGCACGGTCGCGGCGCGTGGAGGCGATGTCGAAGGGCATGCAGCAGCGGCTCGGGATCGCGCAGGCGCTCGTCGGCACGCCGCGCCTCCTCCTGCTCGACGAGCCGACGAGCGCGCTCGATCCCGTCGGCCGGCGCACGGTGCGCACGCTGCTGGAGGAGCTGCGCGCGCGCGGCATCTCGGTCCTCCTCAACTCGCACCTGCTCAGCGAGGTGGAGCTCGTCTGCGATCGCGTCGTCATTCTGCTCGGCGGCGAGGTCGTCGCCGCGGGGACGCCGGGCGAGCTCGCAAGGCCGCGGGGGATCGAGCTCGAAACCGACGGTGGCACGCGCCTGGTCGAGGGAACTCGGGAGGACGTGCCGCGCGTCGTCGAGGAAGCCGTGCGCGCGGGGGCGCGCGTGTACGGCGCGCGCGTCCTGACGTCGACACTCGAGGACGCGTACCTCGAGGCGGTCGGCGGAGAGACGTCGTGAGCGCCGTCCCCGTCATCGTCGGATACGTCCTGCGGGAGGCGCTACGGCGCCGTGTGTTCGCCGTCGTGCTCTTCCTGACCATCGTCTTCCTCGTCCTGTTCTGGGTCGCGAACCATTACGTGCACAACGAGCTTCGGACACTGCAGGTCCCACAGGATGTCCCGGTTGATGCACGGACGTTCGCGTCCGCGTTCCTGACGGGGTTGGCGCTGTTCGCGACCATGTTTCTCGGCGTCGTCCTCGCGGTGTTCCTCACGCTCGGAGCGGTGACGGGTGACGCCGAGCGAGGACTGCTCCAGCCGCTCGTTGTCCGGCCGGTCGGCCGTTCGACGTTTCTCTTCGCTCGGTTCCTCGGTGCCACCGCCGTCACGGCTCCGTACGTGATCGCCGTCTACCTCTCGGCTGTCGTCATCACCGGGCTGACGATGCACTGGTGGCCTGACCGCATCGCGACGCCTGCAATCGAGATCGCCGCCGCCGTCGCCGTCGTGACGGTGCTGTCACTGCTCGGCTCGGTCTTCCTCTCCTCCACCGCGAACGGGATCGCAGTCTTCATGCTCTTCGGCGCGGGGCTCGTCGCCGGGTTGCTGGGAACGATCGGGCATGCGATCGGGTCGACCGCGATCAGGCATGCCTCGACCGTCGCCGCGTACATGACTCCGTTCGAGGCGCTGTACCAGGACGCGTTGCGCCAGATCACGGCGTCGACCAGCGGGCTCACGGGTTTCCTCCTGCAGCTTGGCCCGTTCGGCGGCGCGTACGTGCACGGCTGGGGGGTCCGTTTGTGGGCCCTCGCGTTCCTGTGCCTTGTCGGGACGGCCGCCTTGCTTGCCTTCAAGCGGCGCGATCTCTAATCCTCGAGCGCCACGTGCGCGGACGTCGAGTCCCCGTGCCGTAGATCTCGGTCTGGCGCATCATGGGGTCCGTGCGGCGGGATCTTCCCACCGGGACGGTCACCTTTCTCTTCACAGACGTAGAGGGCTCGACCAGGCTGTTGCACGAGGTGGGCGCCGATGAGTATGCGGATGCGCTGGCGGAACATCGCAGCATCCTGCGCCAGGCGTTCGGCGCCCACGGCGGTGTCGAAGTCGACACGCAAGGGGATGCCTTCTTCGTCGCGTTTCCGACGGCGCCGGGCGCGCTCCGGGCGGCCGCGGAGGGGCTGGAAAGACTGGCTCCGGGTCCGATCCGAGTGCGGATGGGCGTCCATACCGGCACGCCGCACATGGCTGAGGAGGGCTACGTCGGGGTCGACGTGCACCGCGCCGCTCGGATCGCCGCCTGCGGGCACGGCGGGCAGGTGTTGGTCTCGGCATCCACCGCCGCCCTCGTGGGCACGGATGAGCTACGCGACCTCGGGGAGCACCGGCTGAAGGACTTGTCTGCGCGCGAGCGCATCTATCAACTCGGAGTCGACGACTTCCCGCCGCTCAAGAGCCTTCACCAGACGAATCTGCCGATCCCGTCGACGCCGTTCGTGGGTCGCGAGAAGGAGCTGGCGGAGGTCGTGGGCCTGGCCTCGCAACAGGGCGTTCGCCTGCTCACGCTGACCGGTCCGGGCGGGACGGGCAAGACGCGCCTCGCTGCGGCGGCGGCCGGGGAGCTTGCCGAGAGCTATCCGCACGGGGTCTGGTGGGTGCCGCTGGGTGCACTACGCGACTGGGAGCTCGTGATTGCGACGGCGGGACAGGCGCTCGGCGCGAAGAACGGTCTGGCCGACCACATTTCCGATCGGTCGATGCTTCTCGTGTTCGACAACTTCGAGCAGGTCGTCGAGGCGGCCCCCGATGTCGCCGGTCTGCTCACTTCCTGCCCGAAGCTCGATCTGCTCGTGACGAGCCGCGAGCCGCTCCACGTGACCGGTGAGCGGGAGTACGCAGTGCCGCCGTTCGTGCACGAGGATGCGGTCGGCTTCTTCCTGGCGAGGGCACGGACGGTCGATCCCGACTTCCAGGCCGACGAGGCCGTCTCCGAGATCTGCCGTCAGCTCGACGAGCTGCCGCTCGCGCTTGAGCTGGCCGCAGCACGTGTGAAGGCACTGACGTCCGCGCAGATCCTCGCTCGGCTCGAGCAGCGGTTGCCCCTCTTGACAGGCGGCGCCCGCGACTTACCGGAGCGCCAGCGCACCCTGCGCGCGACGATTGGTTGGAGTCACGAGTTACTGACGTCCGAGGAGCGGGGACTGTTCGCCCGGCTTTCGGTCTTCAGCGGCGGGTGCACGCTCGAAACCGCCGAGGACGTGGCGGACGCCGACCTGGACACGGTGCAATCCCTCGTCGACAAGAGTCTCCTCCGCCACAGGGAGGACCGGTTCTGGATGCTGGAGACGATCCGCGAGTACTCGGCCGAGCGGCTCGACGAGTCGGGTGAGGCAGAGGAGCTCCGGCGGCGCCACACATACCATTTCCTGGCGCTGGCAGAAACGGCCGAGCCGAACCTGATCGACGGCTCCGCGGCGTGGCTCCAACGGTTGGAACGCGAGCACGACAACCTCCGGGCTGCGCTAGACCGGCTCGAGGCCTCCGGCGAGAGCGAGCTCGTGTTGCGACTGGCGGGAGCAGCGTCGCGGTTCTGGTACCTGAGGGGCCACCTCGAGGAAGGTCGCCGCCGTCTCGAAAGCGCGCTGGCAAGGGACGAGCGTCCGACGGCGGCTCGCGCGAAGGCGCTGATCGGAGCGTCCGTGATGGCGCTGAACACCGGCGATACTGCAACGGCTGAATTGCGGGCGGAAGAGTCGCTTGCGCTCCATCAGCAGCTCGCGGATCGGTGGGGCGTGGCCAACTCCACTCTTTCGCTCGCCCACGTCGTCGACGACCGACGCGATTTTGCGAGGGCGAATGCGCTGTACGAGGAGAGCGTTCGAGTCTTCCGCGAGCTCGGCGATGAGCACTTCGCCCTGCTAGCGGCGTACAACCTCGCCTGGACCTATGAGGAGCTCGGTGACACCGAACGCGCTCGGGCGCAGCACGACGACAACCTCGGCCGGGCGCGTGCGTTGCACAACAAGCGGATGGAGGCCGCGTCTTTACAGCGCCTCGCGACCAGCCTCGTCGACGAGGGCCGGTTCGAGGAGGCAACCCCGATGCTGAAGGAGTCCCTTCGCATCGTCCTCGATCTCGACGACCGCCTCGAGGTCGCGTTGATCCTTCGCAAATTCGCGTATGCCCTGGCTGTCGAGGGACGAGCGGCGACGGCCGCGCAAATCTTTTCCAGGGCGCTGGCGCTGCTCGAGGAGATCGGTGCAAAGCCCGGGTGGATCGCCGAGCTGAATGAAAAGACCCGGAGACTCATCGGTGCGAGGCTCGACGAGCTTGCATTCGAGGAGGCATGGGGGCAAGGCCGGGCGCTGAGCCTCGACGAGGCGGTCGCGCTGGCGTTCGACTCCCTAGGCGTGCGTTAGCTCACGGCCGCCAGCACGGCGTCCCACGCAAGCTCTGAAGCGACGACGGCGAGCGCGACGCTGTCGAGTGCCTCGTTGTCGACCTCGTTCGTCGTCGCCGCGTAGAGGACGTCGCCGTCCGTCAGCGCGTGGAACGGGTGGATCGCGCGCGCCATCGACGCGTGCACCTGCCGGCCGAGCTGCCGGAGGGCCTTGCGGTCGACTCGCTGATTCGTCGCGACGAGCGTCAGCGTCGTGTTGCCCGGAGAGGGATGCACCGGCCGGCCGCCCGCGACGCGCTCCTCGACTCCTTCGACGAGTGCGCGTCGCGCGCCGCTCGAGCGGTCGAAGTGTCCGCGGACGACGTGTCCGTCACGGTCGACGACCGCACCGACCGCGTTCACGACCACGAACACCGCGAGGCGCGTGGGGCCGATGGTGCGAAACGCGCCGCCCTGTCCGCCCGGCTCGCCTTGCTCGAGGCCGAACGTCTTGCCGACCGTTGCCGAGCGACCCGCGCCGCGCCGGCCGAGCGGAAAGCGTCCCTCGCGTGCGGTTCGGAGCGCGGCGCGCCCGAGCTCCTTGTCGGGATAGACCGCGTTGTCGCGAGGTCCCCAGTCGAAGATGATCGCGCCTGCGACGGCGGCGATCGACATCCAGCCGGTGTCGTAGTTGCGTTGCCCGAACAGCTCAGCTGCCACACCGGTCGCTGCCTCGAGCCCGTACAGCGACCCGCCGGCAAAGCAGACCGCGTCGACCCACTCGAACTCGCCGAACGTGCCCGGCGAGCCGCCCCGCACGTCGCGCTCGATCGTCGCACCGCTGGCGAAATGGAAGACGGTGCAACCCGTCGGGCCCTCCTCGTACTCGGCGACGCCGATCCGCAGGCCGGGGAAGTCGAGCTCGAGCGCCGGGCCGTCGAAGTCGGTGCGCGCTTCCATCAGGACAGGGCGACCGCGATCTCGGCTGCGAGCTGCGCGTTCGCGGCGACGAGCTCCTTGTTCGCGCGGAGCGTGCGGCCGCCGCTGCGCTCGTGGAGGAACGAGAGGACGAACGGCGTGACGTCCTGACCGCGCACGCCCTCGTCGCCCGCGGCGCGCAGCGCGTCCTCGATCAGCGGCTCGATGTCGTCCAGGCTCTCGTCCGGGGCCCGCGCGACCAGCAATCCGTTCCCGCCGAGCTCCCAGTGCGCCTGCGCGACACGCGCGGCCTCGTCGGGGGATTCGACACGCGCGGAGGTCGGCGGGCCTCCGTGCGTGGAGTAGAAGAGCGGCAGCTCGTCGGTTCGATAACCGAGAACGGGGACGCCGAGCGCCTCCAGCACCTCGACCGTTGCAGGCACGTCGAGCAGGGATTTGGCCCCCGCAGACACGACCAGCGTCTGGCACCGGGCGAGCTCGCCGAGGTCGGCGGACACGTCCGGATGCTCCTGCCACCCGCGGTGCACGCCGCCGATCCCCCCGGTTCCCATCAGCCGGATGCCGACCGCACGACACACCGCCAGCGTGCCGCCGACCGTCGTCGCGCCGACGGCGCCTTGCACCAAGCAGGTCGCGAGGTCGCGCGGACCGACCTTGCGGGCGTCCGCGGCGAACCGTGCGAGCTCCGGCTCCGTCAGGCCGACGATGATCTCGCCGTCGAGGATCCCGATCGTTGCCGGCACGGCTCCCGCGGCGCGTACCCGGCGCTCGGACTCGAGGCCGACCCCGACGCCTTCGCCGGGTGGAAAGCCGTGCGCCACGAGCGTCGTCTCGAGCGCGACGACGGCGCGCGAGTCGCGCACCTCCTCGGCGACGCGGATCACGGCATCGTCCCCAGCTTGGCGACGCAGCGGGCCGCGGCCTCGACGGCCAGTTGCGGGCCGCCGACGAGAAAGCCGGCCGCGAGCGCGTCGCCGGCTCCGGTCGCGTCGACGACTTCGCCGGGAACGGGGGGCAGCTCCGTCTCCTGCTCGCCGAGCACCGTGATACCGCGCGCGCCGCGCTTCA
>Ga0066704_10000763_pt1 | contig 12477 bp, 19 predicted proteins | sample GraSoiAngelo_153_FD_66458 | JGI IMG/M metagenome (GOLD analysis project Ga0066704, IMG submission 66458) | Grasslands soil microbial communities from the Angelo Coastal Reserve, California, USA - 14_1009_12_40cm | ecosystem: Environmental > Terrestrial > Soil > Grasslands | place: USA... | reverse complement strand
TTCTTTTTCGTCTTGGTTTGAGCCATATCCCCAGCGTACGCCGTAGATTACGTAACTAGAACCTCGCCGGGGTCACATTCCAGTTACGGACCTTATGAGGGTCTAGCTGGGCTTATTGTTGCCGAACAGGGGAAACGGACGGAGCGCCGCGAGGGGATCATTGCGCCGGCTCGTCGTTCGGGAAGGCTCCCAAGTCGATTCGTTGCGGCTTCGGCACCGGGGGCGCACCGTGAGACCGGCGGCGAGGCTGTAGGCGACTGCCCGCGTTCAGGCCCGAGACCAGTCTGTCGTACCGCTGCCCGAACATCCGGAACACGGACGCCGCCGGGCACTCGGCCCCGTCGTTCGGCCACTTCTCGAGGACTGCGGCGAACATCGTGACGTGCCCCACCAGTTCCCCCACGGTGATCACTTCCGGAAAGTCGTCGTCCACCAGGACCGCCCGGTCCACCCGGTTCCCGAGCGCCCATGTCACCTCGTCGTCTATCGTCCGCGCGATGGTCTTGTGCAGGTCGGTCGACTGTCGCATCAGAGGGCTTTGCGTGTACCAGTCGTCGCCGTTCAGAAAGTCCACGTCTCGCAGGCAGACCGTCCACATAGTGCCGAAGACGTGCGTGGCGTGTTCCAGCCGTGTCGCCGCGTCCTCCTCGCCGCCCCACACGACGAACAGCCGGGACATGCTCGGCAACAGCTCTGCCGTCAGAGTCATCGGTCGGCACCCTCCCGCCCCCGTCGCGGTCGGTGCGCGTGTTCGACCGGCAACGCCGTCAACGCGCGATGGAACGGGCCGGGACGCCACACCAGCTCGTCCTTGGGAACGGCGAGCCGAATGTCGGGAACGGCGTCGAGCAGCTGCGTCACCCCGTCGCACACGATCAGATACGCCGCGTCGGTGGCCGGGCACGCGTGCGATCCCATGCCCCACGCCAGATGCGACCGGTTGCCCGTACGGTCCCCGCCCGCGACGGCCGGGTCGTTGTTGCAGGCGGCGAGGCTCACCACGACCGGCTGATGCGCGGGCAGCCACATGCCGTCGATCAGCTTGGGCGACGGCGGATACGAGAAGCAGAAATTCGCGATCGGCGGGTCCCGGAACAGCACCTCGTCGAGCGCGTCCCGATTCGACAGGCCACCGCTGAACAGGCCGCCGCCGAACCTCTCGTCGGTCAACATCAACGCGACCGTGTTGGCGAGCAGATTCGTCATAGCCTCGATGCCCGCGCCGTAGACGCTCATCAACTGGGCGATCAACTCGCGCCCGTCGAGCCTCGCGGGATGCCGTATCAGTCGCGTCGCGATGTCGTCGCCCGGCTCCTCGCATTTCAGCCGGACGAGCTTCGTCAACGCGTGCTTCGCCCTCTCGAATCCGCGGGCGGCCTTTTCCTCGACCGCGTCGAACCGCGCCGCCATGCCGTTCGCGAGCTGTTCCCCCAGATCCGCCGGACAGCCGACGATCGCGTTCAACGCCCGGAACACGAGCGGAAACGCGTACGCGGTCAGCAGATCGGCCCGACCGTCCTCGGGGAACTTCCCGACCAGATCGAGGGCGATGTGTTCGACAGTGTCGTGCAGCGCCATGAGGTCGACCCGGTCGACGGCGTCGACGGACGCGCCGCGGTAACGCGCGTGCTCGGCCCCGGTGCAGTAGCGGGGAGCCGGCAGCCACTTCATCATCGGCAGAACCGGACACGTCTCGGGAACGCTCTTCTGCCACCGCCGCGGGTCCGCCGGGAAATGCGTGTCGTCGTTCAGGATCTCCCGCGCCTCGTGATACCCGATCACCAGCGTCGCCGGCACGCCCGGTGCCAACTCGACCGGCACCAGCGACCCGAACCGCTCCCGCATCGCCTCGTACGCCGCATGCGGATTCTGTGAGAACTCGGCCGTGTGAATCGGAATCCGCTCGCCGTCTCCCGAATCGACGGGAGAACCGTGCGCGACAGTAGTCATGTCATAATGCCTTTCGTGAAAAGTTCGTACCGGGAGAACGGCGTGCAGCGCCGATGAGCGGCACACCCGCCGCCGGCCGTGTTTCTTTCTAAATCGTCGCTTCGATGATCGACAGCGCTCCGGTGCGCGGCGGGACGACTCGAACGGCCCTGAAGCCGGCCTTGTCCATGAGTTCCCGGAACTCTTCCTCGGTTCGCTCGCACGCACCCTCGAGCAGCGACATCATGATGACGTCCATGACCTTGGCGGGATGCGGATCGTTGCCCGGCGGCACAAGCATCTCATGGACGAGAACGCTCCCGCCCTTCGCCAATGCGCGCCGACAATTCTGCAGGATCGTCACGCACTCGTCGTCGCCCCAATTGTGCAGCACGAATTGCAGAACGAACCTGTCCGCCTTCGGTATCGAGTCCGCATCGAAGAAGTCGCCGCCCACCACCGTCCAACGGCTGTCGTCGAATCGCAGCCGATGGTTCTGGACGACCCTCGGGCGGTCGAACAGCACGCCGTGCAGTCCGCGATGCCGAGACAACACCTCGTTCAGCAACGCGCCCTGCCCGCCGCCGACGTCGACGAGAACCCCCGTCTGCGGCAGCGGGCATTCCATTGCGAACTGCCGGCTCGCGGCGAGCGAGTACGCGCCCATGCCCGTGTGGAACTCCTCGCCCTCCACCGGATGACTGCCCAGATACTCGAAAAAAGGCTGGTGGAAAATGTGGTCGATCGCCGGGCGTCCCGTCAGCAGAGGGTGGATCAGATCGCCGCCCGCGGAGTAGACGGGGTGTGTGGTGACGGCGAGAACGGCGTCGCGAACGGACATCGGCGAGTCGGTGCGCAGAGCCGAGCCCAGCTCCATCAACACGAAAACCCCGGGCTCGACCTCTTTGACGATCCCCGTGGTGGCCAGCAGCCGCAGCATGCGATGCAGCATCCGCTCGTCGGCCCCGATCCGCTCGGCGAGATATTCGACGTGCACGGGTCCGTCGGCCAGACGATCCGCCATCTCCATCTGCGCCGCAGCGCGGAGGCATCCGGGGATCACGTAGCCGTGCGCCGCGTTGTTGATGAACTCGGCCGACGCCCTCTCGATCGACATCTCCCTCGCGTGCGCCTCCCGCATGCCGGGCGTCGGCGTGGAATGGTGGTACCGACCTCGACCGGTGAAGATGCCCATGACGCTCTCCTTCAATTCGTTTCGGTGCCGTCTCATACGCCGACCCCGTCGAGCAGCACGACCCGGCGGTCCACCACGGCCGCCGATGCGGCATCGGGCACGTGCTCGAGCGACGGCAGCAGCACCACGGCATCGGGGTTGCGGCCGAGCAGGGCGAACAGCTGCCGCACGCCGAGCTCGTCGGGGGTGTCGATGATCGTGCGGGCCAGGTCGTATCCGTGGTCCTTCGCCCAGGCGCGCGCGGCCATCTCGCACCGCTGCACGTGAATGCCCGCAACGTCGCTGCGGATGTAGCTGTAGGCGCGTCGCCTCATGCGTTCCTCTGTCTCTTCGCCTGGGGATGCGCCCCGCCGCGCGCGGAAAAGGGGAGTCGGGCGGGGCGCTCCGTCATCGGCTACTCGTCGTCGTTCTCGTCGCCGGGGCCGGGGCCGTGGATCGGGCCGGGGCCGCTGATGGGTCCGCGCATGCTGTCACCCCCTCTCATCGGTTGCAGTTCGCGCCGCGCCGCATCGACCAGCGCGATGCCGATCAGGGGCAGAACGCCCCGAACGATCGAATGACCGGCGGGCTACTACCCGACCGCTCTGTGTTGACCCAGTGCGGCATCCAGTTCGGACACTTCTGCCGCAAGTTCGCCCTTGATGCGGTTACCAGCCTGTTCGAGCGTTTCTCGGACCTGTTGGCGAACCTGAGCCGAATCGCTGGTCGTGCGCCGGTACACCTGTTCCGGCTGCATGGTCCACACGTCGGCGAGGTCGCGGACCGCCTTGAACCCGCCCACTCCGATCACCTCGAAGTTCTGCACGACGACTACGGCGACACGAAGGCGCTGAACAATTTCCGACAGTTCGTCAGGCGGGATCGGCTCCGTCAGGTACTCGATGAGTGGCATGTACCCGTCTCGCTCGATCCGCTGGAGCATGTGCTGCTGCTGGAGCCGGGTGCCACCCCCGACGAGGTCGGTTCTGATCATCCCTAGTGCAATCGGTTGGCTCATGGTCGTATCCCTGGTTGTTCCGCCTCGGCGGTGCCTTTTGAGGTCCTGTAGTCCGGACCATAGACTCAACTTGGGGGTTTCGCACCGCCTTCGGCGGAAGAGTGCATAATTTCCTTAGAGAGACCCCTCGACCAGACCAGAGGACTACCAGGTGACGGACATGGGCAGCATCATCAAGGCCCGATGCGCACAGCTGCAGATGTCGCACACGGACCTCGCGAAGCTCCTGGGCGTGACCGATCGACAGATGGGCCGATACGTCGCGAACGCTCAGATGCCATCCGTTCCCGCGCTCGTCGCCATGTCTCGGGTACTCGAGGTCTCGGTAGACGAGCTGGTGGGAATCACGCCGCTCGGTCTTGATCTCAATGGCGAGTGGTACGCCGCTTGGCAGACCAGCCGCAACAGAAAGCCGGTGATCAACCGTCATAGGCTACGAGCCATCCATGCCGCCCAATTTGTAACGCTGCACGCCGAAGGCGATTACACGTGGCAGGGGAACTTGCGGGTGATCGATGAAACCCTGATCGGATCTTTTGCGGCTCTCGAATTCAATCAGCATTCGCGCGGCGCGCTTTGTTTCGATATCGGCCCACTCGGCGACGTGGCTCGAGGTAGATGGATAGGCCGGTTTGCGGACGGACTCAGCGGCACCGGATGGGGAGTGTTCGCCCGCAATGAATACCACGCAGATCAGCTGCTGGACACGCTTATGCGAATGCCCGTTGGCGAACCGGTCGTCGCGTGGCCAGTTCTCGAACAGGAGACATGAATCATGCAGATATACCAGCGTTTCAGCGAAGACGAAACGGTGTACCGAACCTCCACTGACGACGGAAAGCGTGCTACGTGGTACATAAAACGAGGGCAAATGCGAGTGTCTTTCATAGACGATCCCAACGGCACCGAGCCCGCTGTCCGCTTCTCCGATCCTGCGGAACCATCCGCCATGATTCCATTACCGTTCTGCAACCCGGGACATCTGGCGTTCGGTACGAACTTCCAATCTTCTGCTACGTTGGATCAGGCACGTAAACTCGCGCCGCAGCATGCCGAACTTTGGGACGCGGTTGCCTCTGACTATCGCGTCGCCATCGTCCCGAAGTCGAATCGAAACGGCTGCATCGAGGGCCGTACGTTCAGCCCGGCCGAAGAGAGAGCGTTTCTTGCCAGCCTGAAGAAGTAAGCCGCAGAGCCCGAGACAAGGCCCGGCACAAGGGGTTTCGCCGCCCTCTGTGCCGGGCTTTTTTCTGTGTCCTGGTCGCCGTATCACGTTACGAACACGTGAATTCTCTCGACTGAGACAGCGATCGAATGGACCGGTGAATCCTGACGGTCCGTGGCCGTGTTTTCGCTGGTAGTCGAGGGCTTTCGCCGCTTCGTGAGGATTGCTAACAATTCGCTGTGACTAACACGGTGGCCGGCACGAACGAATCCCAAACATGTAGTGCCACACCTTCGGAAGATTTCCGGATGCGTGGTACGCGGATGGCGATCGGCGCTGATCCGGTGATAGGAATTTCTCCTGTCCCCCAGGGATGGGAGCACCGTACGGAGTGACTTTCGTCTCAATCCGCTCGATGGTCGGGAGAAGGAGAGAGGTCCAGTTGTGCAAGTTGCGCAAGTCGCGAGTGCTGAAGCGGGCGCAGATCGAAGCCCGCAACTTCGGAATCGAGGGGACGAGTCGCGACGAATTCATTCGGCACGTGACGACCATGTACGAGATCGAGGCGCTGCGCCGACCAGACGAGATACCGAAGATGGCGGACGACTGGAAACAGGGAGTCGGCCGCGTCTCGTTCTCGGTCACGCTGAGCCTGCCCGGCCGGAGTGTCGAACGGGTCGTGTTCGTGGGCGACGCCGGTCAGGTCTATGACCCGGTGCTCATGCTGACGAGCAGTGGTCGGCATTTCGTCCGGGACCCGATTCGGTTCGGTCCGAGACTCGATCGGGATTGGATCGCGCGGTACGTACGCCATCTCCATTCCTGTCACGCGAAACGACTATCCGAGGAACAAGACCATGATCGAGAAGACACCCGACCCGCTGACCCATCCCCACGCGCTGGCGGTCGCGCTGGCGTCCGAACAGGCGACGACACGACTCGTGGGTGAGCTGAGTCTGATCAGCCGCCGGCCCGTCCCGTTGAGCCCTGCGGAATTCACGACGCGGACCGCGATCCTCGACGTGCTGAGCGAGCGCATTCCGAGCGTGCACGAGGCGTTCGACATTTGGCATCACGAGAATTCGCCGGTCTCGTGCGATTCGGTGGTCATCGGCGCGGCGCTCGGCGCTGAATTCGATCTGATGGCGATGGAATCCGGCGTCCTGCGGACCGTGGTCGACCATTTGGTCCCGATGATCAGCACGGGTGTCCCGGCCGTGCTGCGCGTGCTGCTGGAACGTCGGCACTTGGGCGAGTCGTGGGAGTCGATCACGGCCCGGTACTCGCGTCTGTCGGCCCGCGTCGCGGAAGGGGACGACCTGCTGAAACTGATCGTCGGGTGTACCGGCGAAACCGCTTTCCGCGCCGTCATGCTCGCCGAGCAGGAGAGGGAACGGAGGGTGCCCACGACGACCGCCTGTTGACAGACCCGATCAATAACCCACCGTTGGAAGGTATCCACACATGACCGATGACACTCTGGCCTCGATTGTCAACGCCGACGCCGTGACGGCCACGCTCGACCGGATCGAGGACGACGCGGAGACCGGCGAACGCGAGGACGTGGCCGCACGGACCGAGGTCCGCAGGATCGAGCTGGTTCACGGACTCGCCGCCGGACTGAACGAGCTGGCCGATTTCGAGCACGCCCACAGCCTGAACCCGCTCGCGCTGCTGGACGACCTGAACGAAGCGGCACGCCGCGCACGCGACAAGTGCTGGGAGGACCCGGCGCTGAGGACTCTACGGAACCTGACGGAGGCAGCGGCGGACGAGCCGGACACGACGGAGCTGGACAACGACCAGATGGACCGGTTCAACGCGGCCCGCGCCGTGGAACCGGTCGTCGTCCCGCTCGACATCGCCGCCGCCGTCCGGCGCGCCGTCCGTACCGGGGTCGTCGGGCAGACCTACGCCGAAGAGATGGCCGACACCCCGCCGGACGAGCGCGCGGCCGTCGCCGCCGTGTGGAGCGCCCAGTACAAGGCGTACGCCTCCGCGTTCCGGACCGCTGTGCAGGCTCGTGCGGCGCAAATCGGGCTGAGGGTGGGCGTCAGCGTCGACACCACTGTCGACCCGCGTATGACGGAGACAGGGGGTCTTACGGCCGACCCGGAGGCGGGACCGTTCCCGGCGTCCTCGTTGGTGTACCGGCTCTGGCACCACGCGAGCGAGCAAGTGCCGCTGTCGCTGTTCGCCGAACCGTGCTCGGTCGACCCGGAATCCGACCCCGAAGACGAGAAGGACTCCGAGGGCGACGAATTCGTCAGCCAACGGTGACCGGTTCGGACGGGGCGAGAGGCATCCGCGCCCGTGCGCCCCGTCCGTGCCGCCGAATCCCCCATCCGCGCTACCCACGTTAGGAGAGCTTGTCTCGATGCCCGATGACGTGAACGTGCCTGTGCTCGGTCTGCCCCATGCGTCCGCCGCCCGCGAATATCTCGACTCCATCCTGTCCGCGACGACCGGTCATTTCGCCGAGCACGTGCCCGGTGACGAGACCGACATGTTCGGCGAGGTCTTCGGCGCGACGTTGACCATGTGCCCCATGGCCTTGCGGTTCGCCTTGAGCGCGGCCGTGGTGCGGTTGGCCGGACGGGACTTCTCGGCGTGACGGCGCTGGACGCGCTGCTGTGCTCCGCGCGGGCCGGCCTCTGGCAGCGAGGCGACACGGGCCGGGCGTTCGGTCCGATCACGGCCGCTCTCACCCGAGACGACCTGGAAACCGTTCTGGCCGAAGCGGTCACGCGCCTTCTCGACGCGGACTGGGAGAGGGCCGGCCGTGGTCGTTGAAATCGTCACGCGGGTGCTGGACAACCTGGATCGCACGCCGATATCGGACGGGACCGGGGAACGGATCGTGTTCGCCTATCAGGGTCGGGAATACGAGATGGACCTGAACGACGCCAACGCCGCGCGATATCACGAGGTCATGACCGGGTACGCGGACAGCGCGACGCGCATCGGCGGACGCGGGGCCAAGGCGAAACCGGCCCCGAAGTCGACGGACACCGCTCCGCGGCCCGACCGCACGGGCATCCGCCAGTGGGCGCGCGAGCACGGCTACACGATCAACTCCTACGGCAAGCTCCCTCGGGATGTGCTCGACGCCTGGGACAGTCGGGACGGGGGCGACCGATGACCCGTCGCCGCCGGACGCCGGACCTTCGGACCACGGCCGAATGCCGGGACTACGGCCACGCCTGGGACCCCTACGACGGGGGCCGCAATCGTCGCGGGCCGTTCCGGGTGCTGATCTGCCGTCGCTGCCTCACCGAGCGCCATCAGCAGCTCGACCGGAAAGGGCATGTCATCGGCGGAAGCTACAAGTACGAGAAGGACTACCTGATCACGGGCGGAAAGCTCACCACCGACGAGCGCGGACAGCTGAGGTTGTTCGACATGGACATGTTCGAGAAAGGCGACTGAGAGTGATTCCGCATCCTCATGTACGGCACCCGTTCCGGAACCTGGACACGATCCTTGCGACGAAGGTCAATCGTGTGTTCGGTTCGATGACGGCGTTCTGGGTGCTGGTATTCTGGCAACTCGGCTGGATGGCGTTGGCGTTCCTGGGTATTCCGCTGTTCCGCGACGACCCGTACCCGTTCATCTTCCTGTTGTTCCTGGGCAACCTCGTGCAGCTGTGGGCGCTGCCGATCCTGGGCAGTACCACCAACGAGGCGGACCGCAAGCACGCGCTGAAGGCGGACGCCGATCACGACACGCTGACCTACATCGCGCACGTGCTCGACGGCATCGCGGCGAAGGCCCGCGTCCAACTGCCGCCCGATCCGGAAGGGTGAGAAAGCATGAGCCGATACACCATGCCGGCTATGACTGTGGTCGAACTGCGTCGTCTCATCGCCGAGTGGCAGGACAGCGCTCGGCAGGACGGCCGTGAACTTCAGGACGCCATTGAAGGACTCCCCGGTGTTCGATGCGATTTCGGTTCTGGCGTACCTGTTCCGGTTTGTCCCGCCTGCGGTTGGGAGTCGGTCGCAGAGGACCAGAGTGATTTCCAGGTCGTCGGTGCAGACGTAGTTTTGGGTCCGCACATCCGTTTCGGGTGCGGCCACTGTTGGGCCATCACGGGTGTTCCGATGGAACCGACGTAATCGAGCCCCCGCGTCGGTGGTCGACTGTGCGGTAACGATCGGATGTCGTCGCCCGGAAGCGCAGAGCCGGGACGCACCCCCATGCATGACGTCCGATGACCATCCCCCTGCTCAGGGGTCGATCCCGTCGAACTGCATCACGCGGTACGGCCGGTTGCTGTTCGTATTCCATTGCGACACGAGCAGAGTGATCGAGTCCGGGGCAGGGGAGCCGGGGTGGATGTACCCGCCGTAGAGTTGGGGATACTCCGCGACGCCGAACATCCACCACGGCCGCTGCCCCCATATCTGCGGTTTCGGCCGCGTCCATACCGTGTCGATCGCGGGGGCCGTCCGGGTGCAGATGCAGTAGTGATCGCAGTCGAAATACGCCATCACCCACCGGTCGGCAATCCGCTTGCAGGACAGTTCGCCGATCGCGCCCATGCCGGGGAAGATCGGGCACGCCGGGACTCCGCCGGGCTGCCAGCTCCATTGTCCGCCTGTGAAAGTCCAGTTCTCGTAGTTCTCCGGTGCCTGATTCAGGATGTCGTCCACGTGGCAGCGGACAAGGATCGGGCCGTCCCGGTTCACCCGTCCCCAGCGGCTCGCGACGATGTAGAGGTGGGTCGAGTCGTATCCGGCGAACGACCATTTCATATAGGGCGAGCGTCGGTCGAAATCGTCTCCGAGCCAACGCAGTCCGTAGTTCCAGCTCTGCCCGTGGTCGTCGGAGTAGAGCAGCAGCGAGCACGCCGCGCCGTCGTCGCCGGGCGGGGGATTCCAGTCCCGGACGACTGTGCATTGCATCCAGGTCCGCCCGCCGATTTCGATCGCGTCGTTCGGTATCCGGCTGACCTCGTAGCCGTATCCGTTGTCGGTCCGGTGGGCGTAGTCGAGCAGCTGGCGCGCGACGGGCGGACCGTCGAACCCGATCGGAGTCTTGCCGGACGGATCGAACGTCTTCTGTGTCAACAGGACCGGGGAGCCCATGTAGTCGCCGGTCTGGCCGGGGCCGGTCCACGAGTCGCCGAACACGTACCCGTAGCCCCCGTCGAACCGCGCGTACGGAATCCCGAGGTCTCCCGATCCGAGTCCGCGCGCCGACGCGCTGTCGCCGGGGTTGTCGTTGAGCGCCGCGCCCCACATCACAGGTCCGTCCGCAGGTGCCGGGTCTGCAACCGCTGATCCTTGGTGATGGCGGCGAGCACTTCGGCCTGTTGCGCGTCCAGCTTGGGGTTCAGCTCCGTGAGCAGGCGCACGGCCGTGACCAGTTTCTCTGTCATGGCGCGCATTTCGCCGTTGGCCTGTTCGAGCTGGCGTCGCGCGTCGCGTAGTTCTTCCTTGGTGTCGCGCAGGTCGGCCCGTAGCCGCTCGTTGGCCTCTTCGCTCTGTGCGTACAGCTTCTCGGAGGTCTGTGCGCTCTTGGCCGCGATGTCGGTGAAAATCTGTGCCGCTTCGGCTTTCACCTTGCTCTGTTCGGCCGACACCTTCCCTCTGTTGAACCATCCGACGACCAGCGCCGACAGTCCGGCCGCGCCCGCCGACGCGATGATCACGGGGACTGCTTCCGTGACGCCGCTCATGTGTCCCCCTGGCTCTTCATGATGCCGTCCAGGTGATCGGACAGCGCCATTTCGACTACCGCGCGTTTCACGGCTTCGTTGTGTTCGGCTTCCGGTATCCAGATGCGCCGCTTGATCTTCAGGCACCGCCGGAAACACGCCGCCGCGACGGCGAGAATCAACGGCCCGCCGAACGAGTTCACGGCCGCCACGGGATTGGCCGCGATGACCGCGACGCCGTACCCGGTCGCGAGGAATCCGACGCTGAGCATCCCCGCAAGCTCCATCCACAGGCCGTGTCCCTCGTCCGGCCAGAACGCGCCCGCGAGGGTGAACAGCGGCGCGAGGAACAGCGTCCACGCCCACACGTGCTGTAGGACCGGGTTGACCTGCGCTATCGCCTGCGGTGGGTGGTGCATGATCACCTGCGACACCCCGGACAGCAGCAGTAGTAGCGCGATGAGCGTCTGAAACTCGTTGCGGCTCTCGCGTTCCCAGCCCGGCAATCGGAATCGGATCATGGCGTGGTCGGTGGCCGGGTGCCCTTCAGGATGTCCGCCACCTGCGCTGCGACAGCGGTTACGTCCAGCGCTGCCGTAGTCGCCACGTCCACCGGTGTCGATGCCGCTGTGACGGGTACGACGGTCGCGGTCGTCGCGGTGGATGATCCGTCGAGCAGCTGGACGAGCATGGGCGTGTTCTTCACCAGCCAGACGCGGAAAGCGAGCAGCACCCCGAAGAACGTCTGAATCCCCAACATGACCGGTGGCGAGAATGCGTGGTTGAACACCGACAACACCGCCGTTCCGAGCATGGCGGCCACCCAGATCACGGCCTCTACAGTCTTGGCTATGTACCCGATTGTGGTTCCGAGGTTCATCACTGGCCTTCCGAGACGGGTGACACGTACGTGTTCAGCAGGTCCGTCAGTGCGGTTGCCGCCGCCATGATCTGCCTCGCTTCGTCTTGACTCAGAATAGCTTTCGGAATCGGTACCGGCGTCGGTGCCGGAATCGGAACGGGGGCAGGCGCATCGAAATGCAGATTCCATTGCCCGAAGTCGGATTGCCGTACCTCGTTGATGTCGCATTCGCAGCCGTTGATCCAGGCGTAGCCCCAGCTGTTGCGCTGGTAGAGGTGGATGGCGTCGAACACCTGCCCGCCGCTCCATGCCTCCGTCTGCCACAGGTACACGGCTGGATTCCACTGGTGGACCCGCTGGCACACGTAGAAGGACCCGTAGACGCCGACCGACTGTACTCCCAGGCAGTCGACGCACGCCTGTAGGTAGTCGTTGATCGGCCCCTGTTGTTCGGGTGTCGTGTCGAAATCGCAGGAGAAGTAGACCACGGCATTGTCAGGCCCGCCCGCGTTCTTGTGGGACGCCCACGCCGCTCGCGCGTCCCGATATCCGGCGTCGCGCCCGCCGAGCATCATGTCCGCCGTGGTCTCCCAATTGCTGACAAGCGCCTGATCGGCCCCGAGATACGACTGAGCCTCATCGGGCAGCAACAGTTTCCCCGGCAAGC
>Ga0066704_10000757_pt1 | contig 12505 bp, 13 predicted proteins | sample GraSoiAngelo_153_FD_66458 | JGI IMG/M metagenome (GOLD analysis project Ga0066704, IMG submission 66458) | Grasslands soil microbial communities from the Angelo Coastal Reserve, California, USA - 14_1009_12_40cm | ecosystem: Environmental > Terrestrial > Soil > Grasslands | place: USA... | reverse complement strand
GTCGGCGCGCCGAAGGAGCGCTCCAGGATCACGTTACGGCCCTTGGGACCGAGGGTCACCTTGACCGCGTCGGCGAGAATGTTGACCCCGGCGAGCAGCTTGTGCCGCGCGGATTCGTGGAAACGTACGTCTTTGGCAGACATGTTTTACTCCTGAATGGGTTGGTCTTACTTCGCGACGATCCCCATGATGTCGTCTTCACGCATCACGAGGTACTCGGTGCCTTCGATTTTCACGGCCTGGCCGGAGAACTTGCCGAACAGAATTCGATCGCCGACCTTGACGTCGAGCGGGCGCATCTTGCCGTCTTCGAGAATCTTGCCTTTACCCACGGCGATGACTTCGCCCTGGTCGGGCTTCTCCGCGACGTTGTCGGGGATGACGATGCCGCCTGCGGACTTGCGCTCCTCATCGAGACGCTCCACCACAACGCGGTCGTGCAAGGGACGGATTTTCATCATGACATTGCATCCTTAATGATCAATTAGTGGTCGCTATTCTTGCGGCCAAAGGAAATCAGCTCTTCCTTGAGCAGACCGGAGGGCTGATTTGCCCGCCCTCCGGTCGAACCCAAACACCTGCTGGCTTCAGGCCGCTACAGCGGCGCCGATCTTGTGGAAAGTGGAGTTGGAAACCTCGTAGGTATCGACGCGAGGAGTTCCGACAACCAGCTTCTCCAGGATCTTGGTCACGTCCGCGTAGGGTCCGCGGTTATAGGCATCGGCGCTTTCTTTGTTGTCCCACAAGCTCACGCCGAAAGCTTCGGTTCCGGCCGGGACAACGAACGTGATTTCATCCTGAAACCCTTTTTGCTTGCGAAGCATGGGGATGACTTCCTTTTCCAGCCGCTGGGTAAACTCGGCAGTGCTGTTGGGCTTCAGATTCAGGGATACGCGGCGTGCATACATGTCGTTCTCCTCAGCTTGGTTGTGATGGCCAAGGAGGCAATTCAGATAACCGTTTCCAGTTCAGATGGCCAGAAGGCTTCCTCAGTCCGTTAACGAGGGTAGGTTAATTAACTTGACTTGTCAAGCGATATATTCCAATATTGGCTCTGCTTAATCCGAAACGGTTAATCACAGGAGGCATCCGATGGACGTTGGCTTGGTCATCAGGAAACGACTGGAACACTTGGGGTTCGAGCAGAAGGACTTGGCGGCCGCCGCCGAAGTCACCGAGTCCTACATCTCTCAGCTGCTGACCCGGAAGAAATTGCCCCCCGCGCCCGATCGAACCGACCTCTACGAGAAGATGGGCGAGTTCCTCAAGCTGTCGGGCGGCAAGCTCGCGAAGCTTGCCGAGCTCCAGCGCAGGGAGGAGCTGAAGAAAGATTTCGAGGACCCGCCGGCGCCCATGTTTCAAGAAGTCCGAGCGTTGGTTCTGCGCAAGTGCGCACCGGGAAGACAGCAAGAGATACGGGCGATTTTCGAGAAGCAGCCTTTCGGTGAACTCGAGCGCCTCGTCACCCAAAAGCTTCTGGACGTGATCAAGGGGGTTGCCAGAGAGGAACTGAAAAGCGAAAAATGGCTCCGTTCGGTGGCTCGAGCGAGCGGCCGAGGCTATAAGCAGATGCGCGTCATGGTCCTCGAGTTTCTGGACACAGACGTCTTTCACGTGTCATTGGAAAACTGCGTTTCCTTCCTGGATCCGCTGATCGACTCGTGGGATATCGACCTCTCGACCTTCAGCATGAATATCGTGCTCAACCGAAGATTCGCCCCGGGGCATTCGAAGCGACTGGAGTTCGTCGAAGCGGAATCCGGCCGGCCTTTCGGCGACGAGCCGGGGCTCAACGCATTTCTCAAGGATGCTTCACTTAACGGTGATGCGACTCCGGAGGAAATCGAATTCTTAAAACGGCTGAGGTTCAAGGGAAAGCGCCCTACGCCGCTCTACTATTACCGGGAATTGCAGAATCTCAGGGATCCGCTGCATTTTCGCGCTGTAGAGAGTGATTGAAAATCAGGGTCGAGTATTGCTCACGACAGGAGTAAATCCGCAGCGGCACGTCATGGAGTATCTTCATCCCTGCCATCGATCATGCTGCTCGCCGAACTGCTCGCCGCTTCCGAGCGCGTCGCCGCGACGCGCAGCCGCCTCGCGAAAATCGAAGCGCTCGCGGAATGCCTGCGCCGGCTCGACGCATCCGAGATCGCGCTCGGCGTCGCTTACCTGAGCGGCGATATCCGCCAGGGCAAGATCGGCGTCGGCTACGCGAGCCTGGAAGACGCGCTCGCCGCGGCGCCCGCGAGCGCGCCCCGGCTCTCGCTCGCGCAGGTGGACGAAGCGCTCGCGCGCCTCGCGCAAATCAAGGGAGCGGGTTCCGCAGCCGAGCGCCAGCGCGTGCTCGCCGAGCTCTTCGCGCGCGCGACTTCGGGCGAGCAGGATTTCCTCGCGCGCCTGCTCTTGGGCGAGCTGCGCCAGGGCGCGCTCGAAGGGATCATGCTCGATGCCATCGCGAAAGCCGCGAACCTGCCTGCCGCGCGGGTGAGAGCGGCGGCGATGCGCGCGGGCGGCCTTCCCGCGGTCGCGGAAGCCGCGCTCACCGAAAGCGAAGCGGGCCTCGCGCGCTTCGCGCTCAGGGTCTTCCAGCCGGTGCAACCGATGCTCGCGCAGCCCGCGGAGGATGTCGCCGACGCCCTCGAGCGCCTCGGCACCGCGGCCTTCGAGTGGAAGCTGGACGGCGCGCGCGTGCAGGCGCACAAGTCGGGCGGCGAAATCCGCGTCTATACGCGGAGCTTGAACGAGGTCACCTCCGCCGTGCCCGAGGTCGTCGAGGCGCTGCGCGATTGCGCCGCGCGCGAGCTGATCGCGGACGGCGAGACGATCGCGCTGCGGCCCGACGGCACGCCCTACCCTTTCCAGGAAACCATGCGTCGCTTCGGGCGCAAGCTCGACGTGGAGACGCTGCGGGCGACGCTCCCCTTGAGCGTCTTTTTCTTCGACTGCCTGCTCGCCGACGGGACAGACCTCACCGCGAAACCCGCACGGGAGCGTTTCGACGCGCTCGCGAAATTTCTCCCGGCGAAGATTCTCATCCCGCGCCTTGTCACCGGCGACAAGGAAGCCGCCCAAGCTTTCTACGACGGAGCGCTCGCGCGCGGCCACGAAGGCGTCGTGGCGAAAGCGCTCGACGCCCCGTACGAGGCCGGAAGCCGCGGCGCCGGCTGGATCAAGATCAAGGAGGCGCGCACGCTCGATCTCATCGTCATCGCCGTCGAATGGGGCAGCGGCCGCCGCAAGGGCTGGCTCTCGAACCTGCACCTTGGCGCGCTCGATCCCGCGACCGGTAGCTTCGTCATGCTGGGAAAAACTTTCAAGGGCATGACCGACAAGATGCTCGCCTGGCAGACCGAGCGGCTTCTCTCGCTCGAAACCTCGCGCGAGGGCCACGTCGTGCACGTGCGGCCGGAGCTCGTCGTCGAGATCGCGTTCAACGAAATCCAGCAGAGCTCGACCTATCCCGGCGGCTTCGCGCTGCGCTTCGCGCGCGTCAAGCGCTACCGCGATGACAAGAGCGCGACGGATGCCGACGCGATCGAGACCGTGCGGGCGTTATATGAAGGGCAGTTGCATCGGCGGGCGAGCGAAAGTTCCGGCTAAAGGGGTTACCCCTTTCTGGAACATCTGCGCTACGCCGCGCGCCGGCCGATCAGGGAGAGGAATTCCTCCCGCGTCGCGACGGAATCGCGAAACACCCCCAGGACGGACGAAGTCACCATCGTAGAGTTCTGCTTCTCCACGCCGCGCATCATCATGCATAGATGGCGTGCTTCGATCATCACGCCTACGCCCGTGGCCTTAATCGACTCCATGACCACCCGGGAAATCTGTTCCGTCAGGCGCTCCTGCAATTGCAGCCGCCGCGCGTACATGTCCACCAGCCGGGCCAGCTTGCTCACGCCGAACACCCTGCCGCTGGGGATATAGCCGATATGGCAGCGGCCGAAGAACGGCAGCATGTGGTGTTCGCACAGGCTGTAGACCTCGATGTCCCGGACGATGACCATGCTGCTGGTCTCCTGGGCAAAGCACGCGCCGTTGATCAACTGCTTCGCATCGGTGCGATACCCTGAAGTGAGAAACGTCAACGCCTTGGCTACCCGCTGCGGCGTATTGAGCAGCCCTTCGCGCCCAGGGTCTTCGCCGATCTCGATCAACAGTTCACGCACCAAACGTCCGATTTTCTCAGCGTTCAAATCCATCGCCGGATATCCTTTCGCAACAACACAGCGCGGGCCGCGAAGCCTTCGAGATATCGTTCGGTCATTGCCGTTACGGTTCGAGGGAACCCAAGTACGCGGAGATCGCCACCATCTCCTCGACGGTCAGCTTGGCGACGACCGCTTTCATGAGCTCGGCCAGGGATCCGGAGCGATTGCCGGTCTGCAGGTCGTGAAGCTGGCGGAAGACATAGATGGGCGGACGTCCGACGATACCGGGCACCTCGCCGAGGCCCTTCAACGATGGACCGTGGCAGATGGCGCATTGAATGGTCCTGCCCGCGCCGCCGCTTGCGACCAGCGCCTCGCCTTTCGCGATGCTGCCCGCCGGCACGTAATCGATAAAGCCCGAGTGGGGATCGCGGCTGTGCGCTCTGACCGGATCCTGCGGCAGCACGATGATGCGATTGCCGATCGGCTCGGTGCCCCCGGCCGGCATGGCAAAACGCATGGCTCCCGAGCCGACGTAGCTTTTCGGCACGGTGTCGGTCTCGACCACCTTGGTCCAGGCGCCTGGTTTGAGGGCGGCGAAGTATTCGCCGGCGGCGCGCACATCGGCGTCCGAAATCGCCTTCGCGATCTCGATCATCGTCGTCGCTCTTACGCCCTTCCTGTTTCCGCTCTTGAACTCGGCCATCTGGCGCACGAGATAGGGGACGGGAAGACCCGCGAGACTGGAGGATTCGGGGTGACCGTTTCCGGTCGGGAGATGGCAGAGCGCGCACGCGCGTGCCGGCTTTTTCCCGCTGGCAACGATCTCCGGCATCGGCGGATGCTCGTCGGGAAACCAGTCCGGCGGGTTGAAGCCATCGTCGATCTGCGCCTGCGTGTACTTCTTGGCGCTCCCGGGCATCTGCTTCTGTGCCACATTGTCAAGAGGCCCCGGCTTGGGCGTGACCGGATAAGCCCACTCCAGATCGTCGGCTCCGATCGCAAGACCGGGAAGCAAAGCAATCCCCAGGACACAAACGAAATTCTTCATGAATGCCTCCATTTTCCTGCGCCCCACCGGTGATAGGAAATTCAGTCCGCCGTTGCCGGCGCGCGTTCGGCAGCCGGATCGGCGCCCCCTAAGCGCTTCTCGGAACGGCGCGGTGAGGCAAATCATGTAGTCGCCAGGCGCAGCGAGTCAAGCGCGGCGGCGGCGTCTTTCGCGGGATTTGTGTTTCCCCTCCGAATCGGGATAATCTTCTCTCCTGTCTCGTTCGGATTGTCTCGGCCGGGCTGACCGCCCGGCCTGTTTTTTTTCCATCGGAGACGCCGCATGCAAACCCGTACGGAGCCATTCACTCTCGCGGTCCCGGTGAACCACGCCGACCACGTCCTGGGCCCGGCGTCGCCGCCGGTGACCGTCGTCGAATACGGCGATTTCGAGTGCCCGTTCTGCCTGCAAGCCTATCCCGCGGCGAAGATACTGCTCGCGCATTTCGCGCACAAGCTGCGCTTCGTGTATCGGCACTTTCCGCTGGTCGACGCGCATCCGCACGCCGAGCTGGCCGCCGAGGCCGCCGAGGCCGCGGCCGCGCAAGGCAAGTTCTGGCCGATGCATGACCTGCTGTTCGAGAATCAGAAGCACCTCAAGGCGGCGCACCTGAGGCAGTACGCGCAGAAGTTGGAGCTGGACCTGGAGCGTTACGACTACGAGATGGGGGATCACGTGTACCTGCAGCGCGTGCAAGAACACGTCGCCGGCGGAGTCAAAAGCGGCGTCCACTCGATGCCGGCGTTTTTCGTAAACGGCGCGCTGCAGGACGTCTCCTTCGGGGTCGAGCGCATGTTCAAGCTGATCGAAGACCGGGTGCGCGCTGCCACGCACGACTGACCAGCCGGCCGGCAGCGAAGCACCCGGGCGGGGGAGGGCGGCCGCTATGATCCCGCTTCACGCTCGAGCAAGGCGCGCTTGCGCTCGACGCCCCAGCGGTAGCCGGAGAGCGCGCCGTCGGTGCGCACCACCCGATGGCAAGGAATGGCGACCGCGATCGCGTTCGATGCGCAGGCCTGCGCCACGGCGCGCACCGCTTTCGGCGCGCCGATGCGCCCGGCGATTTCGGTGTAGCTCGCGGTCGAGCCGGCCGGAATCTCGCGCAGTGCCCGCCACACCCGCTGTTGGAAGGCCGTGCCGCGCACGTCGAGCGGAAGATCCAGACCGAGCGCCGGCGCTTCGACGAAGCCGACCACCTTGGCCACCCATTGCTCGACCTGAGCCAAATGGATCAAACTTTCACCAGTTCCGGCGTAATTGCCAGATTGATCGTTCCCTGAGCCAAATGGATCAAACTTTCACCAGTTCCGGCGTAATTTCGCGCCTTCGGGCATTGCTACGATTTGCGGCCATATTGGCGATCAGAGCGTGGCAAAGTTGCCTTGCGAGCGACAGATCTTATGGACGACATGCCGGTACTCACAGACCGGGAAAATCCGCCGAAGGCGGGGGCGCGAGGCTCGATGCCCGGCCTCAAGACAGGGATCGGCTGCAGATAAACGGCAACCCGGGGTCAGTTGCGACTGAGCGGAAAGGCAATCGAGCCTTTGGCTATGGATGCAAGGCACACGACGCGCAGGCCTCGGACAATGCCGGCAGGCCATTCGCCTCCGGCGGGCTCCGCGAACGCCCAGCACAGGACGTCGGTCGTCGTAGTGCGAGACCTGTCGACGCTGTCGGGTTTCATCCCGGCCTGGGAAGAACTGGCGGCAACCGCGCTTGAGCCCAACGTCTTCTACGAGCATTGGATGCTGCTGCCGGCGCTGGAAGCGTTCGGGGCCGGCAAAGACATCAGCATCGTTCTGGTGCTGATCCACGACTCCCGCAACCCAAACGCTCCTGTAAAGCTCGGCGGGTTGTTTCCGCTGGAGCGGATCCCCAGCTTCGGAAAGCTCAAAGTGTCAGCCCTGAGCTTGTGGCAGTACATCCACTGCTACCTATGCACGCCCCTGGTTCGCGCCGACACTGCCTACGAATGTCTGGCCGAATTATTTCAATGGCTCCGGTCGGGCGAAGCAAGCGCCTCGCTGCTGGAACTGAAGGGAATCTCGGGAGACGGGCCGTTCCATCGCGTGCTGGTCGACCTGTTCAACGACTCCGGGATGCTGCACTGGGTGAGCCACATTTGCACGCGCGCCCTGTTGCGCGACGCGAACGACAAGAAGGTTGGTTCGGTGGTATCGAACGACCTGCGCCGGACGCTTCGCCGCAAGGAGAGGCGGTTAAGCGAGCGCGGCCGGGTGGAGCATCTCGTAATGCGCCCGGAGGACGCCGTCGAGCGCTGGATCGAAGAATTCCTCCGGGTCGAGGCGGGCGGCTGGAAGGGGCGGCGCGGTACCGCCCTGGCGTGCTCGGAGCCCAACCGCCGCTTCTTTACCGAGATGGCGACCGCTGCTTTTCGTCGCGGGCGTTTGCTCATGCTGGGAATCAATTTCAACGGCCGTCCCATCGCGCGTCGCTGCGCGCTCCTCGCGGGAGAGGGCTCGTTTGCGTTTAAGACGGCGTTCGACGAGGAATTCGCGCGTTTCTCGCCCGGCGTGATGCTCGAGGTGGACAACATCCGGCAACTTCAGGAGCTGCCCGGCGTGCGGTGGATGGATTTCTGCACGGCCCGGCATAACTCCCTCATAAACCGGCTTTCAAACGATCGAAGAACGATCCAGAGCCTGGCCGTCGGCGGCGGTGCGCTCGGAGAACTCATGGCTTGGGGCCTGCCGCTGCTGAAGTGGACGAAGCACCGGCTTCTGAAGACATCCACCACGGACGCCGGCTCATTCGTCCACCGCAAACTAAGCCCTCGATGAACGGCAATTGGCAGGATTAACCTGGGTGAACATATGAAAGCCGAAAATTACGCAGAAGCAATCTCGTCGAGCTCGTTCGGCGTCCGCGACTGGGCGCCGGCCCGTTCGCTGGAGATCGACCCGGAAACGTTTCGCACCCATTTCAATCGCAAGCCGTTTCTCTTCCGGCACCATGTATCGGATCATTCGCTGTTTAAGCTTCCGCGGCTGGCGGAACTCGCCAGAACGCTTCCCCCCAGCATCGTCGAGTACAACGCCGGAAACATCCCGGTCAGCCTTCCGGACTGGGAACGCACGCCCTACACTGGCCTGTCCGCCGAGGAAACCGTCAGGCGCATCGAGGAGTGCGGCTCGTGGATGGTGCTCAAGCGCGCGGAGGCTGACCGCGAGTGCCTGAGCCTGCTCAACCGGTGTCTGGACGAGATCGAGCCGTTGTCGGAACGGATCGAGCCGGGAATGTGCGAGCGGCAAGGCGCGATCTTCGTGACATCACCCTCATCGATCACGCCCTATCACATGGATCACGAGATCAATTTCCTGCTGCAGATTCGTGGCACCAAGACGATCAGCGTGTTCAGCGCCTCGGACCGGGAAGTGCTTTCGGAGCAGGAGCTGGAGGAGCACTTCTCCGGCCCGGCAATACACCGCAACATGGCGTTCGTCGAACGATACCAGGAACGAGCCCAGGTCTTCGAGCTCAGGGAAGGATATGGCATCCACATTCCGACGACGGACCCGCACTGGGTGAAGAACGGCGACTGCGTGTCGGTCTCGTTCAGCGCCAGCTTCAAGACGCGCGCCTCGTTGCGACGCGGCGCGATCTACAGTCTAAACGGCCAGTTGCGGAAAACAGGATTAGACCCCGCGCCCTACGGGCAATCCGCCTTGCGCGACTCGATCAAGTACCAGGCGTTTCGCATGTTGAACCGAGTTCGGAGAAGAAAGGGATAGGAAATTCAATCCAACCGATCACATCCTCCTCTTGAGTGTAAATGCACCGCGGAAACGGCCCCAAGCCTTGCGGGCGATCCGACCCCAGGCGGTGGGTCCCCGAAGGAGCTCTCTCCCGAGCGCTCCCGCGCGCCGGAGTCCGGTGTAAATCGTGTGCGCGACTCCCGCGGTGGGGGCGACCCGGACGAGCCACCAGAGAGCGCCTGCCGGCGACGGACCTTGACTCCGCTTCGCCTCTCCGAAGTAGCGGAGAGCCTCAGCGCGGTTTCCCTGTCCGAGGGCGGCCCGGCCGACGACAAGCTGTCTCTCACGGCGCAGGGCGGCGATTTCGGGGTCCTCGCCTCGCTCCGCCCCGAAGAATTCCTCGAACTGGTGCAGCAGATCCCGCTCGAATTCGAACCGCGTCGAGTCGGTCGAGAGGTGGCCCTCGTTCAGCCGCGCGCCGTCGCGGGCGTACTCGTACCTGATCGCCATGGGTAGCGAGAAGTAGTTCGCCTTGAACCGTCGGCACAGATTGGCCAGATAGCCATAGTCGGAGCCAATCCGGTAGCGCGTATCGAACAGGCCCACCGCTTCCTGGGCGCGGCGCGTCAACACCGTGGGCAGCAACGCGAAGAGGAAGCCGAAGCGCATATGCTCGAAAACGCGTCCGCGGTAGAGACGCGCGTCGCGATAGGGAGTGCGGGCCACGATGTCCTTTCCCCACTCCCCGATCGGTTCCACGCTCCCAAAGACCCGGCGATAGGGATCGCTCTCTCCGAGAGGCAGCTTCAGCAGCGAGGAGCCCGCACGCTCCGCGAGCGCCGGGTACCACTCGGTCAATGCGGTGCGAAGGAAGTTGTCCCTGCGCGCAGGGCCCCGGTCGTTCCAGAAGAATTCCCCGGAGACGAAATCCTCCTCGGGAAAGGCCCGGAAAAAGGCCAGGCTGAGTTCCAAGTGGTGGGGGAGCCATTCGTCGTCGGAGTCCAGGAAGGCGATGTACCGGCCGCGTGCGCGGAGCATGCCGGTGTTCCGCGCCCCGTTTACACCTTGGTTTTTCTGCCGGATCAGGACGAGACGGGGGTCCGAGCCCTCGATCAGAGCGGCGGTCTCGTCGGTGGAACCGTCGTCCACGATGATCAGCTCCCAATCCGTGAAAGTCTGCCTCTGCACGCTCGCGACAGCGGCTTGGATTGTCTCGCCGCGGTTGTAGGTCGGGACGATCACGGAGACGAGGCTCATCGCGGCGACTACCTTTCCTCCGGCGCCTTGATCTTGCGGAACGAAACGTACAGCAGCGCGTCGTAGAGGATCTTCAACCCCGCCGCGGCCATGATCGGCGCGCCGAGCGTCAGCGCCTGCATGGCGCTCCCCGCGAACACCGGCGCGATGGCGCGCGCGATCATGCGCGCGAGGTTGGTCACGCCGCCTGCGAAGGTGCGCTCCTCGGGCCTCACCACCGCCATGAGATAGGACTGCCGCGTCGGCACGTCCATTTCCGAGAGCCCCTCCCGGATTAGGAACAGCACCGCCGCGACCTCGAAGCTTCCGGTGAACGGGATGGTGAAGGTGAGGATGCTCGAGGGCGTATGGGTGAACACCATGGTGTTGACCAAGCCGATGCGCGCGGCGAGCCAGGCGGCGCCGAGATGCGAGAACGCGTTCATGATGCGCGCGCCGACGTAGAGCACGCCGATCGCCGCCTCGGATGCGCCGAACTGCGCGTGGAAGAAGTAGGCGAACAGCGCGCTGCCCTGGAAACCGCCGGCGAAGCTGTCGAGCGCGAAGAGGAAGGACATCTTCGCGAGGATCGAGCGGCTCCGGGGGCTCACTTCGACGCGCAGCGCCGCGGTCGGCGCTTCGGACTGCGATGAAAGGCCGAGGTAGAGGACCGCCGTCGCCGCGTAGAGCAGGGCATAGAGGATCACCGCCCCGCGAAGCGAGTCGAGCGCATCCATCCCCGCGAACTCGCGCAGGAAAGGCGGAAGCACGGCGAGCGCGGCGCCGAGCGCGTGCCCCACGTCCTGGATGACGTTGTACCAGGCAAAAGCCCGCGTGCGGCCGGCGTCGTCGCCGGTCGAGGGCAGGATCGCCTGCTCGATCGCGAGCGCCGCGGCGCGGTCCTTGCCCAGCGAATTGAGCATGCCGAGGAACGCGGCGACGCCGAGCACCACGATCTGGGAGGAGAAGGCGAAGACGATGCCGCCGGCGGCGCCGAGCACGCCGAGCGCGACGAGCCAGCGCTTGCGCCCGATGCGGTCGCCCCAGAACATGACCCCGGCCGCGCCCACCGCCGTGCCGGCGATTCCGGCGCCGAGGACCGCGCCCCAGGCCGCCGGGTCGAAGCCGAGCTCGGCGAGATAGATGCCGGCGAGGACGCCGACCAGGCCGTTCGCGACGGCGCGCATGAAACTCGCCGCGAAAACGATCCCGCGGTCGCCCCGCACCCCGCCCCCGATGACGCGCACGGCGCGCTACTGCTCCAGCAGGCGCACGGCGGCGGTGCGGCCGCTCGCCCTCGCGAGCTCGAGCGCAATGAGCCCGTTGTTGTTGCGGATATCGGTGCGCACGCTCTTCGAGAGCAGGTAATGGATCAGCACGATGTCGTTGTGCGACGCGGCCGCGTGCAGTGCGGTGTTGCCCGTTCCCAGGTCCTGCACGTTGAGATCGGCGCCGGCGTCGGCGAGCGCTTTCACCGCGAGGAAGGTGCCGGTCATCGCCGCCCAGTGGAGCGGCGTCTCGCCGTCGCGGTTGGTGGCATTGATCTCGGCGCCGGCCTCGATCAGGACCGTCATGAGCGCGCTGCTTTCGATCATGGAGGCGGCGTGCAGCACGGTCTCGCCGTTCGGCGTGAGCGCCCGCGCGTCGGCCTTGGCGGCGATGAGCGCCCTCGCCATTTCGAGCTCGCCCTTCTCCGCGGCCACGTAAAGGGGGCTCTCCCCCAGCCCGTTCTTCGCAGCAAGGTGCACCCCGGCATCCACCAGACGGGAGAACCCGGTGAAATCGCCGTTCTCGATCGAGCGGAACAGCTCCTCCCCCGGGGTCTGGGCGCGGGTGTAGCCGAAGGCGAAGGCCAACGCTGCGACGAAGAGGGGCAGGGCGCTTTTCATGCGAATACGGGCCAGGGCGAACCGGACGGGCACCAGAGACTAGCAGAACCGCTGTCGCCCCGGGTAACCTCTTTCCCCGAGCTATCCCCGGCCACTTCAAATTGACGCGAAAAGCTGTCAAGATCGCGCCTCGCGCGCGCGGAAAGAGCGCCCCGGGAAAATCATGAACACGCAGCTCAAGAAAAAAATGGCCGACATCGGCGCAAAGACGAAGGTCTGCTTTCGCGTCGTCTTTGCAGACGGTTCTTCCTGGCAGAATCACGAGCGGACGCCCGAGGTGACGATCACCATCCGGAACGCCCGCGCCGCATGGCGCGTGCTCCTGTTCGGGCACGTAGGATTTCTGGAGGCGTATTTCAACGGCGACATCGACGTCGAGGGCAATTTCCCGCTCATGTTCCGCGCGGGCATGGACGCGGGATTCGACGGCCACCCGACTTTCCTTGTCCGGTTGCG
>Ga0066704_10000755_pt1 | contig 12521 bp, 11 predicted proteins | sample GraSoiAngelo_153_FD_66458 | JGI IMG/M metagenome (GOLD analysis project Ga0066704, IMG submission 66458) | Grasslands soil microbial communities from the Angelo Coastal Reserve, California, USA - 14_1009_12_40cm | ecosystem: Environmental > Terrestrial > Soil > Grasslands | place: USA... | reverse complement strand
CTCGAGGACGTCTTCGCCAAGCTCGGCGAGAAGTTCGGCGATCTCACCGGGCGGGTGGAGACCGAGATCCATCCCGACGTCTCGTTCGACGACGTCGGAGGGCTGCAGGCCGCCAAGGACTTGCTGCGCGGCTTCACGCTGGCGCTGCGCAGCCCCGAGTCCTACGCGCGGTGGGGGATCCCGCCGCCCAAGGGCGTGCTGCTCTACGGACCGCCCGGCACCGGCAAGTCCAAGCTGGCCCGCGCGCTGGCCACCGCGGCCGGCGCGATCTTCTATCACGTGAAGCTGCTGAACCTCACCTCGAAGTTCGGAGCGAACACGGGCGAGCTGCTGCAGGAGATCCTGAGGATCGCCGGCGGCGAGGGCCGGGCGGTGCTGTTCCTCGACGAGGCCGAGGCCCTGTCGCTCGAGCACCTGCTGCCGCCGCCGGCCGCGCGCGAGGCCAGCGCGCGGCTGGTCGCCGCGCTGTGCGAGAAGCTCGACGCGCTGCGGGCGGACGGCCGCGTGCTGGTGGTGGGCGCCACCAGCCGCACCGATGCCGTGGACGCCGAGCTGGTCGCGCCGGGACGGCTCGATCACCTCGTGGAGGTGCCGCTGCCGGATGCCGAGGCGCAGCGCGAGATCCTGGAGCTGATGCGCGCCCGCGCCGAGCGCAATGCCGGGCGCGCCCTGTTCGAGACGATCGACTATCGCAAGGTGCTGCCGTTGATGGGCGGCATGAGCGGCGCCGACATCTCGGAGATCATCCGCCGCGCGCTCGAGACCAAGGTCCACCACGCCGGCGCCGGCACCGAGCCGGGGCTGGTGACGACCGACGATCTGCTGGTGTCGATCGATGCGTATAAGCGGGTGCGGGGGGTCGTCGAAAAAATCCGCTACGGCCAGTACCTCTGATCAGGCCGATGAAAAACGGCCATCGGCGACGTTTCGTCGGAGGGGGTCTCGATGACCCCCTCCGAGGCCTCCCCCAGAACTTGCGCGGGCGAAGCCCGCGCTCGAAGCGGTCGACCCATGACATCTGGCCATTTTTGATCGGCCTACGGCGGCGCGAGGTTTTTGAAGCACGAGGCGTTGGACGGTTCGTCTCCCGATGATTTCGACGGCGAAGGTGAGGGTGCGGTATCAGGAGACGGATTGTATGAAGGTCGTGTATTACGGACATTATTTGACGTACTTCGAGGTGGGGCGTGTGGAGTTCCTGCGGCAGCAGGGGATTCCGATCTCCGAGGTCGATCAGAAGGTCCACCTGCCGGTCGTGGAGGCCACGGTCCGCTACGTGCGGCCGGCACGGCTGGACGATCTTCTCGACGTGCGCTGCTGGGTCAGCGAGCGCAAGCGCGCGAGCTTCCGCTTCGCCTATGAGATCCTCAACGAGCGCGGCGAAACCGTGGCGTCGGGCGCGACGCTCCACGCCTGCTGGGACCCGGCGACCAGCAGGATGATCGCGGTCCCCGACTGGCTGGTGGCGATCATGCCGGTGGTCGACCGCGCCTGAACGCCCGATTGTAAAATCTCTATCGGCACCGTGGCGGCGCCCATTTCCGCTGGCGCGCCTGGGACCTCGCGCGTACCATGCAGGGACGTTGTCGCGTCAGAAGTCGCTGCTCCGTTCCGCGGTGCTCGGTCCGTACGGCATCTCGATCCTCGCCGTCGTCGTCGCCGCGCTGGTCCGCGTCGCGCTCGAGCCGTTGTGGGGCGCGCGACTGCCGTTCTTCACCTTCTACCCGGCCGTCATGCTCGCCGCGTGGTGCTGCGGCTTCCGGGCGGGCATCGTGGCGACGCTGGGCTCGGCCATCGTGGTCGACTACTTCTGGCTGGAGTCGCTGTTCGAGATCACCGGCCGCGACGTCGGCGAGGTGGTGGCCATGTGCCTCTTCGTCGTGGTGGGCGTGGCGATCTCGCTGGCCAGCGAGTCCGCCCATCGCTACCACCGCCGCCTGGAGGCGACCGCCGCCGCCGAGCGGCGACTGCTGCAGGAGCGGATGGCGCTGCTGGAGTGCATGGCCCAGGGCCTGTTCGGCATGGACCGCGACGGGCGCTGCACGTTCATGAACCGGGCGAGCGGCGAGATGCTCGGCTGGCGCCCCGAGGAAGCCCTCGGGCGCGACATGCACGAGCTGTTGCACCCGCGCCGCGCCGACGGCCAGCCGTGCCCGCGCGACCAGTGCGCGATCTTTCGCGCTGTCGAGGACTCGGTGGCGGCCGTCGTCGCCGACGACATCGTCTGGCGCCGTGACGGGACCTCGTTCCCGGCCGAGTACTCCGCCCAGCCGCTCCTCGTCGACGGCCGGCCGGTCGGCACCATCGTCGCCCTCGGCGATCTCACGCAGCGGCGCCACGCCGAGGCCGAGATCGGCCGGCTGCTCGCGGCCGAGCGGGCCGCCCGCGCCGACGCCGAGGCGGCCAACCGCGCCAAGGACGAGTTCCTGGCCGTGCTCTCGCACGAGCTGCGCACGCCGCTCACGGCGATGCTGGGGTGGATCGCGCTGTTGCGGCCGGGTCGGCTGCCGGCCGATCGCACCCGCTATGCCCTCGACGTCATCGACCGCAACGCCCGCATGCAGGCCCAGCTCATCAACGATCTCCTCGACGTCTCGCGCATCGTCGCTGGCAAGATGGAGTTCGACCGGTCGTCGGTGGACCTGGCCGGCGTCGTCACCCGCGTGCTGGAGAGCGCCCAGCGCGAGGCGGAGGCCAAGCGCATCCACGTGACCACCGCCATCGACCCGGCGGCGGCGCCGGTGCTGGGCGACGTCACCCGTCTGGAGCAGGTGGTCGGCAACATCCTGGCCAACGCCCTCAAGTTCACGCCGGCCGAGGGGCGCGTGCACGTGTCGCTCGACCGTCACCGCGGCCGGGCGCGCCTGCGCGTCACCGATTCGGGGCCGGGAATCGCGCCCGAGGTGCTGCCGCACGTGTTCGAGCGGTTCCGGCAGGCCGAGAGCAGCAGCCGCCGCCGCCACGAGGGCCTCGGCCTGGGCCTCGCCATCGTGCGCCACCTGGTCGAGACGCACGCCGGGACGGTGCGCGCCGAGAACGGTCGCGACGCCGGCGCCACCTTCACGGTGGAGTTGCCGCTGCTGGCGATCTCGCGGCGGCCGGAGCCGCCGGCCGTCGTGGAGCCGCGCGAGCCAGCGGCCGTCCGGCTCGACGAGCTGACGGTGCTGCTGGTCGAGGACCACGCCGACTCCCGCGAGACGATCGCGCTGACGCTCGAGTCGTGCGGGGCCGAGGTGATCGCGGTGCCGGCCGTCGCCGATGCGCTGTCCGTGTTGCGTGAGCGCGCGGTCGACGTGCTGGTGAGCGACCTCGGAATGCCCGGCGCCGACGGCTTCGACCTGATCCGCCGGGTGCGCTGGCAGGAGGAGCGGGGCGGCCGCTCGCGGCTGCCGGCCATCGCCCTCACGGCGTACGCCAGCGCGGAGGACCGCGAGCGGGCGCTGGCGGCCGGCTACGACGGCCACATCGCCAAGCCGGTCGACGCCGAGGAGCTGTGCACGGCGCTGACGCGGCTGACGCCGAAGACTCGGGTATAATAGCCAGCCGGTTCGGCCCGATATGATCGAAGTCGACAAGCTGACCAAACACTACGGCCCCGTCACGGCCATCCGCGACGTCTCGTTCACGGTGGCGCCGGGCGAGATCGTCGGCTTCCTCGGCCCCAACGGGGCCGGCAAGTCGACGACGATGCGCGTCCTCGCCTGCTTCATGCCGGCCTCGGACGGCTCGGCGCGCGTGGCCGGCTTCGACGTGTTCCGCGAGTCGATGGAGGTGCGACGGCGCATCGGCTACATGCCGGAGAACGTGCCCCTCTACAACGACATGCGGGTGGCGCCGTACCTCGACTTCGTGGCCGAGGCCAAGGGCGTGCCGCGCAGCGCGCGGAAGCGGCGGGTGGCCGAGGTGATGGACCGCTGCCTGATCGCCGACGTGCAGAACCGCCTGATCCGCCATCTCTCCAAGGGCTACCGGCAGCGCGTGGGGCTGGCCCAGGCGCTGGTCAGCGATCCGGCCGTGCTGGTTCTGGACGAGCCGACGATCGGCCTCGACCCGACGCAGATCAAGGAGATCCGCGCCCTCATCAAGTCGCTGGGCGGCGAGCACACGGTGATCCTGTCCACCCACATCCTTCCCGAGGTGGCGATGGTGTGCAGCGGCGTGGTGATCATCAACCGCGGCTCGATCGTCGCCCAGGGACCGATCGATCGCCTGGTCGAGCAGTTCTTCCCGACCGCCCGGGTGGAGGTCGAGATCGCCGGGCCGCGGGCGGCCGTGCGCGAGGGGATGCGCAGCATTCCCGGCGTGGTGCGCGTGGAGGAGAGCGGCGACGGCAGCAACGGCGGCGGCCGGTTCGTGGTGGAGTCGGCGCGCGGCCGCGACGTGCGCGGCGAGATCTTCCAGCTGGCCGCCCAGCAGAAGTGGAACCTGCTCGAGCTGCGCCAGGTGGGCATGACGCTGGAGGAGGTCTTCATCCGCGTCGTGGCCGGCGAGGAGCGCGAGGGCGCGACGCCGGCGGGGACCGACCCGGCGGTGGCCACGGAGGTGGCGACCCGGTGAGGATCTGGCCGATCTACAAGAAGGAGCTGCGGCTGTACTTCACGACGCCGCTGGCGTGGGCGATCCTCTTCGTCTTCATGCTCGTCATGGGATTCTTCTTCAACCTGTACTTCAATTTCTTCGCCCGGCTGTCCATGCAGTCGGCGATGAATCCCGGCATGGGGCGGGATCTCACCGTGACCGAGTACGTGATGCGGCCGCTGTTCTCGGGGTTCCTCAGCGTCATCCTCTTCCTGTCGCTGACGCCGGCGATCACGATGCGCCTCATCGCGGAGGAGCGCCGCAACGGCACGCTCGAGCTGCTGATGACCTACCCGGTCAGCGACGGCGCGATCGTCCTCGGGAAGTTCCTGGGGGCGCTCTCGCTCTACGCCGTGATGCTCGCGGCCACGCTCGTCTATCCGGCGATGATCTGGTACTTCACGCCCCTCGAATGGGGCGCGCTGGCGACGCTCTACCTCGGCCTGTTCGTCCTGGGCGCCGCCTTCATGGCGGTGGGCCTGTTCGTGTCGTCGGTCACCGAGAACCAGATCATCGCGGCCCTGGGGACGTTCATGCTCCTGCTCATCCTGTGGGCGATCGGCTGGGGGGCGGAGAACGCCGGCGGCGCCGTCGGGGACATCCTGAGAGACCTGTCCGTGTCGGAGCATCTGGACAACTTCATGAAGGGCGTGATCGAGTCGCGGGACGTCGTCTACTTCGTGCTCCTCAGCGCCGTCTTCCTCCTGCTGAGCCTGCTCTCGCTGCAGAGCCGGCGCTGGAAGGGCTAGGACGATGCGGCGGCTCACCGACATCGCCTTCTACCTCGGCCTCGTGCTGCTGGCGGCGGCGACCGCGCGGTCGTTCGGCGGCCGACTGGGCTGGTCCTTCCTCGGCGCCCGCTGGGACTGGCTGTGGTGGCCGACGGTGGTCGCCGGCGGCGTGCTGATCTTCCTGTCCTTTCTGCCGCCCGTCGGCCAGGCCGCCCGCCGGGCGAACCAGCGCAACCTGCGCTACGGCGCCAACGCCGTGGTGGTCGTGGTCCTCGTGCTGGCCATCGCCGGCCTCGTCGAGGCCTTTTCCTACCGCCACAACGCCCGGGCGGACCTCACCGGAAATCGTCGCCACAGCCTGGCGCCGCAGACGATCCAGCTGCTGAAGGACCTCAAGACGAAGGTGAACGCGGTGGCGTTCTACCGGACGGACCAGCCGGGCAAGCGGATCATCGAGGATCTGTTCAAGCAGTACGCCCGCTACGCCGGCGACAAGTTCACGTGGAAGGTCGTCGACCCCGACCTCGAGCCCGCAGTCACCCGGGCCCTCGGCGTCGAGAACTACGGCACCACCGTGCTCGAGGCCAAGGGGCGCACCGAGAAAGTCCAGGACGCCGACCAGGAGGAGAAGCTCACCAACGCGCTCCTGAAGGTCACGCGCGAGGGCAAGCGCGTCGTCTACGTCGTGCAGGGCCACGGCGAGTCGGACCTCGGGACCACCGAGCGCTCGGGCTTCAGCGAGGCGAAGGCGGCGATGGAGAAGGCCAACTACGAGGTGAAGCCGCTGGTCCTGGCCCGGCAGGGCAAGGTGCCGGACGACGCCGCCGTCGTGGTCGTGCCGGGGCCGCGCACCGACTTCCTCGCGCCAGAGACCGATGCGCTCCACGCCTACCTGGGCCGTGGCGGCAAGCTGCTGGCCATGCTGAACCCGCCCTTCCCCGAGAAGACCCAGCCGGACAGCCTCAAGAAGCTGCTGGCGGGGTACGGCTTCACGCTGGACGACGACGTCGTGATCGAGCTGAATCCCGTCGGCCAGCTGCTCGGCACCGGGGCGATGGTGCCGATCGTGCAGCAGTACGAGCCGCACCCGATCACGCGGGACATGACGAATCTCATGACGGGCTTCCCGGTCACGCGCAGCGTCGGCGCCGCCAAGACGCTGCCGGCCGGCGTCACCGTCCAGCCGCTGGCGAAGACGACGCCCGACTCGTGGGGCGAGACGGATCTGACCGCGCTCGCCCAGCGCCAGGTCAAGCCGGATCCCGAGGATCCCAAGGGGCCGCTCACGCTGGCCGCCGTCGCCACCAAGGACAAGAGCCGCATCGTCCTCTACGGCTCCGCCACCCTGGCGACGAACCAGTTCTTCAACTTCCAGGGCAACCGCGACTTCGTCCTCAACAGCGTCTCGTGGCTCGCCGAGGAGGAGGACCAGATTTCCATCCGGCCGAGAGAGACGAAGCAGTCGCCCGTCTTCCTCACCTCGCAACAGGGACAGTTCGTCTTCTGGGTCCCCGTGGTCATCCTGCCGGCGCTGGCGCTGGTGGGCGGGGTCGTCACGGTCGGGCGTCGCCGCAGCGCCAAGTAGGCGGTCGCTGATGCGGTGGCCCACGACCGCGGCCCTGGCCGCGCTGCTCGCCCTGCTCGGGGGCTTCTACTACGTCTACGAGATCCGCCTGGGTCCCGGGCGGGAGGAGGCCAGCGCGCGCAAGGGGCGGGTCTTCGCCGCCGACACCAAGGACGTCACCGAGGTCACGATCAAGCGGGCGGGCGAGACGGTGCGCCTCAAGCGCGAGGGCGACGGCTGGGAGCTGCTGGAGCCCGTGCGCGCGCGCGGGAACCGGCCCGCCGTCGACGAGACGCTGGCCAACGTCCTCACCGCCAAGATCGACCGCGAGATCGACGCCAATCCGAAGTCGCCTGACGACTTCGGTCTCGGGACTCCGGCGGCCGACCTGACGCTGACGCTCAAGGACGGCAAGACGCTCGGCCTGCAGCTCGGCAACCGCAACCCGACCGGCGTGTGGGTGTACGGGCGCGAGCGCGGCAAGCCGGCGGTGTTCGTGCTCGGCGAGAGCGTTCTGCGCGATGCCACCCGCCCCGTGGCGGAGTTCCGCGACCGGACGATCCTGGCCTTCGACGTCAAGGACGTGACCGGCTTCGAGCTCGCGCAGCCGCAGCAGACGGTGGCGGCCGAGCGGCGCGACGGCGGCTGGCAGATCACCCGGCCCCAGCCGCTGCCCGGCGACAGCGACACGATCACCGACTTCCTGGACAAGCTGGCCGCCCAGAAGGTTCGCGAGTTCGTCGCCGAGGCGCCGCCGTCGCTGGCGCCCTACGGGCTCGACCGTCCGGCGAAGCTGACGATCCACACCGGCCGTGACAAGGAGCGCGCGAGCCGCACGCTGTTGCTCGGCCGCGTCGACGCCGCCAAGAAGGGCGTCTACGCGATGCGCCCCGGCGAGTCGAGCGTCCTGCTGCTACCCCAGGAGGTCGACACGCAGCTGCCCCAGAACCTCGCCGTCCTGCGCAACAAGGTGGTGGTCGCCGTCGATCGCGACAAGGTGACCCGCGTCGAGATCGAGAGTCCCAAGGGCACGGTCGCGGCGGCCCGCGAGAAGGACCAGTGGACGCTGGTGACGCCGCAGCCGCTGCCGGCCGACCAGGTCGAGATCGGCGCGGTGGTGAGCAAGTTGCGCGAGTTGCGGGCCCTGGCGTTCCTCAGCGACGACGCCACCGGCATCCCGCGGTATCTCGCCAAGCCCGAGGTCCGCGTCACGCTGACCGAGCGGGGCGGCGGCGCCACCACGGTGCTGCTGGCCCCGTCGCCCGAGATGCGCGGCGGCGTCCCGAGCGCCTACGCCGCGGTCGGCGGCAAGGGGCCCGTCGTGCTGGTCGACGGCAAGGCCCTGAGCGACCTCGCCCGATCGGTCAACGATCTGCGCGACCGGCGGCTGCTCGGCGCGCTCGAGCCCAGGGACGTCAAGCGCGTGCGCGTGCGTGCCGGCGGCCAGACGGTCGTGCTGGAGCGCAAGGGCGAGACCGACTGGCGCACGCTGGAGCCGGCCAAGGGCGGCGCCAACGCCCAGAAGGTCGACGATCTGCTCTACACCCTGCGGTCGCTGCGCTGGAAGGACATCGTGGCGCCCGAGGGACAGGAGGCGGCCCGCTACGGCGTGGACGCGCCGACGCTCGAGGTGGCGCTCTTCCGGGGCGACGGCGGCGAGATCGCGGCCGTCGTGGTGGGCAAGCGCGAGGGCGATCTCGCCTACGTCCGGACCCGCGCGCAGCCGACGATCTACAGCGTCGAGGGCCGCTCGCTCGGCCCGACGCCGAAAGTCCCGGACGACTTCAAGGGGTGAAATGAGGTAGAGTCTCCCGCCATGCGACGGGAGTTGTTCATCGTGGCCCGCGATCGCTCGGACCTCTATCGCTATCTCAGCCAGACTTTCGCCGACGCCGAGAACGTCGAGGTCATCTGGGACCGTCGCGCCGGCGAGCGCCGGCAGGGCGACACGGCCGCGTCACCGGAGCGGCGCCGCCGCCAGCGCCGCTCCCGTAACTCCATCGACGAAGAGCTGCGCACCGTCGGCTACGCCTTCCTCGTCCTGGATTAGGCCAGCAAGCCTATCTCCCGGTAGCGCCGTCCCTCGTCGACCACGGCTCCTCGGCGCTCAGGTGACTGAAGAAGTTGGTTCGTCGAATGAACGGTCGTTCAGTGGGCCGATTCTAGCGTAGTCGACGGGCGTGCGGTAGCATGAGCCGTCGTGAAGACCCGGAACGATGGCCTCTACCTCAAGCAGCTCGAGCTGGGCCCCATGCAGAACTTCGTCTACCTCGTGGGCGACCCCGTCGCGCGCCAGTGCGTGGTGGTCGACCCTGCGTGGGAGATCGACACCATTGTCGACACGGCCGCCGCCGACGACATGACGCTGGTCGGCGCGCTGGTGACCCACACGCACCAGGACCACGTCGGGGGCAGCCTGGCCTCGTGGGGCATGCCCGGACGCATCCCGGGCATCGAGGAGCTGCTGACCCGGGTGCCGGCCAAGGTCTACGTGCACAAGGCGGAGCGCGAATTCCTGCCGGGGCTCGGCTCCGATCTGGTGAAGGTCGACAACCACGACACGCTCGACGTCGGCCGGCTGAAGCTGACCTTCCTCCACACGCCTGGCCACACGCCCGGCTCGCAATGCTTCCTCGTCGACGGGCGGCTGATCTCGGGCGACACGCTGTTCATCGGCTCCTGCGGCCGGACGGATCTGCCGGGCAGCGATCCCGGCGAGATGTACTACTCGCTCACCCAGCGGCTCGGCGCGCTCCCCGACGACACGCTCCTCTTCCCCGGTCACAACTACGGCGGCTCGTCGTCGACGATCGGGGCCGAGAAGCGCGAGAACCCGTTCATGCGGTTCGCGTCGCTCGGCGACTTCCTGCGCGTGATGGGCGGCGGGCGCAGCGTCGCGCCCTGATCGCCGTCGAGGATGATTTCCGGACGCGATTTCGCCGGCGCCCTCGAGCGTCACGGCTTCGACTTCTTCGCCGGTGTGCCGTGCTCGCTGATCGAGGACCTGATCGCCGTCCTCGAGCGCAGCCCGCGCGCGCCCTACGTCGCCGCCGTGCGCGAGGATGCCGCGATCGGCGTGGCCGCCGGCGCCTGGTTCGGCGGCCGCCGCCCCGCTGTCCTGATGCAGAACTCCGGCCTCGGCACCAGCCTCAACGCCCTCGCCTCCCTCTCCCTGATGTACGGCCTCCCGCTTCTCCTCCTGATCACCTGGCGCGGCTTCGGGGGCAAGGACGCTCCCGAACACCTCCTGACCGGCGAAATCACTCCCGATCTGCTGCGCCTCCTCCGCATCCCCTTCCGGATCCTGGCGTCTGACTCCGTCGATGCCGACGTCGACTGGGCCGCCCGAGAAATGGACGAGTGGATGTCTCCGATCGCCTTGCTCGTTCCTCCGAAAGTCGTCGAAACCGGCAATGCGCGAAGTCGCGAGGGGGAGCGAGTGGCGGGCGAGGGCCTGGCCGCCGCCCGCAGCCGACCAACCGCCACGGCCCAACCGGGCGACAAGAGCAGCACGTCCGATCACCGAAACTATGGTCGCCAACGCGAGGACGGCGGCCGGGACCGAGCCGGCCAGGCCCCGCTCCCCCTCGCGCCTGCAACGATGACGAGATTGACCGCCATCGCGAGCGCGTTGAAGGCGATCAGGGACAGTGCGGTGATTCACGCCAACGGGTACATCTGTCGCGAGAGCTTTTCCATCGCCGACCGCCCGCAGAGCTTCTACATGATCGGCTCGATGGGCCTGGCCCCGGCCATCGCGCTCGGCCTGGCGCTGGCGCGACCCGCGCGCCGCACGGTCGTGTTCGACGGCGACGGGAATCTGCTGATGAACCTCGGGATCCTGCCGATGATCGCCGCGCGCCGGCCGCCGAACCTGCTGCACCTGGTGTTCGACAACGAGGTCTACGGCTCGACCGGCAACCAGGCCTCGCCGTCGCGCGACGTGCGGCTCGATCGTGTGGCGGCCGCCGCCGGGTTCGCCACGACGGTCGCGGTGACCGAGCCCCTCGCGCTGGAGGCTGCGCTCGCCGCCGCGCTGGCGGCGCCCGGGCCGCATTTCGTTCTGGTGAAGGTCACGCCCGAGGAAGGCGAGGTTCCGCGCATTCCCTACGCCCCGACGGCATTGCGCGATCGCTTCCGGACGGCCGTGAGCGCCTGACTCATTGTCGGCGCGCGCGGGTCGTGTCATCATCGGAGGGACATGACCGAGCGGTCCGAGATGAAGAACTGGCTCAAGGTCCGATTCATCGCTGGCATCTTCGTCACGCTCCCTGCGTTCCTCACCGCGTGGATCCTGTGGATCTTCTGGAGCAAGATCGACGACTTCTTCGCACCGATGTATTTCCAGCTGTTCGGCCGCGTGGTGCCCGGTCTCGGCTTCCTGACGGCGATCGCCATCATCCTGGCGATGGGCACCGTCGCCCGCAACGTGGTCGGCCGCCGCGTGCTGGCGTGGGGCGACGCGATCCTCCTCAAGGTGCCGGTGTTCCGGATGCTCTACCCGTCGATCAAGATGCTCATCGACGCGTTCTCGCCGGAGCGGCGGGGCTCGTTCCGGGCCGTGGTGCTGGTGCAGCATCCGCGGGAGGGCTCGTGGGCGTTCGGATTCGTGACCAGCGAGCTCACGCTGGAGGCGCCGGGCGGCAATGCGGAGATGGTGACGGTCTTCGTCCCGACCAACAACCTCTATCTCGGCGACGTCGTCGTCGTCCCGCGCCACGACGTGGTCTTCACCGGCCTCACGGTCGAGGAGGGCTTGCGGGTCATCCTGTCGGCCGGCACGGCGACGCCTGATCGCCTGCCGCGCTCGTTCGTCTCGCCAGCGTACCCGCCCAGGCGCTGAGCGCCGCGCGCAGGCGCGGCATCCCCGTGAAGAAAAAATGGTCCGCGCCGTCGATCACGGTGACGGTGGCGGCGGGCAGCGTGCCGCCGAGCGCGGCGAGGGCCTCGGCCGGACAGAAGGTGTCCGCGCTGCCGGCCACGACGAGCCAGGGACCGTCGAGACCCGACGGGGCCCGCGGCTCCCACGGCCGCATGGCCAGCGGCGGGGCGATGAGGGCAAGGCCGGCCAGGCGCTCGCCGGTGCCGGCGACGGCGGCGGCCATCGCGGCCCCGAAGGAGTAGCCGGCCAGCGCGAGCCGCGAGCGTGGCGGCAGCCGCTCGCGCAGACAGGCGAGCGCCGCGCGGACGTCGTCCTGCTCGCCCCGGCCCTCGTCCCAGGCGCCGCCGGAGCCGCCGACGCCGCGGAAGTTGAAGCGCAGGGTCGCGAGGCCGGCGTCGAGGCACGCGGCGGCGGTCGCGAGGACCACGGGGTTGTCCATGTCGCCCCCGTAGAGGGGGTGGGGGTGGCAAACGACCACGCCCGCCAGGGTTTCCGGGGGCATCGCGAGCGCGCCCTCGAGCGCGAGGCCCGCGCCTGCGGGGATGGCCACGGGCTGTCCGGTTATCATCAGGCCCAGAGAATAGCGAGGGGGGGACCGACCGTCCAACCGCTGTGTTGACCTGCTATCGGACTCGACGACGCATCGGGGCCTGGCTTGACGAGGCCCTGGACCCGGAGACGGCGCGCTCGACGGCCGCCCACCTCGCTTCTTGTGCGGGTTGCCAGCGAGAGGCCGAGGAGCTTCGCCGCCTCCGGGGTCTGCTGC
>Ga0066704_10000749_pt1 | contig 12533 bp, 10 predicted proteins | sample GraSoiAngelo_153_FD_66458 | JGI IMG/M metagenome (GOLD analysis project Ga0066704, IMG submission 66458) | Grasslands soil microbial communities from the Angelo Coastal Reserve, California, USA - 14_1009_12_40cm | ecosystem: Environmental > Terrestrial > Soil > Grasslands | place: USA... | reverse complement strand
GGCGGTTGTGGCAAGGCCTCCTGCCCAGCGGATGAGGTCGAACAATACCGTGCTCTGCTTGAGCTCGTACACAGCCGGCACATTGACGCTTCCGGTCACGGCGACAAGCGGCCCGACCGGCGGAATGTAGATCACGTCCCCCGGCAGGAGCCGCGCGTCCTTCGACTTGTCGCCAGAGAGGAGGAGGTCGTACAGGTCGATATCCGCCGCGACCTGGTTGTTGCGCTTGAGCTGGATGCTGCGCATCGTACCTTTGCTCGAGGGCCCGCCGGCCGCGAACACCGCGGTGACCAGCGTGCTGAGGGAACCTACCGTGTAGGTGCCGGGCCGCTTCGCCTGCCCGACGACATAAATCTGGATCGAGCGCAGCTTGCCGAGGGTCGCCGTCAGCTGGAAATTGCGGAACGTCCGGCCGAAGACGGTCTTCAGATAGGCAGGCAGGTCGCTCGCCCTGATTCCCGCCACGGTAATCACGCCCACCTTGGGAACGCTGACCGTACCGTTTGGCTCGACCCTCGCCGAAAGATCGACGTCGATCTGGCCCCAGGCACGGATCTGGATCTCGTCGCTGGGCCCGATGACGTAGTCGGACATGACCGGAACGTTATCGATCGGCGCAAAGGTGCTCGGAACGTTGCGAAAGAGATTGGAACCGAAGATCTGAAGATCGCGGCCTGTGGATTGCAGGACGAAATCCTGAAACTCGTTGCGCTCTCGCGGCTCGGCCTGGAGCTTGCGCTGAGCGTCTGCGGCGGATCCGCTCGGAACGGGCGGTGCTTCGGCTCGAACACCCGCGCGGTTGGTGATGGTCGTCGTCGAAGGCGGGGTCTGAATTGGCAGTGGAATTGGCAGTGCAGCCCCTTCGCCGGTCGCGCCGAGACCGGGGCGCTCAGAAGTGGATTGCCCCTGAGACTGGAGCTGCTCCAGCAGCGTTTGTTGCGCAAATACCGGCGTCGCCAGAATCGCGCTCAAGCAAGTTCCAACGATATGAGGTGAGATTTGCATAAAAGGCCCGTCCCGAAAAACTTGCGAATTATCGGCAGGAGTCGCCAGCAGGGCGTTGAATCTTATACCCATTTCCGAGGGGCGTCCATTGGCGATTCTCACCGACCGCCGCTGCTCCGCCCCGGGTGCGCCAATAGTACGCTTCGCGCGCGGGTACGCGAGCACTTGCTCGATGGAGAATGACTCCCAAGACGCGCCGAGCTTGGGGCGGGCTTCGAGCGCGCCGAGATTCCCTTTGCCGCCCCGTATTCGGCGGGATGGGGCCCCGCCCTACGCTGCGTAGTGGCTCCGGTACCACGCGACGAACCGGCCGATGCCCTCCTCCACCGGGGTCGCCGGCGCGAAATCGGTGAATGACCGTATGTCGTCGGTATCCGCAAAGGTGGAAGTCACATCGCCGTCCTGCAGCGGCATGAAATTCTTCTTCGCGGTCTTGCCCAATGCCTTTTCGAGCATCTCGATATAGGTCATCAGGTTCACCGGCTGGTGGTTGCCGACGTTGTAAATCCGATAGGGGGCCCAGCTTGTGGCCGGGTCGGGCACATCCGGTTTGAAGTTGGGATCGCGCTGCGGGGCGCGGTCCAGAACCCGGACGACGGCTTCGACGACATCGTCGATGTAGGTGAAATCGCGTTGCATCTTTCCCTGGTTGAACACGTCGACCGGGCGGCCCTCGAGTATCGCCTTGGTAAATAGGAAGAGCGCCATGTCGGGCCGGCCCCAGGGACCATAAACGGTGAAGAAGCGCAGCCCCGTGGTCGGCAGCCCATAGAGATGGCTGTAGGCGTGCGCCATCAGTTCGTTGGCCTTTTTGGTGGCCGCATACAGGCTGATCGGGTGGTCGACGTTGTCGTGCTCCGAGTAAGGCATGCGCGTGTTCCCACCGTAGACGCTGGAGCTGCTGGCGAAGACGAGGTGTTCAACGCGAGCGTGCCGGCAGCCCTCGAGAATGTTGACGAAGCCGACAAGATTGCCGCTCACATAGGCATGAGGATTCTTGAGTGAATAGCGCACGCCGGCCTGCGCGGCAAGATGAACGACTCGGTCGGGTCGCTCGCGCTCGAAGAGCTCTCTCACACCCTCCCGGTCGGCGACGTCGATCTTGGCGAACCGAAATCCAGGGTTCGGAGCAAGGCGCGCTAGGCGCGCTTGTTTCAGGGAAACGTCGTAGTAGTCGTTGAGGCTATCGAGGCCAAGAACGTGATCGCCGCGCGCTAGGAGCCGCTGCGCGACGTGCATTCCGATGAATCCCGCTGCGCCCGTGACCAGGATTTTCAAGTGACCGTTCCCTGCGTTTCGGCTCTTTTTATGGTACTCGCCGAGGTTTGCGAGACCCGACTGCTGTTGAATATTATCCCGACTTCGGCAGGCAGTCTAACTGGCATCAGGGCTTTTTCAAGCCTTGAGGCGCTTCGGAGGAAATCCGGGATTCCGTGAAATAATACGGGCACTCGCAGCGATCCGCCGGCTGCAGCGGAGTTCATCGAATAAGGCATGAATAAACCTAAAGTCGCTTTGATCACAGGGGTCACCGGCCAGGACGGCGCTTATCTGGCCGAATTTCTTCTCGATAAGGGCTATGTAGTCCACGGCATCAAGCGGCGCACCTCCTTGTTCAACACCCAGCGGATCGACCATCTATATCAGGATCCGCATGTCTCCGACCGCCGATTCGTCTTGCATCACGGCGACATGACCGACTCAAGCAGCCTCGTACACATCACCGAGCAGGTCCAGCCCGACGAGATTTACAACCTCGCTGCGCAAAGCCACGTGGCGGTGTCGTTCGAAGAGCCGGAATACACCGCGGACGCGGACGCGATCGGGGCGCTTCGGTTGCTCGAAGCGATCCGGATCCTGGGACTCAAGGACAGGACGCGGTATTACCAGGCTTCGACCTCCGAGCTCTACGGGCTCGCTCAGGAGACGCCCCAATCGGAAAAAACGCCGTTCTACCCGCGCTCGCCGTACGGGGTGGCGAAGCTTTACTCGTACTGGATCACAGTCAATTACCGCGAGGCCTACGGGCTTTTTGCGTGCAACGGCATACTCTTCAACCATGAATCCCCGATTCGCGGCGAAACCTTTGTGTCCCGCAAAATTACCCGCGCGCTCACGCGCATCAAGCTCGGGCTGCAGGATTGCCTGTATCTGGGAAATCTCGAGGCGCGGCGCGACTGGGGCCACGCCCGCGACTACGTCGAGGCTCAATGGCTGATGCTGCAGCAGGATCGGCCGGAGGATTTCGTGATCGCTTCGGGCGAGCAGCATAGCGTACGCGATTTTGTGGACGCGGCGGCGAAGGAACTCGGGATCGCGATCAGCTGGAAAGGAAAAGGAACCGAAGAACGCGGCTACGACCAGAAAGGCCGGTCCATTGTCGCAATTGACCCTCGCTATTTTCGGCCGGCCGAAGTGGAAAGTCTGCTCGGCAACGCGGGCAAGGCGCGGCAAAAGCTCGGGTGGGCTCCGAAGGTGCGATTTCCGGAACTGGTAGCCGAAATGGTCCGCGAGGACCTGAAAGAGGCGCAGCGTGACGAGCTGGCGAGAAAGCACGGCTTCGACGCCTACACCCGTCACGAGTAGCGGGCTTTTTTAACCACCCCGATGGAGCAACATGCGCTCATTTATATCGCCGGCCACCGCGGTCTCGCCGGGTCGGCGATATTGCGCCGCCTGACCTTGGGCGGTTACCGGAATATCGTCGCGAGGACTCACGCCGAGCTTGAATTGACCGATACACGCGCAGTGAAAGCGTTCTTCGAATCGGAAAAGCCCGAGTACGTGTTCCTCGCCGCGGCAAAAGTCGGAGGGATTCTAGCGAACAACACCCGTCCGGCAGAATTCATCCACTCGAACCTTGCGATCCAGACCAACGTCATCCATGAAGCATGGCGCAACGGGGTAAAGCGCCTGCTCTTCCTGGGATCTTCCTGCATCTATCCCCGCGCATGCCCTCAGCCTATCAAGGAGGAGTATTTGCTGGCCGGACCGCTTGAAGCCACCAACCGGGCGTACGCGATCGCCAAGATTTCCGGCGTCGAGATGTGCCGCAGCTACAACCAGCAATACGGTACGAGCTACCTGGCCGTCATGCCGACCAACATGTATGGGCCGGGCGACAACTACGATCCCGAGAGCTCGCACGTGCTCCCCGCTCTCATCCGTAAGATGCACGAAGCCAAGACCCGCGGCTTCGACCGCGTCGTGATCTGGGGCACCGGCTCGCCGAGGCGCGAGTTCCTGTACAGCGACGACATGGCTGACGCGTGCGTAATGATGATGAACCTGCCCGAGGATGCGTTTCGCGATCTCTTGCAAGGTCCCAACGGCTTCCCGTTGGTCAATATCGGATGCGGCGAGGACCAGACTGTTGCGGATCTCGCGCGGACGGTGGCGTCGGTGCTCGGCTTTCGCGGCGCGCTGGAATTCGACACCCGCAAGCCCGACGGAACGCCGCGCAAGCTGCTCGATGTCAGTCGGCTTCGCCGGTTGGGCTGGACGCCGCGCATTGATCTCGAATCGGGAATTGCATCGGCCTATGAGGATTTTTTAGGAAATCAGGCAAGACCCCCGGCGCCCTAGGGGGCAAAAAAATTAACTAGCCCGCGAGGCAGTCTGAGATCGTCTGCAAGTCGGCTTCGGTCAATTCCGGGTAGTTGCCGCAATAGAAGCCGCATCGGTCGATGAAGTCGGTGCCGGGCAGCTCGAAGATTCGTTTGGCGTACTTGAGATAGAACGGCTGCCCCTGGATATTGCCGGCGATCATGGGCCGCACCTCGACCCCGGCATCGGTGAAGCGGGCAATGCATTCATCGCGCGTCGCGACATCCCGGCACAACACGGGGAAGGCGAAACTGGAGAGCGAGCGAATGTGATCGTGTTGCAGCGGTACGAGCTTCGCGTTGCGCTTCGCCACGGCTTCCAGCCGCAGATGGTTCCGCTCCCTCTCCTTGAAGTTCTCTGCTACGTACCTTAATTGATGCAGCCCGATGAACCCGGTGATCTCGGTGGGCTTCAGGTTGTAGCCGAGATCGTAAAAAGCGTATTTCGCCTGGAATTCGCTGCGGATTCCGAACCGCTCGCGCCATTTCTTCTGCTGCATCGGCGTCAGGTTGCGGTCCCAGCCGTTGGCTCTGACGATGCGGAGCATCTCGGCCAGCTCATCGTCGTCGGTACATGCCATCCCTCCCTCGATCGTGGACATGTGATGGGCGACGAAGAACGAGAAGCTCGCGCAGACGCCGAAATTGCCGGTCCGTCCGGCGGGAAGCTCCGTCCCGAATGCCTCGCAGTTGTCCTCGATCAGCAAAATGGAGCGCCGCTTGCAGAGGTCGCGGATTCGATCCAGATCCCCGGCAAAACCGAGCGCGTTGGTGATGAACAGCGCCTTGATGCCGACCGTCCGGGTGCGTTCCTCGAGATTGCGCGACATCACGTTCAGCGTCTTCGGGTCGCAATCGACGGCGATCGGCTCCATGCCGAGCTGGATGATCGGCATGGTATTCGTGGACCAGGTGAGGCCCGAGAAGCCCACTGCGTCGCCGTCCTTCAGGCGCCCGAGATTCTTGAGCGCCTGGAGCATGGCGAGGTTGGCGCTTCCGCCGCTGTTGAAGAGCACGGCGTCCTTGCGTCCCTGCAGAGCGGCGAACGCCTGCTCGAACTCGCGGCACTTGGCGTCCATGCTGAACCTGGGAGCCGAGACGATGAACTCCGCCAGCGCCTTTCTCGTCTCGGCCTCGCGCAAAAACGCGCTCTTCATCAGCGGAATCACGGGTACGCGCCTTAGGCGTGCCAATCGGAGGTATTTGAATCCCATTATGAAATACAATCCGCACTTTTGCTATCGTAGGGCCTACCGCCCCATCGTTCACCAACACGGCTTCGAGACCTTCAATCGCCGCGGATAACGGGGAAAAACGTGAATATCAAAACCAACGGCATCGAGCTGAACTACACCGTCGAAGGCAACGGCCCGTGGGTGGTGATGAGCCACTCGCTCGCTTGTGATCTGACCATGTGGGACGAGCAGGTGGCGGTGCTCAAGCGCAATTTCAAAGTGCTGCGCTTCGACACCCGCGGCCACGGAAAGAGCGACGCGCCCTCGGGCGAATACACGCTCGACATGCTCGCCTACGACGTGCACGGGCTGCTCCAGGGCCTCGGCGTCGAGCGCTGTCACTGGGTGGGCCTCTCGATGGGCGGGATGATCGGGCAGACTTTCGCGCTCAAATTTCCCGGCATGTTCGCGAGCCTGGTGCTCGCCGACACCACCAGCCGCTATCCGCCGGAGGCGACGCCGCTGTGGCAGGGCCGCATCAAGACCGCGCAGGAGAAGGGGATGGAGGCGCTCGTCGAGTCCACGCTCGGACGCTGGTTCACCGAGCCCTTCCGCAAGAGCCATCCCCAGGTGACCGCGCGAGTGAGCGCGATGATCCGCGCGACGCCCGTTCCGGGCTATGCCGGCTGCTGCCACGCGATCCCCAAGATCAACCTGACTCAGCGGTTGAAGGAAGTGAAATGCCCGTCGCTCGTGATGGTCGGAGAGCAGGACGCCGGCACGCCGATTGCGATGGCCCGCGAAATCCACACGGCGCTCCCCGGGTCGGAACTGGTGATCATCCCCTCGGCTTCGCACCTGTCCAACCTCGAGCAACCCAAGGCGTTTACCCGCGCCCTTACGACATTCCTCAACAAGCACCGGTGACCGGGCTTTTGCCCGGCAATGAGAAGCTCCTCTTCGCCGCCGCCGTGACAAAGTGCCTCGAAATGACGCCTCCTTGCTGCTGCTTCGTTACGGTGCTGCTATAGAATGGCCGCACGTCGATAGCCACGCTTTCGGACTCGCGAAGGGAGAAGGCCATGCGGAAAATAATTGCTGCGGTCGCGATCACGCCGTTGCTGTGCCTGCCCGGTGTTGCGCCGGCGGACACCTCGCTCGGCATCCGCGGCGGAACTCTAGGCGCCGGGGTCGAGCTGTCGCACGCCTTCGGGCGACGCACCGGGGTGCGCCTCGATGTGGACGGCTATAACCGCACCCAATCGAGCACCCAGGACAATATCCAATACGACATGAAGCTGAAGCTGAAGACGGGGTCGCTGCTCGGCGACTGGTACCCGTTTGCAAGCAATTTCCGCATCAGCGCGGGCGCCATGTTCAACGGCAACAAGCTCGCGCTAAAAGGGCAGCCGACGGGCGGAACTTTCACGGTAAATGGCGTCACTTACCCTGCTGCGCAAGTCGGCTCGTTCGACGCCGCAGTGGATTTCAACAAGGCGGCGCCCTACTTCGGCATCGGCTACGGGCGCCCCATCAACAGCGGCCTGTCGCTGACACTCGACCTGGGCGTCATGTTCCAGGGCAGCCCGAAGTCATCGATCGACGTGACCTGTGGAGCTGCTGCGACCCCAGCGCAGTGCGCCGCGCTGCAAAGTGACGCGGCGGCAGAGCAGGCCAGGCTGGACGACAGCCTTCATAATTTCAAGTACTACCCGGTGATTTCGCTGGGTCTCGCTTACACGTTCTAGTCCGAACTCGCGCTCGCGTCTCCGGCGCCGGATGTACGAGCGCCAGCCAATCGCCGCCTTCGGTCACCGACGCCGCCGGAAAATGCTCGAGGTGCGAGGCGCTCGCATACCGGAAGCAGCCTTCGGCGTCGAGCACGGAGACAAAATCACCCGCGTGCTCGGCGATGAAGCGGAACTGCTCTTCGCTCGAGCGCAGAGCTTCGCGGGCGCGGAGGATGCGCCTGTTCTGCCGGCCTATAGCCCTTTGCAAAGCAGATATTGGTTGTCACCGGTTTCCGCGTAAGCGCTGGTGGGAGTCGCCACCGGGGGATTGGGCCCGGTGGTCTGCTGCAATCCCCGCACTTGGCCCGTCGTGCTGGTGGCGTCATCCATTTGGGTATCCACCGCAATGGCGATCTTGTCCGGCAGATTGCTCGAGCAGATGATGTTGGAGGTAAATCCCATGCCGCTGGTCTGCACGCCCAAGATGCCACCGGCGGCGTTCGTGGGGGGTATAACCGCCGCGATAACGGCGGCAGTTTGCCCGGGCACGAACCCGGCAAGCCGCAGGTTCCACCAGAATTTGTTCACTTCGGGCGTGGCGGCGGTGGGTGCGGCAGCCGGAATATTGTTGTAGACCTCCGTCGCTCCGGCTTGATCGAACTGCCCGTTACCGTTCCCGGCGAAAGATGCGGCCCAGCGGCTGGCGGCGTTGATATCGTCCCCAGGGAGCGCCCGATAGCGGTCCTGGTAGGAGTTTATCGCCGCGGTGATGCCGTTGAAATCGTTGATGACGTTCTTGATCCGGGCCTGCGTGATCATCTCCTGGCCTTTGAGGATGCCGCCCAGCAGCAGCCCGATGATCACCAGCACGATCGCGATCTCGACCAAGGTGAAACCGGCCTCAGTCGACCTCTTCCTGTAAGCAGATGCACTCGTATAAACCTCCGCTGATGATTGCGCCGGGTCCGGAAATCGTTTGGTACAAAAGTGGCTACAGTGAGGAGAGGGCCGGAGATTCGCCGGCCCACTGATTTCACTGGTAGGCCGTGCAGGAGTCGAACCTGCGACCAACGGATTAAAAGTCCGCTGCTCTACCACCTGAGCTAACGGCCCGAAAAAGAACGCGAATTCTATTACGTCGCGCGCGCGAGCGTCAATGAAATGCCCCCGTTGCCATCGAAGTCTTCGCCGCTGCGACGCCCGACGCGGGCGATCGACGCCTACGATTGTCTCATCAGCCGCCAGTACTGGACCTTCATCGTGAGCGCCGCGCCGGCGATCATCGAGAAAAACGCGAGGATCGAACCGAGCGCGAGGGTCGACAGGCCCGTGATCCCCTGGCCGATCGTGCAGCCGAGCGCGAGCACCCCGCCGAAGCCCATCAGCGCGCCGCCGACAAGGTGGTTGATCAGGTCCCCGGCGTCGCGAAAGCTCTCCAGGCGGAACGACCGGGTCGCGAGCGACCAGGCGAGCGAGCCGGCGAACATCCCGAGCACCGCTGCGATGCCGAAGGTCATCACGCGGCTCGTGTCGCTCCAGAGCATGAACAGCTCGAGGAGATAGGCCTGCGGGGCGACGAAGGAGAGCGACTCCATGCGGCCGGAGTTGGTGGCGAGGAATTTCTCCTCGAGGGTAGCCGGATCCTCGGCGAGGTGCCCGACGTTCCCCGAAAGAACCCATCCGCCGACGACCACGAGGCCCACGACCAATCCGCCGAGCACGTTGTCGAACGTCCGGAACTCGCGCGCCTTGAATACGAACGCGAGCAGGCCGCCCGCGATGCCGAGCCCGAGCGCTTCAAGCGTGAATTTCCGGTCGAAGCCGAACCTCGCGGCGATGAGCGAAGGCAGATCCTGTCCGGCGGCGAACGTGGTGCCGACCGGATCGATCGCCGCGATCCGGAAAACGCCGAGGATTCCCTTAAGAGTCATGTAGGCGGTGATCGCCAGAACGATCGCGACGACGAGCGATTTGAGGTTGCCGGTGCCGATGCGGATCAGGGTCCTGGAGCCGCAGCCCGAGGCGAGCGTCATGCCGATTCCGAAGAGCAGTCCGCCCAGGACGTAGGAAAGCCAGGTGAATCTGGGCGAGGTGTAGATCGTCTTCGAGAGATCGACGAGCCCCGAGAGCTGCAGGGCGCTTGCGCCGGCGATCGCGACGGCGATGGCGAGCAGCCACATGCGCATGCGGTTCCAGTCGCCCATGTTGACTACGTCGGACACCGCTCCCATGGTGCAGAAGTTCGTCTTGTTGCCCACCGAGCCGAAAACGAACGCGAGCGCAAAGGCACCCCACACCACCGTGGAGGCGAGCGTTGCGGGGTTGGGTTCCGTCACTGTGGCGCCAAGCGCCGGGGGGTCGCGGCTGTTACTTCCGTATGAGACGCTGCTTGGCCTGCTCGGCCGCCGAGCTCGAGGGATACTTCTTGACGAGCGCGCGCAGCGTCTCGCGCGCGGCGCTGCTCTGCCCCAGCTCCGACTGGGAGCTAGCGATGTTGAGCAGCGCGTCGGGCGCCTTGGGATTCTCGGGCCAGAGCTTGACCACCCTTTGCTGGGCGGCGATCGCGGACTTGTAGTCGCGCATGGCATAGTGGGCGTTGCCGATCCAGTATTGCGCCGAGGGCACGAGCTCGCTGCTCGCGAAACTGGTCATGAAGTTCTGGAAGTTGGTGATCGCGAGCTGGTAGTTGCCGAGCTTGAACTGGTTGAGCGCCGCCTCGTACGCCTGCTTCTCCGAGGCTGCGCTGCGCTCGCCCTGGCTCAATTTGTCCTGCAACTGCGTTTGCGTCTGCTCGAGTCTTCTCAGGCGGTTGTCCAGGTCGACGTAGAGGTCTTTCTGCCGCCGTTCGAGGGTTTCCGTCTGGTTCGCGAGCACTTCGACCTGCCCGCGCAGCTTGGCGACGTCCTGCTTGAGCGAATCGATCAGCTGGGCGAGATCGACGGCGCGGTTCTGCCCGGAGGAGTCCATCTGCGCAAGGCGCGCGTCGATCGCCGAAAGGCGTTCCTCGATCGACTTCTGGCGGCTCTCGACCTGGTTCCTCAGCTGGACGATCTGCCTGCGCGCCTCGTCGTCGTCGAACAGGGCCGCGTGGGCGAGAAGGGGCACGAGAAACGCCCCGAGAAAAATCCCCCCGCGCGCCAGGCGCGCGCCGGCCTTCGGCAAGGGACTCGGCCTCCTCCCCTGGTAAAGGAGGTGCGGTGGGGATTTCCGCATGGCGGATATCGTTCAGACCCGCTCGCTCAGTACTCGCCGCCGTAGAGCATGTCGCCGCGGCGGTTCTGCGACCAGCACCCTTCGTTGTGCTCGGTGCAGCGCGGCTTCTCCTCCCCGAGGCTGACCGCTTCGACCTGCGACCCCGTCGCGCCCATCAGCACGAGCATGCGCTTCACGCCCTCGGCGCGGCGCTGCCCGAGCGCGATGTTGTATTCGCGGCTGCCGCGCTCGTCGCAGTTGCCCTGAACGAGCATCTTCGTGCCGCGGTGTTCGGCGAGATACTTGCCGTGGGCCTGCAGCATCGGCCGGTACTCGTCCTTGATGTCCGACTTGTCGTAGTCGTAGAAGACCGAACGCTTCGAGAGCATATTCCCCGGATCCTTCAGCGGATTGCCCTGCGTCTGGACGGGGCTCGTCGTAACCGGCGACGCGGGCGAAGGGGTCGGGGGCTTGCCTTCGGGTTCGGTGGGCTGGCTCGCGCATCCGTACAGCAATGCCAGGGCCAGGGCAGAGAGCAAAGCTTTCTTCATGGCGATCTCCTTTAAGTGCTCAACAAACCGGGGGGTGCCTCCCCCTCATGCTCCCCTGAATTTCGGCCGCAACGGTCATCTGTCGCGGCCTCCTAGTTGCCCGGGAACGGACCCCAGGACGGCTCGCGCACATCGGCCGCCTGGACGCTCAGCCGTCGCTTGAAGCGGCCGTCGCTGGATACCGCGGCGAGCACGCCGCGGTTGTCGACGTCGGTCGCGTACAGAATCGTCCGCCCGTTGGGCGCAAAAGTCGGAGACTCATCGCGCTGGCCGTCCGTCAAAATTTGAACCTGCTTGCTCTCCAAGTCCATGACCATCAACTGGAAACGCCCGCTGATGCGCGAAATGTACGCGAGGGTCTTGCCGTCCGGGCTGACGCGTGGGGATACATTGTAATCGCCTTCGAAGGTCACGCGTATCGGCTCTCCTCCGCTCGCCGGCATGCGATAAATCTGCGGGCTGCCCCCCCTGTCCGAGGTGAAGTAGATCGATTGACCGTCCGGGGTGAAAAATGGTTCCGTATCGATGAACTCGGAAAAGCTGATCCGCCTCAGGTTCGTCCCGTCGGCGTTCATCAGGTAGATCTGCGAGCTTCCGTCCTTGGTGAGCACGGCCGCGAGCTGCCTGCCGTCGGGCGACCAGGCCGGAGCGCTGTTCGAGCCCCTGTAGTTCGCCACCGGCGCCGGCTGCTTGCTCGCGCTCAAGCTCTGCACGAAGAGAATCGGTTTCTTGTTCTGAAACGAGACGTAGGCCAACCGCGTTCCATCCGGCGACCAAGCCGGCGACATGATGGGTTCGGCGGAGATCACCATGGGCTGGGCGTTCTGCCCGTCCGCGTCGGCGACGCGCAGCTCGAAGCGCGCCCCCTGCTTGACCACGTAGGCGATTCTCGTGCCGAACACGCCGCGCTCGCCGGTCAGCTTCTCATAGATGAAATCCGCGATCTTGTGAGCGGTGAGCCGAATCTGCCCGGCGGGAAGCGTGTACACCGAGCTGCCGATCTGGGACTGCTTGGGCACATCGAGCAGGCGAAGGCGCACTTCGAACTTTCCGTCGGGAAGCCGTTGTGCCTGCCCGATGACCATGGCGTCGGCGAGGCGACTTTTCCATTCCGCGAAATCGACCTGGGAGATCTCGGCGGGAACCTGAGTTATCCCGCCGACAAAAAGCGCGCGAAAGCGGCCGCTGCGCGAGAGGTCCTGCTCCACGATTTCGGTGATGCTCTGGGGGAGCGCCGACTCCCCCGCGAAGGGGAGCACCGCGATGGGAATCTGA
>Ga0066704_10000747_pt1 | contig 12535 bp, 11 predicted proteins | sample GraSoiAngelo_153_FD_66458 | JGI IMG/M metagenome (GOLD analysis project Ga0066704, IMG submission 66458) | Grasslands soil microbial communities from the Angelo Coastal Reserve, California, USA - 14_1009_12_40cm | ecosystem: Environmental > Terrestrial > Soil > Grasslands | place: USA... | reverse complement strand
CCTCCGGAGCCTCGCGCCCCACCTGCGGAAGGGAGTCCTCGTCTCCATCGAATCCACCCTCGCACCGGGGACGATGGCGGGTGTCGTCCGACCGATCCTCGAGCGCGGGAGCGGGCTGAAGGCGGGGCGGGACTTCCATCTCGTCCACTGTCCGGAGCGGGTCACCTCGGGCAGGCTCCTCCGGAACCTCACGACCCTCGATCGGGTGATCGGGACCCAGGACGCGCGAGGGCTGCGGAAGGCAACGTCCGTCTACGGGAAGATCCTGCAGGGGGCCCTCCACGGAACGGACTGGGTCGGGGCCGAGATCACGAAGACCGCGGAGAACGCATACCGGGACGTCCAGATCGCGTTCTCGAACGAGGTCGCGCTGATCTGCGAGGAGCTCGGAGCAAACGCATACCGCGTGCGGGAGCTCGTGAACACGTGTCCGGGGCGGGACATGCTCAGCCCCGGCGCGGGGGTCGGAGGGCACTGCATCCCGAAGGACCCGTGGCTCCTCGTGTCGCCGGTGATCCACCAGAAGCCCGTCCTGATCCCGACGGCCCGTGAGGTGAACGACTTCATGCCGATCCGGATGGCGCAGCTCTGCGAGGAGGCGATGCGGGAGGCGGGCCGCCGGATCCGGAACTCCCGGGTCGCCGTCCTGGGGTTCGCGTACCGGGAGAACACGGAGGACACGCGAAACTCCCCGGCGATCCCACTGATCCGCGAGCTCCGTCGTCGGGGCGCGGACGTCACGATCCACGATCCCCACGCGAAGACCCTGCGAGGGTTCAGCGTGATCCGGGACCTTCGGACCGCCGTGAAGGGCTCGGACTGCATCGCGATCGTCACGGCCCACGATGCGTATCGAAAGCTTGACCTCGGGAAGCTGAAGCGATGGGTCCGTCACCGGGCAATCGTCGACGGCCGCGACGTCCTCGACGGCTCCGTGATCCAGCGGGGATTCGTGTATCGCGGGATCGGGAAGGGCGAATTCTAGCCCCGCCAACCCGAGCTACTCGAGGGAGACGACCTTCCCGGACCGCTGGGATTCGACCGCCGCCTCGACGGCGCGGAGCGTCTCGATCGCGTCCTCCCCCGTCACGAGGGGGTCCCCGCCCTCCTTCGCCGCCCGAAGGAAGTCCTTCAGCTCCCGCTTCAGGGGCTCCTCCTTCCGGAGGTTCACATGTCGCGTCTCGACATCGAGCGGGATTTGATAGAGGTTCGAGGGGTCCAGAGGACCGAGCGTCGAGGAAGAAATCGTCATCGACTGCGCGGTGTAATCGAGCTCAACGAAGTTCTGCAGGCACGTGAGGCTGAGCTTGCGGACCTTCATCGGCGTGAGCCAGTTCGCCTCCACGTACCCGTGGATGCCGTTCGCGAAGCTCAGGAGGATCGTCGCGTGGTCTTCGAAGGCCTGGTGCTTCTGCCGCCCTCCAACGGCGAACACGGTGGACACGGGTTTCCCGACGAGGTATCGGAGGATGTCGATGTCGTGAATCGCGAGGTCCATGATCACCCCGACATCCCGGACGCGGTCCGGGAAGCTGCTCACGCGCCGGGCCCCCGCGGTGATCAGGTCCCCCCAGGTCCCCGCGTCCAGGTGGCGCTTCGCGCTGTCGACGATCGGATTGTGGCGCTCGATGTGACCCGCCGCGAGGACGAGGCCCGCCGCCCGCGCCGCCTTCACGAGGCGTTCCGCGTCCCGGACGTTCTCGCAGAGCGGCTTCTCCACGAGCAGGTGCTTCCCCGCGGCGATCGCATCCATCGCGACCTTGAAGTGGAGGTTCGTGGGGACGCAGATGGTCACCGCGTCGATCTTTTCCCGTAGCAGCGCCTTGTAGTCGGGGAAGTACGAGACCGTGTACCGGTTGGCGACGACCCCGCCCGCCTTCGCGTCCGGGTCCGCGACCCCGCGGAGGTCCGCGATCTCGGAGAGGACCCGGGCGTGGTTCTGTCCCATGGAGCCGACGCCGATCACGCCGACCTTCACGGGCTCTGCATTCGACCCTCCTGATAAGAACGTTCGGTCTTCCTCGCGGATCCTGCGATGGTTTCATAGCGGGGCGCGCGTTCGGCCCCTCTGATGGCCCTGGACCCCGTCTGCGGGGTCGCGGTGAACCCGCACACCGCGGTCTGGATGATTTGGTTCAAGGGAACTCCGTACTATTTCCACAGCGAGGAATGCCACATGGCGTTCGACCTCCACCCAGAGAGATACCGGGAGAAGGCGCTCGAGCGGCGGGAGAAGGGCCGGATCTACTGACGGCCCGTCAGATCCGCTTCCCCTTCAGGAGCGCGCGGAGCTGGTCCGCTTTCTTCTTCATCCCGTCCCGATCGTAGAACACGACGGCCTCCGCGACGTCCTCCCGCCACCGTTCCTCGTCCCCCATCGCCCGTCGGAGCTGCGCCTGCGCCTCCCAGACGCTCGCGACGCCCACCCAGTTCTCGATCGCGTGGAGCCGCTCCCGGGCCTTCTCGAGGGTGACGAACCCGAGGTCGAGGCGGCCCGTCCTCCCGTAGAGGGTGCCGAGGTTCAGGAGGGCCCAGCCCGCCCCCTGGCGCCCCTCCCAATCCGAGAGGCGAGAGAACCGGTCCAAGGCCTCCACGAGGAACCGCTCCGCGCGGGGGGAGTCCCCGGAGCTCCCCGCGAACACCCCGGCCGCCATCAGGGCGCGCGCGAGGACGAGCGGCTCCCCGGAAGCCTTCGCCGAATACAGACCCGCATCGAACGCGGCGCGGGCGTCATCCATCCGTCGGAGGACCATCAGCGCGTTCCCCCGCCGCAGTTGGACGGCCGCTCGGCGCGCCTCCCAGGAGGCGTCGCCAGAAGCCTCCACCTCGAGCCTCCGCAACATGGACTCGTAGAGCCGAAGAGCCCTCTCCCAATCCAGGCGCTGCTCCATCGCCACGCCCGCGTCGAGCGTGCCCTCGAACTCCTCTGCCATCCAACCTTGCGGATGCCCGAGGCTGCTACTTAGGCTCTCGCATCCCGCAATCTGGGAGCCAGGGACACGTCTGCTCCGCGGCGGGGTAGAGGCTGATGCAGTGACCTTCCGTCCCTTGGAGGTGACCGTTCGGGATGTACTCTAGAGAGTGGTAAGAGTTGTACCCGAAGGCACCACATCCGGTACGTAACCTTTACCCCCCCGGCCCGCGGCTCTCGCCTAGCGCGAGGTTGAACGAGCGTGCGAGATGGCATTCCGCAGCTATCAGTGGAGGAACTCGGAGTCAGTGACGCGGGGCGGGCCCTCGCCTCCCGGTCGGAGGCGTTCCGGGAGAGCATCAGTGGCTGGACGCCATTTTACGAGCCGTCATACCTTTCGCTTTGGGAGCGAGTCCTTGGCCCTCGCAGCGGCTGCCGGATCGTCGTGGCCTGGGACGGCTCCGGGAACCTGGCCGCCTACGCCCCCCTCATGCGCGTCCGCGGCTGGGTCGGCCCCGTGCCCGTCCCGACTCTCCGGTTTATCGGGAACAACATCGGTCTTCCGGGGGACATCCTTCACGCGCAGGTTTTCGCGACGGCCGGTGAGACCGCCGCCGTCGCGGCAATCCTCGCCCACGTCGCGGCGAACTGGTCGCTTGGGAAGTGGGAGCTCGGATACCTGTCCCCTACGTCGCCGACCTGGGTCGCCGCCTCGGAAATCCTCGGGGACGGATTCGTTACCCTCGGCACGCGGTCGTCGGTCCCCTTCGTGTCCGTGAACCTCCCTGCTGAGTGGGACTCGTACTTCGCCTCGTTGAGCTCGAACACCCGGAACGTATACCGGCGGGGCGTCCGACGTCTCGAGTCCCTGGGGAAATTGAAGGTCGTCGTCGAGGAATCGCCCCAGCGCGCGCGGAGGCGGGTCGAGGAACTGATCCGAAACCATCTGCGCTGGTTCGCCGGGACCGACAAGGAGGGCTGGCTCGGGGACGAGGCCGTCAGGCGGTTCCTCGCGTCCTCCTCGGAGCTCCTCGCACGGGACGGCGAATTCATCGCCTCCGCCCTCGAGCTCGACGGTACGCCGATCGCTTGGATCGTCGGGCCTACATATCGGGGGACGTGCTTCGAGCACCTCTCGTCGTTCGATCGCACGTACGCGTACGGTTCTCCCGGGATGGTGCTCGGCCTCGAACTCATGCGGGAACTGATTCGGAGAGAGTTCCGACGAGTCGACCTCGGCCCGGGTTCCAATCTCTTCAAGAAGCGCTTGGGCGGAGTGGAGAAACAGTACCTCCGGGCCCTCGGATATCAGGGGTGGACCCGAAGCGCGGCGTTCGTCCAGGGGTTGTTCCACAGGGGGCGCGAGAGCGGCCTCATCGGTGGCGGGGAACTGCGGGGTGGACCCGCACGGGACCCTCCACTGCAAGTGCACTCCCCCGTCCGACGTTGACGACGCACTGGACAACTCACGTCGCACGTGGCATGGTTCGATACGCGCCATCGCCGCCCAGGACATTGAACGGGAGCATTCCATGGGGAAGGCGGACCCACTTGTACTCCCGGTGGAGGACTCGAATGACGCCGATCTCTCCTACGACTGTCGTGAACCCCGCTGTATGAAGCGCATGTTCTGACGCACGGTTTTCTCTCGCGAACGCGGCGTAGAGGCGCGAGAGGCCGTGCTGCGTCGCCCACTGTTTGGACGAGTTCAGCAGCGTTCGGAGGACTCCTTTTCTCCGGTGCTCGGGGAGGACATAGCCGTCGAACAAGTAAGCACCCGCGGCGTCTCGGGAAACATCGACGACGTGGTTCACCTCTGTCATCATCTCAGCGGATCGGGTGATCCAGAGATAGCCCAGACGCTCCGGACCCCGCCGCGCAAGGAGGCAGATTGTCCCCTGCGCACGTCTGGCAAGCCACTCCCCGGGGCTACGGTTCTGCATCGAAGCTAGAGCGCGAATATCTTCCTCAGACGCCTCCTGAACATCCAAGCCCATCGCTGGTTCACGCGCGTCGGCGCCTGTGGTATCACAGCGGACAACGCGGGCACGCCTATAGTAGAGTAGTCCCCGGTCCCCCAGCCATCGGGCGATGGAGGCGATGATTGAACGAATCCGACCTGAGGCCATCAGTCCGCCTCGTTCGAAGTGCTCGCCCAGAGGAACTCCACGCGCTCGACATGAACTGGGCCTCCGTTACCCTTTCGACACAGCCGCACACATTTCAATACGCGGCGAGGCCGCCGTCCCCACGCCGGGCCCCTGTAAGTCCGTCGCTATCGAAGCGACCCCAGGACGCGCAGGATCGCATCGAGGTCTTCCGATCGGACGAGCGGGTGGACGGGGATCTCGAAGAGCCGCGGGATGACGTCCTCAGCCACCTTGGAGCGGTGCTTTGGGCGCTTTCGAAATGCCTTCTGGCGGTACAGAACCGAGGGGTACGAAGCGCGGGCGCCGATCCCCTCCGAGCCGAGGCGCTGGACGATCTCGTCCCTCGAAAGAGGGAACCCGTCCTCCACGCGAATGATGTACTGGTAGTAGGAGTGGAGCATCCAGTTCCCCTCCACGGGCGGGGTCAGGCCTTCGATCTCCGAGATGCTTTTCGTCAAGCGCGCTGCATTCTCCCGCCGCTTCTGGACGTACGCGTCGAGTTTCCGGAGTTGGACGAGCCCGATCGCCGCCGCGACCTCCGTCATCCGGTAATTGTACCCGACGAGGATGTGGTCGTACTTCGCACGCTGCCCGTGGTCCCTCAGGAGGCGGCACGTTTCCGCGATCTTGGGGTCGTCCGTGAGGACCATCCCGCCCTCCCCCGTCGTCATGTTCTTCGTCGGGTAGAACGAGAAGCACGCGGTGTCGCCGAGGTTCCCGGACTTCTTCCCGTGGTACTCCGCGCCGTGGGCTTGGCACGCGTCCTCCAGGACGAGGAGGTCCCGTGCCTCTGCGACCTCGTTGATCGGGTCCATTTCCGCGGTCTGTCCGTACAGGTGGACGGGCATCACGGCCCGGGTTTTCTTCGTGACCTCCGCCTTGAAGCGGGCAGGGTCCATGTTGTAGAGGACGCGGTCGACGTCCGCGAACGTGGGGGTCCCGCCGCACAACAGGACGGTGGAGGCGGACGCGAAGAACGTGAGGGAGGGCACGACGACCTCGTCCCCCCTCCCGATCCCGTGCGCGAGGAGGGCGATGTGGAGCGCCGAGGTGCCGCTGTTCACCGCGACGCCGTAGCCGCGGCCCACGTACTCCGCGAACCGCTTCTCGAACTCCGCGACCTTCGCGCCCTGGGCGAGCTGGCCGCTGTCCAGGACCTCGAGGACGGCCCGCTTCTCCTCCTCTCCGAGGTTCGGCCGCGCGATCGGGATCAGGGCCACGGGCTCGCAAGCGGCGTCACTCACATAAGCGTGTCGCCCTCCGTGGCGAAAGTGAAAGGCGGGGGCCCATGAGGGCCCCCTTTACGCTCATCAGGTCCGGACCTGGAGGATGTCGACCTGGTTCCCGCTGAAACGGTTCCGCGAGACATCGAGGGTGTCCCGGTTGACGTTGCACAGGAGCAGGCCCACCGCGACCCCGGGCGGGCATGTCCTCCGGTCCCCGTTGCTCACCTCGGAGTTGCCGCGACACCGGCTGTCCCCGTGGTTGTCGTTGTCGTCGTCCCGGTCCCGCCCGTCGCGGTCGTGGTTGCCGTGCTCGTTGTCATCGTCGTGGTTGTTGCCGTTCCGCCCGGCGATGAAGCAGTTGTCCGCGATGAAGTTCCCGCCAACGCTCCCGGTCACCCCTGGGCCGACGAGGAGGACGCCAATCTGCCGGATGAGGCGGGTCGGGCCGACTCCCCTCACGAGGTTGTTGAGGATGTCGACGTGGCCCGTGTACGGGGAGTCTGGGAGTCCGATGAAGATCCCGCCCCATTGGTAGTTCCTCACGGTGTTGTCCGCAATCAGCAGGTCCCCCGATCCGACGGCAGAGATCCCGATTCCGGTGAGGCGGGAGAAGTCCGAGCCCGCCATCCGCACGCCCCGCACGGTATTCCCCCGGATCGTGCCCGAGGAGTCCACAAAGCTGATTCCGCGTAACGTGGCGACGACCCCCACGGCCCCTCCGAAGTCGATCGAGTTCTGGAACGCTGTCACCCCCGCCGAGTCGATCACCCAGATCCCAATGACCTCCGGCTCGTTCTGGACGACCGTGGGACTCGACAACGCGTTCGCCCAGACATAGGCGTTGTTGCTCGTGTCCGCGACAATCCCGAGCGCGCCCCCGCTAACCGTATTCGATTCAACCTGCCCGTTGACGGAATCGAAGAGGTATACACCCGCCTGGTTGTCCACCAAGGTGTTCGCGAGAACCTGGATACCGCTCGCCGCCGAGTACGCGAGAATTCCCGTGGCGGTCCAGAACCCTCCCGTGTACATGTTCCCCGCGACATAGTTCCGGAAGACGATGGCGGAGGCGGTGTCCGCGACCTGGATGCCGTTCTGGGCGATCAGGTTCGTGGGTCCGACACCGACGACGGTGTTGTCGGCGATGTATGCAACCACCGGGTCGTTCCCGAAGCCATTCGCGAACCGGCCGACGACGATCCCGCCCTTCTGGTATCGCAGGATCGTGTTCCCGACGATGTCGACGACGCTCGTACCCGAGACGACGACGCCGATTCCGGTTTGAGCACCGAAGGAGAGGGGTCCCATCCGCACGTCAAAGATGGAGTTCCCGAGGATCGACCCCGATGAGGCGTCGTAGGAGACGCCGTACAGGGTGCTGACTCCCCCGACAAACCCGAGGAAGTCGATCGTGCTCCCGCGGACCTCCACGGCGGTCGAACCCGCGACCTCGACGCCAATTACGGCGTCCAGGCCGTGGGAGTCCGGCCCCATGATCGTGTTCGCCAGGGCGTGGATGTTGGCGCTGTCGATGACCCTCACGCTCGTCGCGCTCCCCGTGATTGTGTTGTGAACGACGAGCACGTTCTGAACCTCAAAGAGGTTCACCCCGAAGACATTGTCATGCAATACGTTCGTGTCCACGGTGAGGTCCGTGTTCGGGGCGGAGACGCCGAAGTTCAGGGGATCGACCGTCGCCTTGATTCCGCTGTAGGGAGAGTGCTCGACGAGGTTGCGGGCGATGATGACATTCGTCACCCCGCCGCCGAGGAAGATCCCGGATCCCGCGATGGCGGGGTCGAGGATGACCCGGTTGTCGGCGATGGTCCCGCGGTCCGTCACCACCAGAGCGATGCTGTTGTCCGCTTCGTTGCCCGTGATCGTCAGGTCGGACTGGGACGTTGTCGTCCCTCCCGCCCCGCCCACAAACAACATCGCCGTGTTCAGGTTCCCCACGAAGCAGTTGTTGACGACGTCCACGAGGTGGGCGCCCTGGTCCGAGTAGATCCCGTTCCCGCTCGCAGCCCCCGGGTTGTTGTTGTCCAGGAAGAAATTGGACCCCGCGCGCGAGGCGAACACTCCGTTGCTATTGAAGTACAGTCCGAAGACGTTGTCCCGGACGATGTTGTTCCGGATGTCATAGCCGGAGAAGGCACCGCTCGTGTAGATCCCCGCGGTGTAGCCTCCGGTAACGCCGGCAACGGTGAATCCGTCGATGGTGATGTGATTCGCGAAAAGGACGAACGCCCCGTTGGCGGACCCGACGATGGACTCGGGCCCCGGCCGGCCGCCGCACGGGTTCACCGCGGACTGCGCCCCGAGGAAGGACAGGCTCTTGTCGACGACGACGAGCTCGGGGTACGTGCCTGCGTCCACGACGATCGTGTCCCCGTCATGCGCCGCGGAAACCGCGGGTTGAATCGTCCCGAAGTTCATGTCCACCCCGGGGCCGTTGCTTGCGATGTCGAGGTGGACGGGTCCGCTGCACGGGTTCGGAGTCGGCGAGCCTAGCCATGGGGCGAACGACACGGTCCCGCTGAGGGCGACGAGCTCGTCCCCGGTCCCCGCCGGGTTCGTCGCGGTCGTCGGCCCGGACGTGGATCCCCACCAGTTGCACGTCGCGACGAGAGTCCCAGAGTATGAATTCAGGTCGACGAGGAGGCCCTCCGCCCCGTTGTTGATGAAGTTGTTGAACCGCGCGATCACGTTCGTGTCGAGGACCGTGTCGCCGAAGTCCCCCGCGTGGATCTTGATCCCTCGGTACGCGGCGGCCTGGAACGTGTTCCCCGTGATCATGACGTCGTGCACATTCCCTCCGAGGTAGACCGAGGTGCCGCCGGAGTTCGTCCACGAGTTCCCGCTGATCGCGAGGTCGGACGCGAAGAAGAACACGGTGCCCCCTGCGTCGTTCAGGAACACGTTGTCCCGCACCGCGATGTGCGATTGGGTTGTGCCCGAGCCGGGGCTCCCGCCCGCGAAGACCATCGCGGCGTTGTCTTGGCCCGTGAAACAGTTGTTCCGGATCGTGACGTCGTTCGCGCCCTGGTCGGAATAGATCCCGTTCCCGGCCGCACCTCCCGCCACGTTGTTTGATGTGAACTGGTTGCGTTCGACGACGGATGAGAACCTTCCGTCGCTGTTCAGGTAGACGCCCATCGTGTTCCCGGTGAGGATGTTGTTCCGGATCACGTGGCCGGAGTTCGTCCCCGTCGTCCAGATTCCCGCGCCCAGGCTCGAGATCCCGCTGCTCCCGTCGACTCCGGCGATCGTGAACCCATCGATCACGACGTTGTCGGCGAGGATCTGGAACGCCCCGCTGGGCGTGCCGACGACAGATTCCGGCGCCGAGACGCGCCCGCATCCCGAGGTCCCGGCTTCCGCGCCCATGAGGGTCACGCTCTTTGCGATCGTGACGAGCTCGGGATACGCACCTGCGTCAACGAGCACGGTGTCTCCGGTCGGCGCTGCCGCGTTCACAGCGGCCTGGATCGTGCCGTAGTCGGCGTCGATGAGGTGGTCGCTGCCGACGTCCAGGTGCACGGGGGCTTCGGAGCTGCTGACGTCCCCGGGGCCCGAGAGAACATGGTCCCCCATGACAAGATTGTCGTAGTACGCGAGGCCCGCGGCGCCTGGCATCCAGGCGGAGTCGTCGACGAGGGAGCCTCGGACGACCGTGCTGAACGGCATCCCTGCGAAGAACGTCAGGGCCTCGCTCCACGTGTTGTAGAACGCCCCGCCGAACTGGGTGAGGTCCCACCGGCTGCCGGAGTCCGTGAGGTCCGCGGACTGCCATGCGTTGACCGCGCAGCCCGTGAAGCTCGGGGAGGTACCCACGTAGCCGAAGGCCGCCCCATCCCGAATGCCGTCTCCCGTGACGTCTACGCTCAGGGAAATCCGCGGTGAGCCTCCGCCGCAGTCCCGCGCGGCGAGATAGTAGTCCACGGACAGGAAGCTCGTCAAGGAACTGATCGGGACATTCATCGAGCGCGTCGCGAAACCGAAGCTGCCCGGCGCGGCCGTGTCCATCGAGATCACGAAGTTCGCAGCGTTCGTCGGATCGACCGTCCGGAACGCGGTGCCGCCCAAGGTGAACACCGGGGGCGACGTCGCACTGGCGACGATTGGGGTCAGCGCGATGACCCCGAGCAACGCCATGACCGTCCATGCGGGGATCCCTCGCAACCGGGTGCGCCCGCCTCGCCTGATCCAGGTCGATGTCTGCCTTCGCTCTACCGCCAGCGACACTCGTCGAGCAATCCGCGTCTCAAAAGCCATCGAATTCCCCTCCTGCTCTCCGTCCCTCCACGGAGTTCCCCTCGGGAGCTTGCCCCCGCATTCGGGAGTTTGCCCCCGGCCGGGGAATGAGGTGTACATATTTCATCATGCCGTTCTCAAGGGTGAGAATGGACCGAAAATGCACAGTTCGGAGCACTCTGCGGGCTATCGGGACCTATTTCGAGGCACGGTTCGAGCCTTCCGGCGCGGTTTTCGAGCGGGAATGTCCAGTATCCTCCCATCGTACGCACAGCGGCCCCTGGCGTCCAGTGGGCGCCCGCAATTGCACACCCAGCCGACGACCTTTGCGGGTACCCCGGCAACGAGTGCGTGTGCGGGCACGTCCTTGGTGACCACGGCGCCCGCCGCGACCATCGCGCTCCGGCCGATCGTGACCCCGGCGAGGACCGTCGCGTTGGCTCCGATCGACGCACCGTCCTCGACCCGTGTCGGGATGATCTTCCAGTCCGTGGAGTCCGCCCGCGGGTACAGGTCGTTCGTGAAGCAGACGTGAGGCCCGACGAACACGCGGTTCCCGATCGTGACCCCCTTGTAGATCGTCGCAAAGTTCTGGACCTTGCAGCCGTCCCCGAGCACGACGTCCGCGTCGATGTACGCGTCCTTGCCGATCTTGCACCCCCGGCCGATCCGGGCCCCCTCCCGGACCTGGACCCAATGCCAGATCTGCGTCCCATCCCCGATCGAGGCCTCCGGGGAGACGTCCGCGGTCGGGTGAATCCGGGTCGCCATCGCCCTCACTCCCACTCCCGGATGTGCCGCCCTCGCCCGCCCGCGGACGCGAGTTGCGCGGCGTCCGCGCTGTACAACGGACAGCCGAGGCGTTCCGCGAGCGCGAGGTAGCTCGCATCGTACATCGTCAGACCCGTGCGGTACGCGAGCCGGACGGCGTCCGCCAGCAGGTCCGGGCTCGCCGGATCGAGGGCAATCTGGAGGTCGATCAGGTCGCGCGCAGCGGCGATGGCTGCGTCCGCGCCGATTCGGGACTCGTACCGTAAGGCGTTCAATACCTCGTACACGAGGAGGATGGGGGCCGCGAGGAGGACCCGCCCATCTTCGTGGGCTTCTCGAAGAGACCGCGCGCGCTCCGCGTCCGCTTCCGGGACAAACCACTTCACGGCGACGGATGCGTCTACGGCTGAAAGTTGCGGTCCCGCCACTTCCGGATCTCCTTCGTGAGGTCGTAGTCACCCGGGGGCAACGATTGCCGGAGCCGATCGATCGCGCTGCCCGCCCGTTTCGCCCGAGCCCGATCGACGGGCCTGCGGAGAGCCTCTTCTGCCTCGAGACGACGCTGGATTGCCGTTCGCACCACCTCCGACCAATTGAGGTCCCGCAATCCGTCCATGCGCCGCTTCGTGTCGTCGTCGACCTTGACGCTTACGACCTTCACACGCCTTTGATATTACTTGTAATACTTAAGGATTACCTCTTCCGAACGGGTCCAGGAATCGACCGATCGGGCCCCGCACTGGTACAGTTCCCGCCGTAGTATTCATCCCTGGAAATCGCGACGGTGTCTATATCCCCGACACCCCGAATCGCACAAGGGATGGCGCCCTGCAACGGCGAATTAGGGAACACCGATCCGGACGTCGTCGCGTTCACCCGGATGGCGGGAGAGCGCCTCGAGGACGACCCCGCGGACGCGGACGCCCTGTTCGTCCTCGCGGCGAGCCGGATGATGTGCGGGCGGGCGTTCGAGGCCGCGATATTCCTGGGCCGCCTCGCCCAGATCCGTGCGGACTACCCCGGGCTCTGGCAGCTGAAGCGGAAGGCCCACGAGGCCCTCGGGGACCGTCGCGCCGCGGACGCGTGCACTCGGGCGGGCCTCCGGAACGAGGACGCCTGACCCGTCCTCGCGATTACCGCCACCGATTCCGGTGGACGTCCAGGGAGGTGCGAAGGCGGGGGTCCGCGAGCAAATCCTTGTGCCCCCCGTTTCTTGCGACCGG
>Ga0066704_10000743_pt1 | contig 12551 bp, 30 predicted proteins | sample GraSoiAngelo_153_FD_66458 | JGI IMG/M metagenome (GOLD analysis project Ga0066704, IMG submission 66458) | Grasslands soil microbial communities from the Angelo Coastal Reserve, California, USA - 14_1009_12_40cm | ecosystem: Environmental > Terrestrial > Soil > Grasslands | place: USA... | reverse complement strand
TTTGTCGTTAGCTCCGATTGCGTTGGTATCAGTGAACGGTGGATCATACACGACGACGTCGGCCGCGCCGTCGCGTATTGGAAGGGATCCCAGCGAGCCGCGCCACTTCTGGCCGCGCCGTCGCTGGATATCCCCGAATAGAAATTCATACCCTCGGCCGTCCAGCGTCTCGTTCATCAGCTGATAAAATCGTTGCGTCCCGCACATCGCATCCAGCAGCCGCGCGGGCGGCGGGGCGTAGCGCCAGAGTATCGACCGAAGGACCATCGGCTCCGACGCGGTCGAAAACGAGAGCAGGCAGTCGGGCCTTGAGATCCGGGTATCCTTATAACTATCGACCGAGCGAAACATCTAGCCGATCATACCGATTGGCTCCCCGGTCTTCCAGCCGGTCCGTTTCTCGAACTGCTTGATCGTCATCGGCTCGCGGTCGATGATCGCGTATGGAACCTTCCACTCCGATTCCAATCGTTCGCCGGAATATTTCCCGTCGTGGACGTGTTTGAACTGCTCCTCGGACTTGAACGGCATTTCGCATTTCCAGCAGACGAACTTATGGCCGGCGCGCGCCAGGGTCTCGCGCCATTTCGGACCGCTCAATATCCTAACACGTTCTCCGCCGTGCCCTCATGGCCCCATATATGTTGGCAGTCGAGGCAGCGCCAGCCGACGGAGTGAACCGCGACTACCGGGTCTCTGACGATCGTCTGAATATGCGCGCTCGTGTTCTCGCTCTTGCACTCTGGGCATTTCTCTGTCATTTGACCAGCTCGTAGGTCGACTCGAAGATTTCCTTCTTCACCGGCCACGGATATGAGATCCCAGGCGAGACATTCACGACCAGATAGTCGCCCTTCCGCGCCTTCAGCCAGCCTTCGCGAGTCTCCACTTCGATATCGCTCTGGACCTGGATAGCAAAGACTTGAACCTTCTTCTGATAGCGCTTCAGCGGCTCCTTCCGTGCTGCGGAAATGAATGCCTCTTCCGCGATCGTATGACTGACGCGCAATATGGCCCAGTCAGGAATGTCGCTCATTCCCAGAAGCTCGCCCCGCCCCACGACGCGCCGCAGTCGTTACATTTGCTCGATTCATAGTCCGCCGCCTCGTAGTCCGTGGATCCCACGTCGACGTTGCTCGAGCCGCAGCTTGGACAGGTCGACCGCGCGGTGAAGCTCATTTGATGTTCAGCTGCTCCTTTCGGCGGTTCGACAGCTCGAGTTCGAGTTCCGCGCGCAGCGCGGCTATGGAAGCTTGGAGCTTGTAAAGGTCGTTCAGAAGGTTCGTGATCGCCCAGTCGTTCATTTTCGAGCCCCATACAGGTATTTCTGGCGGGAGATTATGCGGCGGTTGTCGGCGTTGCAGCATGGCCTGGAACAAATAGCGTCCGGGTGCGCGCCGGCGTAGCGGTGGCCGCATGACACGCACTCGAAATAGAGGACGCTGGGCCGTGGGATACCCAGCTTCATCACTCGGCCGCCTCGACGTCGTACCGCGTCTGCTTTCCTTCTCCAGTCTTCGAGACGTCAATCGCAACCGGAGCCTTCGCCAGAAGCTCGATCAGAGCCCGGTAGGTAGGCGAGTTCATATTTACGGTCCAGGCATACTCCGTCTCCGCGTCGACGTCGAAGTTCTTCCGCTTCACAGCCTTCACGCTGAAAGCTCCGCGGGTCGTCTGATACTGGTCCGAAGGCTTCGGCTCGATCCTCTTCGGAAACTTTCGCAGCAGCGTAAGCCGCGTAGTTCCTTTCTGAAGCGAAGGCAGGAACGGCAGGTCGCCGCGCTCCTTGATGCGTTCGTCGCGCTCGCGGTCGAGCCGCTCGGACTCGCGGTTCAACTGGTCCAGAAATGCGTCTTCATCACTCATAATATTCACCACCCGCTATCGCGTTATCTGGTAACGGGTTCGCGCCTGCGGACCCGTGCAGACCTTGAAAGGCGCGCCAGTTCAATTTCGCCTCGTCGTCCTGATCCCCGTCGTCGTCGAAATAGGGCTCGGCCGGCTCGTCGCTCAAATCTCGTCGCCCCGGCTGATAGCCAGTTCATTCACATTCTCTTTCGCTCGTTGGCAGTCAGGATGCCAGTATCTGCCTGGCTGGCCGCTTCGCTCTTCGATGAACCAACCTTCGTCCAGGACTGGCTTCTGGCACCACGGACAGACGTCGCCGGAAGAAACTGAGCCGGCTTGAGTAGGCTCCATCCCGATATCGGGATAAAGTTCAGATTCAGGTATCATATTTTACGACCCTCACTCGATATATGTATCGACGAATATATAAGAATATTGTCTCCCGCATCCAGCCAGCACATCCTTCAAGGTATGGGATGCCCAGAAAATAGGCTGGCTGACCGCGACCCGAGGGCGCGCACGCTTGGAGCATAGCGCAAGTTTTCCTTCCGGGTCGATGCGTTTAGAGATCATGAATGAACCACTTCTAAACAAGTGAACCCGGCCGGTAGACAGCAACTACAATTATCCCAGCAATCATAAAGCGACTTGTGTTTACAGCTCTGACATTCGCAAGATATCTGTTTCATGCTTTCGTCTTTCATGGCCACTTGCTCCGAGCGCGGATCCTGCCCTTCACACGCCAGACGACGACGTAGTGGTGCTTCCAGTTCTCCCGCTTGATATGACCCTGACCCTCAGCCCGCGCAGCGCGCAGAAGCGCCATAGCCTTAGTCTTGGAAATTCGCGAGCCGGTAAAGTCCCTGAAGCGCGACTGGACCCCGCGAACCGTCCGCTCGTCCGAGATCTCGGAGCGGTCCAGAAAGTCGCGCGTCGACCCGATATCAACGTCAACCAAGATTCGCTTTCTCCTGCCAGGCTTCGCCGCAGTAACAGACGTGGACCGTTACCGCGTTTTTCTCGGAATTGCTTGAGTCCGCATAGACTTGGGTATGTTCATCGTTCAGGCAGCATCGGTGCTCACGGTGATATCCCCAGGGGAAACCGCAGTCGGTCATTCAGGCCGCTTCCGGCAGTTCAGTTCGTGCTTCGCGAGCTTCGCCGGCGTGTTGCCGAGCGCGTGGCCGCAGCGCGGGCAGTTGATGATCCGGGTCGCGCGGCTGTAAATCGACGATCTCCAGTCTTCCTTCTTCCAGCCCATTATCATTTCCTCTCGTACCAATTTTTGAGTCTCGCTAGCAACATCGCGATCCCGGTTTCGTCGCCGGAAAGCGCCGTCTCTATCCAGCGCTTGACGTCGCGGCCGTCGAACTCAGTCCCGGACCAGTCGCCGCGGATCATATCGGCGATTGCGCTCAACAGCTGAACGGCGTTATCGCTGATTTCCGTTAGCCAACCACCCGCAACGACGGCAGCTTGCCCTGAAGGGTCTTGTACGCCATTTTCAGAAGCTTCTTTTTCTGCGCGCGGTCCAGAGGAACGTCCGAAGTCATCTCGATCATGACCCGGTCGCCTTTCATGATGAAGTTCAGCGTCAGCGAAACCTGTTTCAGCGGCGCATCCGACTGCATGAGCCGCTCGTATTCGTCCCGCGTCGGCGGTTTCTGAAAATCGCTCATTTTACGCTCAAGTCTTTGACAGCTTGGGCCTGAGGAAAAGCGGCTAAAACTGCCTTCTGTAGCGAAGCGTTTTGAACCCCGATATGCGAAAAGAGCCAGTTTCTGACGAATTTACAGCGTGAGCATTTACAGACGCAGTAATACGGGTTCGATCCATCTGCCGCGTGGGCGTGTTTTTCAGGGCAGGGCTTGGCTATCTCCGGCGATATCTGGATACCTCGCAGAAGTTTCCCGATCTGGCGATCATTCATTCGAGCTTTTCGCAATCGACCCACGCCTCGGAATTATATGTTTCACCTGATTCGGCGTCGTCAACCCCAGCCTGGCCAGACTGTTTCATATTCGACGAACTTCCAGCCGCCTTCCGGGATCGTGTACCGACGACGTCCCGGGATCTTAGCAACCCAATGGATCGTTCGACCTGCCTTCTCCCCAATTCTGAGAGTCGCCTGGCCGCGGTATAATGTCCAGCGGAGATACCGAAGATCCACATCATCAGTATCAGCCAGGACGCGAACCATCTGCCGGAAGCTGACGGGATGAAAACAATAAGCGTGGTAATGATCACCGCGGCCTGAGCTGGCAACGAAAATATCAGGAAGGCGGTATCGCTTCTGGACAATAGCCAGCGCTCGCTTAACCTTCGCCAGCGCGACGTCGTCGAACTCCCAGAGCAGAAAATGCGAACCGTCCTCCCGTCTCGAGAGAACTCCGATCGTTCGGACCGTCTTCGCAAAATGAAACGCGAAAGTGAACTGCCCAAGCCTAACCCTTCGCAGGACCATTAGCCGCGCGCTTCCGGGCCGTGTATTTCCGTTTGTAATTTCGGCAGTAATCGCGGTGCGCGATCTTTGCGGCGTTTCCTTCCTTCATCAGCTCCCATTCTGGGATGATTACCGCCCGGATCAGCTGCTGGATCGTGATGCCGCGATCTTTCGCTTGCTTCCGCAGTCTCCGGATAACTGCGTCGTCGAGCAGCTGCATGAACTTGAAGCCTGTCATTTGACCCTCGCTTACCAGGATATAAACGGACATATAAGGATTTACGGGCGGCCGCGACCTTCTCGGCGATCCGCTGATCAGCCCACCGGGAGAGTAACACGTTCGATTTATCGAACGATCTTGACTTAAGGGTTAAGGTCCCTAGTATGAACGCGCGATCCAGCTCATCGAGGACTTGATAACCCTGGTGTGAGTGACCCCAATATCGAAAACTGGCATCGTTGGTTTTCAAATTGACGCGGAGGTGGAGCGAACCACCACCGACGTTCCAAGATCGAATTGTCACCCAGTCAGGATTTATGTGCTTCCGGCGGTCGATCGTTGGGTGCGGATCCTCGGACCATGCGATCTCGCGCCGCTTGCCAGTTGGTGATTCGACAAAAACAACTAGTCGGGCCTTCTTGAAGCCCTGACCGCGAATAGTCGAAATTTTTCGATGAATCGATACCTTTTTATTGACTATTCGAGGTTCCAGGCCTGACTCGCCAGTCTGTCCCCGGCCAGTGTGAAACCTTTTAAGGTTTCACCGCGACCCTCGGCCGGGGTCAAACTAACCTTGGGAGTCGCGACATCAACCTGTCCGCACTGCGGCGCGGTCATACTCGAGAATGAAACCTTTTGTACGACCTGCAAGACTGGGATCCGTCGGAGAAGTTGACCGAGCGAAGCGAGGTCCCTGAAGATCGTTGAAAATCAGATCCATGCAGGTCGAGACCGAGTCCACGGATGAAATCATCGTTCATGCAGAAAAGGAAACGCTCCGCGTTTTCGCAACCTCAACAGGACGGCTGTTAGTGGATCGCTGGTCGGACGAGGATTGGAGAAAGAAACTTGGCACCGTCAAAGTCGGCGAAGTCCCAGCCCGATAGCGGCATCACGCGCGACGAATTCTACCGTCGCGTCGACGCCGGCGAACGGCCCTACGGGATGGGTCTACCGCGGACCCGCGCGTATCAGTGGATGAAAAAACGGCCAAGTCCGACGAAGGTCCAGGTAACCGTCACGCCGCCGCGGCCGTCTGCGTCCGAGCCCATGACATCGCAGACCCAGGAGGTCGCCGGACAGCTGCCGCCCGGAACGCCGGTTGTTTACCTGACAGAAGAGGAATGTATCGACTTATACAAATTCATATACGGCAGGGAAGGGCTGATCTGCGACGGGCTCCTGTCGATCCCAGAAGCTGGACGCTCGGACGAACGCTGCAAGGTTCAGGGTCAGCGATTGTACGCTATCGCGGTAAAATACGGCTGGGACCGCGAGCAGGTCCTGGGATTTCTGGGGATAGCCATGTTCGCCGCCGGAACCGTCCAGGACTCATGGACGATTTACAAGGCCTGGGACAAGAAACAGGAAGCGAAAAAACCCAAAAAGGAACAGGCGCCATCAGTGATTCAGGGTGAGGTTGAGCGTCAGGAAAACCCGCTGACGACGATCGCGGAACAGAAGCTCAAGATCTCGACCCCGGCGGTAATAATATGAAGCTGACCGAGCGTAGCGAGGTCCCGGACCGTCGTTGAAAATCCCGAAATTCATGGTTCAAGGGCTGCTCGATGAGGTCGGGCAGTACGCAACCAAGGATATTCCGGCCGACTGGACTGCGACCTCGAAAGAGGCGCGCTGCGCGCTCCAGCTCGCGGACTGGTTCCTGAAGCGGGTTCCGGAGCTTGAAAATGTTCGGCCGCTGGCGCGTGGAATAGCTTATAAGTGTGACACTGACGACGTTAAGCGGAAGGATATGGCTCGAGGATTGAAAGATCTATACCTGTTGCTGGATTCGTACGACGTCGTGAGTTTCCATGAGTGACATTGATCTCCAGTGCGAGTTCACAGTCGAGGTCAAGGATGAAAACGGGATTCACCGCGAACGCTGCACAAAACCCAAGAATCATATCGATCACGAATTTGAGGTCGTCCACCAGTGAGCATCGAAGACCTGTTATTCGGACCTGAGGCAGAAGCTGCGCCGGCTATCCCAAGCATCCCAGAGGTAGAGCAGAAATCCAAGAAGAAACCGACTTTCGAGATCCCGGCCGCTCCGGAGAAATCGACGGAAGATATCCTCAGCAATCTTCTGAAGCCGATCAACGAGGCGATAGCGAATATCGAGAAGCGTCTAAGCCAGCCGGTGCAGTTCAAGACTTCAGAACCTCGGACCGAATCATCGTCTGCGGCAAAACAGGTTCAGGCAAAACAACCTGGACCCGATGGGCAGTAAAGTATCTATTTCTTCCGGTAACGTCGGTAGTAATCTATGATCACAAGCACGACTACGGCGAATATTTCCCGGGATCGCGAATTATATCCGGCGGCGATCTCAATCTATCCGAAAGGGAATTGCTCATTATGCAGCCGCGACCCCCGTCTGTGTCAAGCCTTGAGGACGTTTGCCGGCAACTCAATCGAACCTATGTTAATGCACTGCTTGTCGTAGAAGAGGCGGACCTGTACGCGCGCGCGCATCCGTCTCGGACTCCGCCTGAATTCTATACTATCTTCCATCTTGGTCGCGAGCGTAACGTTGGATCTATCTGCATTACTCGACGCGTTCAACGACTTAACCAGGACCTCTTAACGCAGGCCGAGCACATCGTAGTATTTCATCAGCATTGGCCGAATGACCTTGAATACCTGGCGGAGTGGGTCGGACCCGAGATCTTCAACGTCGCCCAGGACCGCTACCCATATTCATACGTCCACTACCAGGATCGGAACGGATCCGCGGAATGGCGGGACCGCGTGAAACCATGAAAGGCAGACTCGGACCTGAGAAAGGCTGGCAGTGGATCTGCCTATCTGAAATCTGTGATTATCGAAGCCAGTCATACGATGCCGCGAAACGCCACGAGCTGACAAAACCGACTGGGCATTCAATGGTCTACCGGCGCGCTAAAAGCTTATAAGCAAAACTCATGTGGAGTGTCAGCGAAGAAAATGTCACCAGATCCTGACATTGGCAGAGGCATGATGGGCGTCGCGCTGTTCGTGATCGCCGCCGTCGTTGCCTTCGTCGTCGTGGACAAGTACATAGCGGGGAAGCTGTAACATGGCTGAAGGTTCACGCACTGCGATGGGCTTCGTCGTCGCGCTCGCGGTTATCGCGGTCGCCTACGTTCTGTACCTGAAGTTCGTTCAAGGAAAAGTCTGACAGGGGGCGAAAACAACGGGAAGATTTCTACGAACGATCGTGACCGATAGGAAGCAGCTGACGGCTTCGTCTATCGAAACCATAGACCTTCCAAAGGCTAACTTCCTTGCGAAGGTTCTGATCCGAATATTCAACGTCTCCGGAACGTCTCCGACCTGGTCGACTGACCGCATCGAAGTTATCGCTAACGGATCGTCCGTGGTCTGGTCCACTCGAGGCGACCAATTCTCGCGCCAGAACCGCTATCACTACGGATCCCAGAACAACAAATCTCTCGACGCGGTAGCCGCTTCGTCCGGCATCGGCTCGTGCTTCTTCGGACGCACCGACAAGGACACCGTCATCATATTCCCGGCGAAACTCTTCCGCACTCTGCAGCTGAAACTCTCTATCACGATAGGCGGTACGAGTCCAGTCTACCAGTATTCAGTAATCGCTGACGAATGGATATCCGCTGACGATCCCGGCGCGAAGCTCGTGATGAAGACGGTCTTCATCGAAGAGAAGGCGGCCGGCGCGGTCATCAAGGACTTCGATCTGCCGCTGGGAAACTTGTACAAACAATTCGAGCTGTTCGTCACCACGGCTCCCACGGTTTCAGTTCGCTACACGGCTTCGGCCCGCATCAACGGCGGCGCCGAGATCCCGTACGCCATGGACTATGAACCCGGCACCGAAGAGAATGCGGAGGTCAAGAACCTGAACGCCGAGGACGGCGGAGCGTTTGCGGCCGGCGAGATGGCTAACGACCTGTTCATCGACTTCGACCTCGACGGCTCGCTCGGCGACGTCAAGGACTCGGCCCAGTACAACGACTTCAAGATACGGCTCGACCCCGGCTCTAACGACCCAGGCATAACAAGACTCGTAACCACTGAACTGGTACGGCTGAAGTAGGAGCACGATCGCTAGCGAAAAAGCCGCCGTTCAACCTGTTGAATTAAATAGGTTGAGCGGCGGCCTCAGAGTTTCGAGGTGAATCTGAATGAGTGCATCAGGTGATAACGCGCAGGGAACGCTCGCCTTCGCGTCTGGCAGTCTGATTACAAGCGGCTCCGTAGCCGCGCTTTCTACCACCGGCCAGACGCAGCTGATCGCCGCGGTCTTCGTGATCGTGGGCGTCGTAGCGACTATCTTCCGCGCGTGGTTGAGGGCTCCGTGATTGGTGGAGTTCGATCTCGCGTTCGCGGTCCAGCTGACCGCTTTCCTCTCCCCTTTTGTCGTCGCCGCATACACGATCATTCGTAACCAGGTGAAAAACTCGTTGAAGATCGAGGTCAGGCTAACAAGGCTCGAGGTCAAGGTCGACCTATTATTAGCGAAGGCTGGGGTCGATACCCGGCAGGTAGCGGATATCCTGAACGGGAAGCTCAAGGTGACCGCCTGACGGTAACCTTCGCGGTCGGAGTCTACGACATCGTCACGGGCCGGCCTATCGCTAACGCGGCTTCGACGATCAGCGCGACTCCGCAGCCTTCCGTCGGCATCTCGCTCTACGGCAGCAAGCAGCTGGTCAGGTACACGGATATAAACGGACAGATCCTGGTAGACGCGACCGCCTTCGGCTTCCTGGTCTACGAGGACGGAATGTACTGGAACTGGAACGTAACCACAGTCGCCGATGGATATCAGAATCAATCTACGGGCACCTCGTCGACTCCAGGCAATAACGCCTACGTCGTCGCGAAGCTGACGCCGACCCCGGTGGCGCCTACGCCTGCGCCGACTGCCGGGGCCACTCCTACCCCGACCCAGGGCGGGATCGTGATCCCGACGATCCCGAATCCGATAACGGACGCGATAACCCAGGCTGACACGTCCGTCAATAAGACCGTGACGACAATCTCGAAAACCTTGATAATTGGGGCGATCCTGTTAGTTGCGGTGATCGGGATCGTGCTGTACCTGACGACTCCACACTCTCCGGCTCCAGTCGCAGGCTCCGACGTGCCGACGGTGATCGTCAGGGGCCCGCGCGCCCGCTCTCCGGCCGTCCAGCCTGCGAGAGTCCAGACCGCAGAGGTGAGGATCAATTAATGGTAAAATTCGACTCGCTCGTCGGCGTCATCACGTTCGTGGCGGTGATCGGCGTGATCTACGTGCTTTACAAGGGCTTTATAGCGTACAAGCCTTCCACGGCGTCTGCGCCGCCGAACGTGACGTCGTCGAGCTATAACGCGGGCTCCATAGGCCCGATTGCACCGAACTACGACCCGCGGTACGGCGAGACTGCGAAATGAAGGAACTGGGCGCCGGCAGGCGCTTCAAATGGCTGCACTACTATCTCGAGTATCGCAGGGACGGCCAGATAGTTCCAGCTCTCCGGCGCGCAGGCATTGAGGCGCCAAGCCGGCGCAGCCACCACAGACGACAGTGGTTGAAGAGTCACGGCTTCGAAGTGTTAAATACTGAGGCAGCGAGGTCCAGGGCATGAGCAGCGAGAAGGGCGGTCTCAAGCGCAAGTACGCGGATCCGCTGACGAACGCGCTGAAGTTCCAGGCGCGCGGGAAGCATTCGCCAGACTTCCAGAAGCCGCTGAACCTCGACCCGGTTCCGGAGTACAACCGCGCGTACGTGCGGGATCAGGTCAAGCCAACAGGCAAACAGCGCAAGGCGATCCAGTAGGCAGGTGAAAATATGGGACAGGTTCCGAATACCAACTCGACGAAGCCGCTTGAGGTCCACGGGGTCAAGAAGCGCGGACAGCAGCCGCGCAACCAGTCCGAGGCGGGAGTCGACACGAACGCAGGCAAGCCTTACGAAGGGAAGGGCTTCTGACAGGTGATGACTGATGCCGGGCGACGGGCTGGTTACGATCAAGGCAACGGGCTTGACGCGGGCCCAGTGGGACGCGCTGAAGAACCAGATCGACGTGTTTCTGGGGAACAATCCCCAGCTGTCGCTGGTTCAGCGTCAGTACGTCGAACTCGGATAACCAACGCGTCGAAGATCCTGACGGTCGACCTTTCAACGGGCGCGGTCTCGAACGGCGGCCGGGAGATCACCCGGGACCGCATGGTGAACGTCCTTCACCTGTTCAAGGGCGCCGCGGTGAATCACCTGACAATCGAATCAGTCCCGGCGACCGGGACGCTATCGCTATCGACCAACGAGACGGACGAGTCGTTCGCGGTGGTGACAGGCGACAGGCTCGAGGACGAGTATATCGAGAAGCTGTATCTGACGAGAACGGGGTCAGGGACCGCGACTATCAGGCTGAACGCGAAGGTGCGGCGGATTGGTACACTACAAGAGCCAGAGTCGGGCGATACTACAGGCCTTATTGAATAATATTCCCGCGGATATCTCTGCGGAGTCGTCGAGCGACGGCACAAACTCGCTCAACACCAATGTTTACGTCAAGGCGCGGGGCACCGCGGACAGGTTCGCCGTTACCGGGCTTGTCGTCGGGACAGCCCAGTATCTGGACACGCTCGCGATAGGCAGCCAGGGCGCCGCGTTCGCGCAGCGCGCCGGCACGAACGATATCATGGCGCAGCTGCGGACCGCAGGAGTCGAGTATGACGCGCGGCAGATCCGCGCCCTTACGACGGCAGACGCAGTGAGCGCCGCAGGATCCAATGGGTTCGCGCTCAATCAGGACGTGAATAATAATCTTCAGACGTCGCTCTTCACTCCGGCCGGCGCCGCTTATGACGCGCGCCAGATCCGCGCCCTGACTTCCGCGGACGCAGTCGACGTCAGCGACCGCGCGGCCCGCGCCGTGGGCAAGATTGATCCCGCGTCCCGCGCGGGCATCCAATTCCCGCAGGGGACTGACATCGACCCGCGAAAGTCCGATCCCGGAACCGCCGACACGCTCTTCATTCATGGATTCCAGACCGCTCCAGGTGCCGGTGCGACCATCACGACAATCACGCCGGGCGTCGTCGGAAACTATCAAGTCTACGTTACTATAAGCATAACTGGTAAGGTCGGGTTAGTAGATTCCAGCAACTGCCAGCTTTTCAAGAACGCGGTCCTCAAGCTGACTCTCGCCACGGGTCTGGATCGCGCAGTACAGCTAGGCCCGTTCAGGATGGCGCTGATCGCGACTGACACGATTTCAGTCAGGACGTTCAACGCTGGAAGCGCGAACGCGATCTACGGCGCTAATATTGCGGTGACTCAGACAGGTTAGGGATCATGACGAGCCGGGAGCCGATTGATATATGGACCGAGGTCGCGTGGACTACGGCCAGCGGCAAGGTGGCTGCGCCCGGGATCGGCGCCGTGATAGCGGATACGGGAGCCATGCCGGCCGGGGATTATAATATCGAGATATCCCTGGCATGCCAAGATACCAACGCGGTGGGGAAGGGAATGGTGGTCGAGCACCGGAACGCCGCGAACGGCGCGACGCTCCAGAACCTCGGCGGGTGCGCGTGTCCCGATTCTTCAAACTTCACCCGGCTGAAGTATACGCTGCTCCTGAACGAGCGGATCCGCGTGATCGCCGGGACCGCGGCCGGAGCCGCCGCCTCTTCATACATCGCCTGCATACGGACGAGGACGACCTGAGTTGGTCAGCGCAAGCCTGGGCGTCGCCGCGAGCCTGGGAAACTTTCCGGCCGCGCAGGTTCTCCACCTCGTGATGACTGCGGCCGCGCTGTCCGCATTCGACACGCTGACGATCCTGAACCTTCCCGGTCTGTCCTGGACTCAGGATGGCTTCCAGTACCGCCTGGTCCAAGGGTTCGCGTTCCTACTCGAGATCGAGGTCTCGGGCTAAAGTGTTATATTCCGAGCCGTGGAGTTAGCAAGGACCATGTCTCGTAAACCGGGTTTCGATTTCTGGGGCTACATAGCGAAGAAGGTCGACGCGAAGGAGCGGGAGCTTGGTCTGGATCCGAACCCATATCCGCTTGTCGGCATCG
>Ga0066704_10000741_pt1 | contig 12553 bp, 12 predicted proteins | sample GraSoiAngelo_153_FD_66458 | JGI IMG/M metagenome (GOLD analysis project Ga0066704, IMG submission 66458) | Grasslands soil microbial communities from the Angelo Coastal Reserve, California, USA - 14_1009_12_40cm | ecosystem: Environmental > Terrestrial > Soil > Grasslands | place: USA... | reverse complement strand
GCGTCGATACCAGGCTGCTTGCCATCACCGATCAGGTACAAGCAAAGCTCGATCAGAACATTAAAGAAGGTTTCGCGCAGTTTGAAAAAGTGCAACAGCATTTGAAAGCTGCGGAAGAACAGTTACGTGAAGTCGGCGCGCTGGGACACTCCATCAACGATTTAAACAATCTTCTCAAGCTGCCTCACTTGCGAGGAACGTTTGGCGAGGCCAGCCTGGAGCGCCTGTTGTCCGACTTTCTGCCCGCGCATATGTTCGAAATACAATCTTCTCCTGGTGACGGCGGCGGGCGCGCCGACGCCATGATTCAATTCCCGGACCGTCGTCTTCCCATTGACGCCAAGTTTCCCCGCGAGCAGGTGCTCGCACTGTTTGAAAGCAATGTGGAAGCTGAGATTGAAGCTGCCCGTCATGAATTTGTGCGCGTGATGAAAACTGAAGCCAAACGCATCAAGGCATATATCCAACCAGAAAACGGCACCACCGACATTGCGTTGATGTATCTGCCCAGCGAGACGCTTTACATGGAAGCGATCCGCAACCGCGACCTCGCCGACTGGCTCAATCAGCAGCACGTGTTTCCCGTATCGCCGAATACCCTACTAATGACGCTGCAGACCATCGCCCTGGTGCACAAATGGTATGAGGTCGCCAGCCGCTTCGAGAAGAGCCGCCTTGAACTGGCTAAAGCGCAAAAGTCTTTCGATTATTTCCAGAATCACTTTGAAAACGTCGGCAAGAGTTTGAACAAAGCTCAAGAAGCCTTTGAGACCGCGCAACGCCACCTGAAGACTTATCGCGGACGGGTCACAGTCCTGAGCGGCCAGGAGCAATTGGAACTGGACGCCAAAAACGCCGAAGAGTCCCCACCGCTAACGGTCAAAGCCACCGCCTAGATTTAGCCTCTGTAAGTGTGCCGCGGGCGCCCCCGCCCGCGTGCCTTTATGAAGGCTTGTAATCCTGAGCGGATCGGCAGCTTCGCAAAGCGGAAACTGCGGCGAAGTCGAAGGACCCCTAATCCCTCAAGCGCATGACCGGCGGCATCAAGGCATTCTCACGATGCACGTTCAAGTGACACGAACGGGATAAGTCATAAGGCCCAGCATCGCTCGTCAACTGCGCTTTCAATTTTGCTTCTTCCTTTTGTTTTCGGTTCGCAACTTCGGCATTTAACGGCGCGAGCTTCGTCGGATCCGTGACAATTCGGGCATGAGGAAAGAGTTCCTGCCAAGTAAGCTGTCGGCTACGTCGTGATGGCGTGAGAAACCGTCGGCACATATGTTTCATGATGTCTGTCCATCCCTGAGTCGCTTGCCACCCTGGCTGCTGGCTTCAGCGGATGATCTGGATGCGAGCCTTTGAATGGTTCGAAGACTATGCAGCGCGTCGGCGATGGCCTGCCTTTCCCCAGAGCTCCGTTCGTGGTTGCTTCCCAGTTTTAATTCCTCAATGCGTTGTTGTATGGCTGCGTGAGCATCTTCGATTTTTTTAAGCAGTTTGCGCTCGTCACGTTCGAGCATTGCAGCCTTGTACGACTCCTGCCACGGAACATCTTTCGTCAACCGGCACCCCCGTTCTTCCACAGCCTTCGTGAGCGTACCTCTGGCACTAAAAAAAGGTGGGAATATTGGGTTCGTCTATCGTGCCTGCGGTTATCCACAGACGAGGTAGAGCACGGGTTCGGGCGGTGCAGGCGCATCGGTAAAGTGCCGTACATGTTGCACAAAACAACCGTGCTACGGTACACGCGTTCCAGTGCAAACATATAATTGTCGTAGCATTGAAGCTCTGGTCTCATCTGCGGTGCCGGAGGGAGGAACGATGTCAAAGGAAAAAAAGGTCAACACTCCACAACCTGTCTTGAAATACCGTCGAGTGTCAGTTGGAGACCTCGGTAGAGGCAGACGGGGCAAGCACCACGATCTGGTTAAAGGAATCCTTCAAGAGTTGAAGATAGCGTCTGCCGGTTCGGCTCTCGAAATCCCACTTGCTGACGTAGGCGGAATTGGACTCGCCAACCTGCGTTCTGCCGTGCATCGCGCCTCGACTTCGGAAGGATTCTCAATCGAAACGCTGGCCGACGAAAGAAATTTCTACGTGTGGAAGAGGGACAGCGCAAACTAGGATGTATTGGAGCTAGCCCATTACATTCACTCACGGCTGTAGGCCGCGATAGCGCATCACCGAGAACCAGGGCATCAACGCAACAGGCGTTTCCACAATAACGCGGCTATAAGAACCGCAATGCCCAGTCCTATCCCGATCAGCCGCACCCGCCCGACCTGTTCAGCCATGATTTGCCTCAGTCTGCCGGACGACGCGATCCTGCTTCCCGTGGTCTGCGCGCAGTTAAACCGTAATGCTTCACGTCCTTCCAGCCTGCATTTGGATATTCCTGTACGTACAGCAATGCACGTACAAATGTTCCATGTGGAACATTATTTCAATTTGCGCACACGCGCTCGGAGAGACACCCACTAGGCTCCCCGCTTGGCTTTCAACTCCACCAGCAACTGCTCAATGCGGTCTTCTTTTTCTAGAGCAGCCAGGCGCTCTTCCACGTTATCGGCGGCAATTTCGGATTTGGCCTGGCTCATAGCTTCGCTGTGCGCGACTTTGCGCTTCATACGATCGAACGTTGCCGCTTTGGAATTATCGCCGATGGCAAGCTTAGCGTCGCTCGCTTTACCCACCGCACGGGCGCGTCGATGCTGCGCGATCAGCAAATCGGCTTTGGCCTGCGCCTCGGTGAGTTTCTGTTCCAGTTGACGCAAGGCCGTCTTGAGATTTTCTACTTGCGCTTTCTGGTCGGTGACTTGCTGGCCGAAGCCATCACTCAAATCGCGGCAACTCTCCACGCGTTGGAGAGCGACGCGGGCCAGGTCATCTTGTTTCTTGTCCACGGCCAGTTCGGCCTTGCGCATCCATTCCGACACTTTGTCTCCATTTTCTTTCTGCTTCTGTTCCAGCAAATGCTGATCGGCGATGGCAATGGCCACCTGCGTCTTGACTTGCAGTAGCTGGTTCTGCATGTCGATGATTACCTGCTTGATCATTTTTTCCGGATGCTCAGCCTTGTCGATCAGGTCGTTAAGATTGGCTCGGACTAATGTTGAGACTCGCTCTAGTAGTGCCATGGTGAACTCCCTTCTTTCAATCGTTGGTGCTTAGGATTTTGGTCTTAGACTTGTTGCGTGACATGGCGGCGCCGATCGCGACTCCAACCGCGATGCCCACGGCCAGCCAAAAGCCTCCGGTACCGAGAGCGACGGCTACGGCGGCGCCGATACCCGCGCCCAGCGCGATCCCCAGACCGATTTGCATCGATGGTTTGTTCATATCGAAATCCTCTACGGCAAAATTCCTCAAAAGAAACAAGGGGCGAGCACCAGCCCGCCCCATCCCAATTTATGCTGCGGCTGCGCCTTTGTTGTCGTTGTCAGTTGGTGGAAGTACATCCGGCTTCGGTGCGTGGTCCCCGATGAGGCGCACTTTGGAGAACAGTTCGTGCATACTCATTCCGGAAAGTGTTTCAAACAGTGCCGGCACTTGCGCCGCCATCTTGGCAATGTCGCCCGTAATTTTGTTCATGCCGGCGGCATCGCCATTTCCGGTGGAGACGATGGTGATCTTGTCCACGTTGGCCAGCGGACTGGCCAGCGCCCTAACTACCTCCGGCAATCCGGTAAGCAGCTTGTCGACGACTGCGGCCTGGTTGTATTCCTGATAGGCCTCAGCCTTAACGTTCATCGCTTTCGCTTCCGCCTCGCCTTTTTTGAAGATGATTTCTGCTTCAGCTTCACCCTGAGCGCGAATCGCAGACGCATGACCTTCGGCTTCCGCCACAAGGCGCTGCCTTTCTGCCGCGGCCAGGGTTTCGATTCGTTGACGCTCGACCTGGGCCTGCTTCAGCACAGTCGCGACCAATTCCTTTTCGCGACGATTGATCTCGGCCTCCTGGACCTTGACCTGCTGTTCTTTTTCAACCTGCTGCACCTTCACCTGCTCAGCCACGACCTGCTGCTGCATGATGTTGGTTTGAATGTCGTAGGCTTTGTCGGCTTGCGCCTGTTGACGTTTGGTGACTTCGAGATATTGCGCTTTCTTGATCTCGAGATCGCGCTGTGATTCGGCCTGCTTGGCCATAGAAAGTGTTTCGGCCAGCACTCGCTCCTGATCGGCTTGCGCCTTGGCCACGGCCGCTTCCCGTTGCGCCAGCGCGCGTTTGATCGCCGTATCACGATCGGCTTCGGCAGTGGCTACATCCGCGTCGCGCTTGATGCGCGCGACATCGGGCTTGCCCATGTTGGTGATGTATTCGTTCTTGTCGCGAACTTCCTTGATGGTGAACGAGATTACTTCCAGGCCCATCTTGTTCATGTCATCGGCGCAGGTGGAACGCATGCGATCAGCAACCATCTCTGGCTGCTTTACGATTTCTTCCACCGTGAGTTGGCCGATGATGCCGCGCAGATGTCCTTCCATCACCAGGCGAATCAGTCCCTCGCGCTCCTGATCAGTCTTGGTCAGAAATTGCTCGGATGCGGTCAGAATGGATTCGGTATCCGACTTCACTTTGATCTGCGCCACCGCCTCGACGGTGACCGCGACACCCTGCTTGGTGTAGAGATCCTGCTGTGGCGCCACATCGAATGACATCAGTTCCAGCGAAAGGCCGCGGCAGTTTTCAATCATGGGAAAGATGATGGTGCCGTGTCCTTTGACTACACGCGTGCCGCGGAAGCCATACACCACCAGCGCTTCATGCGGCCCGGCTTTTCTATACAGCCTGGCTAACATGCTCATGAGGAGCATCACGGCCAGGACCATTAACCCCACGAAAATCCAAATGGAAATTACAGTTGGCATGCCGAACATATATCCTCCTCCTCACAAATCCGTTGAAAGCCGAATTAATTTACTCGGAATCGCCGCCATCCATGTCGACAGCAGGCTTCTCGCCGCTCATCTCGTCCCATGGACGCACGTAGGCGATGCCTTTCTCGTATCGTGTCACTAGCACCTCGCTCCCCTTCGCGATCGCTGCGTGATTTTCTGCGCGGGCTCCGCAAGTTCGGCGTGTGCCTCCCTGGGAGTAAATAATTTCTCCCGTACCGGTTTCGCGAATGGGAACGGAGATGCGGCCGAGTACTCCGATCATTTCGTAGTCCTCCGGATTGAGGTTCTCGCCACGCGACGTCAGCACCTTACTGAGAAAAAGAAATATGCATCCGGCGCCCGCCAAACCACTCAGCAGAGCGATTCCGAAACCCATGACGAACCAGACGCTCCAGAAGCGAGTGAGCAGATATCCGGTTCCACCAAACCACGCCAGGAAAGCGGCCAAGGTAACCGGGTTGAACGGGGAGATGTCGAGGCCGCTCCCTCCGCTTTGGCCGTGACCAGCGGAGCCATGGCCTGCATGCACGCCATGACCTGGATGCAGATGAGTGTGGAGAGGCAGATGCCAACGCAAGCCTCCTAATAAAAACGACAGCAGGCTGAAGGCAAATCCCAGAGCGAAACAGACCAGGTAAAAATCTGCCCAAGTCATTTCGATCGCCTCCGTTCTTCCGTGCGCCGATGGCTTCGCGACGTGGCCGGTTTTCGCAGATCAGGCTTGAGTGCTTCCAGCAATCGTTCGGCAAGGCCGGGAGTATCGAGGATCGCGCCCAGCAGAAGAAAACATCGGCGGGTGTCTTTCTCGCGCGCTGCTTTCAAAAGAACTTCACTGACTTCGGGATCGCTGGCGAATCGCTCCGATCCTTGAAGCAGCCATACATCCAGCTTGCCTTCCGTGGTGCGCAAATCGGAAGTAAGTTCGGTGTGATAGTCCGCCGGGTCGTCCACCAGAAATCCGGGATGCACTTTGAAAAATTGCGCGAGCAGCCCTCGAGTAGATTGCGTCATATGCGGGCGCGCTCCGCTTTCTATCTGCGAAATATAGGACTGACTAATACTCTTGCCGCGCTCCTTGCGGATGGCGCGAACCAGTTCCTGTTGCGTCATGGGGCGGCCCAGAGAGCGCAACGAGCCCTCGACCTCACGCAGGTAACGAATTTTCTCTGCCAATCTCATATTACAAATCGCAATATTAATATCGCTGATTGTTATTTATGTCAAGGACAGGATTTACTTTGTTCATAAGGGCATAGGGATAGCGAGGTTACAAGCCGACTTCGATACGGGATCGGGGATCGAGGAAATCGCGCAGGCCATCGCCAATGAAGTTGAAGGAAAGCACCGCAAGCATCACGGCGAGGGCAGGAAAGATGACGAGATGAGGGGAGTCGAACAAGTGAGCGCGACCGTCATTGAGCATGGCGCCCCAACTGGCCGTGGGCGGAGGCACGCCGAGACCGAGAAAGCTCATGGTGGCTTCCGCCAGGATAGCGCCCGCCATGCCGATAGCGGCCTGCACGATGACGGGCTGAATAATGTTGGGAAGAATATGACGAACGATCACGCGCAGATCGCTTGCGCCCAACGCACGTGCCGCTTCCACAAACTCGCGTTCCCGCGCGGCCAGGACTTGCGCACGCACCAAGCGCGCGTACCCTACCCAGCCTCCGAGGGAGAGGGCGAGCACGAGGTTGAAGATGCCGGGGCCGCGGAAGGCCACGAAAGCAATCGCCAGCAGAATTCCGGGGAAAGAAAGAAAAGCGTTCATGACGACGATATTGACGAAGCGGTCGAAGCGTCCGCCATAGTAGCCGGCCAGCGATCCCACGATGAGACCTACCGCGAGCGAAACCGCGACCACGCAACTGCCCACCAGCATGGAAATCCGCGAACCATAAATGAGACGAGAGAGGATGTCGCGGCCCAATTCATCCGTGCCGCACCAGTGCGCGGAGGATGGACGCGACAGGCGTGTGGGCAGGTCGATGTGGGCGGGATCCTGGGGCGCGATCCAGGGAGCGAACAAGGCAAAGATTACCAAGACGAGAACCAGCACGACACCGATTGTCGCTAGCAGATTGTGCCTGGCGGCCCGACGGAACGAGATGGCGGCGGTGGACAAGCTAGAAGTCTACAAGCACGACGTCTACGAACCAAGGCCTCTTACTTTGTGGGCGCGTGTGGTAAGGCTCTGTCCTTCAACAATCCCTTTAGTGCATAGGATAGAATATCAACATGGAAATTCGCCTTCGGCCCGAGCTTGCAGAGTTGATTAAGCAGGATGTCAAGCGCGGCTCCTACCAAACCGTAGATGAATTTGTGGAGCGGGCGGTTTCCATGCTCCACGAACAGGAAGTTTGGTTAGCGCAAAATCGCGCTGAAATTGAAACTGAGATTGGCGAAGGATATGCTGCAGCCCAGCGCGGAGAATTGATTGACGCGGATGCAGTGCGGTCCAGGCTCGCCGAGTTGAAGCGCGTACCGTCCGACAAACCGCAAAGGGGATGAGCAAGTATCAGTTCACGCCTTAGGCTGTGGCGGATCTCTTCGAAATTTGGACCTTTATCGCGCAGGACAATCCAACCGCCGCCGACCGGGTTGAGGAAGCTGTCTATCGCGCTTGTAATTTTCTTGCCCACTCGCCCCTCGTGGGACGAATGAGAAAAGATTTGACTCCCCTGCCTGTCCGCTTCTGGGTTGTGCAGCCCTATTTGAACTACATAATCGTCTACAATCCCGAAAAGGAGCCGCTGCAAATCATTCGAATTCTCCACAGCGCCCGCGATCTTCGTTCTGTTCTCCCGTAGGAGTCCGACAGCTGTGGCCTACCGTCACAGACTCGGTCAACCGCCAATACTTATTGCCTGATCCTCGGATTCGCCACTGAATACAGCAGGTCTGTCAGGAAATTCACCGCCACATAGGTCAACCCAATTGCCAAGATGCAGCCTTGCACCAAGTAATAGTCCCGGTTGCCGATGGCTTGAATGGTCAGACGGCCGATTCCGGGCCACGAGAAAATGGTCTCGGTCACAATCGCGCCTGCGAGCAATGCCCCGAATTGCAATCCGAGGACGGTGATGACTGGAATCATGGCGTTGCGCAAGGCGTGGCGGTAAACGACGGTTCCCTCCGAAAGTCCTTTGGCGCGCGCGGTGCGAACGTAGTCCTGGCCCAGTTCTTCCAGCATGGATGTGCGCACCATGCGGGTAAGGATCGCGGCCAATGCGCCGCCCATGGTGATGGCGGGAAGCACCAGGTGAGCGAAAGTTCCGGAACCGGATACGGGGAGCAGTCCGAGATTGATGGCAAAAAATAAAATCAGTATCGGGCCGAGGGCGAAATTTGGAAATGAAAGGCCGAAGAGGCTGACTACGCTGAGCAGACGATCATCCCAGCGATCGCGGCGTCGCGCCGAACGTACTCCTGCAGGAACGGAAAGTAGAATGGCCACGATCAGCGCTGCGATCGTCAACTGCAAAGTATATGGATAGCGCTGCGCAATCAGGCTGGTGACGCTCTGATTGAAGCGGACCGAGGGACCGAGATCGCCGTGCAGCACGCCTTTCCAGTAATGGATGTATTGCTGGCCAAGCGGGACGTCAAGTCCGTATTGATGCCTGGCGGCTTGTATATCTGTCGCTGGAGCGCTTTCGCCCAGCATCTGCAGGATGGGATCGCCGGGGACCAGATGGATTAATAGGAAGACCAGGGAGACTACAAGCCAGACAACCGGCAGTGTGTACAGCAAGCGGAGGGAGAGATAGCGGAGCATAAAATCAGCTGTCGGTGGTCAGTTGCCAGTTGTCAGTCAGGGGGCAGGTGTCAGGTGTCTGGTGTCGGGACATTTAGGTTCGGTGGTCAGTTCGTAGGTCTCGGTTCTCAGTTTCCAGTTTCGTTTGGGCTTCCTAGTCTCCTACCTGGCCTAGGCGTGCGGGTTCAAGTTTTTCGATTTTTACACGGGCGATGCGGTGGCCTTCCATCTCGGCGACCGTGAAACGATGGCCTTCGTAGTCGAAAGTGTCGCCGATGCTGGGGACACGCTGCAGGCGCGAGAGCACGAATCCCGCCAGGGTCTCGAATCCGGCATCGCGGGGCAGTAACAGATCGTGTTGTGATTCGAGATCGCGAATACTGGCTGAGCCTTCCAGCACCAGGGCGGTTTTCCCTTCGAGGGCAGCATGCTGGGGTGGAACGACATCGAATTCGTCTTCGATCTCGCCGACAAGTTGTTCAAGAATGTCCTCGACGGTGATTACGCCCGCTGTCGAGCCGAACTCGTCGACTACTACCGCAAGATGCCGTTTGCGTTGTTTGAATTCCTCCAGAAGTTCGGTAAGGACTTTGGTCTCGGGCACCACCAGCACGTCGTGCATGATCTGGCTAATCTTCATGTTGGTGATGCGAGGCAATACCGGCTGCATGGGGTTGGCAGTGTAACGAAGGCGGGTCCAGCGCATCAGATCCTTGGCGTAGAGTACTCCGATGATGTGTTCCGGGCCGCGCTGCGGGTCATAGACGGGAATGCGCGAGTGTTGCTCCTCGACTACCCGTCCCAAGGCCTCCTCCAAGGTGAGGTCGCCGGGAAGGGAAAAAATATCCGGGCGGGGCACCATGACTTCGCGCACCGTAATGTTTTCCAATTCGAGGGCCTGGTGAATCACTTCTTCCTGAAAGGGCGGAATCTGACCGAACTGGCGGCTAGCGGTGACAATCAGCTTGAGCTCATCGGGCGAATGGATGGGACCTTGGCGAATCTTGCGCGAGCCGAATATACGAAGCACGACGCCGGCGGCCCGGCTCATGACAAAAAGGAAGGGGCGGCTGACGGTGAGGAAAACATCCATAGGGCCGGCGACGGCCAAGGCGACCTGTTCGGCACGCTGCAGGGCGAGAGATTTCGGGACCAGTTCGCCGAGGATCACGTGCAGGAACGTGATCAGAGCGAAGGCAATTACTATGGCGATGCCGTGGGAATAAAGTGCGGCGTGTGGAATGCGTCCTATCGAACCTTCGACCATGCGGGCCAGCAACGGCTCGCCCACCCAACCCAAAGTAAGACTGGTTACGGTAATTCCCAGTTGAACGCCGTTCACCACTTCGTCCAGATTGCGGTGCAGCTTCTGGACAATGCGGGCACCGATGCGACGAGCTTCGATGAGCTGCTGGATGCGCGTATCGCGCACGCTCACCAGAGCAAATTCGGCTGCAGCGAAGAAAGCGTTGGCTGCTACCAGGAGGAGAATCAAAAATACCCGGAGCAGCACAAATGCAATCATGGATCGCTAATTCTAACATTCCAAAGGGCGTAAGCAGTTATCCCTAGGCTAAGCTGTTGTAGAATAGGGCATAATAGCGGAAGTAGCCGCACCTAACTGCCTGCTTTGAAATTCTTTTCCTGGGCTTCGACAGCAGATTTCCTGCTTCCATTTCCAGGGTTTGCTGGTCTAACGCATGGGCGCGAGCATTACGGGCAAAATTCTGGTTCAGAATCTTCGGAACAAAACGCAAACTGATTGCGTAACACCACTCGAGTCCCAACGACTTAATTGCAGGAGGCAGATGTGAACGGCAACGGTAATCATAAAAAAAAGCGCAAACGGCTGATCTATGGCGGCATTGTGGTTGGGATCATCCTGCTGGGAGCAGTGGTGCTGTACGCCTTTACTCGCGGCGGCACGAAGATCGATCCCTCGAAGTTAGCGAAGGTAGAGATAGGCGATCTGGCCAAGAGCGTGGTGGCGACGGGAAAGGTCGAGCCCATCACTAAGGTGGAGGTCAAATCCAAAGCCAGTGGGATCGTAAAAAAACTTTATGTGGACGCCGGCGACAAAGTGAAGCGAGGCCAGTTGCTTGCCGAACTCGATAAAGAAGAGATTGAAGCGCGTGTTGCCCAGGCGCGGGCGCAGTTAGAAGCCAGTGATGCCAGCCTGAAGGGCACGGAGGCAGACTGGCAGCGCGCTAAAGTGGATGCCGAGGGTCCGGATGTGCCTCTGTTGAAGCGCGCCTACGAGCGGGCTTCGGGCATGGCCAAAGCAGGAGTGGTATCAGCCTCGGCCCTGGACGACGCGCAGAAGAACTACGAGATGGCGCTGAACAAGCAGAACGTGTCTAAGGCGCAGCTTACTGTTTTGAAGGCCAAGATCGGGCAGTCGCAAGCGCAGGTCATGCAAGACCGCGCCAACTTGAAACAACTCGAAGAACAACTCGGGTATACGACTATCGCGTCGCCGATTGATGGAATTGTTTTGTCGCGGGACGTGGAACGGGGCGACGCAGTGAGCTCCATCCTGGTTCTCGGCTCATCCGCCACGTTGATCATGACTCTCGGCGACACCAGCGAGGTTTACGTCAAGGGCAAAGTGGATGAAAGCGACATTGGTAAAGTTTATCTCGGTCAACCGGCGCGGATTAAAGTGGAATCTTTCAAGGACAAAACCTTTTCCGGCAAGGTAACCAAGATCTCGCCGATGGGCGTGGAGAAGGACAACGTAACCACGTTCGAGGTACGAGTCTCGATCAATAATCCTGGCGGCGAGTTGAAGGCAGCCATGACGGCGAATGCTGAAATCATTCTGGATGAGCACAAGGGTGTGCTGCAGATTCCGGAAGGCGCAATCATCTACGACAAGGATAAGAAAGCCTCGGTCGAAGTGCCTGATCCGAAAGCCAAAGAGGGCAAGAAGAAGATGGCCGTCAATATTGGTATATCAAATGGGGCCAAGACCGAAGTGCTCAGCGGGTTGAAGGAAGGCGATCAGGTTGTGCTGCAGTAAGGACGCCGGACTCCGGACATGAACTTCAGGGCCCAAGCCGCCGGCTTGGGCTCTGTCACTTTAGAGGCTGATTTGATTAACGTTTTCCCTTCCCAAGCGTCTGAGTTGTAGGTAATCAAACAATCGTCGTCGGTCGTTGGCCAAAGACGGACGACGAGCGACCAACGACTGAGATCCGATTCATGAATGTTATCGAAATCCTGCGGCAGACGTTGGAGAGCTTCCGGGCACACAAGATGCGAATGTTCCTCACTATGTTTGGCATTGTGTGGGGAATCGCGTCGGTAATCCTGCTGGTTGGGTTGGGACGCGGTTTCAGCGTGGACTCGAAGAAGCGGATGCAGACTTTGGGCAAGGACCTGGTGATTGTCTGGGGCGGACGCACCAGTTCCCAAGTGGGTGGGTTGGCCGCGGGTCGCGAAGTCAGCCTCACCATCGAGGATGCGCGCCTGGTCCGTGACGAGTGTTATCAAGTCAAGAATGTAAGCCCCGAGCTGCGTCGCAGCGTGCCGGAAGTTAGCCAATTCAACTCTGCGAACCGCGGTGTCGTAGGCATGTGGCCGTCCTACCAGCAATTCCGCTCGCTGCTATTGAGTGAAGGTAGACTTCTTACCGACGAGGACGAGCGCGAAGCACGACGTGTGGTTATTCTGGGCGATGCGGCCCGCCAGCAATTATTCAGCGGACAGCCCGCGGTGGGCGCTGCGCTCTCCATCAAGGGAGTTCCCTACAGCGTGATTGGTGTGCTGCAGAAGAAGAAGCAGAATTCCAATTACAGCGGGCCGGATAATGATTATCTCTACGCCCCGTATTCGGCAGTCGCACGAGATTTCCCGCCGCCGCAAAAGCCGGGCATCGTTCGCGGCTATCTCGAC
>Ga0066704_10000736_pt1 | contig 12580 bp, 10 predicted proteins | sample GraSoiAngelo_153_FD_66458 | JGI IMG/M metagenome (GOLD analysis project Ga0066704, IMG submission 66458) | Grasslands soil microbial communities from the Angelo Coastal Reserve, California, USA - 14_1009_12_40cm | ecosystem: Environmental > Terrestrial > Soil > Grasslands | place: USA... | reverse complement strand
ACCAATTGTGTCGCCACTCTCTCCCCAGGAACTACAGGGGGAGTCTCATTCAACTGCGCCGCCGAAGCAGCACCATGCCCCACTGGGACTGGTACAGCTACGGGCCAGTGCGGTACTGAATCTACTCCAGGAGCCTGCGACTTTCCATGGATGCGAGCTTTCGGTAGTGCTGACTTCTGCGCAGCAGCCCAGTACTTGATTGCTGCTGGTCTCGCGACAGGTGTGGACACTAACTGTGTCCTGACAGGTGTAGTCTCTGCGGTCACCGCTAGTCCGATCAATTTCTTCGTTAGAAGCGACCACACGCCTCGTTTCCACATTGGAACCGGAATCGCTGAAACTATATGCGCACTATTCACCGGTGGATATACAATCGGGTGCGTCAGCGGCTCTTCAAGTACCCCATGCATCGAAGCCAAGACTACCACATTCGCCGCGGGAGCTGTTCTATGTGTCACCGAAGGTCCCATCACTGCATTCCCAGGCTTCACTACATGCAAGTCGAGTACGGGATCTTGCACACCCATCCATGACTGGTGGATGTACACAGCCGGGTTCGGTGGAGTATTCCCATTCGACTCTCTGCTCTACTTCAACTTCAACAGCCAGTTCGTCTCCAATCCGGGAGTCGCGGCATGTGCTTCCACGACGACCAGCGCAGCCGCTTCCAACTACGACTATGTCTGCAACGCTACCTATGATGTTTGGAGCCATGCTATGGAGTTCGCTCTCTGCGCCGGTGCTGCAGGCGATCCAGTTGCTGGATCGTCCAGTAACGCTGTCGCCGGGACTTGCCCCACTGCTCCAGCCGGAACCAGCTGTCCAACGACCCCAACATCCTGTTCGGCAGTTAGCGCTGGCTTCATTTCCGAGCTGCTATTGCTCCAGGCAAACAACGTACTGCCAATCTACTCCCAGCAGGACACCTTTGCCTACCTCCCAGGCTGGCTAGAAGCTATCAATAGTTCGGGAGCTGGATTGCCCAACTTCTGGACTTGGCTGAACGCTTACAGTCAGTCTCCCGCACAAGCCGGTGCGATTAGGCAGGGCTTCAAACAGACAACGACTCACATCAGCCCCTACACATCTTCGACCATCTGGGACTTTTTCGTCCTCGGCAACGTAATGGACAGTCTCTTCGCCCAGAACCCATTGAACAATAACCAGCTCTTCGACTGGATGACAAAGAGCCACACGTTCATCCCCAACACTTCGCTTGGCTATACGCCCCCAGCCGGAACCACGGTCAGCGTCAGAAGCGTTCTCAGGAACGACATCTTCTTCCATAACGGGCAGAAGGTGACAAGTTCCGACGTAGCTTTCAGCTACATATCTCTCGTACTGAACGGTGCTTTCCAGGCTAGTCCTCTGATCGGCGAACTTACTGGTGTCACTGTACTTAGCCCAACAAACTTTGACTTGAACCTGAAGGCGAGAGGTCCCTTTACAGAGCTGACAATAGGTGGTCCAACGGTGTTCCCAGGAGCGCTATGGTACAACCCGACATCTGGCTGCCCGGCAAGCTGGGCTAGCCTCATCACTGCAGCAACGCCAATTACCTATCCGGTAGTCGCTAGCAGCTGCCTCAACACCTCCTCCAAGCTCTCTGGCTCGGGCGAGGACGCGGTCCACGATGGACTATTCACCGGCTCGGGTCCTTGGGTCTGCCAGAACACTGGCTCTAACACCGCTGTTCCTGTCGGCACAGTTGGCACCGGATGCTCCAACGACAACTCTGGTAGCCCGACAGTCAGCTACACTCTAACAAGGTATGGCTGCACTCTGAGTGTCGCTGGCACGACTTGTGTCGCGCCAAACACCACCGCTGGCCCCTCAAGCCAATACTTCCGGAGCAGTGCTAACGCGGCTAGATGGTTCTGGTCGGGCAATACGGGCAGTGTCTCGCATGACCTGATCAACATCAGCACCCTAGCAAACTGCTTCCTCAAGCCATTGGGCACTGCAGGTTGTACACACTGGCAGCAAGGCATCGGCGCGCCAAACGGCTCAGCAACCGTGGGTCTCTCGCAGGTAAGCGGAGTCTCAAGGTTCTACTTGCTGAACTGGACCGCGCCACTCGCGTGGACAGCATTGAACGGCATTGACGTAGGAACAGCCAACAGCTTCGACGGCATACCCGCACCTCAACTACAAGAGACCGACCCAATCCTGCCATCAGGACAGTTCCTCAACCCGGCAAGCGTTGCCGGATGTGCGGGCACATATCCTGCCACGGCGGGTTACGACTGCTAACAAGGCAAGACTAAAATAAACTCCCCCTTCCTTTTTATTTAGGCAACCCAGGCTTGAGTCTGCGCAGCTTTCTTCTGAAAAGATTCCTCTACACACTCGTCCTCATCCTCTTCGTCATCGTCCTAAACTGGCTAATCTTCGAGGCCATGCCAGGTCTACAGGGACAACTCTACACTGTCCTAGCGAATCCTAGAAGGATAAACGATCAACAGTACGAGAATCTTATCCACCAGTACGGCCTTGACAAACCCGCCTGGGAACAGTTTCTACTCTACCTAAAGTCGACGCTCACTTTCCAGTTCGGATACTCATACACCAGCGGACAGAGCATCTCCACAGAAGTCATAACCTCCGGACGTCTGTTCAATACCCTCCTCTTGCTAGGCAGCTCCACCATCCTAGCTATCATCATAGGCATCCTATTGGGGATTGTTGCAGCCCACAAGAGAGGCTCTGCCTTTGACACTTTCTGGGTCACCGGCTCCCTCACTAGCTTCTCCCTTCCGACCTTCTTCATGGGCATACTCCTCATCATCCTCTTCTCCGTCACCTTCCGCCTCTTTCCCCCGGGTGGTACTGTTCCACTCGCTTGGAGCGTACCTCCCATTCCTCCGTTCATATATCAGATACCTACCAGACTCTGGTATCTTTTCCTGCCTTCACTGACTCTGACACTGTTCTCCTACGGAGGTTTCCTCCTATTGACCCGCGCCACCATGCTTGAGGTTCTCAGCGAAGACTACATCACTACTGCCAGAGCCAAAGGACTTCCAGAGAGGACAGTCCTTTTGCGACACGCGTTCAAGAACGCTTCTCTCCCGGTTATCACTTCAGGCGCTCTAGCATTTGGTGGCGTACTCAGTGGAGCAATCATCACCGAGACCGTTTTCAACTGGCAAGGCCTCGGACTATGGCTCTTCAACTCGGTAATCCAGAAAGACTTCCCTGTCCTCCAGGCCATGTTCTACATCATAGCCCTCTGTGTTATCATAGCCAACTTCGTCTCAGACATCCTCTACGGCATCGTTGATCCCCGCATAAGATACGATTAGCCTGGAGGACGAGGCCTCGCAACCCGCAACGCAGTCCAGAAGAAGGGTCCCGTTACGACTCAAACGGTCCCTTGGATTCCTACGTTTAATGTTCAGCAACAAGATGGCCGTTATCGGACTAGTCATCCTCATCGTCTCCACCTTCATAGCGCTCGCTGCTCCCCTCGTCGCGCCCTACAGTCCAAAGGCGACACTGCTATCCTCACCTGGCTCACAGCCCGAATGGGTAACATACTTTCCGGATGGCTACTATCTCAGTAAGAACATCATCCTAGTCAACGATCCCGGCTTCAACAACCCTAGCGCCGTCCAGGCCTGGACTGTGACAGGAACTCCCTCCACAGTTTCCAGTCTCCAGGTCTCATATTCTCCCGGAGTCTACACGGTTAGCCCTCAAGGATACTCGTCCAAGGGGAGTCTCCAAATGCTCTACTCGGGCTCGTCCCCTAACGGTGTCAACCTTACTTCAAGCTTCAATTATCCATACCACGGTTCACCGGGAAAATTCCTAGCGACCGTCTCCTATCTGACTAGTGGCGCGACGGCTGCCAAGCCTATTGGGTTGAGGGTGTTCGTCGACAGAGGGGACGACACGTTCGTGCTGTTCGACAAGAACATTACCAGCAGCGGTCAGTGGAACTCTCTCTCGCTCGACTCGGACAGCCAGCTGATCCAACAGACTCTAAACACGGCGTATTCGACGAACCTAAACCCTGCTCAGATAATATTCTCCTCTCAGAGATCCTTCACGTTCGGGATCGAGCTGAAGTTCAGCGGTTCCCAGTCTATCAACATTGACAACCTTCAGCTCAAATTATACGGCACAGCCTTCGGTCTCTTTGGAACCGACGATCAGGGGTCAGACATTTTGAGCTGGGTTATCTGGGGCTCTCGAGTCTCCCTCTTCGTAGGCTACTTGTCGGCCTTCCTCGGGATTGGGCTTGGATTATTGGTTGGGTTGATGGCCGGTTTCCTTGGTAAGCTTGTCGACGAGGCTCTGATGCGGTTCACGGATATGATGCTCGTCATACCTAGCCTCCCCCTCCTAATCGTCCTAGTGGCGATCATCGGCGCTAATATTTTGAATATCATAATCATTATCGGGTTCCTCGGCTGGATGGGTTTCGCTAGAGTCATTCGTTCCCAGGTTCTCAGTCTGAAAGAGAGGCCCTTCATAGAAGCTTCGAGGGCCGCTGGCTCTGGGCCTATGCGGACCATGTTTGTCCACATTTTTCCCAACTTGGTCTCCCTCACCTACGTGAACCTAGCGCTCTCGGTCCCCGCGGCAATACTTACAGAATCGGCGCTCGAATTTCTTGGGCTCGGAGATCCTTCAGCAGTTTCTTGGGGAAACATGTTTGACCATGCAAGAGCGGCCAATGCTCTCCTAAGCTACTGGTGGTGGATCATACCGCCCGGCATAGCGATTGCGGTAGTGAGCCTCTCCTTCGTACTAGTCGGATACGCGCTCGACGAAATATTCAATCCCAAGCTGCGCCAGCGCCGATAACCGTTACAGCAGCCTCTCGGATAGAGCGCTTCCCACGACCGAGCCGAGAAACCCGGTGAGTAAGGGAATCGGGAACAGGGCTGTGAACGTGATCACTGCCGCTTGTCGGGTCAAGAGGTCAGCAACCGGAAAGGTTCCGACTATGCCCGGCATGGCCAGAACTAGATAGGTCACGACTGCAGCTAGACCGTAACTGGCGAAGAAGGAGAGAATTGTTTTCCCCGCGTCCCCCATCACGATCCCCGCCAGGATCGAGGCCCCTAGAACCTCCAGGTAGGGAAACCATACCCCGAGGGGAAGCGTTCCGCTGCTACCGCCGTAGTATGTCGAGGGGAGGAGGAAGCCCTGGAATATGGCGTAGAGCACAGCTCCGGACATCATTAGTCCCCATCCCAGGATGATCAGAACTGGACGAGTCCGTTTGAGGCTTGGGAGTAGATTCATTAATCCTCCTCTTCCCATCTTCTCACTGCTCGTGGTTGATGTTGATTCCGCTTGGACGTCGAGCATTCTTCTCATATCTCTTCATCATACTCGGCCTCGGCTCTTCTATCTACGTAGTCACAGCTGCTCTCAACTACGATGAGCTTTATCCTTCCCTCGGCCAGCTCGAGTTTCAGGTCACGGGTCTCAGCTATCAGTCGGGATCACCTGCGTATCTCCAAAGCACCCTCAAGTTCATGAACCCTTCAGCCTACACCGGCTTCGCTGTGAGCCAGGTGAGCCTGGACATCTACTTCTTTAACTCCTCAGCAGCCATCTTCGCAACTCCACTCGATCCTACCATATCCCACTCCCAGGTCCTCAACACTCAGCTCCCATCTCACAGCGAAACAAGCGTGCAAGTCTCGGCCCGCCTCGAAACGAGTCAAGCCTCAGAACTGCAGGATTTTTACAATGCCAGCTCGGGCAACGTCACTGGACACATCCGGTTGACAGTCCACGTCTCCACTTTCCTCGACGCGGTAACAGGAGCCATATCCATGGAACAGTCTCAGAACGTGACTCTCACATAGGCCAAGTATTCTACCTCTTTTTCTTCTTGAACCTCACTTGCCTAGAGAGACCCCTGTCCAACACGAAGGTTACTATTCCAACTGATAGACTCGCCATTCCAATCAGAGTCATCAAAACCTCGAGGCTCGAACCCATGTCAAACAAGACTGCCTGTCCCTGAACCCAGGCCCTTGCCGGACCAATAATCTCAAGCGATGGAGAATAGGACGCGACATACGCTGAAAATAGAGTTTGCTCAGGGCTGAGCCTCCCGAATGTCAGATTATAGTGGCTCTGAGGAGGGACGTAATTCCATACAGATGATTGGCCCAAGGGATCGTATTGGTGAGTCCACGTCTCCAACGAAGGGAACCAAGAAAAGTCCAACAGGTTGAATGTTGCCGCGTCATTTTCAGGGACAACAGAGTTGAGAAAAGTTGCGCCGTTATCATAGTAACGAGCCTTTTCAGTACTGCCCAACGCGGACGCGAATGTGATCAGTGGAGGCACTAGGTACTTGGAACCTACCTGGTTCAGTTCCACGCCAGAGATGGTGAGTGGGTCAGACATGTTCAGTTTCAGAAGGGCGAGGTTTATGCTGCTGCTTCCGCCAGAGTCCCCGCCAGCCCCCACCACATCAATCACATAGTTTTCTTGCAATGTCCATGTTCCTAGCGACGAGTTGGTCCCGGTGGCCTCTAGAGTCACCTGGTCCACTTTTGCATTTGGGACGAGCCTTTGAACAGCCTCCGTAAGTGACTCTTTGAGGCTGCTCCCGTTCGATCCAGTCAGAGCTATTCGGAATTGCGGCGGCACGCAACAGATGAGCGTCATGTTCTCTACCAGTGTGATACCGTAGTTGAGGCTCACCGAGTTTGCTGTGACGTCAATATTCAAAGACGCTGCGCGAGCGCTCTGAATCAGGGCGGTCGAGGCTGCGCCTGTGATCGAGAGAAAAATGATGAAGCCCGCCAAGAATCTTCGATACATTAGCTATGCCCTAGATTCGAAGCTGTATCTTTCAATCCCATGTAATAAAATCCTCGTCAGGCTGTACATCGCTCTCCCTCCAAGAATCGGACGCTTTATCATCTCTGCAATCGGACATGGTTATCCCAAAGCTTAATTGAGACCCTAGGCTCAAACCTTTCGAATATTATTCAAACCATCATAGTGCTCGTCCCATGCCACCAGTGCTAGACGTACAAGACCTGACAACGAACTACATTACCGAGAGAGGCTGGGTAAAAGCTGCGGAAGATGTCAACTTCAAAGTAAGTGAGGGCGAGGCCCTGGGCATAGCCGGCGAGTCGGGCAGCGGCAAGACCACCGTCGCTCTCTCCCTCCTGAAAATTCTGCCCAAGAACGGGCGAATAAGAAAAGGCAAGATTCTGTTTGAAGGCCAAGATATTGTAGCGATGTCTGAGGGAGACATGCGTAAGAAGATACGATGGGACGGGATTGCCATCATATTCCAAGGAGCCATGAATGCTTTCAACCCTGTCTACAAGGTAGGAGACCAGATCGTGGAGGCGATCCTCGCGCATGAGGAAGGAGTTGACAAGAAGACAGCACTGGAAAGAGCAAGGGACCTGTTTCAAATGGTTGGAGTGGAACCTGAAAGGGTTGACAATTATCCCCATGAGTTCAGCGGTGGGATGAGACAGCGAGCGCTCATCGCGATGGCCTTGGCGGCCAATCCGAAGCTTGTTGTTGCAGACGAGCCGGGCACCGCACTTGACGTCATAGTACAAGCGCAGGTTCTGAAGTTGATGAGAGAACTTAAGGATAGATTGAATCTCTCCATGGTCCTCATCAGTCACGATCTTTCAATCATCGCTGAGACATGCGAGAAAGTGGCCATCATGTACGCTGGTCGCATCGTCGAATACGGAAATGCTGAAGACATTTACAACGAGCCTCTCCATCCTTACACCCAAGGACTGATCAAAGCATTTCCCAGCATCAAGGGAGCCAGAACCCGACTGGTATCGATTCCGGGCCAACCCCCGGATCTTCTGAAGCCCCCCACAGGGTGTAGGTTTAACCCACGATGCCCCTATGTCATGGATGCTTGTCGGAAAGAGGTCCCATTACTGGAAAAAGCGGGCAAGGGTGATCATTTGGTAGCCTGCTACCTGTACTGAGGAAGAAAAGATGGAAACGATCACGGAAAAGACCAGAGAGAAGAAAGCCGTAGAAGCTCCGGGCGATAATGAGGATTACGTCATACGAGTAGAGAAGCTGAAGAAGCATTTCCCTTTGAAAAAGGGATTCTTCGAGACACTACTTTCTAGGGAGGAGGCAACGGTTAAGGCCGTTGACGGTATCAACTTTGCCGTTAAGAAGGGCGAGATATTAGGTCTAGCCGGGGAGAGCGGTAGTGGAAAGACGACCACGGGGCGTCTTCTTGTTAGACTGGTTGCCCCCACTGAGGGTTCGATCTTTTTCAACGGCAAGGACATTACGAAGCTGACGGAGTCCGAGGTTAGACCTCTTCGAAAGGAGATGCAGATCATCTTTCAAGACCCGTTCGAATCTTTGGATCCAAGGATGATAGTCAAAGACATCATTGCGGAACCTCTCCGCGTGCAGAAAATAGGCCGGACTGAGGGAGAGGTGGAGGAGCGTGTCAAGCAGGCGTTGGTTGACGTTGAGATGGTTCCGCCAGATGAATATCTATTCAGGTTTCCCCATGAGTTGAGCGGGGGTCAACGTCAGAGGGTAGCTGTGGCCCGTGCCTTCGTTCTGGATCCTAAGTTTGTTGTTGCTGACGAACCTGTCTCAATGCTCGACGTGTCGATAAGAGCCGAGATTCTGAATTTGATGGTGGACCTTGTTCAGAAGAAGGGCTCTACCGTGGTCTTCATTACCCACGATCTAGCGGTGGCGAAGCATGTCTGTGATAGGATTGCGATAATGTATCTCGGTAAGATAATGGAGATATCAAGCTCTGACAAGCTCATCGACAGTCCTTTACATCCATACACCCAGGCGCTTATCGCAGCCGTCCCTGTCCCGGACCCGAGTTACAAGAGGACAGACGTGATAAGCGGGGAGATTCCGAGCCCAGTGAACCCGCCTCCAGGTTGTCGTTTCAACACGCGTTGTCCCTACGCCCATGACAGATGCTTAATCGAGGAACCTGCTTTGGTCGAGGTCGAGGCGGACCACTATGCGGCTTGTCATCTGTATACGTAGCCTGAACCAATCCTGAGGTCCAAGTATCTCGACTAGCACCGCTCCTCGATAGAGGGGCAAGGTGAGTTTTCTATCGAGTATCAGCTGGATTTCTTCCGTTAGTCGAAGTGGGAAAAACTTATCTACTATCGCGATAGTATGTATCTCGCGTGGTTCGTGGTGCTGCCTTCTATATCCAAGTCAACATTCATGATGGCAACCGTGCTTGTAGCTGTCGCCGTCCTGCCCCTCGCACTCTACCCTAGAATGGCCGCGCAGCCCTCGACGATCATTGCTACGTCGATGCCGGTTCACAGAACCTTCTGGCTCAGAGGTAGCGCTTCGCTAAACTGGAATAGAACAAACCCAAACCCGGGACCCTTCATGTCGGTCGTCGATGGTGACCTGGTGACTATCCTATTGATTAGCGACGATGGTTTCACTCACAGCTGGCTTCTTGATATGAATAATAACAATGCTGTAGATCCAAACGAGCCTTTCTCCGGGTTGTTCAGCTCGACGACCATATTCTCGAACTTCACCTTTACTCCCACTATCGGGGGCAACATCCCCGCTCCGGGTAATTTCACCTACAAGTGCAGTGTTCACCCGTTCACCATGTTTGGGACATTTAGAGTCATGCCTTCGCAGGTTTCGATATCTCAAAGTTTCACAGGGACGCTTGATGGGAGTCGGGTCACTACAAACGGAAGTCTAATCATCGACACTAGGACCCTTACCCTTTCTGGAGCAATCACAACAGACTTGGTGAACTCGACGACCGGCGTTACGCTGTTCACCAAAACATACATGATACCTAACATTCAGCTTCGTCCAATGCAGAACTCTCCAACTCAAATCACCCGTTTCCTAATGAATGCGGGTGGAGCCCTCGCACATAGTGTGGAAATGTCGGCACAGCTCTCCGGTTTGACAATGTCTTCGACCAGTTTGTTGACGAGGCAGCTGGACATTAACGCAAACGGAGTCGTGGATTTGGGGGACGTCAGCGTTGCCGCTCTAGCCTTTGGCTCAACCATCGGAACTACGAAATACAAGTCGTCTGCCGATTTCAACGCTGACGGTGTCATCAATCTGGCCGACATCAGCGTAATCGCACTCTATTTTGCCAGAATTGATTTAAGGTGAAGTCGGCAGAGCTATAGCCTGACAGCTCACCGAGTCGTGAACTACTCGAGGCCGATCCACTGGATCAGGCGCGGTTTAAGTCCTTAGTCTGCCAGCGGACGATCACGGCTTCAGGACCCGGATGCGGCTGAATCGTTGACTCTAGCTCGAACAGAGTATCCTCTGGCACTGTCTGACGGCGAAGCTCGCTTGCGGCTAAGACTCAGGGGTTCACGCCTTTCTTGTCATGGTGGTGCGGGGGGTGGGATTCGAACCCACGAAGGCCTTCGCCACAGGGTCCTAAGCCCAAGGCAGGCTCTGACGGTGCCTTCTGCCCATTAGACCTGGCTCTGGTACCCCCGCGGAGCAGTGAGCCGCGGATTAGACCACGACCATGGGCGAATAAAGACTACCTTGCAGCCCACATCGCCACTATCTCTTTTTCCCATGACCCTGCGGCAATAGGGCAATCCCTTCGGGGGAGACATGGAGTGACGCGGGGCAGAAATTAAGAAATCTCAAAACTGTTCTCTCTCAATCCTGACAAGCGCAGAACAAGCCCTGATCTGGGATCTGGGAGGAGCATTTCATATGAAGCCCAGTTCACGCTTGCAATGATACAGATGGATGCGTCTCGAAAAACGGCGGACTAGCAATTTCTGCGGGATAAGTCTACAGTTTCGCCCAAAACTGTTCCAGATGGCGAGAACACCTTTCCTAGAATTTACAAAAAAATTCTTTCCCGCGACACAAACCGGGCTCTTCGGGGAATCTTTCTCTTCCGAAAAATGCCTCGTCCACTATCTTTTCCTCTTCTACTATCTCTTTCTCGACCTCCCCCCGGGGTACCTCTGATCCAAAAAAAGTCCTTCACACTTTACCGAACCCTCGTCTCGGTAAACCCACCCGGAATAAGCCCTGATCAATAATCTGGGCATGCGATTTCAGATCGCGACTTTTTCACCCTGAGACATACGCTTGATCTACCACTTGGGAAAAACGGTCGACTATCCTACTCCAATCCGTAAACGGGAAGACTCGCCCAGAAACAGCTTCAACTGACGAGATCCCTCTCCGAAAAAGGGGCCAAGAATATGATTCTCGCGACGCAAGACTGCCTTTCCGCGGCAGATTCCTGTGCTGCCTCGACCGTGATAGTGTAGAAGCCTTGGACAGTCCTCTTGTTAGGTGAGTGGTTTTGAGCTCTCCCAGAGATACTCGAAGTAGCTTTTCCCAAACCTGACCAGTCCGATATGATCCGAGGAGATCGCCAGCGTCAGTCCCTTCAGGGGATCTTCTCCTAGAAGAATTATTATCTGATCATCATCCGATATTATTCCACCTCCGAACATCTGTTCCCGAGTACGGACCTGGACGAGCGTCTTCAGTTTTCGGAGTGTCTCACGGCTCGTCGTCTGCGGAACCATCACCGACACCTTGACCCCTTTATCCTTCATCAACGCGAGTATTGGTAGTGCGATCGAGACGATCGGGTCGGGGGCCACTGGCATCGCAACGAAAAGCTCTCTCTTCGTCCGTCCAAGAGTCTCTCTAATCTTGTCCAAGATATTGTTCTGACCTCTCACTATCCAGATGTCCGGTTTCTCCCGGACTCCCTTCTTCTCGTAGAGCGGTTGAAGTTCCTCCATCGCGTCTGCCTGGCTCGATTTCAGCGTCGTCTCCAACCGAGCTCTTGACGATTCGAGAGCGGTCGAGGGAGCCTTCGGATAGTACTTGCTCGGCCTACCTTGCTCTGTCTCGACCCATCCCTTCCTCTCAAGATTTCCCAGAATCTCGTAGATCTTAGAGTAGGGGATCGAAGCAGTACGGCTCAGCTCGCTAGCCGCCTGAGTGCCCGATTCGACCAGTGAAACGTACACCTTGACCTCGTACTCTGTCAGACCAAACTCTTTCAGGGCCCTTCTCGTCTTCTCGCTAACAGACATTTTCTTCCTATTACGACCCTTTACGGAATCGACCCATAAAGTCGTGTGAGTTGAATTCAGGCTCCTCAACGAGGAGAATCGCAATCATGCACAAGATCATTTTGTAGACCAAATTCTCTCAAGGATCGCGTAGTTTTATGGAAAGAGAGTGTAAATACCTTCTCACCCCATTCTAGTCCAGAGAATGTTTCCCCGGATCATGTAACAGTTGATCGACAAGAATTCAGTTGTCAATAGTCTCCGCGGAGTTCTTGACCCGGAGATCGGGATCAGCATAGTCGATCTCAACATGGTTCGAGACGTTTCGATAGAAGGTAGCCATGTCAAAGTCACAATTGCACTGACAGTCGCACACTGTCCTCTCGCAAAGACTCTCCAGACCGATGTCGAAAAAGCCCTGAAGAAATCGAACGAGGTAAAATCCGTAACCGTAGAGACGACGGCAATGTCCAAGACTGAGCTGAACAAACTCCGAACCCAGCTCCAGAACAAGGCAACCCAGACCCAACCAGCGC
>Ga0066704_10000731_pt1 | contig 12613 bp, 10 predicted proteins | sample GraSoiAngelo_153_FD_66458 | JGI IMG/M metagenome (GOLD analysis project Ga0066704, IMG submission 66458) | Grasslands soil microbial communities from the Angelo Coastal Reserve, California, USA - 14_1009_12_40cm | ecosystem: Environmental > Terrestrial > Soil > Grasslands | place: USA... | reverse complement strand
ATAAAACCCACCGACCGTACTGCTGATGAAATGCAACTTGCAAGTGCCTGACCACATGCAACGAGAGAAGCAAAGCGAGCAACTTGTAGAGATTATGTTGTCTTTATCCAAAGCGATTCTGCGTTTTATCTACGTCTATCCATATTTTTATATGGACTTCAATAGCACAAAACAATCGCCTTGCTCTCCGAAAAATTTCTACAAGTCAATGCACACCGCTCCGATGCGCGGAGGATTGCGATGCGGCCCGAGTTCAGCTGGAAATTGGGCAACCACTTGCAACCACAGCAACCTATGAAGGCTATATATGGCTGTGCGCGAACATTGTCAATAACTATTTAAGAGATTCCCGAGCTAAACTTTGTATCAGATATAACTAAAACGATGTTCAACTCAGCGACTTGGTGATTGTCGGACTGCGTCGGAGCACAGCAGCGAGTTCCAGTTTCAGTACCATCAGAACTAACACTGAGCAACGTCGAAGACTCTAGGTTAGGGCGCAAGACCACGGGGGGTTGCGGCGAGAAAACAACCAACGCGATTCAGTGGTCCTGGTACACCGTGCGGCCGCCCACAACGGTACGCAGAACGCGGGTCTTGGTAAATTGGTCGGCGGGAACCTTGCTGAGATCGTTCGAAAGGACGACAAAATCGGCGTACTCGCCCTGTTTGAGCTCACCCTTCTTCCCTTCCTCGAATTCGGCGTAGGCAGAGCCGGAGGTGTAGGCACGGATGCAATCGGCCAGGGAGATTTTCTCCTGCGGCTGCCAGCCGTCTTTGGGGCCGCCCTCGGGACGTTCCCGCGTAACGCAGGCGTGCAACCCGCGAAAGGGACTGATGGGCTCCACGTCGTAGTCCGTTCCAAATGCCAGCGGTACTCCGTTTTTCAGCATGGTGGCCCAGGCGTAGGCGCCCACGAGGCGCTCTCGCCCAATGCGTTCCTCGGCCCAGCGCATGTCCGTGGTCTGATGCGAGGGTTGCATCGATGCGACGACGTGGAGCTGCGCAAAGCGACTGAAATCCATCGGCGCGACGACTTGGGCGTGCTCGATGCGGTCGCGACGGTCGCGCGGGCCGTTGGCTTTGACGACGGCTTCAAAAACGTCCAGCGCGATGCGATTGGCCCGATCGCCGATGGCGTGGAAGGCAAGCTGAAAGCCGGCTTTGTCGCGCTGGATGGCCATCAAAGTGAGTTTCTCCGGATCGCTAGTGAGGATTCCGCTCGTAGAGGGATCGTCGGAATAGGGCTCGAGCATCGCTGCGGTGCGCGAACCCATGGCTCCATCCGTGAAAGCTTTCAGGGCACCCGTCTTGAGCCACGGATCCTTGGTGCCGCCTTGCGCGCGCATGTTCTGCAAATCGTTGAGCGGCAGATTGAACGGGAGCCTCTCGGTAATGCGAACAGTGAGCTTGCCTTCCTCTTTCAGCTGTTGGAAAGCCTGGAAATCGGCCCACTCGGAATAATCCTGGACGGAAGTGATGCCGTTCTTGGCGACGTTTTCGAGGACCAGTTCGATTCCCTTGCGGCGCACTTCCGGCGCCGGATCGGGAATCCGTGCCTTCACCAGGGATATGGCCGCATCTTCCTTCAACATTCCCGTGGGCTCGCCCGCCGTATCGCGTTCGATCTCACCGCCCGGCGGATTGGGAGTGGTTTTATCGATTTCCGCACGCTTAAGCGCGAGCGAATTCGCGACGGCCACGTGGCCGGAGATATGTGTGAGGATGACGGGATTCTTGGGAGCGACGGCATCAAGCTGCTGGCGATCGGGGAATTTCTTCTCCGTCCAGAGGGTGTGGTCCCACCCACCACCGGTGATCCATTCACCGTCCTTGTGCTGCGCAACGGCGGCGGCCACGCGCTTCTGCATTTCTTCCGCCGAAGGCACGCCCGTCAGCGGGACAGCAAGTTCGTCCGCGGCAGCGCCACCGAGATGCACGTGCGCGTCATTGAAGCCAGGCATCACAAATTGGCCTTTGAGATTGACGGTCTCGACGCCTTCCAGGCCGCCACCGCAATCGAGAAGGACATGGTCCATCCTGCCAATACAACTGATCTTTCCCTCGCTGACAGCCAGGGCTTCCGCCCACGGATGCGCAGGGTCATTCGTGTAAATGTGGCCATGATTGTAATAGGTCGTCGCGGGAGCCTTTTGAGCTACGCTCGATCTCGCGTGGAATGCAACAACGACGGTGACGACTGCAAAGGGTAGGAGGCCGGCGAGGATTCGAACCCGATCCGTCCGGATGGTCATCGCGATTTTTCCTCGGCAACTCCGGAAACTCCGAGGACGGCAAGTAGTGCGCGCTTCAAACCGGCTTCCCGGCCGGCGGAATCGTACCATTCCTGCAGCGAATGGGCCCCGCCGCCGCTTCCGCCGGCGCCAATGGAGATGGCGTCGATCCCCAGGGACAGCGGAATATTCGCGTCTGTCGAAGAACGCTCGATGCGCGACTGATTGCCTACCACCTCATCGGCGGCACGAAGTGCGGCCAGCAGCGCAGAATCCGGCGACAATTCCCCGCCCGGACGGCTCCCCAGCAATTCGACCTTCCATTCCAGCTTTCCCTTGGAGGGGTCGCGCGCGGAATCCATCTCGTCCCTAACGCCCGCAATGACGCACTCGCGAAGCGCGGATTCCAGGCGTGCCAGCTCGTCTTCGCTTTCGGAGCGAATGTCGACTTTCAGGCGCGCCTCATGGGGAACGGAATTCACCGACGTACCGCCTTCGATTTGGCCAATGTTGAAGGTTGTGCGGGGGTTGGCTGGGACTCTGGTATTGATGAAGCGCACGGACCCGCGGACCAGAGCGTTGATGGGATTAGGCATCCCGAAGTCGGACCAGCTGTGGCCGCCTGGGCCGGTGACCAGAGCTTCAAGCCGGCGCGAGGCCAGCGCTCTGGTCGTCACGTGATCGGTGCCGGAACCATCAAGAACCACCACGGCTTTTAATTTCCCGTGGTAAGTATCGACGAGGGCGCGCATGCCGCGCAGATTGCCTTCGCCTTCTTCGCCAACATCGCCGACGAATAGAACGGTGCGCTGCGGCTTGAGGTGCGCGAACCGCACGGCACGCGCCAGCGCCAGTAGGGCTGCCAAACCGCTGCCATTATCGGAGATTCCCGGTGCGGTCATGCGGCTGCCGTCCCGGTGAACTCTCACCTCCGTGCCGGGAGGAAAAACGGTATCGAGGTGCGCGGCAATGACTACAATTTCTTTTTCATTCACGCCACGCAGTTCCCCGATGACGTTGCCGGCCCTGTCGATCTGCGCCGCCAGCCCGGTTTCGGCCAGTAACTCTTTGACCGCGGCCGCACGCTGTGCTTCCTGAAACGGCGGCGCCGGGATTTCCGTGAGCAGCACCTGTTGGTCGTTGATCCAGGAGATATTGGGCGTGAACCAATCGAGAGCGGCCCGGACCCGTGCGTTGTCCGGAAGCCGTGATGCCAGGGCCTGGGGTGATGCGTGGGAAGGAGCGGCGGAGCGAACCGGCATAACCAGAAGAATAACGCAAACGAGGCCGCGTTTCACCGTCGGTTTGCAGCGTCGTTTCCCGCTCACTTCTCGGCGGCCTCGGTGCACAGGGCGAGAACTTCGGCATCGGAAAGGACGCGCGGGGACTGCTTGGCGGCGTCAAAAATACGCGCCACCGTGGCATCGTCTGCCGGGATGCGGTGCTTCTCCAGCCAGAACAGCACGTTGGACTTGCCACTCATTGGACCGATCTCGATCACCTGATCGAGGCCAAAGAGATGCGCGGGCACACCGCTGTAAACCGCATTGGCAAGTGCCAGATCATTCTTACGAAAGGCCTTGATGAGCGCGGCGGCATGCACGCCCGTCGCGGTGCGAAACGCATCATGGCCGACGACCGGATAATTCAGCGGAATCATCGTGTGCGTGGCTGTCGAGACCTTTTCGCAATATTCCTTCAGCCGGGAAAGATCCTGGTGGATGAGTCCCATGAGCCGAAGATTGACAAGCATTAATTCCATGGGCGTGTTGCCGACCCGCTCGCCGAGGGCGTTGGCGGCAGCGTGGACCTGGTGCGCACCCCCGGCGACGGCCGCAAGTGAATTGGCGATGGCCAGGCCGCGATCGTTGTGACCGTGCCAATCCACGCGGATTTTTTCGCCGGACGGTCTCACCACCTCATCGATAGTGAACTTCACGAGGTTGAACGCCCCACTTGGCGTGGCGTGGCCGACCGTGTCGCAGAGAACGATGGCGCGCGCACCGTTTCGAATGGCCGTAGAATACAGCCGCTTGACGGTATCGGGATCGGTGCGCATCGTGTCTTCCGTGACGTACATGGACGGAAGACCGTTCTGGACCGCGAACCTTACCGCCTTTTCGGTGGTCCGCTCGAGGTGCTCGACCGTCCAGTCTTCCACCAGGCGCCGGATCGGACTGGAGCCAAGAAACGTTGCCGCTTCAATGGCCATGCCCACCATCTGCGAGATCTCTACGATGGGACGGATGTCGTTTTCGTGAGTGCGCGCCGCGCAGTTGGGTTTGATCTTCATCCGCTGCGTGGCGATTTCGCGAGCTAGGGCTTCAGTGTGCCTAAAGGCCCGGGACCCGGCGCCGGGAAGACCGATATTAACCGAGTCGATTCCCAGGGATTCCATCAGATGCAGGATCTCGATCTTTTCTTCGATGCTAGGGTCAACCACGGAGGGATTCTGCAAACCGTCGCGAAGGGTTTCGTCATTCATCAACACGCGGGTGCCTGGAGGAATCGCCGGCGGCGTGGCGGCGTTCCAATCGTAGATCCATTCGTCCTGCTGCACGGCGGGCCTCGTCGGCTGCGAAATCGATAAGACTAGTTGCGCAAAGTGTAGCTCTGCGGCTGTTGCGCGGGATCCGGGCGATACAGCGTCTTGCAGAATTCGCAGCGGTAAATTTCCGCATTCTGACCAATGAGCGCGGCGACTTCCTTCGGGTAATCGTAGTAGCGCTTCAAGTGGCCGTTGCAGAGCTTGCCCTTCTCATCTTTCTCATCGCAGGCGCGCTGTTTGGGCTTGCGCGTCTTGATTTTCGGTGACGCGGCAGTCTCTTCGGGCATGGAGCACCTCCCTACAATCCGTGGTCGCGGAAAAACGTTTTCATGGCACCGCGGGCGTTTCGCAGCTTCGCGCCGATGCCGCCGGAAAATTCGAATTGCAGAAAGGCATCCGCGGCGTGCTCGAGATCCGCACCATAGCGGTACCACCAGGGCTTGGCGCGCCGCGGCAGACCGTCGACATCAATGTATTTCATTTGCACCATTTCGAGGAGGCCGGCTTTGCCATGGGTGCGGCCCCAGCCACTCATGCCACACCCGCCGTGCGGGGCTTCCGCAATGCCGAAATAGCTGATGGCATCGTTTACCATGACCGCGCCGGCGCGGAGTTCGGCGGCCAAAGCCATTCCTCGAGTCTGGTTTCTGGTCCAGACGCTGGCCGCCAGCCTAAACGGTGAATCGTTGGCCCGGGCGATTGCCTCGTTGGCATCCCGCACTGCTTGCATGGCTAGGATCGGCCCGAACGTCTCTTCTTGAAATAACTTCATGGAGGAATCCACGCCCGCGATAATCGTAGGCTCAAAAAAGTTGGCGCCAAGATCAGGGCGCGATTTGCCGCCGCAGCATACCTTCGCGCCGCGCGAGACGGCATCGTCGACTAGATCACTCATGCGTTGAACGTGTTGCGGTCGGATGAGCGGGCCCACGTCGGTCGCAGGATCGCTTCCAGGACCGATGCGCAGTTTCTTCGTCTTCTCCACACAAAGCGCCAGGAATTTTTCCGCCACCGCTTGCTCGACGAACAACCGCTCTACGGAAAGGCATACCTGACCGCAGTTGGTGTAGCCGCCCCAAAGGGCCGCGCTGGAGGCCACCTCAAGGTCCGCATCCGAGAGAACGATCATGGCATCCTTGCCGCCAAGTTCAAGCACGGAGGGGATCAGCTTTCTTGCGCAAGCTTCGGCAACCCGGCGGCCGGTAGTCACGCTTCCAGTGAATAACACTTTGTCCGGCAAGGCCTCGATCAAGGCCTGGCCGAGGTCCCCGCCCCCCTGGACAACGGTGACAAGGCTTGCTGGGAAATGCGCGTCGATGAAAAGTTTCTCGATCAGCGATCCGCATTGCGGCGTGAAGTCGCTGGTCTTCGAAACCACGGCATTCCCCGCGGCGATGGCCGGGATGATCTGGCTGAGCGGGATTGCCAGCGGGTAGTTCCACGAAGAAATGATGGCAATGACACCGAGAGGCTGGTAGGCCAGATAGCCACGTTTGGCTTTCGCGGCGGTGCTGTGATGCGGAACCCGACGCGTGCGAAGAGCGCTCCCGACATTCCCGGACCAGTATTCCGCGGAATCGAGAGCAACGAAAACATCCGCAAAGAGGGCTTCTACGCGCGGCTTGCCGGATTCGCGCACAACCGCGTCAGCCAATTCAATGCGCGAGGCCATGATTCGTTCGCGGAGGCCGCGCAACTTCTCGCAGCGATCGCGGATCGGAAGCTTCGCCCATACATCCTGGGCCGCTCGCGCACGTGAAACGATCTCCGGGAGCAGTGACGGCGGCGTTTTCTCAATATGCCCAAGGACTTCCCCCGTGGCCGGATTGATCGAAGGAAGCGCGTCAATGGGAATGGCCGTGGCCGCCATAAGCGTGATTCTAACCGATTTTGAGGCCAGCGGGTGGCCGCGTCATTCTGGCGCCTGCTGACTTCACTGTTTTTCGACAGGAGAACCAGGCCGCCGGACTAGCGGGCTGATTTCGAAGTGAAGAGCGGTAGGTTTTCCGCCTTCCAGCGCATTGCGTCGTGGATGCGATTCCGGCCGCTCGGATGGTCGAAGAAGACCCACTCTTCGAATGGGTCGGGGTTCATCTTGCGATACTCGCCGAGATGGATGGCCGCCTGCGCAAAGCCGTCGGGCTGTCTGCTGGCGTTCAGGCCGTACATATCGGCTTCGTGTTCGTTGGTGCGGATGTGGGTGTTAAAGAATGGCGTGTATACGAAGGCAAAGAGCGAAGCCAAAAGGAAGACCAGGGGAAGCACCGCGGTATCCCCAATTCCGTGCACCTGCCAGCGTTCTCCCCAGCGAGCCAGGGCCCGTTCAAGGGACCACCGCAGGGAAGCGAAGATAATCACGATGACAACAGAGAAGTAGAGAATGTCCTTGGCAATGTGGTGAAGAACGTAGTGGCCCATTTCATGGCCCATAACGGACTGAATTTCTTCGGGCGATCCGCGACGCAGTAAGTTGTCGTTGAGCGTGATGCGCATGGTTTGGCCATAGCCGCTGACGTTCGCGCTCATGCGCGTGGTCTGGCGCGAGGCGGCCATCTGGTAGACCTTTCGCGCGGGAATCCCATTGGCGCGCGCCAGGCTCAGGATGGGCTCGGTGATCCGCGGGTCTTCAAGCACCGTATATTTATTGAGGAGCGGGAAGATCAAGACCGGCGCAATCATCACAATGAAAATCAGAAAGACCATGGAGACAACGGCGCCCCAGATCCACCAGGTGTGCGGCAGCCGGCGAACCACGCCGACAAGCACCACCGCCACCATTCCGCCGAAGACGAGGTTCACGGGAAGAATGATGAGCTGGTCGCCGAGCCAGGGGAGGAGAGTCTGGGTCGCCAGCCCGTATTGCCGCTCACGGAAATAGCCTTCGTATAGACCAAGAGGAGCGTCCGATCGTCGTGACCATCAGAAATTCCGACCAGTAGATGAAGGTCTGTAATGGCTTGAAGCGCGTGGCGCGTTCGGCGAAGTTCCTCATTGCCGCGGACCAGCCAAAACGCAGCAAGAAAAGATAAAGTGCTGCGCCATAGAGGAAATCCCAAAGGATCAGCCAGTATCCGCCTTCAAAGTAAGCGTCGGAACGCGCGCGCGCTGGCGGGGATTTCCGCCAAGTAGGCGTTGGTCGCGGCATCGGTGTCGAAATGTTCAGAAGGCTGCGCGGCGGCGGGAAATTGAATTACCTCCGGCATCACCGCGGCAGGCTTAGCAACGGGACCCGGTGATTGCAGCGTTTGAGAAACGCCCACGCTTCGGAGTAGCGCGACAACAACCAGCCCGGCAAAGATTATGCTGCGAAAAATCATAGATGCTCCTGTGAACATACCGGGAAGTTCCGCACTCGCATCATGAGGCTCAAACAGACCTTGAGTTTTTCGGCTTCATTCTGGGCTACCGGCACAATGCGAAGCTGAACCAACAATAGTTTCCCGGTGAGAAGAAAATATCTTATGGTCGTCCGAGCCGCCACGCCTCGTCGTGCTGTACTTCGACCATCACCAGGCCATGCGACGGTACGGTGGGCCCGGACTTAGAGCGGTCTCGAAGTTCGTACAAACGATCGATATCCGCAGGCGCGAGTTTCCCGCGCCCGACGTCCAGCAGGGTGCCCACCATTTTGCGCACCATATAGCGAAGGAACGAGCGTCCGCGAACGGTGAAAACCAGCTCCTCGTTGTCGGCGCTGCGCACCAACTCAGTCGAAAATATTTCGCGCTCGGTGGAGCGCTCTTTGTCGTCCTCTTCGGAGCCCGTGGAAGCCGCAAACGAGGCAAAGTCGTGCGTCCCGACAAAACGGGCTGCGGCATCGCGCATGGCATCCTCATCGAGCGGAAACGGATAATGGAGGACGTAACGCCAAACCATCGGTGGCACGACTTTCCCGCGGTACAGCCGGTAGCGGTAGGTCTTGCCCCGCGCCGACCAGCGCGCATTGAAATCTGGGCCCACCTGCTCAGCCGCAGCGATTCGAATCGCTGGAGGGAGCAACGCGTTCAGTGCGCGTTGAAATTCTTGTGCCGACAATTGAGATTGTGTTCGAAAGCTGCCTACTTGGCCAAGCGCGTGAACGCCGGCGTCGGTGCGTCCGGCGGCATGCAAAACGACGTTTTCCTGAGTCAAACGCCGAAGCACGCCAACGATTTCCCCCTGAATTGTTGGCCGCTGCGCCTGCATCTGCCAGCCGTGGAAATCGGTGCCGTCGTAAGCGATGGTGAGCTTGAAATAACGCATGCGGGGGCGAGGACCGCCGGGTCAGGGCGCGGTGCGAACGAAGCGGCTCCCCGGCTTTACCGCTACGCTGCCGCCGCGGCAGAGCGGACAATCCTCTTCCTCGTAGCTGGCGATGGGCAGTTGAATCAGCGACTGCGCTTCCACTTCGAAGTCGATCTTCCCGCCGCTCCGATCGATCAGTGCACCGGCAGCAACAACACGGGCCCCGGCCTCTTCCACGACCCGAATCGTTTCCTGAGTGGAGCCCCCGGTAGTCCACACGTCTTCAACAACGAGAACATGCTGGTTGGGAGTGAGCGAGAAACCTCGGCGCAGCGTCATCATGCCGCTGGCATCGCGCTCCACAAAAAGCGCCGGCGTACCAGTGCCGAGTGAACCCTTCATTTCCGGCAGCGCCCGAGCAACTTCCTGCCCGATGATCAGGCCCCCTATGGCCGGTGAGACAACCGCCTCAATCCTAGCGTCGGAAAAGAGAGCCGCCAGCGCCTGCCCGAGCTTCTCGGCGAAGCGCGGATATTGCAAGACAAGCGCGCACTGGACGTAGGTGGCGCTGTGCAAGCCGCTGGACAGCTCAAAATGCCCATGGCGGATGGCGCCCGCCGTCTCGAACAGTTTCAGCAATTCTTCACGTTTTAGCATTCGGCTCAGCTAACAGCTGGCAACTCCTAAGCGTCGAAATGTCAGCAGCCTAGCCGCCGCTCCCCGCGTTGTCAAGGAAGAGCGCCCCTGTTAGACTGCTTTTTTCGCCGGTCGGGGCGGCGCAGCCCGCGCGACGGTTTCTTCGCCGTCCTAGGTGGGTGGTCGCGAGATCGTCAGTTTTCGCTGGTGACCGCAAAACGGTCAACTTCTTGAAACAAATTCCATTCTGCGAACGTTTTACAGAGTTGAGTCAACATAATTAAGCCCCTTGAGGGATGAATCTTGAGGATAAGGAGTCCTATGAAGACGCTGTATGCTCGACCGCTGTTGGCCGCCATACTGGCCGTAACGCTCGTGGGAGGGCCCGTTGCCCCGGCCTTCGGGCAGGAAGCGCCGCAAAATACGCAAGCAGCTCCCGCCAAGACAGCCACACCAATCGTGCCGGTCTCTCTTGGCTCGGCGAAGTACAGCTATAGCCGGGCGCCCAAGCCATTTCCGAATCTCCTCGCCCCGTACAGTCCCATCAAGGTCGAAGCGCCTGGCCTCACCAATTCGCCCCGCATCGACCAGCTCATCCACGACGGAAAACTGGAGTTAAGCATGCAAGAGGCAGTGGAGTTGGCGCTGGAAAACAGCATGGACATCGTGGTGCAGCGTTATAACCCCTGGTTCGCGGACACAGGCATCCTAAAGGCGAAAGCGGGAGGTTTTGGAGGCGCCACTCCGGGCGCGATATTTGGGGGTTCGAGCGCGAGCAATCCGCTGCTGAATTTCGATCCGGTGATCACCACGATCGTCAGCATCGACGACCGCAACGTCCCCGTCAACAATCCTCTGACTTCCGGCACCGGCACGGGGCTTTCATCGCTCGCCAGACTGACCCTGCACACGGCCACCTTCAACACCCAAGTTGCCCAGGGTTTCCAGACCGGAACGACCTTTTTCACCGCCTGGGACAACACGCGCTCTTCTTCCACCTCGGCCGCCAACTTGTTCAACCCTTCCGTGCAGTCTTCGATCTTCGTTGGATTCCAGCAACAGTTGCTAAACGGATTCGGGCGTTCCGTCAACACGCGCAACATCCGCATCGCCAAGAACAACCGCAAAATCGCGGACTGGGCCTTCACCCAGCAGGCCATCACCACCGTCACGAACACCATCACCGCCTATTGGGAACTGGTCTACGCCCGGGAAAACGTGAAAGTTCAGCAGCAAGCCGTAACCGTGGCCGAGAAGTTATACAACGACAACAAGAAGCAGTTGGAAATCGGCACGATGGCCCCGCTCGAAGTGACCCGCGCCGAATCCGAAGTCGCCACCGATCGCCAAAACCTGATCCTGGCGCAGACCGTGCACCTTCAGAATCAGCAGATTCTGAAGAACGCCATCAGCAAGAATCCGCTCGCGCCCAATCTCATAAACGTCGAGATTATTCCGACAGAACTCCCGTCCCGGCCGGAAGCCATTGAAGCCCCCTCGTTTGAAGAAGCCGCCAAAGAAGCATTTGCCAAGAGGCCGGAACTGCAGGAAGAAGCGCTCAACCTGTTGAACGGGGCGATCGACGTACAAGCCACCCGCAATGCGCTGTTACCAACAGCGACACTTACCGCGCAATACAGCACGGTTGGACTCGCCGGCAACCAGGCAACGTTCACCACTGCGACGATCGCAGGAGCTCCAGTTGTAGACGCCAATGGGAATCCGATTCCGGGCGGACCCTTTCTTCCCGCCACGCAATTCACACCGAATGGCACCGCACAGGCCGGCTTCGGCGACGCCATGAGTTCCGCGCTTCACAATAATTTCCCGGACTATCAAGTATCCTTGAACGTGCAGATCCCTATCCGTAACCGCTCCGCACAAGCCGACAACCAGCGCGCTATTCTAACGCAGCGTTGGCTCGAGGCGCAGTTGCAGCAAATGAAGAACGCCGCGCTGCTCGACGTGCGCAATACCTACATCGCGCTCACCCAAGACCGTGCCCAGGTCGATGCCGCCAGCAAGGCGCGCGAACTGCAGCAGCAAACGTTTGATGCGGAGCAGAAGAAGTATCAGCTCGGCGCATCGACCGTATACCTGGTCATTCAGACCCAACGCGACCTAATCAACGCCCAGGGCACGGAGCTGCGCGCCTTGGCCAATCTCGCCGAAGCCAAGGCCAATTACGAGCGCGCCGTCGGACGCACACTCGAAGTCAATCGCGTCTCCATCGCCGATGGCAAGACCGGAGAAGTCGAGCGCGAGACGCTCATTCCCGGCACGTTGCACGGTCAAGTGGTTGGTACGGAGAAGCTTTCTTTCAACGCCGGCCAAAGGTAATTCTGGCAGCCAATTTTTCCTGCCAGCCCGGGCGCGCTCGCCCGGGCCCTTTTTTGTTGTGCTCGCGCTCCGCGTAGTTTTCCGCACCAAATCCACGGCACTCTTGCCCCTTCCCGGCCTTTCGCATAGCATTAATCTTGGTTATGTCGCGATTCGTTTTTTCGAATCTCTACCGGGGGCCATGCGCATGAGCGAACCATCCAAGGGCACCACGCAAGCCGCGCCTCCGACCGAGACGTCTTCACTAGATCGGGCGCCCAGCGCCAAAGAACAAGCCTGGGAGAAGAACACCCTGCGGCCCACGCTGGAAAAAAGCCCCGAGAGACAGCCCGAATTCACCACCCTTTCCGGGCATGCGATTCGCAGGCTCTATACCAGAGCGGATCTGACGAATTGGGATCCTGACCGGGATCTTGGTTTCCCTGGTGAGCCCCCGTATACCCGTGGCATTCATTCGGCAATGCACCGCAGCCGGCTGTGGACCATGCGGCAGTTCGCGGGCTTTGGAACAGCCGAAGACACCAACCAACGCTTCCGCTATCTGCTCGCACAGGGCCAGACAGGCCTGTCCACGGCCTTCGATTTGCCCACTCTAATGGGCTACGACTCCGATCACCCGCTCTCGGAAGGA
>Ga0066704_10000730_pt1 | contig 12615 bp, 8 predicted proteins | sample GraSoiAngelo_153_FD_66458 | JGI IMG/M metagenome (GOLD analysis project Ga0066704, IMG submission 66458) | Grasslands soil microbial communities from the Angelo Coastal Reserve, California, USA - 14_1009_12_40cm | ecosystem: Environmental > Terrestrial > Soil > Grasslands | place: USA... | reverse complement strand
TGATGCTGGATTTGGGTCTCTCCGTGGAAGAGGTCGACGAACTGACGGGGCCGGTGCTGGGCCGCCCACGCAGCGCAACGTTCCGCACTACCGACCTGGTCGGACTGGACACCGTCATCCACGTCTCAGAAAATGCGTACCGCAACCTGCCCGACGACGAGGAGCGCGACGTGTTTGTCGTGCCTCCGCTGTTCCGGGAGATGGCCGCTCGAGGCTGGCTCGGCGAAAAAACCGGCGCCGGCTTCTACAAGCGCGTCGACGGAGAGATCTACACCCTGGACTATTCGGCGATGGAGTACCGACCCCGGCGGAAGGTCACGCTGCCTGTGATAGAGACGGCACAGGTCATCGCAGATCCTGCGAAGCGCCTGCGAGCGCTGGTCAGCGATTCCAGTCCTGCCGGCGAGTTCGTCTGGCGGCTGCTCAGCAGCGTGCTGGTCTATGCGGCCAGGCGCGTCCCCGAGATCGCCGACGACATCGTGAACGTCGACCGCGCGATGCGCTGGGGCTATGCGTGGGACCTCGGGCCGTTTGAGACCTGGGATCTGTTGGGCCTTACGGAAACGGCGAAACGGCTGGAGGCGGAAGATCGGGCGCTGCCGCCGCCGGTACGCGCGGTGCTGGAGCGCGGCGAGAAGACATTCTATCGCTCGGCGGACGGACAGCGTCAGTATTTCGATCTCGCCGCAGCGGGATATCGCCCGGCCGGAGAACCGGCTGGGGTCTTGGTGCTGTCCACCATCAAATCGCAGAGCCGCGTGGTCGCCGCCAACCCCGGAGCCAGCCTGATCGATCTGGCTGATGGGATCGCCTGCCTGGAGTTCCACTCCAAGCTCAACACGATTGGAGAAGACACCATCCAGATGATGGCCCTGAGCGTGGAAGAACTCCAGCGCAACTTTGATGGCCTGGTGATCGGCAATCAGGCCCGGGACTTTTCTGCCGGCGCCAACCTGATGCTGATTTTGCTCGAGGCGCAGGAAGGGAACTGGGAAGAGTTGGACCTTGCCCTGCGGCAATTCCAGCGCGCCAACGCCGCCCTGCGCTACAGCCCGAGGCCGGTCGTGGCCGCACCGTTCGGCCGGACGCTTGGTGGAGGATGCGAGATCTGCCTAGCCTCTGCGCGTATTCACGCCGCCGCGGAGACGTACATGGGGCTGGTGGAGACAGGCGCGGGCCTGGTCCCGGCGGGCGGCGGCGCAGCAGAGATGGTACGCCGGACCACGGCCCGGCTGCCCGATGGGGTGGAGGCCGATCCCTTCCCGCTGGTCCGGTGGGCATTCGAAACGATCGCGACGGCCAGGGTGTCGACGTCCGCAGAGGAAGCCCGCGCACTGGGGTTCCTGCGGGAGGGCGATGGCATCTCGATGAACAGCGATCGCTTGATCCAGGACGCAAAAGACTCTTGCCTGGCGCTGGTCCGGGCAGGATACCAGCCTCCGCTGCACCAGCCCATCCGCGTCGTCGGTGAGCGGGGGCTGCCTGCGATCGAAGCCTACCTGTACCTCACGCGGACCGCGGGATACATCTCAGACCACGATGCGTTTGTGGCCGGGAAGCTGGCCCACGTGATGTGCGGCGGGCGTGTGCCGTACGGGACGTCAGTCACCGAAGAGTATCTGCACGAACTCGAACGCGAGGCCTTTCTCAGCCTGGCGGGGCAACCGAAAACGCAAGAACGGATGAGATACATTCTGCAGACGGGCAAACCACTGCGGAACTAAGAGCGGGACTGGGGACTGGGGACTGGAACAAAACGGTAGTAACTAGTCCAGGGAGAGACTCCATTGAGAGAAGCTGTGATCGTTAGCGCGGTCCGGACTGCCGTCGGCAAAGCACCTCGCGGTACGCTGAAGGACACGCGGCCCGATGAGATGGCGGCGGCGGTCATTGCCGAAGCGGTGCGGCGCGTGCCTGGGCTGGATCCCCGTGAGGTCGAGGACGTGGTGCTCGGCTGCGCGTTGCCGGAGGCCGAGCAAGGTCTCAACGTGGCGCGGATCGCCGCCCTGCGGGCCGGGCTCCCGCACACCGTCTCCGGCCAGACCATCAACCGGTTCTGCTCATCCGGGCTGCAGGCCATCGCCATCGCGGCCGAGCACATCATGAGCGGGTTCGCGGACGTGATCGTCGCTGGTGGAACCGAGAGCATGAGCCTGCTGCCGGGACAAGCCGGACACCAGTTCCGGCCTAATCCGGATCTGGTCGCTCACTGGCCGGAGGTGTACATCTCGATGGGTCTCACCGCCGAAAACGTGGCCCGTAAATACGGCGTCTCGCGCGAGGACCAGGACGGGTTCGCGTACCGCAGCCATCGTCGCGCGGCGGAGGCCATCGGGCGCGGAAAATTTGCCGATGAGACCATGCCCCTTATGGTGAAACGCTGGGAGCACAACGGAGGCAACGGGCCCAAGGCCAGCGAGGTGGTGTTTTCGATCGATGAGGGGGTGCGCTACGACACATCCCTGGAGTCGCTGGCGAGCTTGAAGCCGGCCTTCGCCAAGGGCGGGGCCGTCACCGCGGGCAACTCGTCCCAAACAAGCGATGGCGCTGCCGCCGTCGTGGTCATGTCGGGGGAAAAAGCGGGGCGGTTGAAGGCGCAGCCGCTGGCGGTCTTCCGTTCGTTCGCCACGGCCGGCGTGCCGCCCGAGATCATGGGAATCGGACCTGTGGAAGCCGTCCCCAAGGCCGCGCGGCTGGCGGGGCTGACGCTTTCCAAGATCGATCTCATCGAACTGAACGAGGCGTTCGCAGCCCAGACGCTTGCGGTGATGCGGCAACTGGACCTCAACCCTGAGATCGTCAACGTCAATGGCGGAGCCATCGCACTCGGCCACCCTCTGGGATGTACCGGTGCAAAGCTCACCGCCACCCTGCTGCACGAGATGCGCCGCCGCAACGCCCGCTACGGGCTGGTCACAATGTGCGTCGGCGGCGGCATGGGAGCAGCGGGCATCTTCGAACGAGCGTAGGGTATTGTCATTGCTGATGACAGACGGGTCCGACCGCTCGCAATGACGGAAGAGGAATCAGGAGCCCAAGTGAACGATAAGGAAGTCGCAGCACCGGTCGCAGGCGGCAGCTTCCTCATCCGCGAGACGAACCCGGGCGATACGTTCACACCGGAAACGTTTACTGAAGAGCACCGCTTAATCGTTCAGACGGCGCGCGACTTCGCGGAGCGGGAAATCGTCCCGCACCTCGACAGGATCGAACAGAAGGACTGGGCCCTCACCCGGCAGCTCATCCGCCGACTGGGCGAGCTTGGCTTCCTGGGCGCCGGCGTGCCCGCCGCCTATGGCGGCTCCGAGCTGGACATGATCACGTCGCTCATCGTGGCCGAGGAACTGGCCGTCGGATCGTTCAGCGTCTCGTTCGGCGCGCATGTCGGCATCGGGATGGAACCGATCGTGTTCTTCGGCACCGAGGCACAGCGCCGGCAGTACCTGCCGCCCATGGTGCGCGGCGAGCTGATCGGCGCGTATGCGCTCACCGAGCCCACGGCCGGATCGGACGCGATGGCGATCCGGACCAAGGCGACGCGTTCGCCGGATGGCGGCCACTATCTGCTCACGGGGGCGAAGCAGTTCATCTCGAACGCCTCCTTCGCCGATCTGTTCAACGTCTTCGCCAAGGTCGACGGGGATCAGCATACCTGCTTCCTGGTGGAGCGGACGACGCCGGGCGTGTCCGTGGGCGAAGAAGAGCACAAGATGGGCATCCGCGGCTCCTCGACGGCGTCGGTCTTCCTGGAGAACGCCAGGGTGCCGGTCGAGAACGTCCTCGGAGAGATCGGGCAGGGTTTCAAGGTGGCCGTCAACATCCTGAACATGGGACGGTTCCGGCTGGCCGCCGGATGCGTGGGCGCCTCGAAACAGATGCTGCATCAAGCCATCGCGTATGCGAGCGAACGGCAGCAGTTCGGCCGGGCACTGGCCGAGTTCGGGCTCATCAAGCACAAACTATCGGAGATGGCGGTGCGGGTGTATGTGGCGGAAAGCATGGTGTACCGCACCGGCGGGCTGGTCGAAGGCGCGCTGCATGGAATCCATGGCGACCCGAATGAGGCGATGCGGGCGCTCGAAGAGTACGCGATCGAGTGCGCCGTCAACAAAGTGTTTGCGTCGGAAGTACTCGACTATGTCGCCGACGAAGCCGTGCAGGTCTACGGTGGGTATGGCTTTATCGAGGACTACCCCGCGGCGCGCGCGTATCGCGACAGCCGCATCAATCGCCTGTTCGAGGGCACGAACGAGATCAACCGGTTGCTGGTCACCGGCATGCTGCTGCGCCGCGCCCAGCGCGGCCGGCTGCCGCTGCTCCCCGCAGCGCTGCGGGTCATCCAGGAGCTCACCGCACCGCCGTCGGGCGAGGAACCGCCGACCGGCACCCTGGACGAGGAGCGGCGCCTGGTATCCATGGTGAAAAAAGTGGTGCTGTTCACCGCCGGCCTGGCCGTCCAGAAGTTCCTGGATGCCATTGAGGAGCAGCAAGAGATTCTGGCGGGGATCGCCGACCTGGTCGTCGAGGCATTCGCCATGGAAAGCGCGCTGCTGCGCACGCTGCGGGCGGTGGAGCACGATGGTCGCGAACACGCGGCGGTGAAGACGGCAATGGTTCAGAGTTACATGCACGACGCCGTTCCGCGGATCGACGCCACCGCCCGGACGGTCCTGGGGGCGGTTGAAGAAGGGGACGGGCTGCGCACGCAGCTGGCCGGACTGCGCCGCTTCCTACGCTACACGCCCAGGAACACCATCGCTCTGAGAAGGATGATTGCGGAGAGGCTGATACAACAAGGGAGATACACGAGCTAAACGCCGCTCCTGGATCTAGGATCTAGGATCCAGCATCCAGGATCCGTTGGAGTGACCTTGATGTCTGAAGTCGCCACCAACCGGCCGTGGCTTCGCTTCTACGAGCCCGGCGTGCCCCACACGCTGAGCTACCCGCGCGCCACCGTCCAATCACTGCTGGACGATAGTGCGGCGCAATTCGGCGACAGGAGCGCCGCCGTGTTCTTCGGCGCCGCCCTTTCCTACCGCGCCCTGCGAATCCTGGTAGACCGCTTTGCCGGCGCGTTGCACCGGTTGGGCGTGCAACCGGGCGACCGCGTCTCGCTGCACCTGCCCAACTGCCCGCAGTTTCTCGTCGCCTATTATGGCGCGCTCCGGGCCGGCGCGGTCGTCGTGCCGTTCAACCCTCTCTACGTGGAACGGGAGATCGAACACCAGTTGATCGACAGCGGCGCGGACGTGGCGGTGACGCTCGATGTGATCTATCCCCGGCTGGCCGACGCGCGGCCGCGAACCCGTCTGCGGGAGGTCATCGTCACCTCTATCAACGCGTACTTTCCCCCACTCTTGCGGTGGTTGTACCCACTCCGGGCGTGGCGGGAGGGTCATCTCGTACGCGTGCCCCGCGGACGGGGGGTGCACCGGTTTAGTGACTTGCTCGACGCGGCCGTGCCTGCGCCACAGGTCGCCATCGAACCGGAGCGGACCGCGATGTTGCTCTACACCGGCGGCACGACCGGGATCCCCAAGGGGGCAATGCTCTCGCATCGCAACGTGGTCTGTAATGTGCTCCAGGCGCGCGCCTGGTTTACCGGGCTGCGCCCGGGCCAAGACTCCACCCTGGCCGTGATTCCCTTCTTCCACTCCTATGGGATGACTGCGGCGATGAATCTTTCCATCTCCGCGGGGACGCGGCTGATTCTGTTGCCGCGGTTTCAGGTGGAGATGGTCCTGGGGGCGATCGACAAATACCGGCCGCAGCTCTTCCCCGGAGTGCCGACCCTCTACACCGCCATCATCTCGCATCCTCACGTGGCAGCGTACAGCCTCCGCTCCGGGATGGCATGCATCTCGGGCGCGGCCCCGCTGCCGGCGGAGGTACAAACGCGCTTTGAGCATCTCACCGGCGGGAAGCTGGTGGAAGGCTACGGCCTGACCGAAGCCTCTCCCGTCACCCACGCCAATCCGATCTCCGGACTCCGGAAGATCGGCAGCATCGGCGTTCCGTTTCCCGACACCGATGCGCGGATCATGGATGGCTCCGGCGGGCGGGTCCTACCGCCCGGAGAGGTGGGTGAACTTGTCATTCGCGGCCCGCAGGTGATGCAGGAGTACTGGAACCAGCCGGCGGAAACGGCACAGATACTCCGCGACGGCTGGCTTTTTACCGGGGATCTCGCGAGGATGGACGCCGACGGCTTCTTCTACATCGTCGACCGAAAAAAGGAGATGATCATCACCGGCGGCCTCAACGTCTTCCCGCGAGAGGTGGAAGAAGTCCTCTACGCGCACCCCGGCGTACTGGAAGCGGCAGCCATCGGCGTGCGGGACCCTTACCGGGGCGAAGCGGTGAAGGCGTTCGTCGTGCTCCGCGAGGGGGCGCACGCCACCTCGGACGAGATCACTGAGCACTGCCGCCGGAATCTCGCGCCGTACAAGGTACCCCGCGCGGTCGAATTCCGGACTCAGTTGCCCAAGTCCGTCGTGGGAAAGATCCTACGCCGCGTACTGATGGAAGAAGAACGTGGCAAATACTAGTCTACCCAGTCTTCCTAGTCTCCCCGGTCTTCCCAGTCTAATTGCATCTCGATCAATGTTGGGCCATTGGACCAAGAAGACTAAGGAGACCAGGTAGACCAAGTAGACCAGGTAGACCAAGTAGACCGTTAGTTAGCGGCCGAGAAAAAGGAAAACCCCAGCCGCCAGCGCGATTACGCCCATTACAACATCGCGAGAAGAAAAAGAAATGTTTGTGACTGCCGTCAGACCCGTGAGGACCAACCAAATAGCCAGTAGCAGATTCCCGAGTTTCATCCGCATCACTGTTCACCTCACCCCCTCGGAGTTGTAGCGCATCCGCGACTGCCAGACCGCGCGACGGCGCCTGCTTAGCGGAACATTTCCAGAAGCGGCCGTACGTCGGTCTCTTGGAGTTCCTCAGGCCACATCGGCAGCCTGGCGTGGGCTTTCTTCTGGCGCGGGTTGCGATAGATGACGCCCAGCGGCAGCCGGCCCCGGCGGTCGAAGTCGTTCAGCAGGTCCCACGCGGCATTCGGGTCACCCGGATTGTGGCCGGCGGGGATCTCTTCCACGTGGGCTTTGTACCAATCATAGGTGTTGAACTTGTTGTATGTCACGCACGGAGAGAAATCGTTCACCATCGCAAAGCCTTTGTGCTGCATCGCCTCGGCGTAGATGCCGGCCGCGTGCTTGGGATCGCCGCTGAATGATTGCGCCACGAGCGTCGCGCCGGCGGTCAGAGCCAGCCGCAGCGGAGAAAACGGGGGCGGCGATTCCTCCGACCACTCCTTGATGTCCATGCCGCGGCCGTGAGTCGGCGAGTGCTGTCCCTTGGTGAGGCCATAGACCCCGTTGTCCATGATGACCAGCAGCACTTCAGGATCACGCCGGCAGACATGGACAAAGTTTTCCACCCCGATGGCGAAGGTGTCCCCGTCGCCGGCCAGCGTGATCACCTTCAACTGCGGGTTGGCCATCTTGGCGCCCAGCGCGTACGCCAGGGCCCCGCCGTGCGTGCCGTGGAACGCGTTCCCGTTGAGGTAGTTGCGGATCTGCCCGGAGCAGCCGATCCCGCCCACCATCAGGACCTCGTACGGGGTGATCTCCAGCTTGGTCAGCGCCATCTTCAGAGCGGCCAGCACTCCGAAGTCGCCGCACCCCGGACACCATTGAATGCGGTGGCGGGCGACGGCGTTTTCGTCCCAGACTTTTGCAGAAACCTTTTGGGGCTTAACCTCTGCCAACTAACTCACCCCTACACTATATTGTGGATTGAAAATTGTGAATTGAACTACCCGTATGGCAAATTAACAATTCACAATTCCGCAATCGTCAATCTCCCTCGCTCACCTTCACTGGGGCCGGCGCTTCCACGCCCACGCGCACGCGCTGTGCGCCGCTGCGGAGGATCTGCTCCACCCCGCCCACCACGTCCGACGGGTAGATCGGCAATCCATTGTACTTCACGATCCGGCGCACCGGGACCAGGCAGTAGGTCTGGATCACGTCGGCAAACTGCCCGCTGAAGTTCTGCTCCACGGCGATGACGGCCGATGCCTTCTCCAGCAGCGGTTTCGCGGCCGCCGTGTGGAACGGCCACAGGTGGGTAAAGTGCACCACGGCCGTTTCGACACCGCGCCCGCGCAGCCGCTGCTGCGCCTCCTGCAGCAGGGGCCGGGTGCTCCCCCACCCCACCAGGACCGGCTTGCCCTCAGGCTTGCCGAACACCTGCGGCGGCTTTACGTCCTCGTCCAGGTAGACCTCCATCTTGCGCGCGCGCTTCTCCATCATCGCTTTGCGGATGGCAGGATCGGTGCTGACAAACCCCCGCTCGTCGTGCTCGGATCCCGTCACCTTGATGACGCCGCCGACCGTGCCCGGCACCAGGCGCGGGGAGATCCCTGACGGGGTCAACGCGAAGCGTTTGTAACTCCCGTCGCGGCGAAGATCACTCTCGCGCACCAGCGTGCTGCGGTCGATGCGCACCGCCTGCTGCCCGAAGAATGATTCGGGCACCACCTTGCGGCCCTCGGACAGATTGAGATCCGTAAGGAAGAACACGGGACACTGATATTTGTCTGCAAGGTGATGGGCCTCGATCATCAGCGTGTAGCACTCTTCTTGCGTCGCCGGCGCCAGCACGATCCGAGGGATCTCCCCATGGCCACCGTAGGCCACCAGGAACAGGTCGCCCTGCTCGCTCTTGGTCGGCATGCCGGTGGAAGGCCCCGCACGCTGGGTGTCCACGATCACCATCGGCACCTCGGACATGCCCGACACCCCGAACTCTTCAACCTTGAGCGACAGGCCCGGACCAGAGGTGCCCACCATCGAGCGCACGCCGGTGATCGCCGCGCCGATCGCGGCGCGAATCGACTCGCGCTCGTTTTGCCCCTGCATGGCGCGGCCTCCGAACTTGGGCAGGTGCTCCTCCATAAATTCCAGGATGGCGGACGCCGGGGTGATGGGGTACCCGGCGTAGAACCGGCAGCCCGCGCGAATCGCGCCGATTGACAGGGCGTCATTGCCGGACAGCAGCAGCATCGGGCCCTTGGTCGGCCGCGGCTCCAACCGGTACCCCGCGTCCGTCCAGGTCTTCGCCTTCAACACAGACTCCACGACTTCCAGACCGCGCTGCGCGGCCCGCAGGTTCAGTTCGACGATCTCGCGCCCCTTGCGCAGGAACCGCTCTTCCAGCAGTGCCCGCAGATGTGTGGCGTCCCGGTCGAACTCCAGCAGGCGAAAGAGCCCGCCCACGGTGACGACGTTCTTGACCACGTCACGCTTCAACTCATCCCGGGCGATGTTGCGGGCGGGAATGGGGAAGATCTTGATGCCGCGGCGTTCCAGTGTGTCGGTGGCGATGTCGCCGGTGCTGCTATCGTACACCAGGAGCCCGCCGTCCTTCAGGTACTTGCTGTGCCGCAGGATTGTGTCGCGGTTCGGCTGCTCTTTCGCGTCTGGGTTACTGTCGTAGTCAAGGGCAACGAGAATATCGATCTCGGGGTCGCCCCAGGACACCGGCGGCTCCTCCGCCACCACCATCGGGTCATACTGGTGTGCGCCGTAGATGGTCGACGCGTACCCGCGCTCCATGGCCAGGACGTGCAGCCCAGCCCGGGTGAAGATGCGGCCGAGGATATCGCTCACCGTCACCACGCCGTCGCGGAGCTGGACACCGCCGACGAGGAGCTTCAAGTGGTTGACGATCACGCTCGTGATCCCTTCCCTTCCCACCCCAGGAATTCACCCACTACGCGAATCCCGGGAACCCTGGTGACGAGGGTGCAGGCCCCCGGTCGAAACCCCAGAGGCCTGCACCATCGCCGCAGTCTCGAACCTCATCACGTATCATACCACACTAGTGCCGTACCAACTTGATAGTTAGGCCTACCTTCCGAGCGATTGCAAGGTTACTAAGAAGAGCATGTGCGGCAAATCAAGTTGGTACGGCACTAGCGGACCACCCCGTACAGGCGCATCGCGACCAGCCCGGCCGCCAGCGCCTTGAAGAGATCGAACCACAGGAAGGGCAGGATCCCCACGCGGACGGCAGTTCTCAAGTTCGGCACGGCTCCGGTGACGGATAACCCAATGACTCCGCAGAGATAGATCACGACGAGGCCGGCCAGCATACCCGCATACAGCGTTGTGAGCACGGCGACGCCGCGCGCTCTTCGCCCGGTCCGGTCGGCCGCGAGGCCGGCGAGCCAGGCCGCCAGAGGGAACGACCAGAGGTATCCGGCCGTTGGCCCAACCAGCGCTGCCGGACCTCCGGTGAAACCCGCAAATACCGGCAGGCCTACAAATCCCAGCAGGAGATACAGGAGCTGGCTGAGGAACCCGCGGCGAGCCCCAAGGATCGCGCCGGCTATGAGCACTCCCAGGACCTGCAGCGTGAAGGGCACGCTCGTCAGTACCGGTAGTGTCAGGCTCAACTGTGCGCACGCCGTTGTGAGGACGGCGAACAGCGCTACCAGCGTGAGGTCTCGTGTCGCCACGGTATGATAATCCTACGGGAGGCAGGGAAAGACTCCTTCGAAGACAACCGGGATAAAGGGATATCTGAGATGCGCCTCCACCGTCTGGAGCTTCCTACGCCCTTCCCGGTTGGCCCGGTCAACGCCTACCTGCTGGCGGGCGATCCGTTGACGCTGGTCGACACTGGCCCAAAGACAGTAGAGGCTCAGACTGCGCTGGAGCGCGGGGTGGCGGCGGCCGGCGCTCGTCTCGGAAACATCCGCCGCATCCTGCTGACCCACGGTCACACCGATCACGCTGGGAACGCGGCCTGGGTGGCGCAGCGCAGCGGGGCGGCAGTGTACCTGCATGGGGGCGACCGCGCGAAGGTCGCGGGTCAGCGTGGGGAACTGGAACATTTGAAGACCTTTGTGACACAGGCCGGTCTGCAAAACAACTTCGTTGAGTCGATCACCTCGCAAATCCGGTCGGTCCGCCAGTACCTCGATCCGCTGTCAAAGGTGTCCCCCCTCACCGACGGGGAGTACCTGCCCCTGGCCGGCGAACGGCTGCGTGCCCTCCATACTCCCGGGCACTCCAACGGGCATGTCTCCTTCTATCACGAGGACGGCGTGTTGGTCTCCGGCGACCTGCTGCTGGAGGGTATCAGTCCAAACCCCATCGTGGAGTTCTCGCCGGACGGGAAACGCATCCCCACCCTTCCCCAGTACCTCCAGTCGCTCCGCCGGGTGCTGCTCCTCAATTGCGAGGTGGCGCACCCGGGACACGGGGGGCCGATCGCCAACCCCAGCGCCCGTGCCCGAGAGTCGATTACCCTTCATGAGCAGCGGAAGGAAGAGGTCGCCGCGGCGATCCGCCGCATCCCGAAGCCGCTGGCGGGGATCTGCGAAGAACTGTATCAGAACCTGGACGATCTCAACCGGATGCTGGCCCTCTCGGAGGTCATCGGCCATCTGGACCTCCTGGCCGAAGAAAAACGGCTCGCCATCACCCGCAAGAAAGGCGTACTGCAGTACAAAGTGAAATAGGGATCATAAGGAGAAACAGCCGGTCGAAATGCGGAATATCCCTCCAGCTCTCTGACCCCCCGTGGGAAAAATCTGAGCATCCAGCCGAGATATTCGGCACGAATGTTGCTTCATTCTATTGGTGGGGGTGGCAGGCAGTGGTGCAGGTGCAGGACCCGATCAGGATTGAGGATCTGTTCCCATCAGCCGCAGGGCTGTTCCGCAGGCGGCCGGGGCGTGGGCGCTCCAAAGGACTCCGGCTGTTCGCGTGGGTTGTGGCCGGCGCTCTGGCAACACTGGCGGGTCGCCAGCTGATGTTCTGGGCAGACCGCAACATCTGAGGTTCTACCAGGGAAGGGGCGCTGGTCCGGTCCCCTCCCCGTTTGTTTTCCCTCTGAGCCCCTCCGAGGCATGGCCTTCCCACACGGTTGTTCCTAGCTTCTGGCACCCGGCTTGCTCATATGTGGTTATAGGAGCGAGCCATGCTGAAAGACCCTGTCCGTATCGGGGACCTGTTCCCCACCGCCAAAGTACTCTTCGACCGCACAGCAAAGCGCCGGCCGACCGCAGCGCTGTGGCTGGCGTGGGCCGCCGGGGTGACACTAGCCTTGCTGCTGGGGCGGAAGGCCCTCCGCTGGATGGACCGCAACCTCTAAGCGAGTCTACCCAGTCTCCACAGTCTTCTCGGTCTTCCCCGTCTACCTACTCAGCTTTTACGTACCGTTCCTCGTATCGGTGCCAGGCACCGTGTGATTACACAGTGTCAGGCACCGTGGAAGGGGGAACCGACCAACCTCCCCTTGTGACTCATCGGTGCCAGGCACCGTGGAAGGAGCTTAGGGCCCGGCGGGCCCCTTGCAGCTTAGCCGGGAACTCGCCCCGACAACCGCAGACTGCTGAGCGGGAACGCACCCGTAGGTGATGTGGGTCGGCCCATTCAGCACCCGCCCCTGGTCGGTCCAGGCCAGCGCGGCGCTGCCGCCCCGATCGATCACGATCGAGATCGAGTCCGCGAGATCGCGGTTGCCGCCGGTCACTGAGCAGAAGATGCCCACGGTGCAGATCTCGCCGACATGCATCACGTTGCTTGAGGC
>Ga0066704_10000725_pt1 | contig 12660 bp, 12 predicted proteins | sample GraSoiAngelo_153_FD_66458 | JGI IMG/M metagenome (GOLD analysis project Ga0066704, IMG submission 66458) | Grasslands soil microbial communities from the Angelo Coastal Reserve, California, USA - 14_1009_12_40cm | ecosystem: Environmental > Terrestrial > Soil > Grasslands | place: USA... | reverse complement strand
GTGAGGAAGTCGTGAAAGCCGTACGCCGACACGATCGTGAACAACGCCGAGCCGACGGAGACGAGCAGGTGCGTGCGCAGGCCGGCCTCGCGCTCGCGGAGCTCTCGCTCGATCCCGATCGCTCCTCCGAGCACCGCAGCGAGCGCGAGTCGAAGCAACGCTTCGTCCCAGTTGAGCGTCGGGATGCTATGCACGAAGAGCAGCAGCTGCTTCCTCCTGCGCGACGGCGATCTCCTCGATCCCCTCGGCCGCGAGCTCGAGCAGGTCGTCGAGTCGCGCGCGCGTGAACGGCGTGCGTTCGGCGGTCGCCTGCACCTCGACCAGCGCACCTTCGCCGGTCATGACGACGTTCATGTCCACTTCGGCCTGCGAGTCCTCTGAATAGTCGAGGTCGAGGAGCGGCTCTCCGTCGACGATTCCCACGGACACGGCTGCGACCGATCCCGCCAGTGTGCGGCCGAGGCCGAACCGATCGAGCGCGCGGCGTGCGGCGACGTATGCGCCCGAAATCGCGGCGCACCGCGTGCCGCCGTCGGCCTGGAGCACGTCGCAGTCGACCCAGAGCGTCCGTTCGCCGAGCGCCTCGAAGTCCGTGACCGCGCGCAGGGAACGGCCGATCAACCGCTGGATCTCGACCGTGCGACCGCCGAGCCTCCCGCGCGAGGCCTCGCGCTCGGTGCGGTCGCCTGTCGACGCGGGCAGGAGGGAGTACTCGGCCGTCAGCCAGCCACGGCCCTTGCCGTACAGCCAGCGCGGCACACCCTCTTGCACGGACGCGGTGCACAGCACCTTCGTCTTCCCTTGCGTGAACAGCACCGAGCCGTGCGGCTGCTCGAGGAAGCCGGGCTCGAGCTCGAGCGGGCGGAGCTGGTCGTGGCGGCGGCCGTCGGCGCGATTCATGCGGCGGCGGTCAGCTCCGCAAACTCGATGCGCTCGACCGCCGGAATCGGCAGCTGGAGGAAGCGGGCGCCCATCGTGCGAAACACGTCGGGGTCGCCGGTCGTGAGGAACCGGTAGCCGCCTTGGCGCGACGCATCGTTTTCGAAGCCCTTCCGGGCCAGCGTCTCGGCGACCTCGCGCGCGGTCTCCTCGGCCGAGAAAACAAGCGTCACGTCACGGCCGAACACCCGCTGGAAGATCGGGCGGACCAATGGATAGTGGGTGCAGCCGAGGATCACCGTGTCGACGCCCGCCGCCTTCAACGGCATCGCGTACTCGCGCACCGCCTCCGTCGTTTCGGCGGTGAACGGATCGTCGCTCTCGATCAGCGGCACGAGCCGCGGACAGGCGACGGAGAAGACCTCGACGCCCGCGTCGAGCGTGCGCACGAGCTCCGCGTAACGGCCGGCCTCGACTGTCGCCTCCGTCGCGAGCAGTCCGACGCGGCGGTTGCGCGTCGCCTGCACTGCAGCGTGCGCTTCAGGGGTGATCACACCGACGACGGGGACGGCGAGCTCCTCCTGCAGCTGTGGCAGCGCAGCGGAGGTGGCCGTGTTGCAGGCGGCGACGACGAGCTTGACGCCCTGGGCTTCCAGGAACGCGCCGATCTCACGGGCGAAGCGCCGCACCTCGTCGAGCGGCCGCGGGCCGTAGGGCAGCCGGGCGTGGTCGCCCAGATAGAGGAAGTCCTCGTGCGGAAGCGTGACCAGACACTCGTGGAGGACGGTGAGCCCGCCCACCCCCGAGTCGAAGACGCCCACCGGCCGCGAATCCACCCGCCGATCGTATCGGTGGCGTACGCTGGCCAACGGTGTTCGGCGCCCTCGCCCTCATCAGTGCTGCCTCCGTTCTCGCGGGGCCGGCGCCACACGTCGCAACCGCCGACTTCACGAAAGTGGACACGACGGTCACGATGAGCGACGGCGTTCGGATCGCCGTCACCGACTACACGCCGTCTGGAACCCCGCCGGCGACCGGCTGGCCCGCCGTCATGATGTTCCACGGGCTCGGCCAGACACGAAACTCGTTCGACATCAGCAACTGGTCGGCGAACCGCGTCGCGGAGACGTACCTCGTCCCGAACGGCTACGCGGTAGTCACCTTCGACGCGCGCGCGCACGGCGAGTCGGGCGGGCTGTTCTCCCTCGACGGGCCGCGTGAGCTCCAGGACACGATCGAGCTCTTCCACTGGCTCCTGGCGCGGCCGAACATCGACCCGAACCGGATCGGCGCGTTCGGCGTCTCCTACGGCGGCGGCATGGTGTGGCTTGCCGCCGTCTACGGCGTCCCGTTCGCGGCGATCGCGGTCGCCGCGACGTGGACAGATCTGCGGGAGGCCCTCGAGCCGCAGGGTCTCGTGCGCGCGGGGGTCGTCGTCGGTTTCTCGCAGAGCATCCCGCAGTCGCGCTACGACCCTAGCCTCTTGCCGGTGGTGCAGGACGCGCTCTCGGAACGGAACACGCCTGCGTTGCAGCAATTCTTCGCAAAACGCTCGGTCCGCGCGCAGCTGCGCGGGTTCAACATCCCGACGCTGCTGCTGCAAGGACGACGCGACTTCGCGTTCGACGCCGACCAGGCACTGTCCGCGTTCAAGCTGCTCACCGGACCGAAGCGGCTCTACCTCGGCAACCTCGGTCACACGCCGGCGGCGAATCCGCCGGACGAGCTGCAGTACTACGCAGGCGAAGTCGAGCACTGGTTCGACCGGTTCGTGAAGCGCGTGCCGAGCACGCTCGGCTCGCGCTCGGTCGTCCTGCTCGCCGAGGATCCGTGGACGCACAACAAGGTGCACTCGTACGTCGGCATGCCGCCGACGCGCTCGCTCACGTTCACGTTCAAAAGCTCGGGCACGTTGACCGCGTCCGGCAAGGTCGTGCGGACGACTGCACGCGTCCCGCGCCTGGAGACGTTCGGCGCGCCCACCGTTCGCGTCAGCGTCTCGAGCCGGACGGGGTACCGCCACCTCGTCGCCGTGCTGAGTGCCGTCCGGCCGGACGGCAGCGAGCTGGTCGTCACCGACGGAGGCGCGGAGACGTCAACACTCGGCCGGGCCGTGCGAACGATCACGCTCCGCCTTCCCGACGAGATCACGTCGATCCCGCGCGGGTCGCGGCTGCGAGTGATGCTCGCGGCCACCTCGACGGCCCAGAGCCTCCAGAATCTCGTCTACCTGAACTCGGTGCCGGAGAACTCGACCGCACAGATCAAGCGGGTTACGCTCACGCTGCCTGTGTTGCGGAAACCAATCTCTCCGTGATCGCGCACCTCGCGGCGGCGGCCGCCGCGGTCGCGCTCGCGCCGCACGCGACCCCCGGCGTGACGCCGACGACGATCACGATCGGCGGCACGGTGCCGATCAGCGGTCCCGCCGCAGCCTTCGGATCCGTCGCCGGCGGGTCCGAGGCGTACTTCAAATACGTGAACGCTCACGGCGGCGTCCACGGACGTCAGATCGTCTACACGTATCTCGACGACGCGTACGAGCCTGCGAAGACCGTGCAGTTCACGCAGCAACTCGTCGAGCAGGAGAAGGTCTTCGCCCTGTTCGACACGATCGGCACGGACAATGCGCTTGCGATCCGGGAGTACGTCAACGACCGGAAGGTTCCGGATCTCTTCGTCGGCAGCGGCGTCTCCGACATCGCGCGTGACCACGCCAGGTACCCGTGGATGATGGGCTACCTGCCGAGCTTCGTCGGCGAAGGCGTGATGGACGGCCGGCGCATCGCCCAGGTGACCCCGCGTGCGAAGATCGCCGTCCTCTACGAGAACTCCAACTTCGGCAAGGACATGCTGAGCGGGCTCAAACGAGGGCTGGAAGGAAAGGGGAAGCTCGTCGCGCAACAGTCCTACGAGCCGACCGAACTCGACGTCGGCTCGCAGATCGCGCGCCTGCGAGCGTCGCGCGCCGACACGCTGATGCTGTTCGCAACACCGCTGTTCGCGATCAAGGCCTACGCGGGGGCGAACCGGCTCGGCTGGCACCCGCGCATCTACGTCTCGTCGGTGTCGATCTCGCCGGACGTGATGAAAGTGGCCCGGCTGAACGCCACACCCCGCACGGTCGACGGCTCGATCTCGATCGCGTTCGTCAAGGATCCAACCTCGCCCGCCTGGAAGAACGACGGGACGGTCAAGCTCTACCGCTCGATCCTCGCGCGCTACATGCCGAAGGCGAAGCCGCTCGACGTCTACCTCTACTACGGGATGGCCGTCGCGTACACGATGGTCGACGCGCTCCGCCGAGCCGGCGCCAACCCGACGCGCGATAGCCTCCTCCGCGCGGCGACGCACCTCGACGAGACAAATCCGTTCCTGCTGCCCGGAATCCGGATCAAGACCTCGCCCAAGGACTACTACCCGATGGACAAGGCCCGGTTTGTCCGGTACTCCAACGGGCTGTGGGTCCTGTTTGGGAAACTGGTCAACGCGCGTGGTTAGGGCAAACGCCAACCGGTCGCCCGCGGCGGCGTCTTACCCTCCGGAATATCACTTGGGATAGGGAAAGGAAGGGTATGAAGACGATTCTCAGGCTAGTCACGGTGACGGCCGTCGGTGTCGCCGCGCTGGCCCTCGCGGGCAACGCGCTGGCCACGCAGAGGCTGTCCGTGACCCAGTCCGCCACCTCGCTGACGATCAAGCTCAGCCAGGATGCCTCCGATCAACAGCCGTCCAGGATCAACATCTACCTCCCGGCCGGCTACACGGCGAACACGAGCGCGACGCCCGGCACGACGATTGGAACGACCACAGGCGTCGTCATCGCCCGCGACCAGGGCAACATCGACCTGCCGCTGACGGGTGACGTCATCGTTGCCGATCCGGCGGCGCACACGAAGGATCCATGCTCTCCCGGCAACAACCTGGCGGTGTGGATCCTGCAGCTGTCTGTTGCAGGCCAGACGATCAACCTCCCGGTCTACCTCAACCCGACCGCAGGGATCGAAACAGGCCTCGGCTCGGCGAAGCTCACCGTCTGTCTGGCGCCGTCCGACACGCCGATGGGGTCGCCCGGCCGCTCGCCGTTCGGCGCGCAGCTCAAGAGCGCGACGTTCACTGTCAACAACGTGTTCACGGCGCCGGCCGGCGCCGCACGCTGGGAGTCGCTGTGGACGCCGTGGAGCGTCGGTACCGGCGTCCCGAACCCCGTCGGCACCATCGAGGCGCGCGCATTCGTCGGTCCCGGGGCGATCACGCTCGCGGCTCGGGTCACGAGCAAGGCCAAACGGGTCGTCAGCCTGAACGGGCGCGTCAGCGCTTCGGGCGTCGGCGTCGTCGGCGCAACCGTGAGCCTCCTCCTGAACGGGAAGGCTCGCTACAAGGCCAAGACGACTGCCAACGGTGCGTACAAGTTCACGCTGCAGAAGAAGAAGGGGTCGAAGGTGACGACGACCTTCTTCCAGTCGAAGGTCACCGTCGGCGAGCAGGACGTGACGACGGCGGGCTGCGCGAGTCCGGCGGCTCCGCCAATCCCATGCGTCAGCGCGACGCAGGGGGCGTTCACGGCGATCAGCAACAAGATCCGGATCCGCATCTAGGGTCGCTCGGATCGGCCGTTCGAAACGGGGCCCGGAGAGGGCCCCGTCTCGTATCCTGGGCTCGTGGCGGAGATCCGCATCGGCACCTGCTCGTGGGCCGACGAGGCGCTCGCGAAGCACTTCTATCCCCCCGGGACGCGGCCGGCCGAACGGCTCGCGTACTACGCAGAGCACTTCGACACCGTCGAAGTCGACTCGACCTACTACCGCCTCCCGGCCGACGAGATGGTCGAGCGCTGGGCGGAGCGGACGCCCGACGGCTTCGTCATGCACGTGAAGGCGTTCGGACTGATGACCCGCCATCCCGTGAGGCTCGAGTCGCTTCCGACCGACCTGCGTGCGGAAGCGCCCGTCGACGACAAGGGTCGCGTCGACCGGCCGCCGCGTGAGTTCCGCGGCGAGGTCTTCCGCAGGTTCCTCTCTGCGCTCCAGCCGCTTCGCTCGCACGGGAAGCTCGGCGGCATCCTGTTCCAGTTCCCGTCGTACGTCGTGCGCAAGGACGCGTCGCTCGACTATCTCCGCTGGGCTCGCGAGCAGCTCGGCGACGACGAGATGCTCGTCGAGTTCCGGCACTCGTCGTGGCTCGAGGAGGACGGGCGCAACGAGACGTTGCGCTTCCTGGAGGAGCTGGGCGCGACGCACGTCGTCGTCGACGCGCCGCGGATCGAGAACGCGAAGAACCTGGTGCCGACCGTGCTCGCACTGACGTCACCGACGCTCTACGTGCGCTTCCACGGGCGGAACGCGTCGACGTGGAACAAGCGCGGCGGGAGCGCGGCGGACCGCTTCGATTACCTCTATTCCGAGGACGAGCTGCGCGAGTGGGTGCAGCCGTTGCGCGAGCTCTCGGAGCAGGCAGAGCAAGCGTACGCCTTCTTCAACAACAACGCGACGAGCCCCGACGGCCGCGGCGGTCGTGTCGCGCAAGCCGCGACGAACGCGAAGGCGCTCCGGCAGCTCCTCGAAGCCGAACACGTGCCCGCGACGTAATGCCCCGCTAGTGGAAATCCTCTCGATCGTGCACGGGGGCAACGTGCGCGAGGGCGTCTTCGCCGACCCTGTCCGGGATCGCGGGCACGAGCTCGTCGAGTGGAGACCCGTGTCTGGTGTGCCGTCGCCGCGACCGCCGGAGGAATACGGCGCGGTGCTCGTCTTCGGCGGCGCGATGCACGCCGACCAGGAGGACCGGCACCCGTGGCTCCGCGAGGAGGACGCGCTGATGCGACGGCTGATCGGGGCGCGGATTCCGGTGCTTGGGATCTGCCTCGGCGCGCAGCTGCTTGCCAAGGCCGCCGGCGCGCGCGTGGGCCCTCTCCGCGAGCCGGAGATCGGATGGTTTCCGGCCGAGCTGACCGCTGCCGGTGCGGGCGATCCCGTCCTCGGCCGGCTGCCTCGGACGTTCCCCGCCTTTCAGTGGCACTCGTACGGGTTCGAGGTGCCCGACGAGGCGGAGGAGCTGGCGCGCAGCGAGGTGTGCTCGCAGGCGTTTCGGCTCGGCGAGGGCGCCTGGGCCGTCCAGTTCCACCCGGAGGTGACGCTGCCGCAGGTGGAGGGGTGGATCGACGATCCCGGCGATCCGTGCCCCGATCCGGAAGGCCTTCGCGCGGAGACGCGAACGCAGATCGCCGAGTGGAACGACCTGGGGCGAACGCTCTGCGGCGCGTTCCTCGAGACCGCGGAACGGCTCACCTCGTCCCGACGTGTGTGACGTCGGGTCGCGACGCGGTCTCGTGCGCGCCGCGTCACCCTTCCGTCACGGTGCCTGGCACGGCGAGGCGGACCGGACGAGCTCCGGTACCGGGCACCGGGACGCGAACCCGGCGGCCCCGTCGCTCTCGAAGTGGCGCCTGGAGCCGAATCGTGAGGCTCGGCGCTGTGGATTGTTCGTCACACAGGCGTCGCGGTGCCTGGCACCGCGACCGGCGCAGCGGCCACGGCGAAAAGCGGCAGGTCAGCGCTCGATCGGCAGCTCATCGTGGCGCGACCACTCGTGCCACGAGCCGGCGTAGTTCCGCGCGTCGTAGCCGGCCGCACGCAGCGCGAGCGTCGCCAGCGCGGAGCGGGAGCCCGAATGGCAGTACGTCACGATCTCGACCGCGCCGCCGACGAGCGCACGCACGCCGTCGGGATCGAGCGGCCGGCCGGGCGCAACGAACAGATCCTGTACGTGGAGGTGGCGTGCGCCCGGGATGCGACCCTGTCGCGGGTCGCACGGGTAACCCTGCTTGCCGGAGAACTCGGCGTCTGTTCGCACGTCGAGGATCGTGAGCGTGTCGTCCTCCAGCCGCGACAAGAGCTCGTCGCGCGTCGGCACCGCATTCAGCCGCGGCTCGAACGTCGTCTTGACGGGCCGCAACTCGACGGCGCCGACCTCGGGCTCGCCGGGCCACGCCGCGATGCCGCCGAGGAGCACAGCAACCCGGCGATGCCCGGCGAGCTCGGCCATCTGCGCGGCAGGCATCGCGCCGACGCCGTCGCCGCGGTCGTAGAGCACGAGCCGTTCCTCGCCCGTGACGCCGTGGCGGCGCAGGCGCAGCCCGACCTCGGGCGCGAGCGCCTCCAGCATCGCGCGGTCGCTCATCGGCGGCGGCGACCCGAGCACGAGCGGCTTCGAGCCGGGGATGTGTCCGCGCGTGTGCGCATTCGGCCCACGAACGTCTCCGAGGAAGAGATCGCCGTCGGCGAGATGCTGCTGCAGCCATGTGACGTCGACGACCGGCGGCAGTTCAGACACCGGCGAGAAACTCCAGCAACTCCGCGTTGAACTCGTCGGGGTACTCGACGTTGAGGAGATGGCCTGCACGGGCGATCTCGCACACGTCGAAGCCTTCCAGCTCGTCCGCCGAGACGAAGGGATCGTGCTCCCCGATCAGGAAGCGGGCCCGATCGCCCAACGCGCGGACGACGTCCGTCGAGTCCGCGCGGTCGCGGATCGCCTCGACCGCGGAGACGAGCCCCTCCGGGTCCCGGTAGAGCAACCGCTCGTCGGCTCGGCTCTCGTCCGCGAACAGCTTCGGCGCCATCTCCCGCCAGAGCGCTTCCGGGCCTTCCGTGCGGATCAGGTCGATCGTCGCAGCGCGGCCTTCGCGGCGCTCTTCCGAATCCGCATCCGGACGCGCGCCGACGAGCAACACCCCGCGCACCCGCTCGGGCGCACGGCGCGCGAGTGCCAGCGCGCAGTAGCCGCCCATCGACGCACCGACGAGCACGAGCTCGTCCTCCGCCTCGTTTGCGATCGACTCCGCCCACGCGTCCATCGATCGCCCGCGCCCGTACAGCCGCGGCGCGATTGCATCGGGGACGATCCCGCGCTGCGGCTCCCACATCCGCTCGTCCAACGGGAACGCATGCAGGAGCACGACCTTCACTGGGCTGCGACGACGGCGATCTCAGCGGCGATCGAGGGCCGTTCCGAGAGGCGTGCGACCCAGTCGGCAAGAGTGGGAAACAGCTCCAGCTCGACGTCCAGGCGATCGCGTGCGCGCAGGATCCACGGCAGGTAGGCGACGTCTGCGAGTCCGAACTCGCGCCCCGTGAGGAACGGCTGTGACTCGAGGAGCGCGTCGAGCCTCGGGAGCTGCGCGTCGAAGCGCTCGCGAGCACCCTCCTCCCCGCGCCGGAGCGCGTAGTACGGCTTCGACAGGTCGTCGAACCGGAAGATCAGCACACGCGCGAGCCCGCGCTCGGCAGGATCGGAGGGCAGGAGCGGCGGGTCCGGATACCGCTCGTCCAGATACTCGTCGATCACTGCCGATTCCGCCAGCACGAACGTGTCCTCTTCGAGGACCGGGACGCGTCCTGTTGGATTCTTCTCGTAGATCCACGCGGGCCGGTCGTCGAGGTCGATCACGACGGTCTCGTACTCGAGGCCCTTCTCGGCGAGGACGATCCGCACCCGGGCGCAGTACGGGCAACGGTCGGCGTCGTAGAGCGTGATCACCGGTCGATCCTAGCCTCGAGACCCATGAGTTCCGCGATCTGCACGAACAGCTCGCGCGCCGGCGGCAGCTCTGCGGGAGACGAGGCAGTGCGCGCAACGGCGCGCACGCGGCCCGGGTCGGCTCCGGTCAGCCGTGCTACGAGCGTCGGGTTTGCGGCGAGCGACAGTTCGTCCGCCTTGTTCAGTGCGCCGTAGTATGTCGGGACGGACAGGTACTCGTCGACCATCCGCCCCCGTTCGAACAAGAGGAAGCGGACGACGGCATCCTCTTCCAGCGCGAGCGCCACGACCGGCACGCCCATTCGTTCCGACAGCTCGCGGCCGAGCCGCCGCTGAGCGCTGCGGTCGCGATCGCAGAGCTCGTCAACGACGCTCACCCAGCCGTTGCGCGGCGGCGCCACCTCCATGCGCGCGCTGCGGCCCAATCGGGGCATGAACTGCTGCAAGGCATGCTCAACGGCTGTCTCGTCGTCCGTCTGCACGTGCGTCGACGCGACCGACGGAGGCCGCTCCACTTGCTCGGTCCGCTCGAGGACCATGGCGAGCTCCGCGGTCAAGAACCGCTCCTGATCGACGAACCCGAGTCGCCGGTAGAGCGCCGTGGCGGGCGTGTTGTCGATCTGCAGGTCGAGGCCGACGTGGCCGACGCCCCGTTCGCTCGCCGTTGCGACGAGCGCATGCAGCAGCCCACGCGCGACGCCTTCCCGGCGGGCGTCCGGCGCGACGTACAGATCCGTGACATGGAGAAGCTTCGGCGTCTCGCGCGGGACCGTGCCGAAGACGAAACCGGTGACGACCCCGCCTTCCTCCGAGACGAATCCGAGACCGGCCCGGACGTGCCGACCAAGATCCTCCCATGCGTGCTCCCAGCTCTCGCGCAGGAAGTCGGGCGTGTCGACCTCGTCCTGGAAGGCAAGCCAGAGGTCGCGCAGGCTGTCGTGGTCGTTCTCAGTCGCCGGGCGGATGGACACGGAGGCCAGTGAGCAGATAGTGGGCGGTCAGGTTCTGGAAGGGAGCGAACCGTGCGCCGATCGCGCGCACGTCCTCGTCCGCACCATAGAACGCGGCCACGGCCTTGCGCAGTCCGAGGTCGCCGGCAGGCCAGGCTTCCGGTCGCGCGAGGTGGCGGGCGAGGAACCAGTCGGCCGTCCACTCGCCGAGGCCGCGCTGCGCGACGAGCTGCGTCTTCACCTCGGCGTCGGGCAAGGAGGCGAGCGCGTCGAGGTCGACGTCGCTCGTGGCCAGGCCGACGACGTACTCGGCCTTGCGCTGTGAGAAGCCGACCGCAACGAGCTCCTGCGGGTCGGTAACCGCAAGCCGCTCGCGAGTCGGGAACGCGTACGCGTGCCGGCCGCGAACCCCGAACGCCGCGATCAGCCGGTTCCGGATCGCAAACGCTGCGAACAGCGACACCTGTTGCGCGGTGATCGACGTGACGAGCGACTCGAAAGGGTCGGGGGCGAGCGGCGGCCGGAGGCCGCGCAAGGCGGGGACGAGCCGCGCGAGAACGGGCTCCGTCGAGGCGAACGCGTAGAAGGAATCGAGGTCGAACTCGAGCCCAAGCAGCTTGCCGACCACGGGCTCGGCTTCCCCGTCGAGCGGCTCGGCCTCGACGCCCCCGTCCGCGGCTGCGATCCGCACCTCCCGCCCGTTGACGACCCGATGCAGCCCGCCGTCCCGCCAAAGGTTCGCAAGGTCGTCGCCGAACGCGCGGTAGCGCTCGGTCGACAGCTCGAAGTCGTAGGGCTGCGGAATGCGGAGGAGCGGCACGCGGCCCAGGCTAGCCGCGTCCGGACAGAATCAGACCCCAGGCGGCGGGGTCCGACTCCTGATGGAAGGCGCCCGACCCGCGGTCTCGACCGGGCATATCCCAGCGCATCGCACGGTGGTGCCGACTCGTTAGGACCGGAACGCGAACCGGTAAGGGTTCCGTTAGCTCGCCGCGCGAACGGGTGAGCGCCCGGCGGCGCCTCGCGCGCGAACGATCTCCAGCTCCGGGCGGGCGGCGAGAGCGAGCATCGCGTGGCTCCAGGCGAGCGGGACGACCCAGGCCGGCTCGCCTTCGTCCGTGACCTGCTCCGCCAGCAGCTGAAGCGGTGTGGCGACGCGCCGTGCGTAGTCGAGCGCCCGTGCATGCCCCTCCGCGTCCTCGATCTGTCGCCGGTAGAGCCCCAGCCAGAGTGCGGCAAGCACCCACGGGTTGCCGCCCGCGTACGTGTCCCGTTCGTAGCGCATGATCCCCCCGCCCGGACGCCCGAGCATTCGCTCCACCGCATCGGCCGTCGCACGCATCCGTGCCCCGCGCGGATCGACCGCACCGAACGGCCACGCGAGGCCGAGCAGCGACACGTCGACGGTCGGGTCCCCGAGCGTGCGGAGGTAGCGACCGTGCTCGCCGCTCCAGAAGCAACGGTCGAGTGCGGCCGCGAGCCGCTCGGCCGCATCGCCGTACGTGTCCGCGAGCGCAGGCTCGTGCCGCTGCGCGAACGAGGCTGCGGCGCGCAACCCGCCAACGGTCGCTGCCGTCGTGTACGCGTGGCAGCCGTCCCGCTCCTCCCAGAGGTCGGCGGTTTCACAGGGAATCCCGTGCGCCTCGATCGAGCCGAGCAGGAAGTCCGCCGCCCGTCGAGTTGACGGCCACAGGCCGGCGTCCAACGTCTCGTCTTGCAGCTCGCGCCACGCGGCCTCGTAGGCGAAGAGCACGGTGCCCGTCTCGTCGAGCTGGTGCGCATTCCACGACGGCGCCAGCGAGCCGTCCGTCCAGTGGCGCTGCAACCAGAGCCCTGCCTGTTCCTGGGCGCTCGGCAGCCAACGCAGCGCACCCACGACGAGGTCGCGACGGCGAGCCGCGAGAAACGCAAGGACGAGGAACGCGAGGTCACGCGCCCAGACGAATCCGTAGCCGCCGGAGCGCACGAAGTCGGGATCCAGCTCCGGGGCCGCGATCACCGCGCCGGTCTCGCGATCGGCGAGCGCATCGAACACGAGCAGCGAGCGTTCGTACAACCCGGTGACGGCCTGTTGTCTCGCCGGCTGAGCTTGCGCAACCCGAGCAGCGTCACGGCGACGCCGCGCGTCCGCATGCTGATCGAAGCCGGCGCCCACGATGGCGGCAGCGCGTTCCGCCGCCTCTTCCCGCGAAGACCCGAACGCGCACGCCAACTCGACCGAGCCTGCGAGCGCGCACGACAGCGTGCCGTCCGGGCTCGCGGCCGACTCCGTGCCCAGAGCGAGCGCGCCCTC
>Ga0066704_10000723_pt1 | contig 12662 bp, 13 predicted proteins | sample GraSoiAngelo_153_FD_66458 | JGI IMG/M metagenome (GOLD analysis project Ga0066704, IMG submission 66458) | Grasslands soil microbial communities from the Angelo Coastal Reserve, California, USA - 14_1009_12_40cm | ecosystem: Environmental > Terrestrial > Soil > Grasslands | place: USA... | reverse complement strand
CGGCGTCCTTCCATTTGAAATTGGGAAAGCGCTACCGGTTGCGGATGCACAACGCGAGCGACGACATTCACCCGATCCATCTGCACCGTCACAGCTTCGAACTTACGAAACTCGCGGGAGTGCCGACAGCCGGCGTCATGAAGGACGTGGTCATGGTGGGCGGCTATCAGGAAGTCGAAGTGGATTTCCTCGCCGACAATCCTGGCCTCACGTTGTTCCACTGTCACCAGCAACTACACATGGATTTTGGGTTCATGACGTTGTTCGACTACGGCTAGGGCTAGGAGCAGCCAGCGAAATCAATCTGTTTTGCAGTAGTCGTGAGACCGGCGGTTACCTTGAGAGGCATTCCGTTGGTGTCCAAGTTCGTCGTCAGCGAAGACGGCGAGCATATTGCCGCGCTGCCGGATATGGGTCTTGTAGCGTCCGCTTCGACGGTATAGAGCACGTCGCCGCTAGCCGGCGAGGTATAGGTGATCTTGCCGGCCGAAAAGGTGCCCACGTTCGGATTGCTGGCCGGTACCACGAGCGTATATTGGGCACAGAAGGCTCCTGTGGGGCTGCCTGTTGCGGGGCAAGGCGCGGCCGACTGGACGGCGACATTTGAAACGGAACCCTGGAGAAGCGAAAGTGTGACCGGACGGGTCGCGCCGCCAGGGAGCGAGACCGTTTGCAAGGCGCTCGTCGACGCGTCTATGTCGGCACTCGTCGTCCCATTCAGCGCGGTGACAATACCTTGAATTTTCCCTGGCCCGGTGGCCGTTCCCGTCTCCCCCACAAGAGCAAGAGTGCCGATATCCGTTCCTCCGGGAACATTGACCACGACGGTTGCGTTGTAGGCGGTGCCCGTGTTTCCGACGGCGTCAACGACGACATCAAAAACAGCGCCCATCGGCAATGGGCAAAAACTGAATCGCCCTCCCGAGTCAGTTACGGCTTCCATGAAGATGCGATCTGCGCCAGACTTGTCCGGATTTTCCAGTGCAACTGTAGCCCCCGCGATGGGCTGAGAGGTCACGCTGTCAACAACCTGGCCTTTGATGCCTGTTGTGTTTGTGCTGACCACGCCAGCGGTCAGGGTCGGCTTGAGCCGGAGCCTGCCATTGCCTTCCAGGATGATCGAGGCGCAGGCGTTGAAGTCAATATTGATGTCCACGGTCTGCCCCTCGCCCACGTGGATGGGCCCGCCGACGACCTGCCCTGGAGGAATCTTCAGGCCCGTGTTGGCCTGGCTCGAGAGCTGAAGCTCTGAAGTATTATTGTTACTGTCCACAACGCAATTGAACACCGGGCCGAGAGTGGCGCAGGCATTCGAGGCCGGGACTGCACTGGAGCTGGAATTGCTAGAAACCAGGAGGAGGCGGATCTGTTGGTAGTCGCCCGCAGGAAGGCTCGTATTGGAGCCGAGCTGCTTGAGCAAGCAAGCTGCGTTGGCCGGAAGGTTTAGCAGGTCTACCTGAACCGGCTGCGCATTCAACTCCGGGAACGAGTTCCACCCAAGCGGCGGAATTGTCGTCCGCCGTAGCACTGATGTGTGCCTGCACCGAGCGGATGGTGATAAACACGCTCTTGAAATTGCCCGCCGGTGGCAAGCAACTCGGGGGATCACTGAGGCTCACGTTGACTGTAGCCATGCCGTTGTTAAATTGGCCCGTGATGGTTGTCTTGCCGCATGTCACTAGGGTCAGTCCCACTGCTATGAGGGCGGCAAGAACCGCCAAGGACAGGTAGGAAGAAGAAGGTTGACGATTCGAACGAGCGCGGAATTCCATCCTCACACCTCCACGGTCTCAGTTGTTAATCAATGGAGGCATCCCGAGGGCGGGGACGCGTCATCGGTCTTCCAGAAAGAGTATGAAAAGAGTGAGGCTGATAGTCAAGGAGGGGTGTCTTGCCGCTCTGCTTGCCGTAGTCCCTACAGCGTCTGCCGAATGCTCCTATATGGCTTAAATCTTGCCGAACGAAGCGCCAGTGCTTGCAGGGACGACCATCCAATTCTCAAGCGATCTGGGGCGTCCGTGCGGGGGCTACTCCTTCAGCGATGCAGGATCGGACGCATTCTTAGGCGACTTCTTATCCAACAAGGAGACGAGTTCGCGGCCCGAAGTAGGAACGCCAACCTTGCCTTGGCGGACAATCTCCTTAGCACTGAGGCTTCGCCCATAGAGCTTCTTGTTCGCACTGCCGTCAGACCGGAGCGTCGAGCCCTCGAGTGAGATACCTGCGAACAATCCGCGTGAGCGAGAATAGCTGAGGACCTCTGCCCTCATCACGATGTCGGTATCCGCCGCTGCTGTGCGTCCCTTGGGCCCGGCGGCTGCGGAGGCGTCCGCGCCAAGTTTCACTTTGCTGCTCAAGATTGAGTTCGCGCCTTTGGGATTCATGACCAATAGTACGAAGTCCGTGGCCTGACCACCCAGCTGCAAGCCGATGTTTGCACCTTCGAGAGCGAACAGTGCGGGAGCGCTCCAATGTCCTGTAAAGTGCTGGCCAGTTCGGCAGGTGATCACACCCCGGCCGAAGTCACCTCCGATCCCGATTGCGAATTTCAGAACCGAAGGAATCACAATGACGCATTCGGCCTTGTTCAGCAGGTCCTTCGGAATGCCATCAGGGATGTCCATAATTTCCTTGAACACCTGACCGCACGCTTCCAGGCGCTTTTGCTCCCTGCTTTGACTCGCGCCTAAGGCTGCACACCACAGAAGAATGGCTACGACAAAAGCACCGGCTTTTCTCATGGCATTACTCCAGAGCGTCTATTCGATTCTTGCGCCGCCGGCCGAGAAACAACAACCATGCCAGTGTTTGGGTTTGTCCTAAGGAGAAACTCATCACGATGAGGAGCGGGGTCGACAACACGACACATCTTTGCTGGTCATAGCTTGTAGTGGCATTGAGTTTCCAACTAGCCTCGAAGTCAGACACATTCGGACTAGCAGGAGACCATGCGACCGACAAGATGGATGGTTGCCTGCGCGTTCGGGGCACCCTTGCTCACCAGCAGTTTGGCAGGGGTCCAGGGTCGCGGAAACGGGCACGACAGGGGACACGGAAGGCACGGAGACGACGACCAGGGGTGAACAGTTCTATAAGCATCACGACCGTGAGGTTATGCGCGGTTATTACGACGACCACCAGAGTTATCTTCCGCCAGGGCTTGCCAAGAGAGATCGGTTGCCACCTGGTTTGGAAAGGCAACTCGTGCGGCGTGGCACGCTCCCGTTTTGGGCTCCAAAAACGGCCGCAACTTTGTCCAGAAGAGCTCGAACGCCGGCTACCTCCGCCACCTGCTGATTGCGCGCACGTCCTGATTGGAGGGCACGTTGTTCTCGTGAACCGCAGGACCAGTGTGGTCCTCGACATCGTCCATTTTGAGATCCGCTAGCCGCTTTTGCAGGTGCTCACTGGATGCGCGGCGAGGCCGGTTCAGTCGACCCCCCACGTGGTTGCAGTCCAGGATGATTATTAGCGCGTGTCGGCCGAGGCTTCTTTTTCCGCCTGCTTCGCGGCCGACTTGCTGTCCGTCGAGCTCATCGTGGGCTTGAGCGTCTGAATCGCCTGCCCGAGGTTCGAACCCTTCGAAGGCACGGTCATGCCGGGACAGGCGGCCGCGGTCGCCAACTCAGTGCACTTCAGCTGATCAAACGGAATATCCAGATTGTGAGAGACGTGCACGGCCGCCACGAATTGCCCGAGGTTGCGGAACCCACTGGCGGCAGTCTGAAGGTCCGTGCCGGTCGGCAAGAGCGAGCTCAGTTTCGAGGAAAGCTGTGTGTTCTTCGTGAGCAACTGGCCTGGCGTGTGCGGGCCTGACGTCCCGGAAGCATCCATCCCATGCCCTCCGCCCATCGAGCCGGCCGCAGCTGATCCACGGCCGGGGTGGCTCTGGCTCCGCCCCTGTGCAGCGGCCGGAATCGCCAGTATCCACGCCGCCGCCGCCACTAACGTGATGGTCAAGAATATGCGTTTCATGTGTTGCCTCCCTAAAGGAACGACACCGAAGTAGTACGTCATGTACAAAACCTACAAACCCGGATGGCGCAAGATCGCGCGCATGTTCACTGCGATGCCAAAAGAAATCGTATTGAGATCGTAATGCGTGCTTCGGCTGTAGCCGACCGTGAAGTCAATCGCCTTGGTCGGCGAGAGATCTAAGCCGGCGCTAAATCCGTTGTCCGCCGCCAGGCTCGAACCGCCTGTTGTCTGGTGGCCTTGCAAAGACGGAGGGCCGTGACCGGCGGACGCTCCAGATCCGTTCCCAAGAACTCGGCTGTCTGTCGTCTGCGACCCCCATGGCGCGACATCGAAGGCCGACGCCGCTACGCTAAGCCAACTAACAGCGTGATACGCGGCTCCGGCCTGGAAGTGTCCGAGTTCTCCGTAGGAAGCAAAAGGCCGCCGATAGACGAACGTATCGGGTATAGAGTTCGCGAGGCCCACCTCAAGGAACGGAGTCCAGTCGCCGAAGTCACGATCGATTCGATTCGTCCAGTCGTAGGTAGCGTGTCCCGTGGAGATTCCGTCGGACGTGCTGCCCGTGGGCGCTCGCCCGGTAAACTGCGTCTTGAAATTCAGCACAGGACTCGGAAACGAGAGCCGCACCTGTCCGTAAATGTCGCCCAGATCCGTAAACGAGTTTGTGGTCGAAGCTCCGGAAGCCGTTGTGGTATTGGCGCGAACGAAATAAACGGGAACGCCTGCGTCAACGAAAAGGTGGTGCCCGTACAGGTAGCCTACCGAAGAATCGAGCAGCGTCACTTGGCCTTCCGTGTTCGAACTTCCGTCAAATTGCTCGATCCACGTGAAATGGTCAGAACGCATTGCCGGAATTACTGACGACGAATTACTGCTTGGCGCACTGCTGTTTGCCTGCGCGCGCACTTGCGGCACCAAAAGTAACGCCGCAGCCGCGATAAGCAATGCACGGGACAACCTTGTCGCCGCCTTAATGTCAGATTCGACGCTACTTCTCATCGGACTAGGCATCACCGGTAGTCTCGCATTTGTGTATTCCATCGTGGATATGGCATTTCTTGGGCTTGAGCGACGCCAACCGCGTTGGGCACACAACCCTCTGAAATGCAAGCAAACTGGCTGCCAGGTAGCCCGCGTGCTGTCGCCCGGTTATAAGTGCCTGGTGCGCGGGACTTTAGAAAGGGAAACACACATTCTGTCAACGGAGGATAAGGGGTTTTTTGCCACGCACTTTTTACATGGTCCATGGGAAGAATTCTGCTGGAGTGCCTACCCAAACCGGTCTTACACGGAGAAATCACAGGAAACGGGATGGTTCCGCAGTTTTGACGATGGGGCGTTCACGAAGTCAGCACCGATTCTCCCTCGCATGGCGGTATAATGTGCATTCGTCGAGAAGCGCTGCTGCTGTTGAAGGTCAGCCCGTCAGTGTTGATCCCGGTGGAGAGTGTCATGGTGATCGACGCTCCCGGGTATCTCTCATCTTGAGAGCCCGCATCGCTCCACCACCTGCTGAATGGCCAGAGCGGACAACGCAGTCCCTCCTCGTGTCCGGAAGTCCCGTTGGGGAAGGCGTGGAATGTCGCCCGCGCTCCGATTGGCGGACTGATCAGGCAATTGTAGGTGGGTCAGGCCTACTCTGCCGTGTAAGTGATCTCCATCCGATGAATAAGGAAGCATGATAGAGCAAGAATCGCGATGGTAAGACAGAGCAAGCCGAGCACGGCAATAAATGGAGAGACGGGTTCGGGCACGATAGTGAAAATGGCCATGGGGCCACGGATGGGCAGACTAACTGGGCAGAGTTGCTTCAGATAGAAAGCGACGCTGAGCCTCTGGGCCCAGGCAGGAAAGATTGGCGCGATCGTTTCCCATCCCATCATCACAACTCCGGGGATGATCGGATTCTTGAACAAAAGGCTGAGAGCGAGAAACGCGGCGCCATAGCCGAGACAGGCCAGCGCCGTCACCAGAAGATAGGACCCCAATTGGCCGAGGCCCGGCCCATCAAAAACATACGCTTTCCCCGCTGAACCAAAGCGGCTATACATCAGGAAGACGCAAGCCAGGACGGCTGTTTCGAACAGTGCGGTGGCAACGACCGCGCCGGCAAGAAACTTTCCTACCACCAGGACTTCTCTTCTTACCGGGGCGAGAAATTGATAATGAAGAGTACGTTCCACGATTTCGCCACGGAATAACCACGTAAAGATCGCCATGCACGCGAAGAAGATACCCAGGCGGAAATAGTAGACCTGCGCGATTCCCGCGAGGACTTGCGTGTCGTTCTCGATTTGGGCCGGGCCCGCGGGTTCGTTTCTGTCCAAGATCACGTGAGCCAGGATGATGAGCACGGGAATCAAAGCGAGCAGATAGATCCAAATCCTGCGGCGCGTAAACAGGTTCCGGCGAACTTCGTTGCGCACAAGGATGAAGATCTGGCTGCCAAAGAGTCGCCAAGGTTGCTCCTTTGACCACCTTTGGGCCCGCGCGACTAAATCTTGAGCCCTCACGCCGGTCCTCCATCAGATCCGATGAGATATTGATAGATGGAGTTGACGTCATCGTCGGCGGGCGCAACTGCATCGACTTCGACGAGACCGCCGGAGACGATCTTGTTCAGTAAAAGATAGAACTGCTCCGCGTCGCGCGTGCGCACCAGGACGCCATGGCCATCATTCAGAATTTTGGCCTCGACAACGTGATCGAGTTCGAACGCCGCCGCTGCCAACCGCGCTGCATTCGAGCATCGGACAAGGATCTGCGTGGGATGATCGTGGACCTCCCTGCGAACTTCGCGAATTTGTCCCTCGGCAACAACGTAGCCGCTGCTCATCAACACGACGCGGTCGGAGATGCGATCGACTTCCTCCAAAATATGGCTGGAAATGATCACGTGCATCCCCTGCTTGGCTATTGTTTCGAAGAGCGCGATCGATTCCGCGCGAGCCATCGGATCAAGGCCGTTGAGCGGTTCGTCGAGAACCAGCACGGACGGATGATGCGCAATGGCCTGAGCCAGGCGAATGCGCTGTCGCATCCCTTTGCTGTAGCCAGCCACTTTGCGCCGTGCCACCTGCGCCATTCCGGCGCGTTCCAGGGCTTCGCTTGTGAGCTTCGCTGCCTGGTCGCGGCCAAAACCATGAAGCCGCAGCGGCCAATAAATGAAGTCGTAGCCATTCGTTCCAGGAGGGAAGGAATCAAACTGCGTGCAGTATCCGACTTGCCGGAAGAACTCGATAGGTTGTTGCGGGGTAAGGCCGAGGACGTAGATGGCGCCTTGTGAAGGCCTGATCAGGCCAGTCAGCAAGTTCATCAGCGTGGTCTTGCCCGAGCCGTTAGGGCCGACAAGACTGGTAATCCCGGGCCCGAGAGAGAAACTCACTTTGTTTACGCCGAGTACTTCTCCATAAAACTTGGAGACATTCTCGAAAACGATTTGGTGGGCTCTTGAGGTCATCCGCGCACTGTCTCACGGGCGCGCAATCGCGCATTCAGAATAACAAGCGAAAGCAGGCAGACGAAAAGCAGGGCACCCCATGCCGCGGGAACGGGGATTTCGTTCCAGCCCGTAGTACCCAGCAGGCTGGATGGTTCACGAAATCCTCTCGCCAAAATGATCTGAAACAAATATGAAAAATTCAGCAGTCGGCCCCAGATGGTGCCCATGATAGCGTTGAACATCTCACCGAGGCCCGCAGGGATGAAAAAGGAGATGAATATTACACCCGTTGCCACAATCCGCAACTTCACCCACGCCGACACGGCCAGAGAAATGAGAGAAAGCATTAGGATCCAAATCGCAGAGCACAACAAGATAGGAACGACCATCCACATGTGCGACCAGAGCCAGTGGCCCCTTGCCAACCCTGCCTGCAGGCTGAATAACAGCAAGCTGGGCACCCACGTGACACCGGACAGAAGAAGGCCCATCACGGCGAGCTTTCCAAGAACATAATCGGCCCGGCTGAACGGCCGGCTCAGAAAAAGCGGGAGGGCGCCGTTGGTCAAATCTCCCGCGATCAAGATAGGACCAACCCAGCAGTTCAAAAGAAAGGCAGCCTGGGTCTGCACGATCATGATGAACGTGAAGAATCTGGCTTCCACTGAGAACATATCGGCAGGGCCCGTGGGCAGAAGCAATTGCACCGCCTTGTTGTTGGCGATGAATATGTAGCCCGCGAAAAACAGGCTTGGCACAAGGCTAAGAATCAAAAGAAGAACGAAGAAGCGGGATTTAAAAAGGTCGACGAACGCAAAACGCGTCAGGACGAAAAACCGCGACCGTTCCGGCGTCAGAGACCCGGTGTACGGAGTGTACCTGCGCTTATATACGGCCATCCGCCGCTCCCGTTTGTTCCATCGCATTGAGGAAAATGTCTTCCAGTGAATCGCGACGATGATTCATGCGGCGAATCTGCACGCCCTTGTCCGCCGCAACCTTGAACACCGCCCTGATTTCCACGCCGTCCGGCATGACGACCTTGATGCGGCCGTTGGTGAAAACCGCGCACTCACAGCCGAGGCCCTCGAGCGTGGACGTAAATGTTGCCTCGGCGCCCATCGTTTCCAACTCGAGAAACTTCCGATTGGCGCGCCGTTCCTCGACGAGGTTCGAGATGGAGGCAATTTGCCCGTTGCGTAGAATCAGTACCTCATCGCAGGTTTCTTCCACGTCGCGCAGAAGATGCGAGGAGAGCAGCAGGCAAATATCACTGGCCTCCCGGATTTCGCGAATCAGTTCGATCAAGCGCTTGCGCGCAGGCGGGTCCAGGCCGTTCGTTGGTTCGTCCAGAATCAAAACCTTGGGGCCGTGCGCGATCGCCTGGGCCAACTTTACGAGTTGTTTCATGCCGAGAGAATACGTCCCCACCGGGCGATACCGCGCTTCGCCTAACCCCACGTAGACGAAAGCTTCGTGCGCGCGCTCCATCGCTTGAGCGGAGGGAAGGCCGGAAATCTCTGCCATGTAGCGAACAAAGCGGACCCCGGACATTTTTGAGATAAAAGCGTCGTTCTCAGGCATGTACCCGACCAGCGATCGAAGCGCCTTGCCGTTGGTGTGAGAGTCGAGCCCGAGCACGCGGGCGCTCCCCTTGGATGGGGAGTGAAAACCCAAGAGGGTGTTGATGAGCGTCGACTTGCCGGCCCCATTGGGCCCGAGCAGCCCGATAGCCCGACTCTTCAAAACGCCAGTGAGACCATGAAGGATCGTTCGGCCGCCCAGTTGTACTTCGAGCCCATTTAGCTCGATGGTTGGGTTCATCATCCACCAATCATTACGGATTGGCTTGGCGCGAGGTTCCGTGATCGGACAAACCCAGCAGGTGGATCAAAGTTGGAAGACCGGGATTCAAGTCAAACAGCTTGCCACTGCTGGCCACCTCGAGGCGATCACTTTCCCCGTAAGCACAGAATACGCTTGGTTTGGCGTCGACTGCCAACTGTTGCAGGAGCGCCAACTGCCCGGAAGTGAGCTGGGAAGCGAGCGGTTTCAGAATCGGGCTGAGATTTTGATAAATCATCGCCGAGAAGTTCGCTTGATTGTCCTTGGGGAGGAGAGCACGAAACGAGGCGGAGCGAGCCAGCGAGGTGCCGTTCGCGTGAGTTTGCAGAGCGGCGAGAACCAGCGCGCGAGAAGGCGCCATGATCATATAGCCGTCCGCGAAGGTGTAATCGTACTCGGTCGAGAGCCCACCAAGCTGCGATTCGATCGTGTAGAACGTTCGCCCACCAACCTGTGCCTGATGGATTGTTGCACCCGGCCGGTTTGACTTTTGTGCGTCGAGGTTAAAGCTCTGCACCAGCTTACCGATGGCCAGCTGCAGCGCTCCTGAATTGTTAACTTCGATTACTGCTTTCCAGGAAGGTGTCGGAAGAACTGGGCCATCGAGCGCCAGTGTCAGTTCTCCACCCAGCGCGCTGGCCAGATCGTTACGCAGGTCCAGACCGAGCTCTCCATTTGTGCGAGCCAGGCCCTCTTTGAAGTTAGGGTCGGAAGCGCTGATGGTGCTGAAAATATCATCCAGCATGAGCGCGGGCTGTTTCGCAACGAAGGAGACCGCCGCGCCGGCGTTGGTGGAAACATAGTCCAACGAACCCATGGGAGCCGGAGCCGCCAGCCAGGAGGCTATGCCGTGCCGCTGCCCGTTAAATTCCAGGGTAATCCGGTTATCGCCTTGACTGGCAGACTCACCGCGCGTCGCGATCAAATACTTGATGTCGTTGAAGCCGCTGTTCCGAAGCGCTTGCGACTCTTCTTGCTTCGCATGCAGGCTCTCGACAATCTGGCCGAGATTCGCAGCAACTAAGGTCTCCGTACCTCGGCTGTAGATGTTCGCAATCCGCTGCCCAAAATCCGTCCCGGCGAAAAGCGTTGCTCCGGCATCGAGCTGCGCGCTCATCTGCCGAACCGGGGCGGCGTCGCCACCGACAACCAGAGTCTTGGGTCTGACCAGCATTATCATCCCGCGCTCATCGCCACTCAGCGACGAGAGCGACTGCGCGTCTATCACCCGCAGATTGCCCGTGCCTTGTCCACTCGTCAAAGTGTTAGCAAGGTGTTGCTGCAAGTAATCCTTCAGTCCGGGCTGCCGCACTTCGGCTAACAGGACTGGACCGTGCGAGTCAGAAACGGAGCTTGCTCTGGCGGTAATCACCACTTCGTCGCCCAAATACTGGCTTATCGCATGAATTTGGTCGATCAACTCCTGGGGAGTGGGATGCTGGTCCGACTTTCCGCTTTTGTTCCACCAATCTTGCAGCACTGTGCTCTGCGAAAGCTGCTGCTGGAAGATTTGGTTGGCCTGTTGCAGCGCATCTCCAAGATTGGGGATGCCGATATAGAGGACTGTATCCGTCGGCAGCAACGGCAGGATTTTGCTTTCATAGCGCGGACCGGGCGTCTGGATTTCCTCCAATTTCGTACGAAGCTTTGAGAATTCCCCAAGCAAAGCTAGTTCATGATCCAGATCACTGCTCCATCCAATCTCTTCGCGCACGGATACCACGCCGACGCTCTGCGTGGTCGCCACTACCTCGCCAGAATGCAGAATAGATTCCACTCCAGCGTGTTTGACGTGCACTTCTCCCTCGACCACGGCCACCCGCGAACCTTTCGTGCCAGAGTTCACCGAAAAGACGGTTCCCGTCACGGCGATCGTGCAATCCGGAGCACGAACATACAGGTGCCCGGTGTGACGCTTCGCGGCTTGCACAATGATGCTGCCTTGATCGAGATGGATGGTTGTATCGCGACGGCTGGCGCTGACCGCCAATTCTGCGCGCTGATTCATTTCCACCTGAGATCCCTCGAGCAGCCGCACCTTGGCACGGGAATTGGCGGCCGTGCGAATAAATTCACCCTCACCGACTTCGTCACCGAGTTTCAATGCCCGCTCGCCAGCGGGGCCAATGCGATACGCTTGCCCTTCGATGGAATCAACCCGCGCGCGCGTGCCCGGCGGACCCGCGAAGTACCAGTTGCGACCAATCCAGACCGCGGCAATCAGCACGGCCACGGCTGCTGCCGCGAAGGACAGTCTGACCAAGCTCCACTGGAAACCACGTGCGCCAGGCTCCATCTGCCAGCCGACGGTCGCCGCTCCATCAACTCCGCGGCCAGACGCATACGAGCGGCACGAGACACATTCCCGCAGGTGATCTCGTACGATGAGTGCGCGAGCCTGAGGAAGTTCTTGCCGATGAAAAGCCGGGAGCAGAGACCGAATGTCGGCGCAGCCACGAATAACCTGGACAGCGCTGATTGCGCCTTGGCCTGTTTGCAAACGCTGCCACACGCGCTGTGCGGACCGAGAGAGTGTCTTAGCGTCGGGCTCCTGAGCGCGAAGTTCGGAAATCGCCTGCTCAAGGTCGGCGTCTTGCTTCGATCGAAATAATCTCATGATGCACCTTTCCTAAAAGCATGAAAGCCCTTCCTAAGTCGCGCGCGAGTACGATGCAGCGTCACCGCCACCACGGCTTGCGATGTGCCCATGGTTCGGGCAATTTCGGGATTGTCCAGACCTTCCAGATAGCGCAGAGCAAACATTTCGGCAGCGCGGGGATTCAGCGTGGCCAGCTGCTGGCGAAGCCAATTCTTGATTTCCAACGACGAGACCGCGCGTTCCGGCGATACGCTGGAAATGGATTGTTCCTGGTTCGCCGTTTCGACCGGCACGACCTCTCGATCGCCCTTCGAGCGAATCAGATCCAAGGCGGCGTTGACCGCGGACCGGCGTAAGTAACTCTCCATATTGGAGATACGGCCCGAGTCGAAAGTCCCGCGGGCTAAGCGGAGGAAGACGGATTGTGAGACGTCTTCCGCGTCCGCCATGCTGCCGGTCACGCGGTAGGCCGCCTTGAGGACACAGACCTGGTGTGCTCGAAAGACTTCCTCAAGCTGTGTGACCGCTTGCGTCGCCATGATGTTTTCTATCGCGGCCGCCAAGCATCCCTCCTCGGCTCATCTACAACCTTAGACGCGATAGCTGGAAACTTCTTAACACACAATTTGAATTCAGGGGCATTTGCTCGGCGTCACGTCGCAGTTGGCTCTCGTTGGTGGCCTTTAACGGTCGTCCAGGTGAATTGGGTCGATACGACCTACTACAGGATTCAAGATTGTCAGGGCGATGCTGTTGTGCCTCGCGGCTTTCCAATTGTTCAGCAAAAGCTACTGCTAA
>Ga0066704_10000721_pt1 | contig 12684 bp, 6 predicted proteins | sample GraSoiAngelo_153_FD_66458 | JGI IMG/M metagenome (GOLD analysis project Ga0066704, IMG submission 66458) | Grasslands soil microbial communities from the Angelo Coastal Reserve, California, USA - 14_1009_12_40cm | ecosystem: Environmental > Terrestrial > Soil > Grasslands | place: USA... | reverse complement strand
GAGAGTCTCATCTTCATTCTGGTGGGGCTCGAGCTCCCCTATGTCTTGCGCGCTCTCGATCGGTTGCCGCTCTCTACCCTCCTTGGGGAAGCAGCGATCGTGAGCCTGGTCGTCGTCGCGGTGCGGATTGGGTGGGTGACGCCCAGCACCTATCTGTTCAGATCGTTTTTCAGGTGGCTGCGCCACGGTCACGAGCCGATGCCGCCGTGGCGTACTGTCCTGTTCATCGCCTGGGCCGGATTGCGTGGTGGAGATTCGCTGGTGCTCGCCTTGGCGCTGCCGCTGACGATTGCGTCAGGGGCAAGATTCCCGGCGCGCGAGCAAATCATCTTCATCACCTTCTCGGTGATTTTCATCACCCTGGTGCTGCAGGGACCGACGCTGGCTCCGGTAGCGCGCTGGCTCCGCATCGGCACCGGTAGTGAAAGCGAAGAGGAAGCGGAGGAGGCACATGCGCGACTCGCTGCGGCCGAGGTGGGGCTGAAAACGCTCGAGGACCCGGCGATCGCCAGCTCGCGCTACCCGGAAGTTGTGCGCTACCTGAAGCAGCGGCATCGACAGCGAGCGCGCCGATGGGCGGCGCGGGAAGAGGACGAGGATGCCCACCGCCCGGCCGAGTCCGACGAGATCACCCACGAGCACTTCACCGTCGCTCCCTCGCACGAGGCAGCGGTGATCGATGAGCGTCGCGCCGAGGAATACCGGCGCGTGCGTTCCGCGATGGTGGAGGCGGAGCAGAAGGCGGTGACCGATCTTCGGGATCGCGGGGTGATTGGCGACGACGTGATGCGGCGGATTCAGCGGGATCTGGATCTGGAGACGATGTTGCTGGAGACTAGCGAGCCGGTCATCGAAACTGTAAGTGAAGTGCCTTCTGCGATTGATCGAGCAACGTAGGGTGGTGAGCGCTCGGTAAGAGAAGAGGATTGCGAATCGCAAACTGATTACGAACTACGAGCTGGCTACGAATTGCGAGCCGACTGCGAAGTGCGAAGTGAGTGCGTGGCCAGTTCGCAGTCCGTTCGCAGCCGGTTCGCACCTCGCAGTAGGCTCGTACCTCGCAGTCAGTTTGCGATTCGCAATCCGCTTCTTAAACCTCGATATCCGGGTTTCCGGATTGCTCTCTCGCCGCCATCGATCAATATTCTCGCATGGCCCAGACTCAGATCCCTGATATCGGCAAATACTGCATCCTCGAGCTGGTGGGCGAAGGTGCAATGGGGGTCGTGTACAAAGCCAGGGATTCCGTGCTCGACCGCACCGTCGCGATCAAGGTCATGAACGAATCGATCGCGCGGCAGGACGATCTGCGACAGCGATTCCTGCACGAGGCGCAGGCCGCCGCATCGCTCCAACATCCAAACGTCGTCTGCATTTACGACCTCGGCGATCTCGACGGCCACCTGTACATCGCCATGGAGTTCGTCGAGGGGATCGACCTGGAGAAGCTGCTGGAGATGGGTCAGCCGCTCTCGCTGCAGGCGAAGCTGGACATCATGATCGATGTGCTCACCGGACTGACGTTCGCCCACAAGCGCGGCATCATCCACCGCGACATCAAGCCGGCCAACATTCGCGTCACCGAAGAGGGGCGGGCAAAAATCATGGACTTCGGGGTGGCGCATCTGGCGTCGTCGAGCATGACGACGACAGGATCCTTGCTGGGGACGCCGAGCTTCATGGCCCCGGAACAAGTCACCGAGGGGAAGACCACCCCCGGCACCGACATCTTCGCCGTCGGCGGCGTTCTGTATCAGCTCCTCACCAACCTGAAGCCGTTCGAGGGGCCGACGCTGCAGAATCTCTTTTTCAAGATCATCACCGAGAAGCCGAAGCGAGTCAGCGAGCTGATGCCGGGACTGCCGCCGGCGCTCGATCGCATCGTCGACAAGGCGATGGCCAAGGAGCCGGCCGACCGCTACACGAACGCGCTCGACATGGCGAACGATCTCAGTGCGGTTCGGGCGAAGCTGAGTGGGCCGTCGTACCCCGAGTCCGTCTCACTCAGCTCCTCGGTCTCCAGCGCCATCGAACAGGCGCGGAAGAAGCAGCAAACGCGGACGCGAAGCCTGGCGTTCGCCGGTGGATTTGCGGCGGCGGCGGCGATCCTGATCGGGTGGGGGATCCTGTTCAAGATCCGCCACCCCTCGCCGGCTGATGACAAGCCGGCAACTGCTGCCGCGACCTCTGCTCAGACGCCGGTGTCGAGTCAGCAGTCGACGGTTCCGCCAATGACTGCGTTCCCAGCCCCGCCAGCGGCAGAAAAGTCGGCAGCAACAACACAGAGTGCGCGTTCAACGCGGACTGTCACCCCCACAAAAACTGCGGTGAAGACTCCGCCGCCCAAAGTGGCGCAGAAACCAGCTCAGTCGCCGGTAGTATCAGCGCCGGCACCGACGAATCAGATACCGACCGCGGTTACACAGCAGCAGGTCGTGACGCAACCGCCGCCGGTCGTTGTTCAGCGTCAGGCGCAAGCGCCGGCTCAGGAAGTGCCGCCGCCTGCTCCCGCTCCCAAACCCGCGACCGCCGCCGACATCGCGCCGATCGTCGAGGCTTACGCCCGTGCCATCGAGTCGAGAGACATCAACGCCATGCGTCGAATAAATCCAGGACTCACGCCGGCGCAGCAGCGCAATTTCGAGACTTTCTTCCAGCGAGCGCGGGACATCAACGTCACCTTCAAAGTCGACAACGTCGAAGGCTCAACATCGTCGGCTGACGCTCGAGTGGTGGGAACCTACGCGTACACCGATTCTCAGGGAAACGCAGTGCGGCAGCCGGTCAGCCTTGCCGCGACGCTGCAACGCGACGGCAACGCGTGGAGACTGATCGCGATTCGTTAGAACGTGTACTCGATGCCCGCGGTGTAGACGAGGTTTGGTCGCAATCCGCCGCGGTTGAGCGGAAAGAGCGTGTTCAGAACGATAGTGGTGGCGCGGGCAGGCGCGATCTTGAACCCGAATGATCCGTTGACGATGTCGTCACGGATAGATGGGATGTTGGTCGGATTCAGTGTTCGGCGAAACGGCGAATCGTAGGTGACGATACCTGGCAGCACCAACTTGCTATCGCCGACCTGGAGCTCCGTCACCAGATCGGTGGCGAGCGTGAAAGTGTCGGACATTCTCTGATCAAATCCGACCGTGCCGAGCACCGCGTCGTTCTGCTGGTTGCCGGCGTGATGCAGATAGCCGGCGTTCAGGTGCGGCGAGAAATCGCCGAACTTCGAGTTGAGGATGATGAGCGCGCGTCCGGCAAATTTGCCGGCGCCGAGCAGATCTTCCCTGCTGCCAGTGGGGAAACGACCATCGACTAGAATCGCGAAGCTGGCGTCGGGCGTTTCGCGCATATTCAGCTTCAATCGCAGCGCGACATCGCCCAATCCAGACGCCGATCCAAGGCTCTGACGGTGCGCGGTGAGCACCGGGTTGGTGGGTGTGCCGGAGAAGTAATGCACCGCGCTGTCGCCACCGAAGGGACGGATTTGCGCGTCGCTCTCGCCGCGAAATTCCGCCTGCACGATGGGAATGACGACGCTGAAGTCGAATCGATTCGTCACGCCGTAGGTGACGTACATCGACGTCACTCTGACATTGAGGTCCATCGACAAATGAAAGTCCATCGCGTCGTTCTCGAGACGCGGGATGCCGTAGAGCGCACAGTCGCCGCCAAACTGCTGGCTGCAACCGGGGAAATTCACGTTCTGGTGGGTGAAGACGAGATTGATGTTGCCCATGTCAACGCCGCGCAGCGTCGCGAACCGAAAGCTGGTACGACTGATTCCCGCCAGCATGCGCCCTTGTCCCAACGTCTGCGCACGCTCGGCGAAGATCGGTCCGGAGGATGTCGATGTGAGCACCGGCACCCCGGCCTCGAAGCGGAAAGTTTCGCCGCCGCTTGTCGAGCCGATGGGAATGCTCCCGATGCTGGTGCCGAGGGCGTCGGTGAGGAACGCGATGAGGGAGCCGTTCTCGGCGTTCGAGGAAGGAATGAAATGGAGCCCGTGCGCCTGCAAGGCCGCTGGATTGTTGGGATCGCCGGATCCCGCAAGGAACAGCGGTTGCTGACCGGGACCGAAGATGAAGAGATCGGAGATTCGGTCGTGGAGATGCTGTGCGCGCGAGACGGATGGCTGGATGAACGATGCGACGCATCCGAGGACGATCAGCGTGCGGATATTGCCAAGCCGCGAAGCGCGAGTGAGCATAGTTGGATGGAAGGAGGCCATCTCGGTCGCTCGGAGCGCTATATCATAGCGGCGATAGGGCCAGTCGGCAAACGTGTCAGATGGGAGTAATCTTGGACGCGAACGTTGTGGTGGTTGGAGCAGGGGCAGCGGGGTTGTCGGCGGCCGCCGCGCTCAAGCAGAATGGAATCGACGCCACTGTGCTCGAGCAGGACGCGCGCATTGGCGGAACCTGGTCACGGCGCTACGACCGTCTGCACCTGCACACCGTACGCGGATTTTCCGGCCTCGCTCATTTCGGAATTCCACGCCGGTATCCCGCCTATCTCTCTCGCGATCAGTTCGTCTCGTACCTGCGCGAGTACGCCGATCATTTCGGTCTGAAAATCGTTAATCGATGCGAGGTGGAGAAAATCTCGCGCGATCCACAGAGCAATGAGTGGAAAATCGTCACCGGCACCGGCGACACCTGGAGATGCAACGCCGTGGTGATCGCCAGCGGTCAATACCGGATCCCGATCAAACCCGAATGGCCGGGCGCGGAAATCTTTGGCGGCGAGCTGTCGCACTCGGCGAGCTACTCCAATCCGACCCCATTCATCGGCAAGCGTGTGCTCGTCGTCGGCGCCGGCAACAGCGGCGCCGAGATCGCGACGGATATCGCCGAGAACGGCGGGAAGTTCGTGGCACTGAGCATCAGGACGCCGCCGGCAATCGTCCCGCGCGATCCGTTCGGGATGCCGGTGCAGCGCACCGGGATCATGTTGGGTTTTCTGCCGGCCAGGATCGCCGACAGAATCGGACGACTCACCGCTCGATTGGTGCTCGGCGATCTCACCGCGTACAAGATTCCGACGCCGGCGTGGGGACCGTTCTCGGCGCGGCGGATTCCGCTGATCGATGTCGGCTTCGTCAGCGCCGTGAAACGGGGCCTGGTGCAGGTTCGCCCGGCGCTGGTGCGATTGACTGAATCGGGAGCGGTTTACGCCGACGGCTCGTCGGAGCCATTCGACGCGGTGATCGCGGCGACGGGCTTCGGCACCGGACTCGGCGACCTGCTCGATGTCGACGGCGTGCTGAATGAGGCAGAGGAACCGATCGCGGCGTCGGGGGCGCCGACCGCGCAGGCCGGACTTTATTTCATCGGATTCGTCCACAGCCTGCGCGGTAATCTCTTCGAAGCCAACCTCGCTTCACGACGTTTGGCGAGGAACGTTCGCGATTTTCTTGGTCGCTAGGGTTGGAACCCCGGCACGCCAAATTGCCACAACAGGAAGCTCCACTGATCGGCGAGCAGTTGCTCCCACTGGGTCTTGGTCATGGCAATGCCGCCGTGACCGCCCTCATATTCCACCCGCAGTAACACCGGCTTACCGCTCGAAGTCGCCGCCTGCAAGCGCGCCAGCAATTTCGCGGGCTCCCACGGTGTCACGCGCGGATCGTTAATGCCGGTCGTCACCAGCACCGCCGGATACGCCGTTCCGTCCTTGATATGATGGTAGGTGCTCATCTCATAGACTGCCTGGAATCCCTTCGGCGTTCTGTTGGTTCCAAACTCCGGAATGTTGGGGACGCCATTCGCCGATTCCTCAACTCGCACGACATCGGAAAGACCGACGTTGTCGATGGCAGCGGCAAATAGATCTGGACGCTCGGTAATCGCGCGGCCGATCGTGATTCCACCGGCGCTGGTGCCCTGGCCTCCAAGCCGGGCTGGCGATGTGTACTTATGGTCGATCAGGTATTGTGCTGATGCGATGAAATCCCGCCAGGTGTTGTGCTTGTTAAGGAGCTTGCCCGCGAGATGCCAGCCTTCTCCGTACTCGCCCCCGCCGCGCACGTGGGCTACGGCGTAAACACCACCTCGTTCGATCCACGCCAGCATCATCGGATCGAAGTAAGGGTCCAGCGTGATGCCATATGAGCCGTAACCGTCGAGCAGGGTCGGATTCGACCCATCCAGTGCGAGACCCTTTTTGTGAACGATCGACAACGGTACCAGCGTGCCGTCGTAACTCGGCGCCCTCACTTCCTCGGCGACTACGTCGGACGGGAAATCGAACGGGCCATGTGGTACGAGAGTGGTTTCAGTGATCCGATTGGTGGCGGGGTCATACGCATAGTCCGATGCAGCGCGATTCCACGAGGTGAGACCAAGCAGTGCGCCACTGACACGAGGATCGATGGCGTCGAACCAGACCTGACCATCAACCGGCAGCGAAATCTTCTGGGCCACCCCGGCGTTGGGACCAGTGAATGGAATCCGCAGTATTTTGCCGATTCCACCGTCCAGTAATTGCACGTACAGGGCATCGGTCGCGGTGGCAACGTTTCGAATGACCGCATCGCTCTCGGGCACGACAACGGTTGCTTGGGCGAAATCAGGATTGCCGATGCTTGTGCGAACGACCTTGAAGCGTGGCGCTCCCTTGTGGCTCACCAGGTAGATGTCGTCGCCGTGCACGTCGAACGCAGTCACCTCGTCGTCGACATCGACGATCTTCCGCCAGGGAATGTCGCGGTCGTTGATCGAAGCCACCGGCGTAGCATAGAGCGTGATCTCGTTCTGGACGCCGTGACCAATCAAGCCGAACAGCCAGGGAGAGTTTCCCGACGGAAAAGCGAACGGCAAATCGGTCGGAACGATTTTCACCCGCGTTGACACGTTGTAGCCGAACACGGCGCGATCGGTCTCGGGATCGGTGCCGGGCACGTGCAGGTAAACCGTGCTTTTCTGCTCGCGCTCGGTGACAGGCATGCCCGGTAACATCTTCTGCATCCGGTTGTGGAAGAATGCATGTCCGTCAGGAAGCCAGGCGGGACCGCCAAACCAGCTGCGATCGATCGTTTCCGGGAATTCGCGACCGGTTGCGACATCGATAGTGTGAATCACTGCGTCCTCTGATCCGCCCGGCGAAGCGCCGTACGCCAGTTTGGAGGCGTCGTACGAGGGAGTGTAGTAGTTGAGGACGAACGACGGACTACCGGCCGGCGTGATCTTGACGGGATCGACGATCAGCTTTTCCGGCGCGTTGATGCCGTTTCGGACGTAGATCTTGCCCATCTCCTCCGAGGCGAGACGCTTCTGATAGAAGTAGTGCTCGCCGGGCAGCCGGCGCAGATCGTATACTCTGGCGACGGCGGATTCGTCGAGCTCTTTGATGCGTTTGGCGAGCGCATCGCGTCCCGGAATTCTGGCGAGGACGCCGCGCGTGTAATCGTTCTGGGCCTTGAACCACGCCTGCACTTCGGCCGCCTTCAGGTCCTCCATGTATCGATACGGGTCTTCGACTTTGTTGCCGAAGTATTCGTCGACGACCGTGCGTACCGGCGCTCGCGGCGGGGCCGTGAGAGGGGGCGACAGGGTGCTCGGCGATTGTGATAGTGTCCTGGCTGTCGGTAGGATTAGCGCGATGCCGATAAGCAGCCGGATCTTGCTGAGTGCACGCATGGTGCCTCCGGGCGGGGTGGTGCGCCACCATACGGCCGTTCCTTGAAACGGTCAAGATCTCACTGACTAACGCGGGATGAAGTCGGCCCTCTTCGGCCCGCCGTAAGGCGATTGGCCGGTACACCGTCTACAAACCATTTACAGGAATAACGAATCCAATCGCTCCAGTGGCCGTTGTGTTCGTGTACCCTGAACCCACATGACAATGTCACGACTGGTCCGCGCTTCACTCGCGTTTTCCGCTTCGGCTGGTATCGCCTGCGCACCGGCGCCGTCACTCACGCCCGCTCCCGCACAAGCACTCGGGGGTTCGCTCTACATGCCGCGAGCGGTGCAGCAAGCCTATCGCTCAGGAACGAGATCACTCGACGGCAGGCCCGGCCCCAACTATTGGCAGAATCGCGGACGTTACGTCATTGCGATCACGGCGCTGCCTCCCGATCGCACCATTCGCGGCGTCGAGCAGATCACCTACTTCAACAATAGTCCGGATACTCTGCGCAATCCTGTGATCAAGCTGTTCATGAACATCCACAAGCCCGGCGCGCCGCGGGCGTATCCCGGTCGCCCTGACTATCTGACGCCCGGCGTCCAGATCGATTCGGTGGCGGTGAACGGACAGGCGACCCAATGGCAGGGCGTACAGAATGCGTTCACCTGGCAACGATTCGCATTACCGCAACCGCTCGTGCCGCACGACTCGGTGCATCTGACTTTCAAATGGCATTACGACGTGTCGAAGGATCCCGGCCGTGAAGGAATGCTCGATTCGACCACTTTCTTCCTCGCCTATTTCTATCCGCGTGTAGCCGTCTTCGACGATTACAACGGCTGGGACACGATGACGTTCACCGACATGCAGGAGTTCTACAGCGACTTCAACGATTACGACGTGTCGGTTACCGTGCCCGCGAATTTCGTAGTGTGGGGAACCGGAACTCTTCTCAATCCGACGGAGGTTCTCCAGCCGTCAGTGCAGCAGCGATTCAGGGAGTCCATGACGTCGGATCGGACCATCGCCATCGCCTCGAAAGCGCAAATGGTGGCGAAATCCGTAACTGCCCAATCGCCCCGTAATACCTGGCGCTTTCGGGCGACGAATATCCCCGACATGACATTCAACCTGAGCGATCACTACGTATGGGATGGCGCGAGTGTCGTTGTCGACGATGCGACGCACCGACGGGCGAGCGTGCAGGCTGCTTACAACGATTCCGCCGCCGACTTCCACCACATGGTCGAGTACGCGCGGCACGGACTCGACTGGCTCTCACACAACTGGCCCGGAGTTCCATACCCGTACGAGAAAACGACCGTGGTCCAGGGCGGGGCCGGAATGGAATACCCGATGATGGTGAACGACGAGAGTTACACAGACACGACCTTTTCAAAACTCGTCGCCGAGCACGAGATCGCCCACACCTATTTCCCGTTTTACATGGGGATCAACGAGAGTCGGTACGCAATGATGGATGAAGGTTGGGCGACGGCCTTCGAGTATCTGATCGGCACCAACGACATGGGGAGGGAACGGGCCGACGCGGTGTTCAAACAATTCCGGGTCAATGGGTGGGCCAACGATCCTTCACCGCTGGAGGATCTGCCAATCATTACTCCGGCCGACGCGCTGAGTCCGAACGCCTACGGCGACAACGCGTACGGCAAGCCCGCGCTCGGCTACCTCGCGCTCAAGGATTTCCTCGGAGACGCGACCTTCGGTCGCGCGTTGCACGAGTTCATGGATCGCTGGCACGGCAAGCACCCCATTCCCTGGGATTTCTTCAACACCTTCAACAACGTCACCGGTCAGAACCTGAACTGGTTCTGGAATAGCTGGTTCTTCAGCAATGACTACATCGATCTCGCGCTGGGCGGCGTCGACAAGACGGGTGATGGCTACTCGGCGCGGATAAACAACGTTGGTGGAATGCCCGTGCCTTTTGACCTGGATGCGCACTTCACCGACGGCACCAGTCAGCGGATTCACCAGACAGCAGCGATCTGGGCGACGAATCCGCATAGCGCACGAGTCCCCTTGACGACCCGCAAATCACTGCAGTCGCTCGCGATTGAAACCGGTATTTGGATGGACGCCGATTCGACCAATAATGCCTGAAAGCGACAATGATCGGGCTCGATTTTCGCCGCCATATTTTCGCCGCCGACCCCGTTTACTGATACTCCCACCCATAGCGGCGGCAGTTCGGAAAGTAATTTGCTCTGATTTCGTTTATGATCCCGGTCAAGGTAGTCGCGCCGTTGATCGCGGTCGCGGCTCTCGCGGCGATTGCCGTCGGATTTAGTCAGGCTCCTCTAACCGACGCCCACCCCACAGCCGCCGCAAATGATCGGAGCGCTCTTGGAGAGCCTGACAGCGTCACTCGCGCGGCGATGCACAAGGTCAACTTCTGGATCATCCCCGGGGCGGCGCTGCGCATCCGCACCATGCGCGGATGGATGCGACCACTCCGCGGTGGCCCCGTCCAATTCGACGACAAGAATGCGTTCGTGATTCATCTCGCCTACGCCGAGATCGGCCTCAACGGCGACGACATCACGACGCTAATGAATCACTACATCTTCGCCTATCCCGGCGCACCGCTCAAGAAACTAAAGGTGCACACCCAGGGATCACGGTTGGTGCAAACGGGGATCATGCACAAGATCCTCGACATTCCGTTCGAGATCACCGCGGACTTGTCGGTCACACCTGAAGGGCTCATTCGGCTACACCCGGTGAAGACCCGCATCCTCGGCGTTGACGGGAACGCCCTCATGCGCGCTTTCAATCTCAGTCTCGAGAAAATTCTCGACCTGAGAAAAGCGAAGGGCGTGACGGTGAAAGGCAACGACCTGTTGCTCGATCCGACGAAAATCCTCCCGCCGCCGGCGATCGAAGGACACGCGACCGCCATTCACGTCGACGGTGACGAGCTGGTGCAAACTTTCGGATCTCCGGCCGATGCCCCGGAGCTCGCTCCGCCCGACACCGCGGTCCCGGCATATATGTACTTCAAGGGTGGAGCGCTGCACTTCGGCAAGCTCGTCATGCTCGACGCCGAAATGGAGGTAGTCGATCGCCGACCGACTGGCCTCTTCAATTTCGATCTCGACCGCTACAAGGAGCAGCTCGTTGCCGGCTACTCCCTTACCCTTCCAGACATGGGTCTGGAGGTGTACATGCTGGGCCTCGAGAAACTCGGCTCGACTACCAGATCTGGACTCGCGCGGAGTCCGCCCGATACATTGGCTGCCCCGGCTTCACTCCGAAAGCCCGATAAAACTCCGGGACGTTAGAGATCGGACCCAGCACTCTCCATTTCGCGGGTGAGTGCACGTCGCTCAGGAGCTGGCTGCGCAGCGACTCGTCGCGCTGCTGTGACATCCAGCCGATGGCGTAGCCGAGGAAGTAACGCTGCAGCGGCGTAAGCCCGCCGATCTTCTTGCCTTCCTGGTACTGCTTCGTTTTCCGGAACGCGTCGAGGCCGAGTAGCACACCGCCGTAATCGGCTATGTTCTCACCCAGACCCGCCTTGCCGTTGATGTGCAGCCCAGGCATGGGCTCGTAGGCATCGAACTGCTTCGCCATCACCTCGGCGCGCTTCTCGAAATTCGCCGCGTCGGCACTCGTCCACCAATCGGTGAGATTCCCGGCCGCGTCGAACTTGCGGCCTTCGTCGTCGAAACCGTGGGTGATCTCGTGGCCGATGGTTCCCGCCGCGACGTAACCGTAGGCGACGGCGTCATCGATCGCCGAATCAGGCACACCGGGAATGGTGAAGATGGCCGCCGGCAGGACGATCTCGTTGTTCGACGGATTGTAGTACGCGTTGTAAGTCTGCGGCGTCATCCCCCACTCGGCGCGATCGACCGGCTTGCCGAACTTGGAGATGTTGTCGTTGAACGCCCAACGATTCGCGTTCATCATGTTCTCGGCGTAGGAGCTCCGGCCGACGACCAGCGCCGAATAATCTTTCCACTTGTCGGGATACCCGACTTTGGGATAGACCGAGGCGAGCTTCTGCAGCGCGCGCGCTTTGGTGGAATCGCTCATCCAGGTGAGGCGACTGATGCGCTCGCGATAAGCGGTGCGGATTGCCTCCACCATGTCGGCGTACCGCGTCTTCTCGGCCGGCGGGAAATACTCTTTAACGAAGATGCGACCTAACACCATACCCATCGCGTCGCCTTCAGCATCCAAGACCCGCTTCCAGCGAGCGCGCGGCTCCTTCTGTCCGTTGAGAATGCGATTGTAGAAACTGAAACGCTCGTTGTAGAAGGTGCTGCTCAGGTACGGCGAGTAAGTCGTGATCAGCTGATAGCGCAGATAATCCTGCAGCGTCGCCACCGGCGTCGATTGTATCAGCGACTGCATCGCGGTGAAGAACTCGGGCTGACCGACGATGACGGAGTCGGGGCGCACGCCCCACGAAGCGAGACGCCCAATCCATTCGATGGACGGCGTGTACTTCGACGTCAGCGTCACCGGCGTCATCTTGTTGTAGTTGGCGACAGGATCGCGCAGGTCCTCGAGCTTGCGCGATGCCTTGGCGAGCGCCGTCTCAAACGTCATCACGTTCTGCGCGGCAGTCTTCGCCGACGCCGGGTCGCGGCCGAGCAACTGGAGAGTGCGCGCGATGTGCTTGACGTATTCGTCGCGGATGCGCGCGACGCCGGTGTCAGGGTTGAAGTAGAAGTCGCGCTCGGGGAGTCCGAGTCCGCCCTGACTCAGATGGACCGCCTGGACATCGCTCTTCCGCTCATCCTGATAGACATAGAAGCTGAAGAACGGTCCCACCTGCAGCGGTCCCTCGGCGAACGCGACGTCGATCGCGTCGCCTGGACTCTTGATCGCGTCGATTCGAGCCAGCTCGGCGTCGAGCGGATGAATCCCCTCCTGGTCGATCTTTACCGTGTCCATCGCCGTCGCCCAGAAGTCGCCGATCTTCTGCGCGTCGGTTCCCGGCGCTCCGGTCGCTGCGGCCGATTGCTCGTTGATCTGACGCAGGTTCACGTACAGCTGCTCGCGCACTTCGTTGCCGAT
>Ga0066704_10000707_pt1 | contig 12799 bp, 12 predicted proteins | sample GraSoiAngelo_153_FD_66458 | JGI IMG/M metagenome (GOLD analysis project Ga0066704, IMG submission 66458) | Grasslands soil microbial communities from the Angelo Coastal Reserve, California, USA - 14_1009_12_40cm | ecosystem: Environmental > Terrestrial > Soil > Grasslands | place: USA... | reverse complement strand
AGGAAACCGGAAACTGGACACCAGTTCTTAGTTTTGAGTTCTCGGTTCTTAGTGAGTAAATGCTTCTTTGATAGGGGCCTGGTACAAATACCAAACGATCATCGCACGCACCATCACACCCAAGCCTCCCCAAATCAGCTGCGCAATTCGAAAATCAAGGACCGCGCTGGACACCGACGGTAGCAGTAACACCATCCCAAGTAAGGCTGCAAGAATAGCCAGGCGGCGTGCCCAGTTATACAGCCGCAGAACTCCCACCCCGATTGCCGTGGCGACCACGGCGATGAGCAAGAACATGTACGGCCCGGCGACCTCGAGTCCGCCCAGCAAGTCAGCGCCTGCTGACATGGAAACGTTACCGGGGGTGAGTAGCATGACCGCACCAACCGCAATCAGGTAAGCAGCAACTAATAGAAAAAGAATGGCAATCAGGCTAACGCCGATGGGGCGAGGCATCCGAATCTGATTTCATTTTTTGGGCTGTGCGGTGGGCGGCAACAGGCCATTGAGACGCAGATACATGGCGGCAGCACCGTAGTGGTCGGCCCAGTCGTTGGTCAGAGCGATCAGCGCCCATGCGCGAGGCTCTTTGCGGCCGCCGCGGGCTTCGATAGTGTCGCCGAGCTTGGAGTCATCCACTTTCGCTAGAGCCGTGTTGCAGAAATCGAATGAGGATTTGAGTGCCGCCAGCAGCTTGTCCTTGCCATCGGCATCTTTCAGTTCGTCGTGCTTCGGCTGCGGCATGTCACTGGCTTTGGCGCAGAGAGCATAGTTCGACTCGGTCATATGCAACACGAGATGGGCGAAGCTCATTTGCTGCGGCGTAGGTTTGTAGCCGAACTTGTCGGCAGGCATCGCCTCGACGGCCGCGACCAGGTTCGTCTGCTGTTTGGGCACGATCTCTTTGACGACAGTCGTGACTGGATTTTTGGTTTGGGCAGACAGGTTCACGCTTGATACCAGCAGCGTGATAATCGTAATCGCGCGTTTCATCTTACCTCCGCGTAAATTCCGGAATGTTTACGAGAACGCCGCGCCCAGGCCAGTGCTGGCAAGAACAAAGATTAAGTACCAGCCAAAGACGATGAGCAGGGCAGTGGATCGCTTGACCTTACTGACGCTACTGAATCCAATGGCGGTGAGCACGAGCGTCCAGATCATGAAAATGTCCAGCGCGGTGCCCAAGCTGTAGAGCCAGTGCGATTCCGCTGGGTTGATAAAGTACCCGGGATTACTTGCAATCGGATTTTGAAAGGTGAATGAATCGGCGCTCGCCCCAACTCCCACGGAAAGCATGGCGAGCAAGGACTTGATCACAAGTGGCAGGCTGGCGTACATCACGATGGCAAGTGCGACCTTGAACTTCACGTCTGCACTAGCGGCAAACTTGAAGGTGGCGAACAAAATGGCCGCGATCAGGACGTTCCAGATCAAAATTACCGCCGGATAGCCATAGGAGAAATAGCGGAAAACGCTCGCCTGTTGCTGCATTTGCCGGTTGCGATCCTCGGGAGGCAGTTGTTCCATGCGTGCGGCGTTCTTGGGCGACATCTGCAACTGGTTCTCGGCCACTTTGCGAAAGCCAATCTTCTGGTCCACCCCGTAGACAAAAAGCAAGGAGACCAGCGACATCAGCAGGAATGGGAGCCACCAACTTGCACTTCGCTTCAGATCCGCGAAGGTTTTGCTGGGTGCGACAAAGGTGTTGATAATCCGCTGGCCCTGAGAGAGCGGAGGCGCTGCTTGCGGTGCAGGAGTAACGGCGGTAGAAGTCATGCGGCCTCCTGAGAAGATGGACGCGGCGGATTGTAGACCTTGGGTAACCGGTAGGCAAGGCAGCGCACGGAAAGCGTCCTAGACGGCGATTTCAGGCGTGGCCCGGAGCAGGCTCCGTGTGTAGGCATGTTGTGGCCGCTCGGTGATCTGCTGGGTGTAGCCGGCCTCGACAATTCTTCCATGATGCATCACCGCAATGCGGGTGGCCAGATATCGGACCAGGGGCATGGAGTGTGAGATGAAGAGATAAGTTAATTTGAACTCCTGCTGAAGTTTTGCCAGCAAGTTTACGATCTGCGCGCCTACGCTGACGTCGAGGGCGGATACAGGTTCATCGGCGACGATGAATTTCGGGCGCAAGGCCAGAGCCCGAGCGATTCCGATCCGCTGCCGCTGACCGCCGCTGAATTCGTGAGGGAAGCGGCGTAGTGAAGATTCGTCAAGGCCTACGGAGCGCAGCAGCTCTGTGACTCGAGCCCGCCGTGAGGACGGGCTCATCCGCTCGTGGATGATAAGCGGCTCGGTAATGACGTCTTCCACTCTCATGCGAGGATCGAGCGAGCCGAAGGGATCCTGAAAGATGATTTGCATATCGCGGCGCAGACGGCGCATTTCGTTATGGTTGGCGGCGAGCAGGTCACGCCCCTCGAAGAGCACGCTGCCTGACGTCGGCTGAATCAAACGCAGCACCAGCCGGCCCAAGGTGCTCTTGCCTGAACCCGACTCACCGACCAGGCCGAGAGTTTCGCCTGGCTCAATGTCGAGCGAGACATCGTCAACAGCCCGTACTTCACCTTTCGCGCCACCGCCAAAAATGGATTCTCCCAGCGGGAAGACCTTGGTGAGATTGCGAATCTCAAGCAGGGGCATGAGCGGATAGTAGCAGAGCCCCCAGTTCTTCCAGTGACGGAGGAGTAGCGAAGCTAAGTTTGTTCCTTAGCCGTCCCATTGACTTTGCGAAGAATCGCGGCCTAACATGGGCGACCATTCCCTCCGGCGAAAAACCCCATGATCGGCCAAGTCGTCTCCCATTATCGGATTACTCAAAAGCTGGGCGGCGGCGGCATGGGAGTGGTATACGAGGCCGAGGATCTTCGCTTAGGACGTCGAGTCGCCCTCAAATTCCTGCCTGATGAACTTGCGCAGGATCCGCAGGCGCGGGACCGCTTTCAGCGCGAGGCCCGAGCGGCGTCTGCTCTCAACCATCCCAACATTTGCACGATTTACGACATTGGCGAGGATGAAGGCCGTCACTTTATCGTGATGGAATATCTCGAAGGGACAACCCTGAAATACCGCATCGAGGGCAGGCCAATCTCGGTCGAGCAAGTTGTGGACTTCGGAGCCCAAATCGCGGATGCGCTCGATGTGGCGCACACAGCGGGGATCATTCATCGCGATCTGAAGCCGGCGAATTTGTTTTCCACCAAGCGCGGGCAAGCCAAGATTCTCGATTTCGGATTAGCCAAGGTCGCCGCCAGACCGTTGCCGCGACTGGAACCGGTCGGCGCATCGTTGCCGACCATGGGAGTGGATGACGCGCACCTGACCAGTCCGGGAAGCACGGTGGGCACAGTGGCTTACATGTCCCCGGAGCAGGCGAGGGGCGAAGAACTCGATACCCGCACCGACCTGTTTTCTTTTGGAGCAGTGTTGTACGAGATGGCGACGGGACGTCAGCCCTTCACCGGAAATACGTCAGCAGTTATTTTCGACGCCATCCTGAACCGGGCACCCACGGCTCCCGTGCGGCTGAATCCGAATTTGCCGGCGGAGCTGGAACGAATCATTAATAAAGCACTGGAGAAAGACCGCGATCTGCGTTACCAGGTTGCCTCCGAAATGCGCGCCGATCTGAAACGGCTCAAGCGGGAGATTGATTCTGGCAAGAGCGCGTCGGTGAGTTCGGTAGAGTCCGCGATAACGCCGGTTTCGGGACCAAGTGCCATAACTCCCACTCCATCCGCGTCCGCAATTCAGCCAGTAGATCGTGCTTCCTCGGGCACGATCGCAACCCCGGACAGACGCAAGCGATGGTATGTGGTGGGTGCCCTCGCGGCGATCGTGGCGGTTACCCTGATAGGTGTTTTGTACACGCGTAAAGCGCGAGCGCTAACCGAGAAAGACTCCATCCTGCTTTCCGATTTTGTGAATACAACTGGTGACCCGGTTTTCGACGGAACACTGAAGCAAGCACTGGCGGTCAAGCTACGCGAATCCCCTTTCTTGAATCTGGTTCCAGAATCGCAGATTGCGGAAACCATGCGGTTCATGGGTCGATCGCCGGAAGAACGCCTGACCGGTGCAGTGGCGCGAGAGGTGTGCCAGCGCGGGGGCATCAAAGCCATGCTGGTTGGCAATATTGATCCTCTGGGCAGCCATTACGTAATCAATCTGAACGCGGTCAACTGCCAGAATGGCGACTCCATTGCGAGCGAGCAGGTAGAGGCGACGCAGAAAGAAGAAGTGCTCAACGCGCTGGGAAAGGCTGCGGCCGGGTTGCGGCGGAGGCTTGGCGAATCTCTTAGCTCGATTCAGAAATTTGATGCGCCCATCGAACATGCAACTACGCCTTCACTAGAAGCTTTGAAGGCCTTCACCCAGGCGATGGCCGAGCGATCTAAGGGAGGGGAGGCGGAGTCGATTCCCTTGTTCAAACGTGCGATTGAGCTCGATCCCAACTTCGCTCTGGCTTACGCACAAATGGGTACCGCTTACTCCAACCTGGGGGAAAACAATATTTCGGATGAAAACACAAAGAAGGCGTTCGAGCTGCGGGAGCGGGTGAGCGAACGCGAGCGTTTGTACATTACGGCGCATTATTATGATTTCGTGACGGGAGAGGTAGATAAGACTTTGGCCACATATGAACTCTTTCACCGAACCTACCCTCGCGATAATGTCCCGACCAACAACCTGGCCCTCCAGTATGAGCAACTGGGTCAATCGGAGAAAGCTCTGTCGTGGGCGCAGTTGAACATGCAACTAGCGCCACACGACGCAAACTCATACGCAAATCTCGCCGGAACGTATATGAGTCTCAATCGCTTTGAGGAGGCAAAAGCCATATGCGAAAAGGCAGCCGCTGCGAAGCTCGACGTCTCGATTATTCATGGTTTTCTAATGGGGATTGCGAGTATCCAAAACGAGCGTGCCGGACTACAGCGTGAAGTAGCGTGGTTCGCGGACAAGCCAGCGGAAGTGGATTTCGGTTTTTGGGAAACCGATGCAGGGTATGCCGGCAGAGTTGGGGAGTTGAGAAACCTCGTCCGCCGTTCGGTGGACGCAAAACGGTCTCGAGGATTTAACGAAGCTGCCGCAGGTTCGGTGGCGCAGGCAGCGTTATTCGAAGCCGAGATTGGAAATTTCCCACAAGCTCGCGAACAGGCTGCTGCGGCGCCGCCAGTTTCGGGCGGATTTTGGCCGGCGTCGACTGCCGCGATCGCTTTCGGTCTCGCCGATGACGGGGCTCGCGCCGAGAAAATTGCCCAGGATCTTTCCCAGCGCTATCCGTTATCCACATGGGCGAATCATATTTATGTGCCGCTAATTCGCGCCGCGGTCGAACTTTCCCACAACAATCCGGCTCGTGCCGTCGAACTGCTTCAGCCGGTCACAGTTTATGAGTTTGGTATTATGGCCGGGGATGTCCCTCCCTATTTACGTGGCTTGGCGTATCTCCGGCTTTCTGATGGACGGCGGGCGGCAGCGGAATTTCAGAAGATCCTGGATCATCGCGCGAACCCGCTTCAGCCGCGCCAGACGCTATCCCATCTCGGCTTGGCTCGTGCCTATGCGCTTTCTGGCGATACGGCAAAGAGCCGAACCGCGTACCAGGACTTTTTCTCCATCTGGAAAGATGCGGACCCTGACATCCCCATTCTGAAGCAGGCAAAAGCAGAGTACGCGAAGCTGCAGTGACTCTGCTTAGTCGCTGATCGGCCCACCATCCACGTGGTAGAATTTCTGCAAGCATTCTGTCGCGTGAGAGCCCAGGTTTGATCGAACTTGCACCTTCCATTCTGTCCGCGGATTTTGCTCATCTAGCGGAGGAGGTACGCGCCGCGTCTGAAGGCGGCGGCACGGTCATCCATGTGGACGTGATGGATGGACACTTCGTGCCGAATCTCACTGTAGGCCCTCCGTTGGTCAAGTCGCTGCGCAAGGCGACGGATTTGCCGCTCGATTGTCATTTGATGATCGAGAACCCCGACCAGTTCATTCCGGAGTTCGTGGATGCGGGAGCGGATTGGATTTCTGTTCATCAGGAGGCCTGTCGGCACCTGAACCGGACCTTGCACTTGATCCGTAACCACGACGCACAGGCGGGGGTGGTGATTAATCCTGCTACTCCAGTGGACACGCTAAGCGAAGTACTTGAGATCGTAGATTACGTGCTGGTGATGTCGGTGAATCCGGGTTTCGGCGGGCAGAAATTCATTCCAGAGACAGTACGCAAAATCCGGCGTTTGGCCGATCTGCGGTTACAGCGAGGGCTTAACTATCGCATAGAAGTGGATGGCGGGATCGCCCTCGACACGGTGGCGGAAGTGGTGAGGGCAGGCGCAGAAATCCTGGTGGCAGGCAACGCGGTGTTCGGTCAAGGCGATCCAAAGACTAACGCCCAAAAATTGCTGAAAGCAGCTACCGAAGCCACACTACTGAAAGTTTAACGCACTTAAACATTTCTGAGGTGTTATGTCACGTCGTATTCCAGTTGTGATCCTGCTGTGCGTTTTGGCCTTGGCAGTTGGCTGCACAAATAAGAAAGTCTCCAATCCGCTGGCGAACGTCGGCTCTAAACAGCCGGACAAGGTCTTGTTCGATCGCGCTATGGACGCCATGAAGCACAACCGCTTCGACGTGGCGAGGCTGACCCTAGAGACCATGATCAACACCTATCCTGACTCTGAGTACATCGCACGCGCCAAACTGGCGGTGGCCGATTCCTGGTATGCGGAAGGTGGTTCCACGTCGTTATCGCAGGCGGAGATTCAATACAAGGATTTCATAACCTTCTTTCCCAATATGCCCGAAGCGGCCGAGGCGCAGTTAAAGATCGCCAATATCCATTATCAGCAAATGGAGAAGCCTGACCGCGACTATACCCATGCCAGGCGCGCGGAAGATGAATACCGCCAGCTTATTATGCAGTTTCCCGATAGCAAGCTCCTGCCCGAGGCCAAGCAACGTCTATTGGAAGTGCAGGAAGTGCTGGCGGAGCGTGAGTTTCGTGTCGGACGTTTCTACTACCTGCGCGAATCCTATCCAGCGGCGATCGCTCGGCTGCGCTCGGTTGTGGATCGCTACCCACTGTACAGCCAGGCGGACGAAGCGCTGTATCTACTTGGACAGGCCTACGAAGGCGAAATTGCGATGGTGCGCAGCCGCAAGGGAAATGAAGTTGCCAAAGCGCGGATGATTCAGGAATTTACCAACGGGGCCGCCGAATCTTATTCCCGGATTGTGACCAGATATCCGCTGATGAACCGGATGGAGGACGCAAAAGCCCGGCTGGAAGCTTTGCACCAGCCAGTACCCAAGCCGACCAAGACTGCGGTAGCACAGAACAAAGCCGAAGAAGACAGCCGCCGCGAAACCGGGATGTTCGGAAAAGTCATGAGAAATTTCCAGAAGCATCCCGACGTGGCCCAGGCAACCAAGGTTGGCGATCCCACGTTAGTCGATCCCCAGATGGTAAGTGCCACGGAAGTAGTGCAGAAGGCGGCCAATGCCATGAGGGGAACTTCGACTCCTGCGGACAACAATGCAGTTTCCATAGAGACTGTTGGCAAAGGCGCACCGCCAGCAAATCAGGCCGCCCCACGTTCAGATACCGCAAATCCCGAGAGGCCAGTCGATAATTCTGCCGCACCTCCGCCTGCTCCGGACCCGAATGAACTGAAACCCAATGTCGCGCCCGATCCCAATGAACTCAAGCCCAACGTGGCCGACGAAAGTGGCCAGGCGTTGCCGCCCCCACAGCAAGTGAACGAGCTCGCCCCGGGCGCGAATCAAGCCATACCGGACGCGGCGAAAACGGGCGATGGAAAGACCAGCGATACGGCTTCGTCGGCAAACGAGCCGGCGGACGACGCCGCAGTCTCTTCCAGCAAACGCAAGAAAAAGAAGGGTCTGCGGAAGATTGTGCCTTTCTAAGGGGAGATGTGCCCGAAGCCAACGCGACGACTGGTCGTCAGTCAGTGCACCCACTCGTGGCTGTCCGGTCGTAACCTGCTTACTATCCCATTCTCATTGACTTAGGGTAACGGACCAGTTAACTTCGCCCTATCTCCCCCTTTCACCAAAGGATTCCCCTTGGCACGGAAAATACTGCTCGCCGACGATAGTGTGACAGCCCAAAACATGGGCCGGAAAATCCTCTCTGAGGCCGGCTATGAGGTGATCACTGTCAATAACGGGTCGGCGGCGCTGAAGAAAATCGCCGAGCAAAAGCCCGACCTCATCGTTCTCGATGTGTACATGCCGGGCTATGGCGGGCTGGAAGTATGCCAGCGCATTAAAGACACACGAGAGACGGCGCGCATTCCGGTTCTGTTAACTGTCGGCAAACTCGAACCCTTCAAACCTGAAGAAGCCCGCCGGGTGCATGCCGATGGCTTCCTCGTCAAGCCATTCGAAGTGAGCGAACTGCTTGCCGCTCTCACCAAGCTGGAAGACAAGATCATTCCTCAGCCCGAGACTTACAAGCCGGGCCGTTTCGCCAAAGCTATCGCCGCCGTCGAAAATTCTGACGCTGGAGACCGATTCGGTAATGCCGAGACCGGATGGAAAAACCGGATAATTATCCCCTTACCCGGAGCGAAGCCGGAAGAATCGGAGCCCGTACCACACGTCACCAGTACCGGCACGGCGTTCCGGGACCTGGGGCGCGGAGAAGACTTCAAACCGGTGGAAGTGAAATCAGGATTTGAGCGACCGATTCCCATTGGTCTGCCGCCGGACATCACGCCCGAGGAAATCGCGGCCATTACGGCCGCGGCTGCGGCCTTTGAAAATCCGGTTGCTGAAATTATCACTTCGGAAGAGACCGCCGGAATGATTCAACCTATCCGAGGCGAACGTAGGAAGGGCGAACGCAGGGAGCGCAGGGAAGTGACGCCCGAAAATACTTACGGGCCCACCCAGAGCGTTGCACCGGAATCCCGAATCGACGTGAGCGCCCCTACTAACGGAGTTCCTTCCGTCGCCCCGGCAGATCAGTCGGGCAATAATTTCGAACAAGCGAGGCACCAGCAAGCCGATCAGCCTGTCGCACCGGACGCAGAGGTTGCGGCTGCGCTGGAATTTCTGGCCCCGACAGAGGTTGCGGGTGAGGTTGTTAACACCGGACCGGCATCCCAGGTTGAACAGGAACATTGGGCCTCTTACGCCAGTACGGGTCCGAGATGGGTTGCGGAGCAGATTCCACTCGGCGAGCAGGAAGCCACTGTGTCCCTCGATGGCGAGGTGCAGAAGACTCATGCGGCTTTCGCGGCAGCATTGGCCAATGTAGATGTCAGGACAGCGGCGGGCAAGGACTCGTTGCCACCTTGCGAGGAGTCGCAAAATAATTCGACGGAAGAATGGGTTTCGCCCGCGGCAGGAACTTCAACTGCCCCGGGACCGATCTCAAACATTCAGACGGATGCACCGTTCTATTCTGCCCCGATAGCAGAGACCAAGGAATTCACCGATGTCGCCGATACAACGCCGGTTGCGGAGCGCGCAGAGCTCGCGTCATCTCACAAAGAGGAAGCCCCAGCCGCTTATGCGGCGGCAGCCTCAGCAGGGACGAGTGGGTCCGAACCGGAAAACAACAGAGAAATAAAACTGCTGCCGTCCACCGCAGAAGATCCGTCCGATAGCGCGATACCCGAGCCAGGCGATCGACACGGCGAATCTGAAATGACGGCGGCCTGGGCGAATTGGAGGCAGATCCGCGAGTCCATCGTGGGATCCGATTCCACCACCCACGTGGAAGATGCCAATGCCGGGTATCGGGACAGCGGGAGGGAAGACCCGCCGTCCTCTCCAATGTCTAATGAAGATATCTCTTCTTCCGAACCTCTTCAGACTGAAGCTTCCGAAATCGCCAGTATCGTGGATACGATGCTAGCCGAATTAAAACCGAAGCTGATGGAAGAGATCGTTAAGAAAATGGACGCCGAGAAAAAAAGAAAGAAGAAAAAAAAGAGTAAGTACACGGATTCGTTCTGACTGCCGGTTTAACCCGCAACGAGATTTGTGGCTACGATCCCGCGATGGCTGTGACGCCCAGACTTCACCGGTCGCCTCGACTCACCTCCCGAAAATGCTAACGCCACAACGACTGGTCGTTGCCGGAAAGCACTCTATCCAGATCTATCCAGATATGTTGCGGTACTGATTAACGCCAAATGTGTAAATGCCTGTGGGAAGTTCCCAAGGTGTTGCCCGCTTGGGCCAATTTGCTCCGAGTACAGCCCAAGATGGTTGGCGTATCCCAAAAGTTTTTCAAACAACAATTGAGCTTTTTCCAACTCTCCAGCGCGCGCCAGGCATTCGATGTACCAAAACAAGCATGCGGTGAAGCTACCCTCTCCGCCTGGAAGCCCATCCACATGCGTTTTTTCGGGCTCATAGCGACGGACAAGGGTATCCTCAACTAAGCGGCCTTCAATCGCTCTCATGGTCGAGCGCCACATCGGATCGACCGGGCTGATAAATCGCATCAATGGCATTAGCAGGACCGACGCATCCAGGTCCTTCGTCCCCTTCGACTGCACAAAAGAATGCAGATCGTCATCCCAGAAGTTGGTAAAGATATCCTCTCGAATGGCGTCGCGCGTATGCAGCCAAGCCTCGAATGGCGCCGAAAGGGAGCGTTTCTCCGCAAGCCGCAGTGCTCGATCGAAAGCCACCCAGCACATCAAACGGGAGTGCAGGAATTCTCGCGTGCCGCCACGAACCTCCCCTATGCCTTCATCGGGCCGTTGCCAGTTCTTGCCCAGCCACTCCAACATGCGCTGAACATCCTGCCACCCGGCATAGGAAATTGAGTCCCCGTATTTGTTTGCGAGATAGATGGCATCCATCATTTCGCCGTAAATATCCAACTGAAGCTGCTGATAGGCTGCGTTTCCGATACGCACGGGCCGCGAATTTTCATATCCCCGCAAATGATCAAGCGTCAACTCATCGAGCTTCTGCCGGCCATCAATCCCATACATCACCTGTAACGGTCCCCGCTCCGCATCGTCACCGAGCCGCCCCTTCAGCCAGTTGATGAACGCCTGAGTTTCTTCGACAAATCCCAGTCGAATCAGCGCGTACAGCGTGAATGTCGCATCTCGCAACCAGGTGAAGCGATAGTCCCAATTACGCACTCCGCCAATTTCTTCTGGCAGGGAAAACGTTTACCTCAAGCACGACCCTGAGCCTTCGTGAATGAAAAGCTCAGATGCCGCAGTAATCACTACTATCCGTAGGACGTGATCCTCTACTGATGCGCACGCGGACTGTCCTTTTGGGCGAAGCCGGTTATTCGGTATTGCCGAGCTTCACGAGTCGGGATGCGTTTCAAATTTTCATCTCTCGCGACATCAATCTGGTGATTCTCTGCCATACCATCCCGCAAGAAGAGAAAAGCAAACTGATTGTTTCCATGAAGGAACGAAAGAGGGCTCCTATTGTTTGCATTCACGTCGATGGCGAGGCGGATGGGAAGCTGGTGGATGCTTACCTACACAGTCTGGATGGGCCGGAGGTTCTCCTTTCTTGCGTAGCCAAGGTTTTGGACAAATCCATAGGCCGTCAGATTGCCAATTGAGGTGTTTCTATGGCGCTCCGCATTTTTGTGGCTGATGACCATGAAATCGTGCGTCCCGGTATCTGCTCTCTGCTGACATCTCGCTCCGGCTGGGAAATATGCGGTGAAGCTGGTGACGGCCGCGAGGCAGTGGGGAAGGTTGCTCACCTCAAACCGGATATCGTGATTCTTGATATCGGCATGCCAGCGCTGAACGGCCTCGAAGCCGCTCGCCAGATTCTGAACAACGATCCCCGGCAAAAGATAGTGATCCTGAGCGTCATGGACTCGGAGCAGGTGATTGACGAAGCTTTGAAAGCCGGAGCTAACGCATACATCTCGAAATCCGATGGGGCCAAGGCCTTGATCGCAGCAATTGAAGCGTTGCAGGAAAACAGAACTTACTTCAATTCCCGAGTCGGAGAGATCGTCTTAAACGGATTCCTGAACACGCGTAAGATGCCGTCGCAAAAAAGCGCCTGTCTTGCCCGACCTGACGGCCCGCGAGCGGGAGATCGTGCAACTATTAGCGGAAGGAAAAGCACAAAAGAGGCGGCGACTCTGGGTGTGAGTGTGAAGACCGCCGAGACGCATCGCAGCAATCTGATGCGCAAGCTCGGTCTGCATTGTGTGAGTGAACTGGTGCTATACGCGGTCCGCAATAATATCGTTCGAGTTCCAGGCGAGCAGATTTCCGGCCCAAGTGGCAGAACCTCGGCGAACTAGCGGCAATAAGCCGGAAACGGCTCTCTTTACCTTTCGTGAGCTGCGCGGCTAATTCTACGCGTGTATTTCGCTCTGTTTTCGGTACTGGGCATTCATGCTTTTCCATGGCGGTATACTAAGAAACAGCGCCGTCGCGCCTCTACAGTGGAGGGTGTATGGCTCGCAAAATATTGAATGTCGGCGCTGATCAGGAACAGGTCAAAGTTCGCGGCAAGGCCCTCGCGTCCGCAGGTTACCAGTGTTGTCGCCGCTACCAACCTTCTCGAAGTAATCAAGGCTTGCGAACAACAGGACATCGATCTCGCGGTTCTGGGACATGTTCTCAATGTGAACGAGAAGAGTCGAATCACTTCAACCGTTCGGAGCATATGTAAACGCGGCACGCCCGTGCTGGCGCTCTAGCAAACATCGCCTTCCGAAGCAGGCAATGCGGATGTTGCTCTTGCCGCCCAGGATGGCATCGATGCGTTAGTAAGAACCGTGGCACGAATGCTAGCCTCCCGCAAA
>Ga0066704_10000706_pt1 | contig 12802 bp, 8 predicted proteins | sample GraSoiAngelo_153_FD_66458 | JGI IMG/M metagenome (GOLD analysis project Ga0066704, IMG submission 66458) | Grasslands soil microbial communities from the Angelo Coastal Reserve, California, USA - 14_1009_12_40cm | ecosystem: Environmental > Terrestrial > Soil > Grasslands | place: USA... | reverse complement strand
GTAGAGACGAAGTCTTTCCTTTTCCTGTGGTTCGAGTTTTGCGAGGGCTTCGCTCAACGCGCGGCCAAACAAGGCGAGGTAGCGTTCACGATGGGGATCGCCGGGATGGAGTTGCGGTCCAGATGGCGCGACCTGGCGCGAATCCTGTGCGTCGTCTTCGCCGAGTTCTTCGAAGCGGCGGCCCGCGCGAATCGCATCAATGTGGCGCTGAGCGAGAACGGCGCGGAGCCAGGTCTTCAGTGAGCTGCGCCCATGGAAGTAGCGGAAGAGCGAACGCGCGTTGCCCTTGCCATCCGCGAGGCCGTACAAATCCGCGAAAAGAGAATCCGCGAGTTCGCACGCTTCGGCCGAACTTGAACTGCAGCGGAGAATGGCCGCCGCCGCGGTGCGTAAGTAGGGGCGATAGGTGGCGAAGAAATGTTCCCAGGCCGCCTCGCATCCTTCGGCGCAGGCACAGGCGAGGGCGAGATCTTCAAGATGGAGCGCGGAGAGGAACTCCTCGAGTTGATGGAGGGTTACCTTTCCGGAAGTGCAGCGTTTTTTTGCACTGCGTTCGAGAGCCGCTGAAAAGCCCTCGCGGGAAAGCCCCCAACGGCCGGATTGAGACTGGGCATAGAGCCAATCCACGAGCGGAGCACGACCTTCGAGAGGCCTGGCGGGATCGACCAGGGGACCGTCACCGCCGCGTTCTGAAGGGGCATCGGGCATAACTGAGTTTTGCCGCCCTGGCGCCCAGCAACCTGAACCAACGCCAGGGTCTCCCTTTGCATCCTAGTGCATAAGCCGGTGAACGGAAAGCATTGTGCAAAACTCGACACACCACCGGTCCCGGTTTGCGGTATCCTATCCAGAGTTGCGCGCCCAGACTCGCAACCTAAACCGCCTCTCCGGGTTAGAACGGGGTGCGCTTCGCGCGCTCGCGGGAGCATTAGCGATTTCGCGACGCTAGTACCAAAGTCCTATTCGGACTCCCTCAACCCAGTTCGTACTCTGGTACAGCGAGAGCGTATTTCCTATTCTGCCGGCGAACTTGGGAACGCTAGGTATCCCTAGACAACCCAGTGTGCAGGACAGAATTCTCGCGAGGCGGCACGCGGATGACAACCATGATTGCAGATCCACCACGCAAAACGACGATGGGCGTCGGTTTTGACGCCAACCGTGGCCGCACGTCCAATCCCCAAGCGTGGAAGCAGGCCATTGGCACGAAACCTATAGCGGCGCGCCTCGCTCTGCTGCCGGATCCGAAACCCCGCTGGGACCGCATCGGAATCAGCGCCGGGAGCCAAATTGCGATCCTGATATTCCTGCTTTTGATACCTATGATTTTTCCTGAGCAGATGAAAACCGCTCTGAATCTTCGGCCTACGGAGCTAATGCAGCCGGTCACGTTGATCCCCGTTGCACCGGAGCCGCCGCCACCGCCCAAAGTCAAGACGAAGGCGCCGCCGGTGGTGAAGCCGGAGGTGCCGGAGCCAGTGAAATTAAATCCGAGGCAGCAGCACGTATTTTTGACGGCCAAGGCCGAGCCGCCGAAGATGCGCACGGTCGATGCGAAGCCGGTGGAACTGAATCCTACTTTCGATCAGGCGAAAGTGGATATGCCGACGAATCAGCCGAAGCGTCCGAAAGAGGACGTGAAGGTGGGAAATCTTGGGTCGGGCAGCGCCGCACCGGCGACCGTGGTTGCGCCGGTGAACAAGGTGCAGACCGGAGGATTCGGCGACCCGAACGGACTTCCTGGCAAGGGTGACCCGAATAAAGCCACCAACGTGAATCGCCTCGGCTCGCCCGCTTTACCGGGCGGACCTGGCTACGGAAACGGCACGGGCGGAGACAAAGGAATTCGCGGCACAGTAGCGAGCACGGGATTCGGGAACGGCACGGCGATTCCTCCACCCAGCGGCGGAAAGCGCGGCACGGTGCAGACCAGTGGATTTGGCGATCAGACCGTGGCAACGGATGCACCGAAGAAAAAGGCGGTTTCTGGCGAGGGAACACCAACAACAGTTGAAATTCTGGAGAAACCACGGCCGGAGTACACTGCGGAAGGGCGCAAGCTCAAAATCGAAGGCGACGTCGTGCTGGAGATCGTGTTCCTGGCCAATGGCAGCATTCAAGTGAATCGTGTTGTGAGTGGTTTGGGCCACGGTCTGGACGAAGCAGCGTCTCGTGCGGCGCAGCAGATCAAGTTTAAGCCGGCGAAACGCGACGGCCAGCCGGTAGATTTTCCGGCTCGCGTGCGGATTGAATTCCGAATGGCCTACTGAAGGGGAGAGAGAACATGCGTAAGCTTGCAACAATCGTCCTGGGCCTGATCCTGGGCGGGCTGGGAGCCATTGCCGCGGAAGCGGCGCCCAAGCCGGCGGATCAGCAGCCGCGGACCATGGAAGATGTGATCGATCGCGTCATCACCAATGAAAACCGGGCGGTCCAGCAGATTCGGCAATATTCACCGCTGGTCGAAACATATATCCAGAATCTGAAGCCCGATAAGGACCTCGGCTATGCCCCTGCCGGCGACAAGTATTTCCTCGGACGGGCCGACTTCTCCAAGGGTGTATCGCTCGTTTCCCTCACGGACACCAATTCCAAGGGGAAGAAGATCTTCGGTTCCATCGGCAATTTCTTTTCCTTTGCGCTGCAATTCGTGCCGGACGGTTTCCTGCAGATGATTTTTCTCGACACCAACGGATTCGACAAACAGCACTACAAGTTCGACTACGTGCGCCGCGAATTCCTCGGCGAAGTGCGCTGCCTGGTGTTTGACGTCACGCCACAGGAGAAGAGCGGCAAGGGCCGTTTTCTCGGCCGCATCTGGGTAGAAGACCAGGATTTCAATATTGTGCGGTTCAACGGCGCATATAGCGGCAACGGACATTCCAGCTGGTGGTTCCACTTTGACAGCTGGCGCACGAATGTGCAGCCGGGTATGTGGATGCCTTCCTTCGTGTACAGCGAAGAAAAAGACATGCACTACAATTTGACGAAAAAGCTGGACTTCAAAGCGCAAACGCGCCTCTGGGGCTACAACCTCGGACATGCCAGCCAGGAACAGGAATTGAGCAAGATCCTGGTGGAATCGGCAGTCACGGACGATACGAAAACCGCGAACGACCTGTCGCCCGTCCAAGCGCAGCGTACCTGGGACCACCAGGCGGAAGACAACGTCATCGATCGCCTGGAACGCATCGGGCTGGTTGCGCCGAAGGGCGAAGTGGACAAGATTCTCGAGACGGTGGTCAACAACCTCGAGGTCACGAACAATATCGATATCCAACCGGAAGTTCGTTGCCGGGTGATGATGACTTCTACACTGGAATCCTACACCGTCGGCCACACCATCGTTCTCAGCCGGGGTTTGATCGATGTCCTTCCAGACGAAGCAAGCCTTGCCACGATGATTGCGCATGAGCTCAGCCACGTGGTTCTCGGCCACCGCCTCGATTCGAGCTTCGCGTTCTTCGATCAATTGCTGATTAACGACAAGGACACCTTCCGCCACTTCGGGTTTGCGCGCACGCCCGATGAGGAGAAAGCAGCCAATGTCAAAGCGCTTCAACTGTTGAACAATTCTCCATACAAGAATCAGCTCGGCAACGCGGGACTTTTCCTGACGGCGCTCGAGACGCGCTCGAAGGAAATTCCGAACCTGATCAGCCCGCACCTCGGCAATCGCGTTCCGGTGGTCGGCGACCTCAAGTCGGCGACGCCGGTGGATCAAAAGCAGAATCCGCAGATGATCGTGGCGCTGCCGATCGGCGGACGCGTGAAGGTCGATCCCTGGAATGACAAACTGGACCTGATCAAGAGCAAACCGGTAGGTGCGGTCGCGGAACGCGAGAAGATGCCGTTCGAAGTCACTCCGTTCATGCCTTACCTGATGCGGTACGGAACGGAGGCTACCAAGCCAATCGCCGCCAGCGCTGCCACACCGACCGATCCGAAAACCGGACAAGCGGCGCCGGGAAAACCGTAGCCGGTTCCGTTCAACAATCGCAAAACATTCGGCCCGGTGAAGATCATTTTACCGGGCCGTTTTCTTTTGGCTGCTGCCAGTTGGTCCTTGAGTCCGCTTCTCAGCGTGGCGCAGAGAGTTCCTTGATCAGCTTGTAGTTGAATTCGACTCCATCGTAAAAATCCTGCACGCCCACGCGCTCATCCTTGCCATGCGCGCGGCTGTCATTTCGCTGGAAAAACATGCAGGAAATTCCATAGGTGGGGATGCCGGCGATGCGCGTGTATTTCCCGTCGGTGGCCCCGGTAGACATCGTGGTGACGTAGGGAAGGCCCGGCCACGCAACGCTGAGTGTCTTTTCCGTCGCTTGCACGAGTTCAGGAAGCAGCGGAGAGGGAGGCACAGCCACGACCGGGGTTACCTTTCCGTCCGGCCCAATCTGCGCAACGATGCTGACTTTCACCTTTGGATCGTTGGCCACACGTTCGAGGGTATGGAGAACATCCTGCGGGTCTTCTCCGGGAAAAATCCTGCAATTGACGTTGGCGCGGGCGCTTTGCGGCAAGGCGTTTGGCGCGTGGCCGCCGGAAAGCATCGTTGCAACGCAAGTGGTGTGCAGCAGTGAATTGAAGTAGGGATTCGCCGAAAGGCGTTGCACGGCGGCATTGTCCGGCGGTTGATGGGCGACAGCCTTCAAGGCTGCGGCGACCTGGCCGGTGGCCAGCGCCGCGTTTCTTTCAAAATAGTTGCGAGTGATTTCGTTGATTTTCACGGGGAAGGAGAACGACTGCAGCCGGGCGAGCGCGCCGGCGAGGTGATAGATGGCGTTGTCCGGGCTGGGAATGGAACTGTGGCCGCCGGGATTGAGCGATTCGAATTGAAAATCGACGTAAACTTTTTCGCTGGCCTGGATGCCCGCGAGCAGCCGCTTGTCCTTATCCTTTTCGAATTCTCCGCCGTCCAGATTGATGCAGTATTCCGCATCAATCCAGTCGCGGTGTTCCTTTAATAGCCAGTCCACCCCGTTGGAGGTGCCTCCTTCTTCGTCGGCGGTCAGCGCGAGGATCACATCACGATCCGGTACGTACCCTTCTTTTTTCAGCCGGATGAAATTGGTGACCAGGATGGCATCGCCTTCCTTCATGTCTTCGGTGCCGCGGCCGTAGAAGTAACCACCTTTCTCGATAAATTCGAAGGGATCCGTGGTCCAATCTTCGCGGCGCGCCTCGACAACGTCGAGGTGTCCGATGAACAGGATGGGCTTGCGTTTTCCGGTTCCGTGCAAGCGCACGACGAGATTCTTCTTACGCTCCTTGGGGCCAGCCACGTGGATGTCGCTTTCGGCAAAGCCTCCGTCGCGCAAGCGCGTGGCCATCGCCTCCGCGGCGGTGGTCACATTGCCGACGGAATCCGTGGTGTTAATTTCTATGAGCTGCTTGAAAATATCGCGCGCCAACTGCTTCGTTTGCTCCGGCCCTTGCGCCGAACCGGCAGACGAACAGCTCACCACCGCACAAAACAACAGGGCCCAGCGTTTCACGGCTTGCATTTGCTCTCCTCAAAATGAGTTTCACGAAAAAGGCAGTGGACCGGCAGGTGAAGCCGGCTGCACCGTCAGCGCGTAGCGAAGGCAACACGATAAATGCGACGCGGACCAGAACAGCAAGATCATACCGAACCCTCGATCCAGGACAAGGAACACAACAAAGGCGGTGAAGACTGCAAATCCTGTTCGGTCAGGCCTCATCAACGGCGTTGGCAAACGAGAGTTCACGAACCGCGCCAGCTCGCGAGGCCACTTGAAGACCCAATACAACCCATAGAACGGAATCAGATGAAACCAGGCGGCGCGCAGCGGCTTCACGGGATAAGTGCCTGCTGTCGCGCGCGAGAGAATGAGATGGAATTCGTAGACGCAAACCATCCAATAAACCAGACTGATGAAATTTGCGAGAAACAGATACAACGGAGGGATCAGCAACGGTTCTTTGGCAAGCTCCGGATGCAATGAAACCGCGATGATTTCCGTAATCAGCGTGGCCACGCCAAGAAGATAGCCGACCCAAATGCGCGGAAACGAAGGCAATGCCTGCGGTTGAGACTGTTGTCCTTGGGAACCCGCGCCAGACCAATCCATTCATCCCTCAGCGAATCTTCCTTGGCAGCGTAACGGCCTGGACGCTCGTCCGTCAAACCATTTGCCGCAGAGGCCGCGTTTCATTCCGCGATAAGTTGCTTCGGCTAGCGTGCTCTGCATAAACTGGCAGGGACACGATTTTGGAGGAAGAGATGACATTAGCCAGGAAACACGCCGCACAGATCGCGCTGGGCGCGGCGATATTCGCGGCGGGGATAGCGGCGGGGTCGCTGCATGCCCGCAGCGCCGCAGTGCAGAACCGCTTTGGCCAGCCGAAGACCGTGCTGCACGTGGTGGTATACAAATTTAAGGACAACGTTTCGAACTACGACCGGGAAAAGGCCATCAACGGCATCAAGGACATGGCTGGAAAGATTCCCGGCATCAAGAGTGTCTGGCTGAAAACCGCGCGCAACCAGATCAAGGATTTCAGCGGCGTTTATGCCATCGAGTTCACGAGCGCGGAAGCCGCTGCCGACTACGCGGAGAGCCCGGTGCATGAAGCGTGGTCCAAAACGTGGCAGGAGCAGCGCGAGAACAGCTTGTCGTTTCAGGTTACGAATCACTGAAGCGCGATCTCTCAGGCCTGCCGCGCGATGCCGTATCTTCCGCGGATCATGCGGTCTGCGGCTCGATCGGAGAGCAACCGCTTAGCCCATTTAGCGAACGTCGCGAGCGGGGTCACGCCGTAACGCGCCTTTGGGCGCGGCGCCTCGATGGCTTCCAGCATGATGCGCGCGCAATCTTCCGGCGTGGTCTTGGACTGCGCACGGGTACTTGTCGCGTTGGACCAGTAGGTCGCGTAGATTTTCGCGTAGGGGCCGCTCTGGAATTCTTCCTGGTAGGATTTCGCCAGCTCCAGCGCCGTTTGTTGGATGTTCGTCACGATATAGCCGGGCTCAATCAGAATCGTTTCGATGCCGTACGGATACAGTTCGTAGCGCAGGGCGTTGGCTACGGCCTCGATGGCATGTTTCGAGGCGCTGTAGGCGCCCTGCGTCGGGGGCGTTACGAACCCGGAGACGGAACTCATCATCAGGATGCGGCCTTTCCGGCGTTCCCGCATGTGCGGAAGAACGGCCTGCGTTACCCGGATCGCGCCGAACAAATTCGTTTCGAATTGCCGCCGCCAGTCTTCCATGCGCAAATCCTCGACGGCGCCGGCATAGACGAGGCCGGCATTGTTGATAAGCACGTCGATCGTGCCAGCCTTGGCGAGTACAGATGAGACTCCTGCCTTCACCGAAGCGTCATCGCACACATCCATTTCAAGTGTCTCGAGCGGCAGCTTCTTTTCACGCGCCAAGGCATCGAGTTGCGCGCGCTTCGCCGCCGAGCGGCCGGCCGCAAACACGCGGTAGCCGCGCTCCGCCAACAACAGCGCCGCGGCCTTTCCCAGCCCATCTGTAGCGCCCGTGATCAGAACCGATGGAGTCCTCTTGTCCGCGTTCATTCCGCCCCCTCGACCGAAGCTATCGTATCGCGGATCAAGCCGCCCGCGGCAGCCACGATCGCGTCCCGTTTTCAACACAGGCGACGAAAGGCCGTCCCGTGCACCAGACAAGATTGCTAGACTAAATGCTTCTCCTACGCTTTAATCGCAACGCTTGGTGAGCGTGCATGCCGGCCGACGAAACTTTCTCCGTACCTGCGCCAGAAAAAAAATGGCAGCTCGGCTTTTGGAGCCTCATCGCCACGCAGTTCCAGGGCGCCTTCAACGAAAACGCACTCAAGTTTCTTGTCATTTACCTGATTCTTGCCATCGAAGAAGACAAAGCGCAGCGGGATCAGATGGAATTGCTCGTCGGCGTGCTCTTCGCCGCCCCCTTCATTCTGTTTTCGTTGGTAGGCGGATACTTCGCGGACCGCTTCAGCAAGCGTACTGTGACGATCTGGACGAAAGTGTTTGAAGTGGGCGTCATGCTTTTTGCCGCGGCCTCCCTGGTAGGACCTAACCTCAATCTGGCTCTGGCGGCAATTTTTCTGGTCTGCACGCAAGGGGCGCTATTTGGGCCGTCCAAATACGGCTTGCTCCCGGAGTTGCTTCCGCCCGAGAAACTCTCCTGGGGCAACGGGGTCCTCGAACTCGGAACGTTCCTAGCGATTATCGTTGGCAGCATGAGCGGATCTTTTCTCGCCGAAGCGTTCAACGGACGGGAGATTTACGCGGGCGCGTTGCTCCTGGGATTTACAGTGATTGGCCTGGTGTGGAGCTTTGGCATCGGGCGCGTGCCGGCCGCGGATCCCGCGAAGAGATTCCATCTAGTCTCGCTGATCGATGTCTGGTCCCCGATGAAATTGATTCGCAGCGATCGGGTGTTGTGGCTGGCGGTCCTCGGCAACACGTATTTCTTCTTTGTCGCTGGCCTGTTGCAATTCAACATTTTCATTTACGGGCAGGACGTCTTGCATATCCGTTCCACCGAGGGCGGCTTCCTCCAGGCGGCCATTGCGATCGGGATAGGCCTCGGCAGTTTCGCCGCGGGTTACCTCTCCGCCGGAAAAATTGAATACGGACTGATTCCGCTCGGCTCGATGGGCATGACAGTCCTCGGACTCTGCCTGGCGATTCCCCACTTGTCCTTCCGGGCCGTGCTCTTGCTCCTGGCCGCGCTGGGATTCTTCGGCGGATTTTTCATTGTGCCGGTCAGCGCCTCGATCCAGCACCGTCCGGAGGAAGACAAAAAAGGCGTCGTCATCGGCACCGCAAACTGGCTTTCGTTCGTGGGCATCGGCGCCGCCTCCGGCGTCTATTACTTTGCCACTCATTTCCTTCACCTGGGCCCGGGCGAAATTTTCTTCTGGTCGGCGCTTGCCACACTGGGAGCCACTGGCTATGTGCTGAGGCTGCTGCCAGACTCGTTACTGCGGCTTTTCCTTTGGATCGCCACGCATACGCTGTATCGCCTGGACGTGGTGGGCCGCGAAAACGTGCCGGCGCGCGGCGGAGCGCTGCTCACGCCCAATCATGCTTCGATGGCGGATGCGGTACTGCTCATCGCGTCCATCGACCGCCCGATTCGCTTCATCATGTTCAAAGGCTCCTACGAGCACCCCCTGGTAAAACCTTTTGCAAAGATCATGGGCGTCATTCCCATCGCGTCGGACCAGGGCCCGCGCGAAATGATTCATTCCCTGCGCATGGCTACCGACGCACTGAAAAGCGGCGAAGTCGTCTGTATCTTTCCGGAAGGGCAGATGACGCGCATCGGCCAGATGCTCCCTTTCCGCCGCGGCATGGAGCGCATCATCAAAGGCGTGGACGTCCCAATCATCCCCGTAAATCTGGATGGCGTCTGGGGCTCGATTTTCAGTTTTGCGGGCGGGCGTTTCCTCTGGAAATTTCCCCGGCGCATTCCTTACCCGGTCCGCGTCACGTTTGGCAAACCCATGCCGCCGACTTCCACTTCCATGGAAGTGCGCCGCGCCGTACAAGACCTTGGCGCGGAAGCCTTCGCGCGCCGCAAGAAGCGCATGCACGCGTTGTGGCAATCCTTTATTTATACGGCGCGGCGCCATCCCTTCCGTTTCGCGATGGCGGATGGTCAGCGGCCCAGGCTCAACTATTTTCAGGCGCTGGCAGGAGCGCTGGTCCTGGCGCGGCGTTTGCGAAAACTCTGGCAGGGACAGGAAATGGTGGGTGTTTTGCTGCCGCCGTCGGTTCCCGGCGCGCTGGTGAATTTCGCCGCAATCCTGATGGGCAAAGTCCCGGTCAACTTGAACTACACGATTTCGAATGAAACGCTGGCTTCTTGCGCGCAACAGTGCAATCTGAAAACAATTGTTACGGCGCGAGTCTTTCTCGAAAAGGTCAAGATACAACCTCCCGGTGAAATTATTTTCATCGAAGACGTGGCCAAAGACGCGGAGTTTGGCGAACGTCTTTCCGCAGCTCTGGCAGCAAGTCTCTTGCCCTCCAAGTGGGTCGCCAAATTCGCAGGCTGCGAGCGGCCGGCGACTCTGGACGACATCGCGACGATCATTTTTTCAAGCGGCTCGACCGGCGATCCCAAAGGCGTCATGCTCACGCACTACAACATCGCTTCGAATGTCGCGCAGTTGAGCCAGGTGTTCATGTTGCATGCCGATGACCGCATCATGGGCATCCTGCCGTTTTTCCATTCCTTTGGTTTTACGGGCACGCTGTGTCTGCCCGCTGCGACGGGCATCGGCGTGGTTTTTCATCCGAATCCGCTCGATTCGCGAGTTATCGGCGCACTGGTGAACAAGTATGCCGTCACCATGCTGCTTGCCACTCCTACCTTCTTGAATGCGTACACGCGCCGCTGCACTCCCGAAGAGTTCGGCAGCCTCCGCTTCGTGATGGCCGGCGCTGAGAAATTGCCGGATCGCATTTCCCAAGCCTTCGAAGATCATTTCGGCATCCGGCCCCACGAAGGCTACGGCTGCACGGAATGCTCGCCGGCAGTTACGGTGAACACCATCGATTTTCGCGCCGCGTCTTTCCGCCAGGTGGGAGCGAAGCGCGGCAGCATTGGCCATCCCTTACCGGGGATGACGGTAAAGATCGTGGACCCGGACACCATGCAGCCCGTCGGCGTGGACGAGCCGGGCCTGCTGCTGGTCCGCGGACCTAACATCATGCAGGGCTATCTTAACAAGCCGGAAAAAACCGCCGACGTTCTTCGCGACGGCTGGTACAACACGGGCGATATTGCGCGGCTGGATGAAGACGGCTTCCTGAAAATCACGGACCGTTTGAGCCGCTTCAGCAAGATTGGCGGCGAAATGGTGCCGCACATCAAAGTCGAAGACCTGCTTCAAGAACTGGCGGGCGCGAGCGAGCAGACCTTTGTCGTGACCGCCATCCCGGACGAGAAAAAAGGCGAGCGCCTCATCGTTCTGCATACTCTGGCGGAGCCTCAGCTCGAGGCGTGCCTTGAAAAATTAGGGAAGAGCGACTTGCCGGCGCTCTGGCGTCTCCGGCCCGACCAGTTCGTCCGCATCGAAAAGCTCCCGTATCTCGGCACCGGGAAACTCGACCTGCGGAAGGCGCGCGAACTGGCGCTGGAGATGGGGCAGCGTGCGCTCCGCGAATAGTCGCACTTTCTGCATGGCGATGGAAAGCGTCTCATGACACAAGCCCAAAGCACGGGCCAACGGCGCGGACTCTTCCTCCGCCTCGCTGTGACCGCAATCGTTCTGGGCCTATGGTTCTGGACGCAGTCCCTCCTCGGCGCGCGGATTGCTCCTACAAACGGCATCGGCGACGCAGTTCACAACTGGACCGCCGGTCTCAATTCCTATTTTTCGCACAACCTAGGAGCTGCCAACGCGCTCCTGATCGTGAGTTCCGCTCTGATTGATGCGCTCGGCCTCTTTCTCCTCGCCCGCTGGTTGTTCGGCGGGACCGTGCGTCCGTTCCTTGGGTTATTTCTCCTGATGGCGCTGCGCCAGGTGATGCAAGCCATCTGCGCGCTGCCTCCGCCGCCCAACATGATCTGGCACTATCCAGGTTTCCCGTCGTTTCTGGTTACCTATCACGTCGCCAACGATTTTTTCTTTTCCGGACACACCGCCATCGCCGTTTTCGGGGCCATCGAGCTTTCCCGTTTGCGCCGGACCTGGCTCACCGTCCTTGCGATCCTGATTGCCTGCTTCGAAGTGGCCACCGTCCTGATCTTGCGCGCCCACTACACCATGGACGTCTTCACCGGAGTTGTCGCCGCTCTCTGGATCGCGCACCTCGCGGAACGCATCTCGCCCCGCCTCGACCGCGTGATCAACTGCAGCAAGTAGAGTTTGCACGGCCGACTCGAGGAAACTCAGTTCGGCTCCGGCGCGGATACCCTCAAGCGCATGTCAAAAGCGGCTTGAGTCTGGTCTTGACGCTGCGCCCGCGCTGTAAGACACTCCATTCAACGAGTGGTCCTCACGCCCAGGCGCCAGGGTCCCGCTAAGTCTTCAGTGAATTTTCCCTCGTCCTGCGCGCGGAAGGGGAGATTGTGTCCGCTCGCCGGCGCATCCTGATGTTCGTGCTTGAACTACTGCTGTTCTGCCTGATCCTGCCCATTCACGGGCGCGAGGCGCTGCCGGGAACCGGCACGGAGGCTCTTGGTACGCCTGAAGCGAGTGGGGGCGCCCAGCTGACCGTGTACGTACGAGATGAGAGCGGCGTCGTCTTCAGCAGTCTCGCCTTAGTGACGCTGCAGAATCTGACCAGCCCGACTTTGGCAACTTCACGCACGGTGGGTGGCAGAGCCGTCTTCGAGGATCTGGGTGCGGGAGAATACACCGCAGTGGTCGAGGCTCCGGGATACCTTACCGCCAGCGAACATGTGAGCATCTCCGTCCCTGACCAGCAAGAACAAATCTTCGTCACGCTGAAGCGGGATAACGATTCCCGGATGGTGTCGGCGCCCGCCGGCCCTCCGATACTCACGCCGAAATTGCAGAAGGAGCTCAGCAGAGCCGTCGAAGCGGTGCACGGCAACAATCTCGACGCTGCGCAGAAGCATCTCGACGCCGCGTACCGCCTCGCTCCTTCCAACCCTGAGGTGAATTACATGAGGGGCTTGCTTGCGGACCGCCAGGGAAACGTGGCATCCGCCCAGGCCAGTTGGGAGAAGGCTATCTCTCTGGACGCGAAGCACAAACTTGCCCTACTGGGCCTTGCCGCGATCCTCGCCCGCCGTGCGGATTTCGCCGGAGCCAAAGGCTATCTTGAGCGTGTTCTACAGAGCGAC
>Ga0066704_10000701_pt1 | contig 12835 bp, 11 predicted proteins | sample GraSoiAngelo_153_FD_66458 | JGI IMG/M metagenome (GOLD analysis project Ga0066704, IMG submission 66458) | Grasslands soil microbial communities from the Angelo Coastal Reserve, California, USA - 14_1009_12_40cm | ecosystem: Environmental > Terrestrial > Soil > Grasslands | place: USA... | reverse complement strand
AGGCACGTGAGACCATTCAGCAGATCGGCGCACGCAACATTTCTTTCCTGCTCGGCGACGGCACGCTGGGGTGGCGACAGTACGCGCCGTATGATGCCATACTCGTGGGTGCCGGCGCTCCCGAAGTGCCATCGACTTATCACGAACAGCTGAAGGAGGGCGGACGGATACTCATTCCGCTCGGCGATCGCGATGAGCAAACTCTTTACATGTTCACCCGTCGCGGCGATAAACTCGAAGGAGAAGAAATCGCACCGGTGCGCTTCGTGCCGCTGGTGGGGAAATACAGCTGGGAGGACATGTAGTGCAACAACCGCCAGAGCGTCCGTTCGTTCCACGCCAAACTCCGACAAAAGCGCAGCCCGCGATCGGGTCCGCCGACTTTACTGTGTCGCCACCATTCGTTCCTGGCGCGGACCGCGAACGAATGGAAGCGCTGCGTCTCGAGTACGCGAGTGACACGCGAACCGCGCCTGCAGCCTCGCTGCCGCCAATAGAGAAGTTTCTCGACCTGTCGACGCCGAACAGTGCTGCAGCCGTGGCTGCGGATGAAGATGCGTTGGAAGAAGCGAGCGTCGAGGAGGATGAGCTTCCGCCAGTGGAGCATTTCATCGATCCGCTTCCCGCAGTTGAAGATTTCGCGGCCGCTGACACGCCAGCAGCCGATTGGGGAGAGACCGATTGGCAGCGGTACGATTGGCGCGCCGCCGCCGCGCTTGGTGAATCCGCCAGCGAGAGCGAAGCCACGACGGCGTGGGCATCGACCGATTGGGACTCAGAGACGCCTCCGCCGAGAGAACCCCGACCGACGGCCGCCCAAGCCATCGCGACTGCGCTAGACCAGATTGCTCAAAGGATCAGGAATGGGGAGCTCGCCCTCCCCAGCCCGGGTACAGCCAGCGATCCGGGCGCTATCGCCGCCACCTTAGCCGCTCTCCTTGGCATCAGGCGATAGCTCGAGATGGAAAGCATTCATCTTGAGATCCACGGTCGGGTGCAGGGGGTCGGATTTCGTTGGTACGTCGTCGAGAAAGCGCAGCAATTGAAGCTTGCCGGGTGGGTCAGAAACAAGAGCGACGGCAAGGTAGAGATCGCCGCAGCAGGTGAGCGCGATGCGCTGGCGCGACTGGAGGCGGCGGTCAAGTCGGGGCCGCGGGGCGCGAGGGTAGAACAGATCCGCAACCTTTCCCCAGTTTCGATCGAGTCGTTGCGCACGCCATTCGAGATCGTGCGTTGAAATCGAGCGAGGCGATGCTCACCGCGGCGCGCGCCCACTGTACCTTTTAGATCCGAGATTGGCAGACTAGATTCAGCCGCTGGTTGCTCCCGGCACCCAGATTCGTGATTCTGGCCCCCGTAGCTCAGGTGGATAGAGCAGCGGTTTCCTAAACCGTTGGCCGGGTGTTCGAGTCACCCCGGGGGCACTCGCTGGTTGGCGAAAACTCCTCAATCGATCTTGAGAAATGACAGCACCGAATGCACCGGTCCGTAAGCGCCACGGCGACGAGGAATCCCTAACTGATTGGTTAATGCTCCACGGCCGCCAGCTCACCTGGGCCACAATCGGATTGGCGGTAATCGTCGGCGGCTTCTGGTTCTATGAGAGGTCGCAATCGATCAAAGCGCAGCGGGCTGAGACCGCGTACTTCCAAGCGCGTCAGTCCGCGGCAGCAGGGAATCTCCCCCAGGCGGTCACCGACCTCCAAAAGGTCGTCACCCGATATGAGGGAACCCAGGCGGGCGCCCAAGCGGCTCTTTCGCTCGCTCAGGCCTACTACGATCAAAAGAAGTTCAAGGAAGGCATCGACGCTCTAAAGAAGGCCGAGCCGAAGGTCCCGGGTGATTTCAAAGCCTCAGTCCATGTCCTCGAAGCGGCTGGCTATGAGGAGCTTAGGAACTACTCCTCCGCAGCTGAGCAGTACAAATTCGCGGCGGACGTGACCCGGTTTCCGGCCGACAAAGCCGAGTACCGCGCGTCGGCCGCCAGAGACTACGCTGCCGCTGGGAAACGCGATGACGCGATAGCGATCTGGACCGACCTGGCAAAGGATGAGACGGGACCGATGGCGGCAGAGGCGCGCGTCAGACTAGGAGAGCTTCGCGCGGCGCCCATGAAGATCTAGCGTCTATCCTTGCTCGACGTGATGCGAAAGGCCGCCAAATGCGCGGCCTTTTTTCATTCCAGCGGGGAGGCCGCTGATACTCTCTGCCACATATGCGTATAAGATATATTATGTCAACTAACCCAGTGGTTTGAATGTGGAGAAGTTCATTGGTATCCACTGCCATACTCTGAACCCACTAGCTGAGCATTACTTGCAGGCTTGATGTGATAAATCGCTTTAATGGGTTCGTTGCCGACAGCTGGTCGCCCCAGCGGCGACAGTCTGTCAATCGAGATCGCGAATCTCGCCCTCGAAGACGATCCTTCCTTCGCCACGGAGCGATGGCAGCCAGGCATCTCCGTCTCGTCTCAGTGTGATGGTCAAAGGCAGCGCAGACCGCGTCCAAAGGACCGTCTCCCTTCCCGATTCTCCCCAATCGGAAAGCATGATCGCCGTGGCGACCGCCCCTGTCCCGCACGCCAGAGTCTCGCCTTCAACCCCACGCTCGAAGGTGCGGTAGGCAAAGCTTCCGTCGGACGCCTTGGCGACGAAGTTGACGTTCGCCCCGTCTGCCAACGACCGGTGATGTCGGAGCTCGGAACCACGCCCGCTTACGTCCGCGACCTCGATGTCCGGGACTTCAACGACAACGTGAGGTACCCCGACCCGAGCGTATCCGAGTCGGCGCTCGCCGGGCCTCATGCCCAGTTCCTTGGCATCTGCCCTCACGTCCCGCACCGGGTCGAGGTCGACTTCCGGAAGGTTGTCCCGAATGCGGGCTCTGAGGGATCCCGCCGCAGTATGGAGGATGAATCCCCCCGCCTGTGAGTGCCCCAACTCGACCGCCAGACGGGTTGTACAAAGGCTGGCATTGCCACACAGCGAGGCCTCGGATCCGTCGCTGTTATAGTAGCGCATGCGGATGTCGCCATCCCCAACCTTCTCGAGGAAGACGACGCCGTCTGCCCCGACGCCGGTGCCACGGGCGGAGAGCGATCGGATAGCGTCGACATTTTCGAGGTGCGCGGCGCGTCCATCGGTCGAATCGAAAACGACGAAGTCGTTCCCGGATCCGGTCATTTTATAGAAGTGCTGGCCCGTTGGGCGAGGTGACATCAGATCCTTCCTGTTAAACTCCACCAGCGCAGACGCCAGACCATCCAGACCGCTTCACGGACGATCTTCTTCGACATCTTGCTCACGCCCTCGGTGCGATCCACGAAGATGATCGGAATTTCGACCAGGCGGAACCCACGCTTCCAGGCGCGAAATGACATCTCAATCTGGAACGCGTAACCATTGGATTTTACCGAGTTTAGGTCGATCGATTCAAGTACATTCCGGCGAAAGCACTTGAACCCACCGGTGGTGTCGGAGACCGGCAGGCCCGTGACCGCTCGCGCGTAAATATTGGCAGCGTAGCTCAAAAACAATCTGCTCATTGGCCAGTTCACTACATTCACGCGCCCGCCCTGATACCGGGACCCGAGCACCACATCCGCTTCCTTGACTGATTGGAGAAACTCAGGGAGCAGCTCCGGATTGTGGGAGAAGTCGGCATCCATCTCGAATATCAGGTCGTACTTTCTCTCGAGCGCCCACCCGAATCCGGCGATGTACGCCGTGCCCAGTCCCAACTTCCCCTCTCTGTGTATCACGTGGACCCGGTCGTTGTTGGCGGCGATCGCATCGACCACTCCGCCCGTACCATCGGGGGAGGCATCGTCCACGATCAGCATCTCCAGCGAAGGATCCTGCGCCAGGACCGCCGGGATCAGTCGTGCAATGTTGAACCGCTCGTTGTAGGTCGGTACGATGACCAGAGCGCGATCAGGCAAGGATTCTCCGATCGCGCCAGACGCCGGCGCCAAGCATCAGAATTCCCAGCACGATTGCGATCCAGGTAATCATCTTCCCCCGCTGGTAGGCTGGGCTGGTAAAGCGAAGCTCGATGTTGCGTGCGCCCTGGGGCAGCTCGACGCCAATCAGAGTGTAATCGGCGCGCCCAGTCCGCACTGCCCTGCCGTCGGCAGTGGCGACCCAACCGGGATAGAAATTTTCGGAGACGATCAGGGAGGACCCGGCGGGAGCAGGATTGCTCAGCGCAATCTGTACCCTCCCCGGCTCGTAATGCTGGACGCTCGTTGTGAGCGAGAGTGGCGCCGGCAGCGATTGAACTCCCTGCGCGGCGGCGACCTGGGCCGACGTGTCGAACAGCGCCGCGCGCTTTACGTCGAATCTTGGATTCAGGAGCGTCGCGAGCACTTGTTCGTCGGGCGCCTTCACGGCGATCGGGGTCACCCACGAATACGGATTCTCGGCGTTCAAGCGATATAGGTAGAGCGTATCGCCAGAGGCGTCGATGACCGGGCCCTTGGCGAGCGTCGTGTTGCCGATGAACGGCAGCTCCGGGATGTTGGTGAGCAAATACTTCGTGTTCGTCAGGGACAAGACGTTCGGCGAGAATATCCGGTTGTCTTCCGAGTTTAGTCCGACGAGATCGTTGTAGCGCCCGAGCTCGTTGCCGTGATAGCCGAGCACGTTGCGCACGCGATGGGTCATCAACGCGTCACCGGTGAGAATTGCATCATGCTCCACCGTAGCTCGCACCGGGAACGCGAAGACTCGCACCGGCTGCGGTTCGCTCTTGAGCATCTCGATGATCGGGTTGCTGGCGTAGATGACTTTTGCGGGTGGCGAGAACATCCAGTAGATGCGCTCGATGGTCCAAAGATCGATCGCCATGAGAGCGATGACGGCCCACGCTGCGATCCTCGTGGCCACTCTTCGCTGGTAGAGCGCAAGCCACAGCGCAGCCGCGAGGATGACAAAGGCAAAGGAGCGCCATGCTCCGAGGAAGACAGCTGAGTTGTTTGCCTGCACCCGATCGATCAGTCTTTCATCCGCAAAAGACTCGGCGACGCTGGTCAAGGCGCCCACCGAAGCCAGTACTGCAATCGCGCCGCCGGCGACCAGCCAACCGACAATGTATTTGCGCGGGATGCGGTGTCTGAGAAGCCGCTCGGTTCCAGCGCATGCGAGAAGCGCAAGTGCGAGCGTTCCAACGAAGAAGATCGTGGCCGGCGCGCGGAAATATTTGGTCCCGGGAATCAGCGCGTACGGGATCTGATAGAACGGTGTCGCGCTGCCGAGCGACCAAAGGAGCGAGATGAGGAGCGCGACGGACCAGAAGATGATTTGCTTCCGCCGCGAATCATCACGAAGTCCGATGAACGCGGCACCAGCAAGCATCAGCACTATTACGCCGATGTAGTCGCTGTGCAAATGGATGCCATTCCTGCCCCAGTAGTTGTTGAGCATCCCGGAAAACTGCGGCAGATATGCATTGAAGACTTCTTCGGGTGGCCACGCGTAGCTGGTGGCGAGGCGGTAGTCGGACAACCCGCCGGCCCGCGGCGACCACTTCACATATTCGCGCACCGGCAGGTACTGCACCGCACCCATCGCCAGGCCGACGATGACGGCGACCAGCGCGGCGCCTAGCCGCCTGATGGAGACGCGAGGTGCGAGCTTGATGGCGTCAAGCGTGGTGAAGGCGAGAAATAGCGCGTACGCCCCACACGCGAGGAGTAGATACTGGAGTAGCTGCGGGTGGGGGCTCAATACGGAAAGACCGACAATCAGCGAGAAGGCTCCCCAGCTCCAGCTCTTCCCTTCCCGAATGCCGCGGTAGAGCATCCAGAGCGCGAGCGGAAATAGAGCGCTGACGAACAGTTTTCCGTCGTGGCCGGGCGAAACGTAGGAGGCGATTTGTCCGCTCATCATGTAGGCGACGCCGCCCACGAGCGAGCCGAAGAACCCGTAGCCGATTGCGCGCAGGAAGCCAAACGTGAACAGTCCGGCGAGGAAGACGTGGATGATGAATCCCCAGGTCATCGCCGCGTCCGTGGGCATGATCATCCGCAGCAGGAACGTTGGATAGAAAATGTCGCCGTGCATCGCCGCGACGTACGGGAGCCCGCCGAAGAGATAAGGATTCCAGAGTGGAAAATGTCCTGTGGCCTTCAGCGTCGATGCCGCGAACTCCCTGAACGCGTAGCCAGCGATGTATTGATCGCTATGCGAATTGACGAGGAACTGACCGGCCAGGGCGGGATACGCGAGCGACAATGTGCAGAGAGCGTAGACGAGCGCGGCCCAGCCAAACGCGAAGCGCGGCGCTGAAAGCGCCGCGCTATCGGGAGCGGCAACAGGTATCTGTCGCGGTGAGGACTTCTCTCGGCGGTGAGCCATGATCGATCAGTTTGGTAGAGAATTTCGAGTCGGGCCCGCGGCAATATACAGCCCACTTGGCACCAGCTCGACGATTGTCAGCCACAGACGTGCTGCGATTGCTACGAGTGCCGCGTCAGCTTCGTTGGCCAGCCCCAGCTGCGTCATGAAGGCGGCAAGCGTGAACTCCCTCACTCCCAGACCGGCGGGCGCGATGGGCGAAATGAACCCGAGGATGTAAGCGGCGGTGTAAACTGCGATGTACGAGGAGAGTTCGCCAGGCGCGGAGCCGAGCAACCCGCGCACGAAAAGCTGGAACGCGACTCCGTAAAAGAGCCAGGAAAGTGTTCCCGCTGCCGCCGCCGTCCATATGCTTGTCGCCGGGACGAATGGAGGCGCGATGTCTCGTCCAATCAGGCCGCCAATCCAGCTTGCGAGCGGTGGAAGGAAGCGCGGCGCCGCGAGAAGCACTACCACCAGCAGCAGGACCGATGCACCGACGAGAAAGGGCTGACCGAGCAGTTTGGCGCCGGTAACCATGACGATCGCGGTCCCCGTAGCGAGGCTGACGGCCTGCATGATCACCGACGAGCCGGCAGCTGCGATCGGCGACAGTCCGCGTCTCTTCGCCATCACGCCCATCGCTGTCAGCGACCAGATATTTCCGGGAACGTATTTGCCCAGGTTGGAAAGGAACCAGATCCGGGCGGCGTCGCTGAACGGGAGGTGCGAATCCCACGCAACCAGGACTCGACGCCAGCCCTCGATGAGAAGCGCGTAGGTAATCAGCACCAACGCGGTTGCTGCGACGATCCACTCCCACTGAAAATGAATGTGGGGCAGCCGCGTCTCGAGCTTGGCCCACTGGGTTGCCAGCGATCTCACCGCGAAGAACAGAACCACCGCGGCAAAGATCCACTGCGCGACCTTGAAGAGGTTACGACGCGTTAGCGCCAAGAACTTGTCTGTATATCTCTGCGTAGCGACGCGCCGCGGACTCGGGCGCGAAGGCAGAGAGTGCGAATAGGCGTCCTGCTCTGCCCAACTGAGTGCCGCGACCATCGCGGGCGAGCAATTCGTCGAGAGTAGTGGCCAACGCGGCCCGGTCGCCGGCTTTCACCAGCAGGCCCGTCTTCTCGTGTTGGATCACATCGCGCAGACCACCAGAGTCGAAAGCCACTACCGGTGTCTCGCAAAGAAGCGCCTCCACTGCTGCGAGGCCGAGCCCCTCTTCCACTGACGGGACGACGATTGCAGCGGCGCTCTGATAGAGCGGAGGAAGTGCAGATTGAGGAACCTGGCCGTGCCAGCGGATGCGCGGTTCGATTCCAAGCTGTCGCCCAAGATTCTCGAGCGCAGCGCGGTTCGGCCCGTCGCCAACGACGTCCAATTTGACCGGCCGCTTCATGGCTGCCATGGCGTAAAGAAGATGTTCGAGCCCCTTCTGATCATTGAGGCGGCCGACGAAGAGCAACCGCGCACCGTCGCGTGAGTTCCCGGGCTCGAACAAATCGGTGGCTACAGGCATCGGAGCGACTGTAGGATGGACACCGGGGACCAGTGCCTCGGTTTCCTCCTTCAGCCAGCGAGATACTGTGGTGACTGCGGCAGAGCGTTTGAGGACGTGACTGAACAGCGGCTTTGCCACGCCAACAGTGCGCGCCAATCGCACATCGGTCCCGTGCAGCGTGGTCACCAACGGGATATGAGCGAGGCCACCCACCCAGGTGCCGACGACGCCGTTGGGAAACCACCAATGCGCGTGAACTACCTGCGGCTCGAAAGCACGCCTCGCCCTGACCGCGTGTACGAAGTCAGAGCCGAGGAAACCCACGAGCGCCAGCTTCGCTGTCCACGACGAAGCGACGTCCCCAGCCATGTTGCCGGTGTAGGCGAGACGCTCATAACGGCGCGGCGCGTAACGGAACCGTTCAACGCGAATTCCCTCGATCTCGTCCGCTTCGGGAACACCTTCGGTGGCGGGCGCGACGACCTGCACCTTGACGTCTTCGTTGCGCAGAGCCACCGCCAGGCGAAGAATGAATGAGCCGGCGGCGTCTCCTTCCGATCGCGGGAACGAGTGCGTGAGGAAGAGTACGTGCATTTTATCAGGGATTGGTCGTGTCGCGTTCCCGCGAGAGATCTTCGATTCGTGCGCGGAGCTGACTCATCTCGGCGCGTTGTGCGGCAATAAGCTCTCCAAGGAGACCCGTCGCGAAGAAAACACTGCCGACCGTGACGCAGGTCTCGACGAGATTCACCAGCGGCCGGAACCCAACGCCGCCGATGACGCGATAGAGGATGGCGACGATGCCGACGATGACGCCGATGATGAAAAGCGCAGCCCCGAGTAATCCGAATAGCAGCAGAGGCTTTCGGGCGAATCGAAGCTCGAACCAGACGGCCAGCATGTCCAGCGCGCCGACCGGAATGCGCCCGATTCCGAACTTGGACTCGCCTGCGTTGCGAGGATAGAGGGGCACCGGAACCTCCGAGACTGTGAACCCATTGGCTGCCCCCATGACTATCAGGTAGCGATGCCAGTCAGGTCTGTTGGGCAGCGTGTCCATCACTTCACGTCGATAAGCCTTCACGGAGTTCAGATCGCGGACGGTGACCTTGAACAGTGAGCGACTCAGCCGGTTGTAGATTCCGGAGACGAACGCCTTCTCGTACTTCCCCTCCTTGTAGCCGGCAACCATGTCCGACTTTCCCTCGAGGATCGGCGCGACGAGACGCGGGATGTCCTCCGGTTTGTACTGGAGGTCGGCTGGGTAGAAGACGAGCACCGAGCCACGCGAGTGTATGTAGCCGGTGCGGAGAGCGTCCGCGATTCCGCGTCTCACGCCGTGACGAACCGGATGCAGGAAGTGGTACTCCTCGGCAAGGCGCTGCAGAACCTCCCACGAATCGTCGACCGATCCATCATCGACGACGACGACCTCGTAACGGTATGGCTGCCCAGCAAAGGCGGCCCTCGCCTGCTCCATGAAGAGCGGCAGATTTTCAGCTTCGTCCTTTGCCGGGACGAGTATGCTGACGTCCGGGCGACTCGCCACAGACTGAAGCGGTTGGCCGCTCTTGAAACGCTGCGCCGCGTCAGTCTGAGGGACTGACGTCATACCCGCTTACGCATCCTCGCCGAGAGTACGCCCAGCTGGTCTCGATATTTCGCGACGGTGCGTCGAGCGATCTGAACTCCGCTTTCGCGGAGAATGTTGACGATCGCCTGATCGGTGAGCGGATGCTTCGGATCCTCATCCTGAACCAGTTTCTGCAGCTGGGCCTTGATACCGCGCGCCGAGACGTCCTCGCCGTCCGACGTAGCGAGGCCGGAGGAAAAAAAGAACTTGAGTGGGAGCACGCCGCGGGGGGTTTGCACGAACTTTTCGTTGGTGACTCGGCTCACTGTCGACTCGTGCATGTTGATGACTTCGGCGACTTCGCGGAGGGTGAGAGGCTTGAGGTGTTGAATGCCTTTCTCGAAGAAGTCCCGTTGTCGCTCGACGATGTAGTTCATGACCTTGAGCATCGTCTGTCGTCGCTGCTCGATGGCCTGAATCATCCAGTTGGCGGAATTCAGCTTGTTGGAGATGAACTCCTTGTTCTCGCCATCGAACTTTTTCTTGTCGCGCGCGATCTCCTGGTAGGCTCGGCTAAGCTTGAGGCGGGGGAGATTGGCGTCGTTGAGGAAGACGTGATACCGGTCGTCGATCTTCTCGACGATCAGGTCCGGGATGATGTAGTTGTCGTCGCGTGAGCCGTACTGTAAGCCAGGCTTTGGATCCAGCTTGGCGATTTCGTCGGCTGCCTTCTGGACGTCGGTGGCGCTGATGCCGAAGCGCTTGGAGATCTCACTCCATCGATGGTTGATCAGCTCCTCGAAGCAGTCCCTGACAAGCCGATAAGGCACAGACTGCTCGAGTCCGGATTCCTTCAGCTGGAGTAACAGACATTCGCGCAGGTCGCGCGCTCCGACGCCGGGTGGATCCAGACTCTGAACCGTCGCCATCATCTTGTTGCCTTCTTCGATCGTGTAGAGCGGAAGATCCTCCGCGCCGCGACCGGAATCGTCGGCGGCCTTCGTCACGACGTCGTTGAGCGTGCGGACGATATCCTCAACTCCACAGGCGAGATAGCCGTCGTCGTTAACGTTGCCTATGAACTCGTCGGCGAGCAGAGTTTCGCGCGGCGTCAACTCGAGAAGACTAACCTGGTCGCGTAGATGATCGCTCAGGTCGCGCGATGCTACAGTGACCGGCTCGAAGTATTCGCGCTCCTCGTGCTCCTCGCGACGGCCGCCGGCGGTGTCGAAGCCATCCAGCAGAATCTCTTCCCAATCGATCTCGCCGGCGCGCTCGTCCTCGGCTTCTGCCTGCGCCTGCTCTTCGACCTCTGTCTCCTGCTCGTCTTCTTCCTCCTCCTCGGCCTCGACCAGATCGAGGAAAGGATTGTTGAGCAGCTCCTGCTTCAGATGCTGCTGCAAGTCGAGCAGGGGCATGTAGAGAAGGTCCATCGCCTGGTAAAGGCGCGGATTGATCTTCAGCTCCTGCCGGAGCTGGGTCGACTGATTAAGGCCGGGCTTCAAGACGCGAGTTCCTCGTCTCTCGTGCGAGAGAGCCTTTCGCGAAGCCGTGCGGCGAGTGTCGGACCGAGATAAATGTCAGCCACCGTGTCATCGAAAACGAGTTCCCGTACAGTGCCAGAAGCCTTCATCTGTCCATCATACATAATGTAAGCGCGATCGACGATGTCGAGTGTCTGCTCGACGTTATGGTCGCTAATGAGGACGCCAATGCCCCTATGGCGCAGTCCGGCCACGATCGTCTGGATGTCGTGGACGGCTATCGGATCAACTCCAGCGAAGGGCTCGTCGAGCATCATGAATTTGGGATCTGTGACCAGAGCTCGGGTTATTTCGAGTCTCCGACGTTCGCCGCCCGAGAGCGCATACGCCTTGCTCTTGCGAAGCCTCTTGATGCTCAGCTCGTCGAGCAGCTTTTCCAGTCGCTGCGACCTCTCGTCGGACGAGAGCGGCAGCGTCTCGAGAATGGCGAGGATGTTGTCCTCGACCGACAGCTTTCGAAAGATGGAAGGCTCCTGAGAAAGATAACCAATCCCACGACGGGCCCGTTCGTACATGGGCAGTTTCGTGATGTCCTCTCCATCGACCAGGATTCGCCCGGTCAGAGGTTCAATCAGGCCGACGATCATGTAGAAAGTGGTGGTTTTCCCTGCCCCGTTCGGCCCGAGTAATCCAACGATCTCCCCTTGCTGAAGTTTGACGGCAACATCGTTAACTACTTTGCGACCCCGGTAAATCTTGGTGAGGCCTTGGGCTTCGAGTACGCTCCCACCAACTAGCGTCGGCCGCGGCGGCGTCGAGAGCGCAAGACGAGAGTGCTCGCCCGTCTCCCGCATCGCTTCCGCGAACTCGGCCCGCCGGGGTGCTATCTGGTGCCAGAGCGGCGGAGCTACTCGCACCGTCGCGGAATCACGGTGCAGGTCGCCGTCCAAGGGAAGAATCACGCCACTCTCGGCGAGGCGCGGCAGAATGGAAGTCGCCAGGTAACCGCGGACTTCGTCCTGGCCGAGCCTCCCTGCCTCGCGCTCGGCGTCAACTCCTCCCTTGACTCGGAGAGCACGGAGATAGTCTTCCCGATAGTTGGCGGCAACGTCACGGATTTTGGCTATGCCCTCGTCGTCAGCCGCCCGCACGATGGCGTGGAGCGCGAAGCCATCTACGAGGTCTTTCTGCGAACCGCTCCCGATTAGCGAGCGAACGCTGTCGGGAAGCTTGTCGTCGTCGCTCATCGTCGGATCGGCGGCTTGGCGGGTGGCTTGGCAGGAGCCTTCGGCTGCGTCTGGGGCGTGGTCGCCTTCTCAGGTGTCGACGATGCCGTCACCGGCTCGATCATGACTCCAGTCGCCTTGTCAGTGACGGTGACTGTCGCGACCTTCCGATCTTCGAACAGAATGTCGATGATTCGTCCGCGCACGTAGTTCACCGATGGCTCGTCGGGCGGGCCCTTCGAGCTCTTCATCTGATAGAATGATCTGGCATTTCCTTCGGCGACTATCTCCCTGACTTTGGGTTTGCTGGTCGTATCAGCCGTAGCGACTGAATCAAAATAGGCGACGATTGTATCGCCGCTCATCCAATCTCTCTGCTTCGAGACGACTCCGGAATCAGGATTGCTTTCCGCGTAGGCGTTCCGCAACGCACGAACTTCTCGGACGCGCTGTGCAGGCATTATGGCGTCGATGGAATCGGCGAGTATTTCACGATCGGGTGAGACGGCTCGAGCCCTTCCTTTTCCCCACGCCATCGACCGTTGCAGAAGATTGTTCTCCATCCGCAGGTCGATCGAATCGGAGACGAGCTCGAGGTCCTGGCTAAGGGCGTGCCCTTTCGGTGTCGCAACGACGCGCTCGACCTGCTTGTTCCGAGAGAATACGTCGATCACTCCACCAGTGAGAGTGAAAGTTCGACTGCC
>Ga0066704_10000696_pt1 | contig 12896 bp, 12 predicted proteins | sample GraSoiAngelo_153_FD_66458 | JGI IMG/M metagenome (GOLD analysis project Ga0066704, IMG submission 66458) | Grasslands soil microbial communities from the Angelo Coastal Reserve, California, USA - 14_1009_12_40cm | ecosystem: Environmental > Terrestrial > Soil > Grasslands | place: USA... | reverse complement strand
GCCTGAAGGGCGGCGATGCGCGCGCGGCGGAGGCCGATGCCGATGAGCGGCAGGCAGACCAGCAGCGTGACGACGTAGATGACTTCGAGCGCGACCAGCCAGGGCGTGGCGACGAGGTCGTAGTCGAGCTGGGCCCAGAGCGCGATTCCTGTCGCGATGCCGGCGATCGCGCCGGGCACGAGCAGGACGCCCTGGTAGTGCGACGCCTCCTCGAGCGAGTCCGCGCGGACGGCGATCTCGTCGTTCTGCCAGGACCTGACCAGCGAGACCTGGACAGCCGTGAGCCCGGCCACATACCAGAACGCGGCGAGGAGATGGGCGAAGGCCAGCAGTTCGTCCACGGGGCTTAGTATCCAGCGAGATACGTTTGCGCGCGAGGCGAGTTCGTCACTTAACCGATTAAGTTCGTTTGGTAATTTCGCAGTATTTTTATACATACAGCATGTATCTTTCGCCCCACGAGCGACTTGGAGAGAAGACGGGCCGCCAGGACATGCAGCAAACTGAACCGACCCTAACCGGAGGGAGAAGTTCTTACGAGCCTGAAGATTAGCGCTCGTCTTGAGCGAAGCGCATGTTTCCGATCCGTTCGCGCACATAGTCCATTACCTGGTTGGCGGGGACTTCCAACGCTCTGAGTTTCTGATCTTGCTCTATTACGAGATGCGCCAGCTGATGCACCTTTTGAGCCTTGACAGGATCGCCCATCGTCCAGTATTCACAGTCACACTTATCACACGCATACTGATCCATCTCAACACCTCCCGAAGGGTAAAGACGACTTTGGCCACGTAATCCTTCGAGGCTAAGCGTTTCGATTCCATCGCAGTGATCTCGCCGAGATCGGCGATATTCGCCCGTCGCGGGGGGAAAACAAAGGCCGGTTGGGTGAACCGAACAATACTCCCAACCGGCCTCTGCCATTAGGGCCGGTCAACCATGGGCTGCTGACCGGCCATGCTCGATGGGAGGATGCGATGAACCTCTCCGCTACCGTTGTAGCGCACAGGCTGGGCTGCGTGTTAGTGCCAGCGATTTCGATTCCGTTTCAAACTCACGCGAGCTCGCTCGCTCACCTTGGAAGCCATGAGCAGCGGGGCTATATTGAAGTCGCTCAAAGGGGAGGGTTAGACGACGACGGGACTGGGTGGCGATGGTTCCCCTTGAGCCCATAGCGTGGGGGAGCCTGACCGGATGGTGCCCGTCCCTCCGCAAGTTCCCCCTCGCTTTTTCTCCTAACTGGCAGGGCGATCGGGTCGCCCAGCGGTTCCCGCGATCGCGCCGGGCACGAGCAGCCCGCCTCGGTAGTCGACGCCTCCTTTACTTGACAGATTAAATTCGTTTGGCAATTTCGGTAGTTTTTTATACATACAGCATGTATATTTCCCCCGCAGCCGTCGGACTGGAGGTCTTCGAAGACGTCGGCGGTGGGCGAGCCAGCCGGCACTTCGGCGGGCTCAGCACAGGCCTGGCGCTCGACCCTCGGGAGGACGGAGGTGAGGAGTAGATGCCGTGCGTGGCGGCGTTGAGGCGGGTGACGGCTTTGCCTTTCGCGGTCTGCGGACCGCCTGATCGCTTCTTCATGGTTGGAGAGTAGAGGAAGGCGTGGGCGATGTCCAATAGCGAGATGGCACTACCTGGGCAGCTGGAGAAGCAGTTCGTTTTGCGTTTTTTGGGTTTGGGTTACACGATGATTCTAGAATTAGTCATCATGTCGCAGGGACATATTGTAAATATCAGCGGGCATTTTGCCCTCGATTTAGAGTCGAATAGCCGACGTGTTCCTGCGTCACAAGGGGGCACTATAATGGGGCGCAATTAGCATTGGCTCTAGCAAAGGAGGGCTCCGATGGCAGACCTGCGCGAGACGGTCACTCGGCTGTTCGATGCAATGAACAACAAGGACTTCGAAACGATACGCAGTCATCTCGACCCGGGCTTTGTCTACATCGGGCCCGACGATCAGGAAGCCCGGGGCATCGAGGCCGGGCTGCAGGCAGGGTGGGTTGATCATTCTGAAGGCTTCCCTGATGTGCGCATCGACGTCAAGAATGTCTACGTCGCCGGCGACACAGTGACAACCGAGTTTCACTTTAGCGGGACACACACAGGCACCTGGGGCGGCGTCCCTCCTACCGGTAAGAGGGTCGAGGGCGACGTGTGTAACGTAATGCAGTTCCGGGATGGCAAACTGGTCCGTGAACGGGACTACGTGAACACTCTGGGCATCTTCATGCAGCTCGGCGTCGTGCAGATGCCGTAGCGAGCGGGTATCCCCGCCGCACGCGAGCTCGAGGACATCACCGGCCGGGCGATCCGCTCGGCGAATTTCCTGGATGTAGCCCTCGGGCTGGAGGTCGTTGAAGGCGCCGGCGCGGTGCTTGAGCCAGCCGGCACTCCGGCAGGCTCAGCACAGGCCTGGCGCTCGACGTTGGGGAGGACGGGTGTGACGGAGTAGATGCCGTGGGTGGCGGCATTGTAGCGGGTGACGGCTTTGCCTTTTGCGGTGCGGGGTCCTGTCTGGTTTGGCATGCTTCGAGAGTAGGGGATTCGCGGGCGATCTCAAAGGGGCGGATGGCACTATTTTGGAGGAGGCTGGGGGCATTTCGTTTTTGCGTTTTTTGGGTTTGAGTTACGTGATGATTCTAGAATCTGATGCCCGCTGTACGCGTGTTGGTACCTAGGGATGTTTTTGGGCGGGCACGCGGCTGTCGTAAAATTAGAAAATCCGAGTTACAGGAGAAACGGGGCAGTGGCGCGATCAATTGACGATCCGAGCCTTCAGGCTGAAGAGGACCTTAATCTTCCACCGCGCGTTGAGGGGTTCTCGGATCGGCGCGTAAATCTTGTTCGGAAAGCCGTCGAGGACTGGATTCGTCAGCTCATCGACCTCGGTGGAAGGAACAATCTACTTCACTACCGAGATCTAAAGCAGGGTACGCTCGATCTTACAGACGCTGACCCAGGAGCTCTCTCGAAGCTTCTGCTCAATCGATCGATCAAGTTTTCCGCGCTCTTTGCCGACGTAGATGAGCGAACGGATGCTCTGCGCCGCGCACGCGCCATTCACAACAAAAGCCGCGAGAACTTTGAAGAAAAAGGGCTTGACACGCTGTACCTCGGCTGTGGTCTCGCGACATGGGAGAACAAGCGGGGCGAGTGGGCGCCGAAAGCGCCTGTCCTCTTTCGCCCGGCCCAATTGCGCCCACTGGGCGCCGCTCAGGACGAATTTGAACTCTCGCTTGTCGAGGAGATGGACGTAAATCCGAGCCTATTGCAGCTACTAAAGGTGGATTTCGAGTGTGAACCCGATCCGGAGGACTTGGTAGACCGGATTGAGGGGGTGATCGATGAGGCGTGGGAGCTGGATGCCGCATACCACTGGCTGAAGAGCAACGCTTTGCGCGTGCCCGGCTTTGATATCGAGCGCCGGCTCGTCCTTGCAAACTTCGCCTACGCGAAACTCCCGATGGTTCGCGATTTGGAGAATGCCTTCGATGAACTTGTCGCCCACGAACTGATCGCGGCTATCGCAGGGGACGAGGAAGCTCGCGACCGTGTGCGGGCTTCGGATGTGCCGCCGGAGTCTATACCTGCGCCCGATCAGCTCCCGCTGGCTGATGAATTTCTCGTCCTTGATGCTGACGCAAGTCAGAACTATGCAATCAACAGTGTCCTGGCTGGAGCAAGCTTGATAATCAAAGGCCCTCCAGGTACGGGAAAAAGCCAAACGATTTCGAACCTCGTAGCTGCGCTAGTCGCGCGAGGCAAAAAAGTGTTGTTCGTGGCCGAGAAGCGCGCGGCCATCGATGCCGTACTTAAGCGGTTGCACCAACAGCAGTTAGGCGATCTTGTACTGGACCTTCACGGTGGCGCAACGTCACGGCGCACATTTGCCCAAGTGGTCAAGCATGCGTTAGCCGCAAGCCGGCTCGCGCCACGCGTAGATCGGAGTGCCGAGCTGCGCCAGGTCGAAAAGCGACGCAGTCAATTAAACGCTTACGTTGCGGCGCTGCACGAAGTTCGCCAGCCGTGGAACATTTCCGTTTATGCGATCCGCGCTGAACTTCTTCAGTTCTCCGACAACTTTCGCACTGGGGCCCGGTTCCGAGGTGAAGTACTTCAGCAACTCGATGCGGAGCGTCAGCAATATATGCGGGACGATATTGCCCAGTATGTTCGGTTGGGGGCCCTAGACATCCCGACCAGCGGGAGCCCGTGGGCGAGAGCGCAGATCGTGACCTCTGAAGAGGTGCAGGCGGCTTACGCTTTAGTCGACGATCTTGATAAGCGCACGTTGCCTCGGGCACTCGCTGGTTTCGAACGTGCGTGTTTTGAGACTGGGCTGCCCTCGGCCCAAACCACAGCCGAATGGCGCGAGTCCCTAGACCTCTGGAGAGGCATTCAGGATACGCTGAAAACCTTCGACTCGCGCGTGTTCGAACAGGACTTGGATGCCATCTGCACAGCACTGGCCCCGGCTGGATGTAGCCTCTTCTCTCGCCTGAACGCACACTTTTTCTCGCGCAATTACCGTGCAGCGCGGCGGAGCTTAAAGTCAGTTGTCGTAAGGCAAGGCCGAGTGGCCAACAGCGAGTTTCTTCGAGTCGCGCGCGACGCCTTGGACCAATTGAGGCATTGGAAGGAGCGCGGAGGGGCTGGCGCACCGATTGCTCCGGCACAATTAGCGGATCTCTTTGGTCCTTACCAGCAGCTTCTTGTCGAGCTGGAACGCTTAGGTCAGACCATTCGCACAGAAGAGCTTGCGGACTTGGGATTCAGCGAACTAGGCCGATTGCTGCACGACCTGCTCGAGGATCAGTCAACACTGGTTAAGCTGCCGGAGATATATCGACTGCGCAAGTCGCTTAGTCGTGCCGGTATGGACGACTTCATTGAAGCTTTGGCCGCTCGTCGGGTATCCGAGGCAGCGAGCGTGAAGACATTTCGGTATACCTGGCTCCAATCTATCCTGGATCACCTGGCGCTTTCGGACGGAAATGTAGGCGCGTTCGACGCGGACAGCCACGATTTCGCCGTTGACGACTATAGAAATGGGGATCGCGAGCACATCGAGACCAGTTCTTCCCGAGTACGACGCATATGTGCTGAGCAATCCACACGAACGCGAGACCAGCATCGCGATCAGGCCGAGATAGTTCAACATCAGGCGAATTTGAAGCGTCGCCATATGCCACTGCGCTCGTTGGTTCGGACAGCGCCGGACGTTTTGCTTGCACTAAAGCCATGCTGGGCGATGAGCCCGTTGGTCGTAAGTCAGCTTTTGCCGCCCAGGGCGTACTTTGATGTAGTCATTTTTGACGAGGCGTCGCAGATCACCCCGGCCGACGCCGTCACTTCAATATTGCGAGGCAAGCAGTTGGTCGTAGCCGGAGATGAACGCCAGCTTCCGCCGACAACGTTCTTTTTGAGCGACACACCTTCGGACGAAGAGGAGCGTGAGGAACTAGATGTTCCGATGGTCGCCGGGACGGTGGGGTTCGAGTCAATTCTGGACGCGCTTCCCAGCCTCCTTCGTTTCCGGATGCTTCAATGGCATTACCGGAGCCGCGATGAGCGTCTCATCGCATTCTCCAACGCACATATATATGACCGGATGCTTACAACGTTTCCTGGGGTCGGCGGCGCATCATGCTTGGTCCATATCACCGTACCCTGGCGGCCCGGCATGGACACGAACAGCCCATCGAGCGAGGTAGACGCCGTGGTCGACTTGGTCGTCGAGCACGCACGCGTACGGCCGGACGAGTCCCTCGGGGTGATCACTATGGGTATCAAGCACGCCAACCGGATCGAGGAGGCGTTTCGCCAGCGCCTTCAGGATGACCCGGCCCTAGATGAGGAGATCGGTGACTTCTTCGGGGAGGAACGGGACGAGCGGTTCTTCGTCAAGAACATTGAACGCGTGCAAGGCGACGAGCGAGACGCCATCATCCTATCGGTGGGATACGGAAAGAACGAACGTGGGCAGCTTGTGTACCGGTTTGGCCCCCTCCTCCAGGAAGGCGGCGAGAGGCGTCTTAATGTTGCCGTCACCCGAGCGAAGCGACGATTGAGTCTAGTAACGTCCTTTTCTTTTGATGATATGGATCCCGAGCGGCTGAACTCGGAAGGAATGAAATTGCTGCGCCAGTACCTCCAGTATGTAGATTCAGCCGGCGAGAACTTCGGCGATCGTATGATCGAAAAGCCAGCGCTCAACCCATTTGAGGTCGATGTCCGCGATACCCTTGCACGAGAAGGCCTCAAGTTAATTCCACAGTTCGGAGCATCGGGATACTGGATCGACTTCGCAGTCATGCATCCGATATCTCCTGGACGATGCGTGCTAGCACTCGAGTGCGATGGTGCGACGTACCATTCTTCGCAGAGTGCTCGCGATCGCGATCGGCTGCGCCAAGAGCAACTTGAGAGGCTTGGATGGCATTTCCATCGCATCTGGTCGACCGAGTGGTTCTATCACAAGCCAAAGGCCGTCGAGAAGGTCCTCGCTGCGTATGATCATGCGATGAACGAAACGCCGAGCGAAGAGGGGGAGACGGCAGCGTCTTCGTCGCCCCTCGCAAGTTCGAGCGAATTACTTGATGCATCGAAACAGCTGCGGAGAGCCGGGCCTCGGCCCCCGCTCAGGCGCTATTTGCCGATCGCGGAATATACGCAGCGTCAGCTGGTCATGTTGATTAACTGGATTGAATCCGACGATGTACTCCGCACGGAGGACGAGTTACTCACAGAAGTCATGTCCCAGCTTGGAATGGGCTACCGCGGAAGACGAATCGTAGAGGCGATTACATCGGCAATTAGGGCGGCCAGAGCCCCTTCTTCGAACCGCTAAATCGCTAGACCCGCTACAAGCGTTAAATTTCGGGGCCCATGCGTGTGCCCAGCGCGAAGGAGACGGCCAGCTTGCTTCAGCGCGCGCGGGCGGCGCGCGGCGAGGCCGCGGCGTGGCGGGCGCGCCCAGGCGGGCGCTCGTCCGAGCGTGGCTCGACGGGCGCCAGGCCGTTGCGGGCGAGCGAGCGCTCGACGGTGGCGGCGAGGAAGCCCGCGAAGAGCGGGTGCGGGCGGTTCGGCCGGGAGCGGAACTCCGGGTGGAACTGCGAGCCGCAAATGCGTCACAGGCTGGGACAAGCAGTTCGTTTTGCGTTTTTGGGTTTGGGTTACGTGCTGATTCTAGGAATTTACTTACCGCCAGCGCGTTCTAGTCGGGGCTCTTGGCAATTCCCTTCACATGGGGACGGGAAAAGATCATTGGCGGCACGGGGGGAAGCGGCTTTGACTTCTCCAGCTGCGCGATAGTGAAGCCTGCAGTCCTTATGGCCTGAACTGTGTTTCGATTGGGGTGACAGCCTGCGCCGAACCAGCGCCACACGGGCAAGACCGCGTCCTGCCAGAAAGCACCCAAGGCACTTTCGTACCGGACATGCTCGTAGAAGCGGTATTCGCCCTCCGGCTTCAGCACGCGCCTGATCTCAGCGAGCGCGCGTGGCGGATGTCGGACGCTACACAGTACCAGCGTACCGACCACGGTATCGAATGAGTCGTTTTCGAAAGGCAGCTCTTCGGCAGAACCATCGCGCAGTTCAATCTGCTTTCCCGATTCCGCCAGCCGGCGCTGGGCTCGCTGCCTCATGTACGGGTCGGGCTCGGTGGCGATCACCTCAACGTCGTCTTGATAGTGAGGAAAGTTAAGTCCGGTTCCGGCACCGATTTCGAGTATTTTGCCTCGAGCGCCGCCGGCGAGCTCCGCGCGAACCTCGCCCATGAAACGGCGCTCCTCGGACGCCGCCATCCGATCGTAGATCGCCGCGAACCATTTGTGTCCCTTCATGGCTAATTGCCTGTAGTATCGGGTAGTTCTTTCTTTCGGGCCTGGGCGCGGGCTACGACCCAGGCAACTCCGCCCATGACCACCATGCAGAGCGGGCACGCGACAGCTAGCACCGCAACGACGATGATCGGTAGCACATTATCCATCACAAACCTCCTTACTGAATGAACTTGTCAATTAGGTCGACCGTAATGTCCGCTAGCTCCGATGGGCTTGCAGCGTCTGGATCGATAGCCCTTTGGAGCGCAATTCCATCGAAGATGCCAATCAGAAGGAAGGCTGCTGCGGCTGTGGCGACGTCTGCACGGACGACTCTGCGCTCCTGACCGCCTTTCAGCATTTCCGCAACGATCGCGCGGCACTCACTCAGGGAACGAGCAACTACGTCGCGGGCGAAACCTTCCCTCATCGCCTGAACGCAGAACTCGAAATACATTCGTACCCAGTCCGGATCGGCTTCGTTGAATTCCAGGGCGACGGTCACGAGTCTTTCGATGGCATCCCGTCTCGATGATGCCGGCGATACGGCGCTGGCCATCTGCTCGACGCATCTGCGTTGGCGATCCTCCAGCAGGACCTTGAAGAGTTCCTCCTTGCTTACGAAATGGTGGTAAAAGGCTCCCTTCGAAAGTCCCGCCTCCAAGAGAATTGCGTCGACGCTTGTTTGGCCGTAGCCGTGGCTGGCAAATAGATGGTAGGCAGCATCGAGAATCAAACACCGAGTTTCTGATGCGCGTCGTTCGCGCAATGTCATTCGAGTGGTCATAAGTCCATTCCCAGACTATACGGTTTATTCCAGACCACATAGTCTCTCATTGTCCTGTCCTCTGTCAAGCGGGCCAGGTCCAACCGGGTGCGCGAACGTCACGGCCGGTGGGCGAAGGTTGCCTATTCCGATTCAGCGACAAAGAGACTTCGACGTAGCAGACCGTCTTGGATAGCAGGGATCATGGCGCCGGAATCGGCCTGTCGCTCTTCAAACCATGCGTCGCCACATGAGGCGCGTAGCTCTAGCTCTTGACTCTGCCGGCCCTCATACTAGGCCCGCGCGGTTTTAAGGAACTCAGCGGTGAGGTCTGTCTCCTTAACCGACTTGAATCCTGTTCTCAGGAGAAGGTCCACCTGCGAGATGCCGCGGGAGGCGACCGCGGGTGGGCCTGCACGAAGAGCGCGTCGGTGGAGACGTTCCGGCAGGCCCGGCGTAACGAAGATGTTGTAGTACGCGATCCGGCCGCCCGGCCGGAGTGCCCGTCTGCAGGCTCTCAGCACGGAGAGTTTAGATCCTATTCATCAGAGGGTGTCAGTGTGAACGACTGCGTCGAAGGTCGCATCGCGGAAAGGCAGGCACGATCCAGTTGCGAGCGCGAAGTCAGATCGGCCGATCAACTTCAGCCGCTCAGCCCGCGCACGTGCGGTGGCGATCGCAGGGCACGGTATGTCACGGCCCTGCATCCACTTCTTTGGGACAGATATAGTCCAGGCCAGCCGCGCCCGGCTCCGATATCGAGGAGGCGTGCACCGGGCTCCAGATCCAGCACGGAAAGGAGGCGCTCCGCTTGGGCAACTGTGGTGTAACCGTTTGCCCCGACCACTGCTCCGATGGCCCGCCGCTCGACAGCGTTCAGTGCAGGAGACACGCCCGTCGAGTAGCGCTCGGTGAACCTCTTCAGAATATCTTCCTGGCGGCGAGCCTTCATGCTTGCTCGATCTCTCGCTGGACTATGCGCGCGCTTGCGCGCGACGCTTAAGTCGCCTGTTTACCGCTCACTTATCGTCTTACGAATCTGCTCGGCGTGCTCCCGGTCATGGCTGGCCACGTTCTCCAGAATGCTGAGGACGCTGTATTCTTCGTGACCGATGGTCTGGAGCCGGTAGAAGTCCTCTTCCTTCACGTAGCCGATGCCATCGAGGACCGCTTTTCGCGTGACTTCGAGGGCGGCCAGCGCCTCAGCTGATGACGAAGGAGTGCCGCTCGGCTCAACGGAGGTCCCGACGCCACTGAAGACCGAGATGAGCTGGGCATAGAGGCGTTCCGAATGGACGACGTGGTCCAGTATCTTCGACACAGGCCAACTACCACGCCGTGCGCTGGACAGATCGTCGGAGCTGAGCCCGGCGACCACATCGTGCAATTTGGCTCGTGATGCCTGGAGGTCACTAAGCAGTGCGTCTTTCTCGGAATCGAATTCGCTCATGTCATTCTCGCTTTCGTCGCCATAAAGGTGATACCACGCGTCTCAAACTCGGCGGCATCCGATTCGTGCTTTGATCCGGAAAAGACATCAACCTGGTGACCCCAGCGGATGTTTGCGAAGCCCGAGTGCTCGAGCACCCAGTTCCACTCTGCTTCCAGCAGAGCGCCAGCGATTCAGCCACTCCAGAGGTCGATATCGTCTTTGGCGTCCTGCGGCAGTTCCTTGTGGACGACGATGTCCGCAATTTGAATCCGGCCGCCGGGCTTGAGCACCCGGTTGACCTCCCGCATGACCGCCATCTTGTCTGGGCAGAGGTTGATCACTCCATTGCTGATGACCACGTCTATAGACGCCTCATCGACAGGGAGCGCCTCAGCGAGGCCCTTGCGGAATTCGATGTTGGCGATCCCTGCTTCTTGGGCGCCGGCGGCGGCCTTCTCCAACATCGCCGGGGTCATGTCGACGGAGATTACACGGCCCGTCTTACCGACCTGACGGGCTGCGATCAGGCTGTCGAACCCCGCCCCGCAGCCGATATCGAGAACAGTCTCGCCGAGCAGCAGCTCTCCCATGCCGAATGGATTGCCGGTACCGGCAAATGATTCGACCGTTCCCGAGGGCAAGGATTGGAGAATATCTTGTGAGTAGCCAAGCATCAAGGCGAGCGGCTTGCCGGTGTGGAAGTGAAAGCCCTTTTCGGGCGTCTCCGCTACCTCTGAGTACTTGTCGCTAATCTGGCAGCGAAGCGTCTCTATATCAACCGCGGCGGGCCGTACTTCGATCGTCATTTCTACCCTCCAATTTCTACTGGGCGGCCTTCAGAATGCATTCTGCGACCATCCCCGCAAAGGCGCTACCCGAAACCGGGGACTCGACCACGGTCTGGGGAAAGGCGGGGGCTATGAACGGGCGCGGGAGGCGCGCGAGGACGCCGCGGCGGCGTGCCTCGCCCGTGGCTCCACGGGCGCCTGGCCGTTGCGCGCGAGCGAGCGCTCGACGGTGGCGGCGAGGAAGCCGGCGAACAGCGGGTGCGGGCGGTTCGGCCGGGAGCGGAACTCCGGGTGGAACTGCGAGCCGACCATCCAAGGGTGATCGCGGATCTCGCAGATCTCGACGAGCGAGCCGTCCGGGGTGGTGCCGCTGGGGATGAGGCCGGCCTCCTCCAGCTCGGCACGGTACTCGTTGTTGAACTCGTAGCGGTGGCGGTGGCGCTCGGTTACCTCGCCGGCCCCGTACGCCGCATGGGCACGCGTGCCGGCGACGAGGCGGCAGTCGTAGCCGCCGAGCCGCATGGTACCGCCCTTGTCCACGACCCTTCGCTGGGCGTCCAGAAGCGTGATGACCGGGTAGGGCGTCTCCGGGTTAAATTCCGTGGAATTCGCATCGTCGCTGCCGAAGTGATCGCGCGCGAACTCGACGGTCATGACGTGCAGGCCGAGGCAGAGCCCGAGGTAGGGGAGGCCGTTGGCGCGGGCGAAGCGGGCGGCCTGGACCTTGCCCTCGATGCCGCGCTCACCAAAGCCACCGGGCACGACGATGCCGTCGGTCTCGGCGAAGAGCTTGGCGGCGCTCGCGCTGTCGACATCTTCGGAATGCAGCCAAGTGATGTTGACGGCGGCGTTGCGTTCGACAGCGGCGTGTATCAGCGATTCCTTGACGGAGAGATAGGCGTCGGGCAGCTCGACATACTTGCCGACGACGGCGACGTTCACGGTGCGCTGCGGGTTCTTTAGGCGCTGCACCCAGGTCCGCCAGTCATCGAGGTCCTTGGAGGTCGGCGAGATGTTCAGGCGGTCGCAGACGTAGTCGCCCAGGCCGGCCTCCTCGAGGACGAGCGGGACTTCGTAGATGCTGGGCATCGTGAGCAAGGGGATGACCGCGCGCGGCTCGACATCGCAGAAGAGCGATATCTTGTCGCGGATCTCGGCCGAAATGGGCTTGTCGCTGCGGCAGACGATGATGTCGGGCTGAATGCCCACGGAGCGCAGCTCGCGGACCGAGTGCTGGGTCGGCTTCGTCTTCAGCTCACCGGTGGTCGAGATGTAGGGGAGGAGCGTGACGTGAATGGCGACTGTGTCGTGGCGGCCCTCTTCGTTGCGCATCTGGCGGATCGCCTCGAGAAACGGCTGGCCCTCGATGTCGCCGACCGTGCCGCCAACCTCCAGGATCACCACCTCGGCCCCTGAATCCCGCCCGATGCCGCGGATGCGCTCCTTGATCTCGTTCGTGACGTGGGGGATGGGCTGGATGGTGCGGCCGAGGTAATCGCCGCGGCGTTCGCGTGAGATGACCGCCTGGTAGATCTGGCCGGTCGTGACGGAGGAGGCGCGCGTGAGGTCCTGGTCGAGAAAGCGCTCGTAGTGGCCGAGGTCGAGGTCGGTCTCGGCACCGTCGGCGGTGACGTAGACCTCACCATGCTGGTAGGGGGACATGGTGCCGGGGTCGACGTTGAGATAGGGGTCGAGTTTTTGGATGACGACGGGGACGTTACGGGCCTTGAGGAGCCTGCCGATGGCGGCCGTGGTGATGCCCTTGCCGACGGAGCTAACCACGCCGCCCGTTATGAAGATGTACTTGGCTGTCATGTACCCCCAATCTGAGGGGGCTTTCGTCGCCCACCAACGATGATAGCGGAGCGGCGAGAGGCGGGCAAGGGTTCGGCGGCGCGAGGCGTAGTAGCCCCCATTCGATCCTTCGAGACGCCGCACACCCATTGCACCTCCCCCGCCCGCGGCTCCTCAGGACGAACGGAGGCGGCGACCCCTCGATACGCCGCGACAAGTCGGGCTACTCGGGGCGAGCGGCGGCGTGCAGAGCAGGACGGTTAGACGTTCGGTAACAAAGTGGCG
>Ga0066704_10000695_pt1 | contig 12901 bp, 10 predicted proteins | sample GraSoiAngelo_153_FD_66458 | JGI IMG/M metagenome (GOLD analysis project Ga0066704, IMG submission 66458) | Grasslands soil microbial communities from the Angelo Coastal Reserve, California, USA - 14_1009_12_40cm | ecosystem: Environmental > Terrestrial > Soil > Grasslands | place: USA... | reverse complement strand
AACACCGTGCTGCTTGGGTTGGACATCGGGATCCTCATGGCGTTGGTGGTTCCGCTGGGGGTCACGAGTGCGAGTAACGCCGCGAACATGCTCGAAGGGTTCAACGGACTTGGCGCCGGTCTTGGCGTCATCATGACCGCCTCGCTCATCGTGCTCTCGTTTCTCACGGGCGCGCAGGGTGGCTTGTTCCTCTTGTTCCCGCTGCTCGGCGCCCTTTCCGCGTTCCTCTATTTCAATTGGTATCCGGCCCGCGTGTTCCCCGGCGACTCGATGACCCTGTTCACGGGTGCCACGATCGCATGCGCTGCGATTATCTCATCACCGTCTCTGAAAGCGGTTGGCGCGCTCCTCTTCATCCCGATGATCATCGAGTTCGCACTCAAGTTCCGCGGTCACTTCCAAGCGGAGAACTACGGCGAGATAGGGGCCGACGGCCGCTTGGAGTGGAGGGGTCCGGTCGAGTCGTTGGCGCACGTCGTCATGCACTGGAAGCGGCTGCGCGAATGGGAAATCGTCCTTGTCCTCTGGGCGTTCGAGGCAGTCGTTTGCCTGGCGGTCATCCTGACTGTAGCGGGGGTTCTATGAGGGTTTGTCACGTCGTATACTCGTTCTATCCTTTTGACCCTCGCGTCCGCAAGGAAGCGGAGGCGCTCGCGGACGCGGGTTACGAAGTCGACGTGATTGCTGTTCGCGATAAAGGAGAACTGCCGAAAGAACAGGTTCGGAACGTTCGGGTCTTTCGTGTGCCGATGTCCGTGTCCCGCGGGGGACCACTCCAGTACATCTTCCAATACGCACTCTTCTTCGCGCTGTCTTTCATCCTCCTAATGAAACTCCATGTCACCCGCAGGTACCGGCTCATCCACGTGCATTCTCTGCCCGATTTCCAGGTGTTCAGCACCCTGCCGGAACACGTTGTCGGTGCAAGGGTCGTGCTCGATCTTCATGAGGCATTCCCGGAAATCCTCGCGGCACGCTTGAACAAGGCGACGGGCAGTCCGCTTGTCCGCGCCGCCCGGCTCCTAGAATGGGCGAGCTGCAAGTACGCGATGAAAGTCGTCGTTCCTACTCAGCTCCGGAGAGACCTCCTCGTACGGCGCGGCGTCCCTTCGTTCAAGACCGTGGTCGTGATGAACAGTTTGGACCTCCGTGCGTCACCAGTGTCAAAGGAAGCGCTTCGCGCTCAGCTAAGTCTCACTGGACGAGTCGTCTTGGTCCAGGCAGGCGGAATCAACTCCGAGAGAGATCTTGAAACTCTCGTCCGGGCTGCGGGCCTCTTGTCATCGTCACGTCCGATGACGCTTTTGCTGTTTGGAAAGGGGAGCGAGGCGTACAAGGACCGGCTGCGGCAGATTGCTGCGGAGACTCCGTCTCTGGACTTCCGGCTGGGAGGATGGATCCCGCCGAACGAAGCGTACATACGCGTGGCTTTGAGCGACGTCGGAGTTGTGACGTACGTGCGAAACCCTCTAACGGAGATCGCGGCTCCTCACAAAGTCTTCGAGTTCGCCGCGGCAGAACGGCCGCTCGTTATGGCCGACCTTCCAGGATTGCGTGGCGTTTGGGAGGGTGCCGCGCTCTTCTACCGTCCATCCGACCCGGGCGACCTCGCTCGCAGGATCACCGATGTACTCGAACAGCCGGCCCTCGCCGTCCGCCTGAGGTCGAACGCGTCAAGGGTCTTGGATTCATGCCGGTGGGAGCTTTCCAGAGACACCCTAGTCTCGATGTATCGCGAGCTGCTTGCATGAGCGTGGCTATCATCGCCGGAATTCACCCGACCATTCCTCGCGCAAGTGGAATCCGGTCCTACGCCGTTGGACTCGCCCGAGGCCTTTCCCGCGTCGGAGAGAAGGTTATCCTCGTTGGGGTCGGACCGGAGGCGAGCCTCGACTTCGCTTCGTTCCAGAGTGTGAATCCCAATTACCCCGTCTCGACCTTTACGTTTGTCCGGTCTCTCGCGAGGTGGATTCGACACCATCCCTTCGAGAGGGGGACGGTGCTGCACGGCCAACGCCCCGACGACCTCCTTCCTCTCATGAGGTTGAGAGGTCGGCCACGGATTGTCTGCACCGTGCACGGTGACCCCAGACGCGGAATCCTCGAGAGGCACGCCTGTCTTGTTCGAGGCCTGTATCGCGCTGCCGAACGGAAGACCCTCTCGCGCGCGGACCATGTGATTTGTGTGTCGCAGACTGGGCTGGAAGTGTACCTCAAACGTTTTCCCCAGTTTCGTCGGAAAATCTCCGTGATCCCCGTTGGAATCGATTTGTCGCTTTTCAAACCACTAGATCGGACGGCGGCTAGGCGACAGTTGGGCCTCGATGACCGACCCACGATCGTGTTCGCAGGTCGACTTGAGTCCGAGAAACGCGTCCACGCAGTGACTGAGGCGCTCCGGACACTGCCGGATCCGCCCCAGCTTGTCGTGGCGGGCGAAGGTCGATTGCGCAATCGCCTTCAGGGGGAGTCCGATCCTACCGCGGTCCGGTTCCTCGGGGCTGTGGCCCACGAGAACATGCCATTGGTACTCGCTGCCGCAGACGCGCTTGTGCTCGCTTCAGCGTTCGAAGGGCTACCGACCGTGGCGCTCGAAGCCTTGGCCTGCGGCAGGCCTATCATTGCGACCCGAGTTGGCGATCTCCCGCTAATTATCGAGGAAGGGCGAACGGGGTTGTTCTTCGACGGCGCCGTCCTTGGTCTCCGCGATGCGGTGGCCAGGCTGGCGAGCCTGGGTAATTCCCAACAATCGTGCGAGCGAGCAGCAAAACGATTTGGATGGGATTCCGTAGTCCCTCGAGTCAGGGAGACGTACTATGCGGTTGGGTAAGCGAACGGTCGTTTGCGTCCTGCTGGTTCTTGGGTGCGCGAATCTCTTGATTCGACTCCCATCAACGAGCCATGAAATGGGAGTGGACAGCTTTGTCTGGCACGGGATGGCCACGTCTGTGCAGAGAGACGGATATGCGCTATGGATTCTCTCTCCGCTTTCGTACTTGGGCCTCTATCCGTTGAGTCAACCGAGCAGCAGTCCGTTTCTGACCGTCGCCGTCTCCGACCTATTCGGAACCCAAGTCGAGGGCGCGGTCCTGGCCCTTGACCTGATGTTCGCGATTCTCGGAGTGCTGACCGCCTTCGTCCTGGGATGGGAAATGAGACGAAACGCAGCGTTCGCGCTTGCCTTCACGGCGCTTACTTCGCTGACTCCGGAAATGGTCACCTCCCTCGCATGGCAGATGCCGACCCGGATTGTGTTCACGATCCTGCTACCGTTGTTTCTCTGGGGCCTGATCCGAATCTGGCGGCGTGTGGGCCGGCGAGAGGTCGCACTCTTGGCCCTGACGGTGTTCCTGATGATGTCGTTCCACCGATTGACCGTCCTCGTCTTCCTCGTCGCGATCGCATACGTTCTGGCAGGAATCCTCCTGGTGATCCACCGTACCCTTCGCCTCAAACAACCAGGCCTCTTCTTGCGTCCCGCGTTCACGCGACGCTCCCCCTACCTCGCTTTGGTCGTCCTGGGGGCGATCAGCGCTGCAACCCTATTCATGACGAACGTCCTCGAGGAATACTCAGTGGGGGAAATCGCTTCTGGAAACTCCCTCGAAGTACAGCTGCTGAACTTGGGCGTGAGCCTTGCGCGGAGTTCCGGTCTCTTGCTTCCGCTGTCTGTCGTCGGTGTCGTCTCGATCGCATTTCAGCGGAACAAGACTATCACCGAACCATTCCTTCTCATGGCCTTCCTCGTGTTCATTCCGTTGCTGTTCCTACGACAATATACGGGGTACTACACGGTCCCTTTCACGGCGCTTTTCACGACAATCGGGCTTTTCGCCATCCTCCGGAGATTTCGATCCCGACGCCTGCGCGCCCTAGCCGCCGCCTCCTGCATTGCCGTATTTCTCGTTTCCTCCTTGGCGATTGTGAACTACGACCTCGCCACTACGACCTCAATGTCCCCCGGGACGTACAATCTTAGCCTGTATGTCAAGGAGCATCCGTCTGGGACCGTAGTTACTAATGAAGGGCTGATCGGGAGCCGCCTGCACGCGATTTCCGGGATGCCCTATCTTCCCGTTGGAGGCGCGACCACTCCATTCCAGAGCGCCGACCTTTTGCTGTTCGGCTTCATCGACCGAGACGCGGCGTTGCGGACGATCGTTCTCATACCACTGACATCGCTCACGGTCGACTCCGACTCCTCGTATGTGCTTCCGGGCGTCCAGGCCGAAGCGGATTGGGTCGCCATCCTGAAATCTCCCGTCAGCGCCCCATCTCCCCAGTACCATTCGTACAACGTGACGTACGCACTCGAATCGAAGGAGTTCCCAAACGAGTTTACCGCATACGGGAATCGGTACCCCTCGGCACTTTACGTCTCTGCGAGCACTGAGCGCTACGAGGTGTTCGAGGACTCAGGTTCGATCCTCTTCTACCTTGGAGGGTGAAGGGTACCGTAATTCGGGCGAAGGTGACCTGCCTTGAGAATCCTGCTCCTCACTCCGAATCTTCCTGACAGCGGTGGCGGGGTCAGCTCGTACGTCCGCTATCATGCCGAGGGGTTGAGGTCCGAGGGTTACGACGTCGAAGTCCTATCCGTCAATTCGCGGGGGCGTCGCGGTCGGTCAGCGGTGGTCCAGTTTGCATATCAGGCCGCGTCACGCATCCGGGAATTTAAGCCCGACGTCCTACACGCGCATGGGGTGTGGCAGGCCGCGACACCTTTCTTTCTGAGACGCTCGGTTCGCACCGTTTTCACCTTCCACACGGAACCGGACCTGCGCCGATTCCAGAACCGCGTTGTGCTGCGGCTCTTGATCCGCCGTGCTGAGGTGTCGACCACGCTGAGCAGGTATGCAAGGTCACGCATCGAAGATGCAATTGAGGGTGGGTCGGTTCAAGTCGTCCCCCCGTCTCTTCCCGTGAACCGTGCGAAGATAACGAAAGCGGAAGCCCGAGATCGACTCGCCCTGCCGGCCTCCGCGTTCGTACTCGCCGTGGTCACCCCGATGGTCTACCCGGAAAAGGTTCGAGGATTGCCCATTCTCTTCGACAGCCTACCAACACATTCGCCAGAAACTCACGTAGCTGTTGCGGGGGGTGGGCCATTGATGCGCCAAGTAGAGACTTCGGTCCGAGAGCGCGGACTCAACGAGCGCGTACATCTCCTCGGCGAACTCGCGGACCCATCCGTTCTGTACGATGCCGCGGATGCGTATGTGCAGGCTTCCCTGAAAGACAACCTTCCTATCTCGTTGCTCGAGGCGATGAGCCGGGGGCTACCGGTCGTGGCCTTCCGCGTCGGCGGCATTCCGGAGTCGATTCGCGATGGGGAGACGGGGCTCTTATGCGAGCCCGACTCGTTGTCTCTCCGGCAACAACTCGACCGCCTGCAGTCCGACGAGGCGTTCGCTCTTCGTCTAGGTGCTCGCGCGGGCGAGGAAGTGCGTGACCGGTACTCGTGGTCCAAAATTGGGCCTCTCTGGAGTCGTATTTATCGGGGATGACGCGGCTGGAGTTTTGCATCTCAATCGATGTCGAGCGGGACTTCCGCAAAGACGCGAGCCTCACAGTGCGAGGGTTAGTGGAAGGTCTCCCGTCGTTTCTCGACATGCTGATCTCTCGTTCCATTCCGTTCGACCTGATAGTGTCGTCGGAGATTCTCGACGCCATCCCGAAGGAAATCCTCCACGTGCGCCCTGACCTCGTCGCGCTGGGCTGCCACGGTCGCACTCATGAGCCCGGATATCCCGCACGCCTCTCGGCGGCCCGTCAAGAGGTGGAACTGAGGCGAGCGACGGAGACTGTTGAGCGTAAATGGGGGCGTCGGCCGTTGATTTTCCGGGCACCCAATTTCTGCGCGAACGCAGGTACGCTCGAGGCATTGATTCGCTTGGGCTATGAAAAGGATTCGTCAGTCCTACCGGGCCGTTGGCTTCGTCGTTGGGGTTTTCTGACGACGGTCGATCACCGAGGGGCCCCCGAGAGCCCGTACAGACCCGATCCAAGTCGCATCGCCCGCCCGGGCCAATCATCGATCCTAGAGGTCCCGGTTTCGCCGAACCCGCTCCTCCCCGGGACTCCTCTGGGTCTCGGCTATCTTCACGCGAGAGGTCTTGAGGCTACTCTTTCTGCCGCTCGGGCGCCAGAGCGGCAGAATTGGGTTTTCCTCGCCCATCCGTGGGAAATGGTCCGATGGGACGCGGGAGATAGTGTCGCATCTTGGGTTCGAGCGGTTGCATCTCCCGATCCAAGGCATCTCGAGTCTCTCATCTCGGCTTTGTCGAACTCGCGCTTCGTGAACATGCACTCGATCAGCGAAGAAGCGCCGCCTCTGGCCTCGCACCGGTAGATGCGGGCGTCTGGTCGGGCACTCGCAAGAGCCGTCGGTACAGTGACTCATACGCTCGCGCGAGTTGACCAATAGAATAGTCTTGCGCCACGATTCGACGGGCTTCTCTCCCCATCGTGGACGCCTCCTCGGGGTGCGCTGCCATCCAGATGATCGCGTCGGAAAGGGCAAGCACATCTCGGGCGGGTACGAGGAGACCCGTCCCACCCGGAATGACCACCTCGGGAACCCCGCCTACGGGCGTTGCAATCGCCGGAAGTCCGTTCGCCATCGCCTCCAGGAGCGCGAGGGGCATTCCTTCATAGAAAGAAGGGAGGACGAAGACATCCCCAGAGTTCGTACGCCGTAGCCAGCTAGGATCCACACCGGCGTCCTCGACGCGGCCCTCAAGCCGAAGGCGTCGTTTCGCCGCATCGTATTCGCTTGGGTCATCGACCGGACCGAATGTGATGAGAGAGATGGGGTTCGTTCGATTGACCCTTGCGAGTGCCTCGAGAAGGACGAAGATCCCCTTCGTCGCGGTTACGCGCCCTGCGAAAACGAGGCGTGGGGTCGAATAGCGATTCGGCTTGGGTGCGGGCTCGGTCGGAATCGGAACGCCATTACGGATGACTTGATCATCGGACAGTCCACAATCCGCAGCAACCAAGTTGGTAACTGCGATTGCCTCTTGGGCCAGGGCAACAACCGTACGGAGGAGTGCGGATTGCAGGAGTCGTCGGAGGCGCGACCTCGCTCTGAGCCGGAAATGGAGGGTGAGCACCGTTGGTAGCCCACGTATCCGCGCTGCGATGAGGGCCGCCAGGCTTTGAAGATGGGCTTGATGCGTGTGGACGATGTCCACGGGCTGGTCCCGAATCACGATCGAAAAAGTTCGCAATGCCAGAATGACGTTCCGAGCTCGGGACGATTTGATTTGCACGGGAATTCCACGAAGGATTCCTTCGTGGAACCGGGACGAATTTCCCGGCGCCAACAAGAACGTTTCAAAGCCGTGTGTGTGCAGCGCCTCCGCCAACAGTTCAATCAACCTGGTAATCCCTGATGTTCGCTCACGAGGATACGGACTCACATGGAGAATCCGCATGGGGGCCGACCCACGAGCCATTCACCCACGACCTCGCTGTGGATTGCATTTGGCAAACAGTGCCACCAGACGCTCGGCGACGAGATCCCACGACAGATTCGTTTCGGCGAAGGTTCTGGCCCGAGCCCCCATGGCGATTCGAACCGCGGGAGAGGCGAGCAGCCGAAGGATTGCAGCGGCCATAGCCTCGGGATTGTCGGGGGGCACGGTTTCGCCGACCGATGCGTCGTTGACAGACGGCTCCACGCCTCCCAGGTTGGTCGCGACCACTGGGACCCCGCACGCCAGATACTCGCGAAGTTTCAGAGGCGAAGCGACGGCTCGGATCCCCCCACTCTTCGAAGCGATTCCGACATCAGCGGCCGCGATCCAATACGGAACTTCCTCTCGCCGTACGGAGCCGACAAAGCGGACGACGTCCTCGAGGTGTCGTAACAACGCGGTTCGCTCAAGCTCGGCCCGTTGCAATCCGTCGCCGACGATGATCAGTCGAACGCCTGGCCGTTCTCGGCGAACAAGATCCGCTGCCACGAGGACCGTTTCGAGGCCTTGCCATGGCACAAGAGTCCCGACGAAGACGAGGTAGGCCGCCGACGGGTCAAGGCCAAGGCGAGCCCGGGCCGAACCTCGAGAGATTGGATGGAAGAGCACAAGATCGACCCCGTTCGGCAGGACCGTGATTTTCGCCGGTGAAACCCCAAATCTGATCGTGAGTTCTTCGCCCAGTTTCTCGGTGACCGTCACGACTCCCGCAGCACGCTGTAGGAGTCGGGCACGGATGAATCGACGAACTGGACCGCTCTTCACGGAACGTCCCCGGGGCGTATGGAGGATAGCACGCTCGTCCTCCACGAGCCCATTCACTTCAACCACGTACGGCCTTCGGACCAGCCATCCAATGACAGCACCGAGCTTGGGAGTCACCCTGCGCTCATAGATCACATGCGGGCGATCATTCCGTATGGCGCTCGCGATTGACAGGGCGCTTCGCAACGTGTTGCGCGAGCTCATTGTCCGCACCCGGACGTTCGGGGGCGCCACCCAACTGCTGGCTTTCGCGACGAAGAGAGTCACAAAGCAGCCAGACCTAGCGAGGGCGCGGACCAGATCCTCTACGTGTGATACCTCTCCGGTGGGTCTCGAAAGGTCTACATCTGGGGCGAGGAACACGATTCGCATTCGTTCCCCGACCCTCTCCGGGAACTCCAAAAGGGTAGTCAGGCAATTCTCAGCTTTGAGAAAAGAGACAGCGCATTGAAAGAAACTAGTTTTCCGTACAGTGAGCGACTTTAGCATGGGAATCCTCTTGACTCCACGACCTCGCGCCGGCGATCCGAACCACCCTGTGAGACAGGTGAGGGGAACACCGGAGTCCGAACGACCGAGCGGAACCGCTCCGCGACTTCTGGGTCCGGATACTTTGCGCCTTTGCGTCCGAGTTCCACCGGGAACGCGGGTCGAAGCCCAAGGTTGGTCGCAAGGGCAGTGGGGCGGCATCGAGCACTGGTATGCGCGGGTCCTACCCGGGGCAATGGCGCCGCCGTTCGCTGCGGAGCTCGGGACGGAGGAGCTCGAAGTGACTTTGGCGGTGGACTCGCACGCCCGCCGAAAAACGACTCCATGGCATTGGTTCTTCCGCGACTACTGCGGCGTGATCCCGCACGTCCTCGGGCCCGAATCTCCCCCCTCGTCACGCAACGGAAACGTGCTACTCACCGACTCGTCTCATGCAGACGCGGTCGCCTCTCTGGTCGTGGTCCAAACCGAAGGAGACACACGCGCACACACGTTTCATGTTCGTGACAAACACCCGGTCACTTACCCTCTTGCCCCAGGAAGCACTATCCCGTTCTCGGGGGTGGTACGTGCGCTCGACAACGACGACCTGCGACCACTCCTAGTCGACGCGGACGGAGCGACAGTAATGGGCTGCGCCAGCGGTCCACGCCCGCGCGTGGTTCTCGGCTTCGATCCGATCACTGCATTGTGGGAAGATGCCCGACGCGACATATCGGCATCGGCCGCGGGGATCAATGCCAACTGGGTGTATGTCCTGTTGCGTTCCTTCATCTGGAGCTCTCCCTTGTCGCTTTGGAAAGGACTGTGGCCGAATGACGTCCCTCCCTTGATCTACTCAGTCGATGTGGAGGCGGCCGTAACCTACTTCGACCGGGACAAGCGGGTATGTGTCTGGGCTGCCGGTCGGCCACGGGCTCGACACAGACAGGACACGAAACTCGAAGAAAGCCTGCGAACGTCGGTTCGGCGACTCCGCACGCACGCTATCATCGGAACGTTCCACCTCGATTTGAATTCGGTGACGGACGACGCCGACGTGAGCGCGCTCCGAGACGACACCGACGAGCACGACATCGCCTTTCATGCCCCCGCAATCGGGACTCACCAAGACTGGAAGGTCCTCGTGGAGGATCCTCGTGAAACTCTCGTGGCGCTCCGAGACGGCAAGAAGGCCCTCGAGTCCTGGGTCCAAAGGCCTGTTCGGGGTTTTCGTTATCCGGCTTGGCATCGCCTCTCGTCGACCCATGATCTCGTCGCGGATGTCGGGCTCGGCTATGATTCATCGACGTTCGCCCATTCGCCGTTTCTGACGATCCCCTATCGACTGATTCATTCGGCGGCGGAACGACCGCTCGCGCTCTGGGAGTTTCCGTGCGTGGCAATCGACGGGGCCGTGAACGCGGGCCCTCTCCGATTAAGGGGGCTCCGGACCCGGATGCGGAACATCCGGCGCGCGGTGGCGTTTCTCGAGTCCTGCGCCGACAACCAGACAATGGTTGTCATCTGCGACCACGACATGGCGCTCGGGGCGGCGATCGGCCACCGTCATGGCACTTGGCGGTTGAACGACAGAGGCCTGAGAACGATTCTAAGAACGGTGGAACGAGAGGCCGCCGCCCAGCGGCTGCGCCCGACGCGCGGTTCCGACTTCCTCGCTTGGTGGGAGGCGAGCCGGAAGGCGAGCTTCCGAGTCGTTCCGGAGTCTCACGAAGGCCTCGACCTGTCCAAAGTGGGAGTGGTCTGGCAGGAGGCCGTCTGAGATGAGACGAGCTTCTCGACCGCGCATCATACTCATTTCAAACATCGACTCCCCATACGTCCGAGGCGACGTAGCGATTTTGGAGGATGTCGGCGACACGCAACTGATACTCTACGACGGACGCAAACGCTTGCCGGACCTTCTTCGCTCCCTGCCGCGCGCCGACCTCGTCGTGGACTGGTTCGCCTTGGGCTATGCCACGACCTCCGTTCTGGTTGCGAGGGCTCTACACATTCCCATCGTCGTGATTGCCGGGGGATGGGATGTCGTGGCGGCACCGGAGTTGGGATACGGAGCTCTACTGAGCCCGGGCCGACTGAGCAAGACGCGTATTGCGCTGCGTCTCGCCAATCGGGTCATCTGCGTCTCGGAAGCAACCCGAGAGGCGGTCCTTCGGATTGTTTCGAGGAGTCTCTCCGTCATCCCACCGGGCATCGACGTTTCCTTTTTCCGCCCTTCCGGGTTGGAACGCCGCGCCCAAGTGGTCTGTGTCGCTGGGGTTGACAACGTTGTCCGCTACCGGGTAAAGGGAGTGGACGTGCTCCTGCGCGTTGCTGCACTAAACCCCGAGATCCCGATATATCTCGTTGGGCGTAACACCACAGAATGGGAGCGCTTCCTCGTCGAGAACGCGCCGCCTAATGTCCACGTTCTCGGAGTGCTCAGTCGGGATGAGTTGCGCGGGCTCTTTGCCGGGTCTCGCGCGTATGTGCAGCTAAGTGCCTACGAATCGTTCTGTGTTTCACTCGGGGAAGCGATGGCCTCGGGATGTGTCCCTGTCGTGAGCGACCGCGGCGCCCTACCAGAAGTCGTAGGTAACGCGGGCTTCGTCGTGCCGTACGGAGACGTCGACGGCACCTCGCGCGCGATTCGAGAAGCTCTCGAGAGGGCGGACTTGCAAGGCGCGGCAAGAGATCGCGTCGTCGAAACCTTTTCGCTTGATCGACGCCGGGAGGGCCTACAAACGGTTGTGAGGAGCCTCCTGTGACACCAGGTGAGCCGTTCGGCTCCTTATCGACGACCGACGAGAAGGTGTAGCCGCTATGCACGTGGTGTTCCAGCCGAACATTAACGGAATGGGCCATCGGATTCGCTGCAACACGATCGCCCGGCGAATTCGGCAGAGGCAGCCGTCCGCCAAAATCACGTTCGTGCTTCGCCCGGATGACCCCGTCCCCGCGGATCGTTGGTGCGATTTTCAATGGGTCAAGGGCCTCGTTCCGCGTTCCAAGGCGATTCTTCGGGCGGACTGTCTCGTCCACGACGGATTCTGGTACTCGGATTTCCGCACGCACCTTCAGAGCCGGCGGGGCAGCTACGTGCCGATCAGCCATCCATATGGATTCCCGGGAGATCTTACGGAAACCGTTCGCTGCTTTGAGCGCGCCGCCCGGATCCTCGTGCCTTGGCCCCGCGAGCTCTTCTCGTGGCCTGCCGAGCTTGCTAAGGCGCGATCGAAAGTTCGCCTCATCGACCCTGTCCTCACCCTCCCATCCGTGAACTCACTCCCAGTTCCCGCGGGGAAAAAGGTCTACGCCGTCGTCAGCCGGAGAAGGTCGGAGGCGAAGACGATTCTGAGCCGACTCGTCGAGCGCTTGTCATCTCGTCTGGGACCGGTTGACCTCGTGTGGTCGGACGTCTTTGTGTCCCAAGAGGTCCATTGGCGGAACATGCTCGAGTCCTCGTTGATTGTTTCTCAGGGAACCGGGACTACGTTCGAAGCGATGGCGCTGGGCATTCCCCGCGCGGTTCTGCCTCTTCCAGAGGTTGACGAACAGGTCCGTTCGGCGAAATCTTTGGCTGAGCGAGGGGCTGCCGTCCACCTTGACTTTGGGCAGGACCCAGATAGTGACATCGCGGCCCGAATCGCTCCGCTCATGATCGACGGGTCCGAGCGACGACTACAGGTGGAGAGCGGCCGCCGACTTGTAGGAACTGAGGGGTCGGAGCATGCGGCGGCTACCATCATCGAACTCGTGACCGAGGCGGTGGCTCCGTGAACCTGAGTGTGTGCTCCACGAGTTTCAATTGCGTCGAGGCGGTCGAAGAGCACTGCCGATCCATTTTCCGCGCGCTCGGCGATATAGACTACGAATACGTCGTTATCGACAACCATTCGGACGATGGGACCTATCCGCGTTTGCACGCCATCTCGCTCGAGAATCCACGGCTAAAGCTCTTAAGCCGACGGTGTTCGCGAGGTCGTGGCCGACAATACGCCGTCGCACTCGCTTCACATGACACGATACTCTCGGTGGATGTGGATACGATATACCGACCCGAACTCCGGACCTTTGTCGAGGTCTATTTCAAACGTTTTCGCTCCCCGGGACTGGCCGTCCAAGCAATCTATGCCGGCTTGTACCCACGGGAGCTGTGGTTTCAAGCCGGAGGTATGCGCAAT
>Ga0066704_10000694_pt1 | contig 12909 bp, 10 predicted proteins | sample GraSoiAngelo_153_FD_66458 | JGI IMG/M metagenome (GOLD analysis project Ga0066704, IMG submission 66458) | Grasslands soil microbial communities from the Angelo Coastal Reserve, California, USA - 14_1009_12_40cm | ecosystem: Environmental > Terrestrial > Soil > Grasslands | place: USA... | reverse complement strand
TCAGGACTCCTTTGGCGATTCCGAGACGGAGGAATCGATCGGATTTCCCGGCGAATATCCTTTCACTCGCGGGATCTACCCGACGATGTACCGCGGCCGCCTCTGGACCATGCGGCAGTATGCGGGCTTTGGCAGCGCCGCCGAGTCGAATCAGCGGTATCGCTATCTTCTGAGCAAGGGCCAGGCGGGACTTTCGGTGGCTTTCGATTTACCCACGCAAATCGGCATGGACTCGGATCATCCGCTAGCACTTGGGGAAGTGGGCAAAGTCGGTGTGGCCATTGATTCACTCGAAGACATGGAAACGCTTTTCAACGGCATACCACTCGAGAAAGTTTCCACTTCGATGACCATCAACGCCACGGCGGCGATACTGCTGTGCCTGTACGTCGCGGTGGCGAAGAAGCAAAGCGCGAACCTGGCAAGAATCTCCGGCACGGTGCAGAACGACGTATTGAAGGAATACATCGCGCGCGGGACGTACATTTATCCGGTGCGGCCGGCGATGCGCATCGTCACGGATATTTTCGCGTGGTGCCGCGAGAATGTACCCAAGTGGAATACCATTTCGATTTCCGGCTACCACATCCGCGAAGCGGGCTCGACGGCCGTCCAGGAAGTTGCGTTCACGCTTGCCGATGGCATCGCTTATGCTCAGGCTGCGTTGGGCGCCGGGCTCGGCATTGATGAATTTGCTCCGCAGCTTTCTTTTTTCTTCAATGCACACAATGACCTGCTGGAAGAAATCGCCAAGTACCGTGCGGCGCGACGGCTCTGGGCCCGGATCATGGCAAAACGCTTCGGCGCAAAGGATCCGCGTTCGTTGATGCTGCGCTTTCACGCGCAAACGGCGGGTTCGTCGCTCACCGCGCAGCAGCCGGAGAACAACATCGTGCGTGTGGCGATTCAGGCGCTTGCGGCAGTGCTCGGGGGCTGCCAGTCCTTGCACACAAATTCTTTGGACGAGGCGCTGGCATTGCCTACCGAAGACTCGGCGCTCATCGCGCTGCGCACGCAGCAGATCCTCGCTCACGAAACCGGAGTTGCCAACACAGTCGATCCCGTTGCGGGCTCGTACGCCATCGAATCTCTCACCAACGAGATTGAATCGCTCGCTGGGCTTTACATTTCGAAGATTGACACGATGGGAGGAACGCTGCGCGCGATTGAATCCGGATTTATCCAGGGCGAGATTCAGAAGGCGGCTTATGATTTCCAGCGTTCTGTGGAAACAAAAGAACAGATCGTCGTAGGCGTAAATGAGTTTGTTGCGAAAGAAGAACGCGGGATCCCCACGCTGCGCATGGATGAAGATATCGAGCGTTCTCAAATCGCCCGCCTGAACGCTTTGCGCGCGAAGCGTGATTCCGCACGGGTCAATTCCGCACTCGCCGAACTCCAGCGCCGCGCCGCCACAACGGAGAATCTCCTGCCTGCAATCCTCGCCGCCGTCGAAGCCTATGCCACCGTCGGCGAAATCTCCGATGCCCTGCGCCGCGTGTTCGGCGAGTACCAGGAATCCGTCGTCATCTAGCTGATTCTCCTCTTGCAGTCGTTCCCACCCCAGGGAACCTCTAGATATAGTCGAGGCGACGACCGCTCTATGCCCAGAAAAACTCTCGTTGGTAAAAATAGGAGCAGATGTCTTTTCGCAGCGCGCGGCGGCCCTCGCGCTGTAGTATTCTTCCCCGCACCGTAACGCCATGAAACTGATCCTGGCTTCCGCATCCACGCGACGCGCCGAAATTCTTCGGGACGTGGGAATCCCTTTTTCCGTGCTCACCTCCGCGGTCGACGAAACCCCCTACCCGGGTGAATCCGCCCAGGACCTCGTCCAGCGTCTGGCGACCGCCAAGGCCGAACTGGTCGCGGCGCGCGCCGTGGGCCCGGCGATCGTAATCGCAGCGGATACGGAAGTAACGCTCGACGGCCACATTTTCGGCAAGCCGCGCTCTTCGGACGACGCACGCCGCATGCTCGCAAAACTTTCCGGGCGAACACACGCGGTCGTCACCGGAGTCACGCTCATCCGGCTTCCCGATGCGGAACGCGTCACCTTCGCCGAGTCCACACTGGTTCAGTTCAGCGTCCTCTCCCCGGAAGAGATCTCGCGTTACCTCGCTTCCGGGGAGCAACACGACAAGGCCGGCGCCTACGGGATCCAGGGACGCGCGGGCCGCTTCATTTCTCGCATCGAAGGCTGCTACTTCAACGTCGTCGGCCTGCCGCTCGCCCGCCTCCAGCAGGCCCTGAATGAACTCGGCTGGTCCGAGGACTGAACCCGAAGCCCGCCATCCAGCGAGGCGCGGGCGAAGAAGCCCTTTCCGACTTATAATCGCGCCCATGGGCACCCTCGCTTCAGCACCTCGCCAGGATCTGCACCTCCGCCTTCACTGCGTGAACATCTTCGTGCGCGATCAGGACCGCAGCTTGCGGTTCTACCTGGATCAGCTTGGATTTCATCTGGCGCTTGATGCGCGGCTTCAGTCGGGTGACCGGTGGGTTGCCGTGGCGCCTCCGGACGGCAGCGCGATTCTTTCTCTTGTCGTTCCCAAGCCCAACTCGCAGGAATACAAGCTCATCGGCCGGTCCACGCAGGTTGTATTTGTCACGGAAGACGTTGCCAGCAAATTTCAAGAATGGTCCAAGCGCGGAGTCCGTTTTCAATCCACGCCGCGCCTTCGACGCATCAAGTACGATCACAAGGCGCAGGCGGCGCCTTCGAATGTTTCGTCCATGCTGCTCGGTGAAGGGGCACCGATTTGGGGCGGAGTGTTCGCGCGCTTCCGGGATATTGACGGGAATACCTTTTCGCTGGTGAGCTTCGACGAGGTGACACACGCGCTGGAAGCGCAGCGGCGCGCGATTGCGGAGAAGCTGGAATTCGAGCGCCGGTTGGCGCAGGAACTGGAGATTGCAAAGCAGGTGCAGGCACAGCTTTTCCCGCAGACTCTGCCGCCACTCAGGACCCTGGAATACGCCGGTACGTGCATCCAGGCCCGCAAAGTCGGCGGCGATTATTATGACTTCCTGGATCTCGGACAGGAGCGGCTGGGGTTCGTGATCGGCGACATCTCAGGAAAAGGAATTGCAGCCGCACTGCTAATGGCAAATTTGCAAGCGAATATGCGCAGCCAGTGCGCTATTGCCGTGGACCAACCGCAACGCTTCTTGCGCTCCGTGAACCAACTCTTTTGCGAAAATACGCCGAACGGTTCGTTCGCCACGCTTTTCTTCGCCGAATATGACGACAACGCGGGGCGTTTGCGCTACGCGAATTGCGGGCATCTCTCCGCTCTGCTCCTCCGGAGCGATAACACTCTGGAACGGCTCGAGTCCACGGCGACCGTGCTGGGGGTCTTCAAGGAATGGGATTGCACGATTGGCGAGTGCCGGCTTCGCGCTGGAGACACGCTCGCGCTTTACACTGATGGCATCACCGAATCCTACGACGCGGAGAAGGAGGAATTCGGCGAAGGGCGCCTGATTGAAGCGTTGCGGCGCAATTGCGGGCTTTCTCCTCAGTGCTCGATGGACGCGATTGTTGCTGAGGTTCAGAAGTTCAGCCCGCAGGAACAGCACGACGACATCACGCTGATCATTGCCAAGCATCGAGGAAATTAGGGACCTAAGACGTTAAGAGCACAGAAATAAAAAGGGCGGCCGCATGGGCCGCCCAAACCAAAATTCCGCTGAGTCGTCCGTCCGCGAGTTACTTCTTTTCTTCGGAGGGCTTCTCGGCCGGCGGTACCTGAGCCGGTGGTGCCGGAGTCTGCGATGTGCCGGCCATGCCATCTTTGAAGCTGCGAATGCCCTCGCCAAATCCCTTCATGATCTCGGGGATACGTTTGCCGCCAAAGAAAATCAAAATGACGGCCAGAACCACAAGCCAATGAAAAATGCTAAATTCACCCATGAACCGCCTCCACGCGCCCCGCCTGGCGGCGCGCTACCACAACCCTAACTCAGGAAGCCTTTTGCGGCAAGTCGCCGCGACCGGCTCTGTCTATAGGATAACACGCTCGTCACCGGCGCGGCGCGTTACTCGCTCGCGGTCCAGGTATTCAAGGAGGGGGATGGCGTACTTGCGGGTGATGCCCGTCAAGTCCTTGAAAACGGGGACGGTTATGCGATCGCCCTTGGATTTTTTGTATGCAGCCAGTTGAACTTTCAATTGGGCGAGCGCTTCGCGGTGGAAAATGAGCTCCGCTGTTACGCGCACGAGATTCTTTTCGCGCAAGAGAATTTGCAGCAGTTTTTCCGCGCGCTTCGCTTCGACGGGAAGCCCAGCGAGGACTTCTTTCACGGATGGCACGGACAGGCTAGCGGATGCGAATGCTGCCTCGATTTGTTCTTTGGCCTTGAGTTCCTCGGGCTGCAGGGCGATTTCGGATCCGGCTTTCTTTACCAACTCGCCTTGCACGTCGAGGTTTTTCTGCGCGGCCAGATTTTCAAGCGCGGCGCGAAATGTTTCGGGTCGAACGCGCTTGCCGAGACTTGCGCGGAGTTCCTCACGTGCAATTCCCGGCAGAAGAGGATTTTCTTTCTGGAATTTTTCGACCTTCTCGGCAATTTTCCTGCTCACTTCTTCGAACAATTTGCCGGAGACCAAGACGAGCGGTTCCGTCGAAACTGTTTTCACCATCCCGGTTCGAGAGACTTCTTCGAGGGCAACGGCGATTTCTTTCTCGGTCCACGCCGTGCGAGCCACGATCTCCTCGTGCCCGAGACCCGGGAATGCGCGCTCCGTCATCGCTGTCAGAATTTCCTTATGGTTTCCTTTATCGAGTTTTTCGAGAAATGCGGCGCGTCCCACGTCCCGCAACATGGGCCGCCGCGCCAGCGGGTCCAGCACGGCTCCGCCCCCCATGGTTACCACGGGCGAAAATTGCCGCACGATGAACCCGTCGCCGGGCAGAACCAGCACTTCGTCCTGCAGTTTAAGATTTGCAAATGCGCTCTGGCCGGGTTCCAGTTCCTTTTGGCCGTGAAGATAAACCTCGGCGATCGTTTCCGCTGTTCCTGCGTGAAAGTGAACCCGTGAGCGTTGCTTCAATTTTCGCGCTGAGGGAAGCAGCTCCAAACGGACATCCATTCGGCGGGTCTTGCGAAATTTCCCAGGAGTGGCCAGCACCATGCCGCGTTTCAGCGCGGTGTGGTCGATTCCCGCGAGATTCACGGCGGTCCGTTGTCCCGGCGTGGCACGGTCAACATGTTTCCCGCCGGATTGCACGCCGCGCACGCGCAGCCGCTCACCGCTGGGAAATAATTCCACTTCGTCGCCAGTACTTACGCTTCCAGAAATCAGTGTGCCTGTCACCACGGAGCCGAATCCCTTCATCGCGAAGGCGCGGTCGATCGGCAGCCGGAAATACTGTTTCGCATCTTTGACCACTGCCTCGGACGCAGCTTCGCCTAATGCTTTCTTCAATTCGGCGAGTCCGCTGCCGGTTCTCGCGCTGACGGCTACGAGCGGCGCGCGATCGAGAAACGATCCTCGCAAGAACTCCTCCGCTTCCAGCCGCACCAGTTCCAGCGTGTCCGCATCCACCAAATCGCTTTTGGTCAGCGCGACAACACCGCGCTGCACTCCGAGCAGCCGGCAAATATCGAAATGCTCGCGCGTCTGCAGCTTGATGGATTCGTCCGCCGCAATTACCAGCAACAACACGTCAATTCCCGCGGCGCCGGCAAGCATGTTGCTGATGAAGCGCTCGTGCCCGGGCACATCCACAAAACCGAAGCGCACGCCGTTTTCCTCGAGGAATGCGAAACCCAGGTCAATCGTGATTCCGCGGCGTTTCTCTTCCGCGAGGCGGTCCGGGTGCGTGCCGGTCAAAGCTTCGACCAGCGCGGATTTGCCGTGGTCAATATGGCCGGCGGTGCCGACGATGACGCTCTTCAATGTTTCAGTCGACATGATGGATGGCACGCAAGGTTCTTGCCGCTTTGGATGCTACTGGAGGAAAGAATGAGGGGTCAAACGGCGCGGGCTATTTCGCGGCCGCGATCTCGTCGACGAGGGATTGCGCTGCTGCGCGGGGATCCGCTGCTGCGAGGATGGGACGTCCCACGACGACAAAATCTGCCCCAGCGCGAATTGCTTCGGTGGGAGTTGCTTTCCGGGCTTGATCGTCCTGCCCGGCGGCTGCAGCATGTTCTTTTGGCCGGACTCCCGGGGTCACAATCAGAAACTCACGGCCACAGGCTCTCCGAATGTCCTTGGCTTCTTGCACCGATGCTACCACGCCATCCACGCCTACACTCTTGGCGAGTTGCGCCAGCTTCACGACGCGCAGTTTCGGCGCGCCGTTGATGCCGACTTCTTTCATCGCCTTCTGATCCATGCTAGTGAGAATCGTAACGGCGAGCAATCGCGGCCGGTCCGCGCCCATCGGTACACCGGCACTGATGGCCTGCACTGCCGCTTCGAGCATGGCTTTTCCACCCAACGCATGGACGTTCACGAGCTGCACGCCGCTCATTGCCGCCGCAGAGAGCACGGCGCCGGCAACGGTATTTGGAATATCGTGGAATTTCAGGTCGAGGAATATGCCGGCGCCCAGAGCCGAAATCTCTTTGACGGCTGCCGGCCCGGCCGCGGTGAAGAGCTGGTTGCCAATCTTGAACATTCCGACGAGATCGGCGACCTGCTTCGCGAACTTCACCGCAGAGGACAAGGAATCAAAATCTAGTGCAACAATCAGGCTGCTACGTGGATGAGCGTCAAACGTCAGGGTCATGGGTGACCCCGACTCCGCCGGGGTCAGTGCTTCTCGGGCAGTTGAATCAACTCGAGCCGGACCTGGCTCACGCCGGAATGGATCAAGCCGATTTTCCGGGCGACACGATAGGATACATCAATTTCGCGCCCTTCCTGATAGGGACCCCGGTCGTTGATACGTACAAGCTCGAATTGCCCGTTGCGGGTGTTCACCACGCGGACGAAGGACCCAAACGGCAGGTTGGGATGTGCCGCTGTGAGGGCCTCACAGTCGAAGGACTCACCATTCGCGGTCTTGCGGCCGTTAAACCCGGGGCCATACCAGCTGGCATTGCCCACCCAAGTCTTAATCGGCTTCACCGGTTGATTCAGATGCGCGACCAGAGGGGCCTCCATCGCTGGAGCGATGAGGAACATGAGAGGAACCCAACGTAACGCAGCCCAGATCATGAAAAGTCGATGTCTCATAGTGTGTTCTTTGTGCTACACAAATCCTAAAAAGTGTAGCAAGAAAACATCATTATGTCAACTGTTTTCTGAAAGAAATCTTCCTCGTATCTCATTGATAGTAAACACATTAGCGCTGAAAAGAGTTCCTTCAAGACCCTCAACAAGTCGCTGACTGGCCCTCGGGTCAGTGAAGCTGGCCGTCCCGACCTGTACTGCCGAGGCTCCTACCGCAACGTAATCAAGCACGTCTTCGACCGTCTCGACGCCTCCGAGCCCTAAGATTGGTGTCTTGACGGCCTTCCTCGTTTCCCAGACCAGCCTGAGAGTAATCGGTTTGATTGCTGGGCCGGAAAGACCCCCGGTCTGGTTCCCCAACCGCGACTTTCCCGTCCGGTAGTCGATGGCCATTGCCGGGTAGGTGTTGGCCACGGTCAGGGCATCTGCTCCCGACTCTTCCGCAGCCCGGGCAATAAGTCCAATGTCTGTAACAAGAGGGGAGAGCTTGACCCAGAGAGGTCGCTTGCTGGCGGCTTTTCGGGCGGCTCCAACAACCTCAGCGACGCAGGCCGGATCGCTGCCGAACTGTATGCCCCCCCTCTTGACATTGGGGCACGAGATGTTCAGCTCGTAGCCTGCCAGGCCATCAGCGTCCTCGAGAACCCTCAGCACCTCAACATAGTCTTCGAGGGTATAGCCGAAGACGTTGGCGACGATGGCTGTATCGAATTTTCGCAGTACCGGGAGTTTTTCGGCTACGAAGGCCCGGACCCCGACGTTTTGGAGGCCGACGGCGTTGAGCATCCCCGAGGGGGTTTCGCAAAGCCGGGGAGCGGGAGCGCCTTCGATGGGTTCGCGGGAAAGACCTTTGGTAACGAAGCCGCCGAGGCGATTCAGGTCCACGAGGTGGGCAAATTCTAGGCCGTAACCGAACGTTCCGCTGGCTGCGAGAATAGGATTCCGCAGGCGCAACGCGCCAATTTTTACGCTGAGGTCAACGGCGCCAGCGGAACTCACTTCGTGGAAGAGAATAACACGAAGCTGTTACTGCCCGTCGCAAAATCTCTGGCTTCCAGCTCAAGCTGCCTGGAAATCAAGACTGGAGATAGACGAGGCTCAAGGTTGTTTTGGCGGGGCGGCTCGCGCGGGCCTTGGAGTAACAGGTCTTGCTGAAGAATTCTTCAGGGCTTCGCCGAGGACGCGGCCGTCGCGCGGGGCGAGAGTGATTCCACAGAGAACTGCCAGCGTCGGAGCGATGTCTGTGGGAGTGATGGCTTGAAAATATTCTCCGGGTTGAACTCCAAAGCCCATCAGCAGCACGGGTACACGTTGATCGTAGTAGTTGGGCGTGCCATGCGTCGTGCCGTATTGCCGCGGGCTGGTTGGGGTTGAGGAATCCCAGGGCCAGTAGGGCTTGGGAACAATCAAAAGATCGCCGCTGCGCGCTTTCAAAAAGCTGGCGGCCTCCGCCTTCAGCATCGGGCTTTGTGTTGACGGCCGGTCTTCGAGTTCTTCGGCGCGATAAACGTGCGCGACGCCGGGGACGCTCTGGATGGCTTCCAACACAGCGCGCAGGGCCGCCGGATCATTTTTCAACTTGTCGTAGGTTCCCGGAGTGAAGTACACAGCCCTGGCGCCCACTTTTGCGACGGCAGGCTTTGCGTAGTTGAATGGCTCAAGACTTTTCTCGATGCGTTCTTTCACAGACTCGACATTCAGCCAGCCTGCATCCATTCCAGATTTCTGGATGTCTTCCGGGATTGGCACCACGCCGTGATCCGCGCTGAGTGCCACGACGTAATTCCCTCTCCCAACTTTCTTGTCCAAGTGGGCGAAGAGTTCGGCCAGGTCGTGATCGAGCCGGGCAAGAACGTCCTGAATTTCCCAGCTGCGCAGCCCGAAGGCGTGACCAACATAATCTACCGAGGAATAGCTCACGGCCAGGAAGTCGGTTCCGGCGCGAGCTCCGAGCTCCAGTTTGTCCACCGCCGTCTCGGCGATCCGCGTCAGATAGGTATCAGCGTATGGACTTGTTTCCCATTGACAGTAGAAAACGGGGTCGGGCCCCGTGCTGTCCGGATTCCCTCGCAGAGGATGCGGGAATGCCGCGCCCAGACCTGCCGGGGGGACGGCCCCCGTTGCTGTGGCATCGTAGAGGTACGCAGAAGCCGGCAGCATTGGGGCCCACGTCTTTCCGTAATCGCCCGCCGCCGGATGAGCCTTCGTAAATTCCTCCACAAATGCAGCTACCGGATACGCGCTCGATGTCGTCCAGGCACCTACGTCCGCATCGAACCACGTAACGGCATCGCCGAGGCGGCCACCCATGGTGATTGCCGCGCGCGCTTTCAGTGAGAAGGTCACGACGCTGGTGCCACTGCCGGTTTGAAATTTCAATTCGTCCGCGAGCGCAGGCACGAGCATCTTGCTTGCGCTGTTTCCGCCCGTGACGCCGGCGCCGGCGTAGCCGAGATTCTTCACTTTCGAATCGTCCGTGCAAGTCACGGTCTCCTGGAGTTCGCGGTCAAACCACTCGTTCGAAATCATTCCGTGGGTCGCGGGCAAAGTACCGGTCGAAATGGTGGCGTGGCCGGCGCATGTTTCCGTGGCGGCGTAGGGATAGGCGGCATCGCGGAACCACGCGCCTTCTTCAACAAGCCGCTTGAGGCCGCCCGTCCACTGGCCACGGAATTTGTCCACATAATCGGCGCGCATCTGGTCCACCACCAGGAGCACGACCAGTTTCGGGCGCGGCGGGGTCTTGGGCGGCTTGGCGGCCGGGGATTTGGCCTGAGCGCCGGCGAGGGCACCGAGGACCATCAGAACTATGAGTATCGCTGCGAGGCGCGCAATTCTGCGCGTCACAACTCTCGTTTCGCAAATCATGCCAGACCTGCCTCCCAAATTCGCCGCGCAGTCTACCACGGTCCCGGTTTACGCTCGATGAATCCGGAGTCGATTGACCGCCCGGCGGCCACCAATGATACGATTACGCGACCATGCGCATCGTCGAAAAGACACAATTGATGTCCGCGCCGGAAATTGACCGAACGTTGCAGCGGCTGGCGCATGAAATCGTCGAAAAGAGCGGCGGCACCAAGAACCTGGCGCTGATCGGTATTGTGCGGCGGGGAGTGCCGCTGGCGCAGCGGATCGCGCAGGCCATGCGCGGGATTGACGGCGTAGACGTCCCCGTCGGGACCCTGGACATCACGCTCTATCGCGATGACCTTTCAAAAGTTGCCCCGCAAGCCGTGCTGCGCTCCTCAGACATTCCCTTCGGCGTGGATAACATGGACCTCGTGCTGGTGGATGATGTTCTCTACACCGGCCGGACGATTCGCGCGGCAATGAACGGGCTCTTTGACCTCGGGCGGCCGAAGCGGGTTTCCCTCTGCGTGCTTATCGAGCGAGGCCATCGGGAAATGCCGATCGAGGCTCAATATGTGGGGCGCAGCGTGCAGACCAGCAACACGGAAATTATCGAAGTGCGGCTGCGCGAAATCGACAAGGAAGAACGCGTCGTGCTCGTGGATCGCGTGGAGTAGATTGGCATTTCTTATTCGAATCGGTTCGTCTATGATTTGAGAAGGGACATTGACTCAGCGATTTCGCGATCTGCTCGCCCTCGAACCGCTCCCAGCGGACGAACTCACATTTCTTCTCGATCAAAGCAAGCCTTTCCAGGAAATTCAGCGCCATCCATTGAAAAAGTTGGCCACGCTGCGCGGGAAGACCGTGGCGTTGGCGTTCTTCGAAAACTCCACGCGCACGCGCATCAGCTTCGGCACCGCAGCTTCCCGTCTGGGCGCGGACACTATGAACCTGCAGGCGGAAGCCTCCAGCCTGAAGAAGGGCGAGTCGCTGCTCGATACCGTTCACACGCTGGACGCGATGAAACCGGACTGCCTGGTGATGCGGCATGCTTCGTCGGGTGCGGCGGACTTCGTGGCACAGCATCTGGACATTCCGGTGATCAACGCAGGCGACGGCACGCATGAACATCCTTCGCAGGGACTACTCGATGCGCTGACGATTCGCGACCGGCTGGGAACGATCGAGAATCTGAACGTCACGATTCTCGGCGACCTGCAGCACAGCCGCGTGGCGCGTTCGAACATTCATTTGCTCGGAAAATTCGGGTGCAGGTTCACACTGTGCGGGCCAGCGATGTGGGTTCCGCGCGAGTTGGAAAAGATCGGCGGGGCGGGCGTGACGATCCGGCGCGTCTTTCGAATTGAAGAGGCACTTGAAGGCGCAGACGTGGCTCTCGTGCTTCGCGTGCAGACGGAACGGCAGCATGAACCTTCGATCTCGGCCGAGGATTACGTGCTGGGGTACCAGCTGGATGCCGCGCGCCTGCGCCGCGCGAAACCCGGTGCAATCATATTGCACCCGGGACCGATGAATCGCGGGATCGAGATCACGCCAGAAGTTGTGGACGGGCCGCAGTCCTGCGTGCTCGAGCAAGTGACCAACGGCGTTGCGGTTCGAATGGCGCTGCTTTTCCTGCTTATCTCCGGCACGGACGAGGATGGCACTCATCCGATGGCGGAAGCGGCGCCCGAGAAAAGTCGCCGCTCGACAGATGAAAAGGACCCTTCGCATGCTGCTCGTTAAGAACGGGCGGGTAATCGACCCGGCCACCAATACAGATGCACCCCGCGACATTCTGATCGAGGGAGAGAAGATCGTCGAGGTCGCACAACCGGAAAGCGTCCAAGCTGCTCCCGGCGCGGAAGTGTTTGACGCCACAGGGTTGATTGTTGCGCCTGGCTTCATCGATATTCATGCGCATCTCCGCGAACCGGGACAGGAATCTTCTGAAACGATTGAGACCGGAACACGCGCGGCGGCTCGTGGCGGATTTACCGCCGTCTGTTGCATGCCGAACACGAAGCCGGTGAATGACAACGCTTCGGTCACGCGGTTTATTGTCGATCGCGCGAAGGCGCATGGAAACGTGCGGGTGTGGCCGATCGGAGCGGCTTCCGTGGGAAGCAAAGGCGAGGCCATCGCGGAAATCGCGGCGATGAAAGAGGCGGGGATTGTAGCCGTTTCTGACGACGGGAAACCGATTGCGACAGCAAAGCTGGCACGGCAGGTGATGGAGTATTGCCGGTCGCTGAATCTACTGGTGATCGAGCATGCCGAGGATATTTCGCTGGCAGCGGGCGCCGCGATGCGCGAAGGTGTGACTTCGACGCGGCTGGGATTGCGCGGGATGCCTGCGGCGGCAGAGTCCGTCTGCGTGGCGCGCGACGTACAACTGGCGGAACTTACAGGCGCGCGGCTGCACGTTGCACATCTCTCGGCGAAGGCGTCGCTGGAACAAGTGCGGTCCGCGAAATCGCGCGGGCTGCACGTCACCTGTGAGGTGACACCGCACCATTTCACGCTGATTGACGAGGATGTGACGTACGATTCGCGATTCAAGATGAATCCGCCGCTAGCCGCGCGCGAGGATCGCGAAGCGCTTCTTGCGGGACTTGTGGACGGCACCGTGGACGCGATTGCAACGGATCACGCTCCGCACGAGCCGGCACTGAAGGATGTGGAGTTTGATAAAGCACCCTTTGGAGTTCTGGGATTCGAGACCGCCCTAAGCTTGGGTCTCGAACAACTAGTGCATAGCGGTCGAATTTCATTGATGCGCATGGTTGAACTATTCACGGCGGGGCCGGCACGAGTGCTCGGAATGGAACGCGGGATCGCCGCAGGCCAGCCTGGCGATTTGA
>Ga0066704_10000689_pt1 | contig 12941 bp, 9 predicted proteins | sample GraSoiAngelo_153_FD_66458 | JGI IMG/M metagenome (GOLD analysis project Ga0066704, IMG submission 66458) | Grasslands soil microbial communities from the Angelo Coastal Reserve, California, USA - 14_1009_12_40cm | ecosystem: Environmental > Terrestrial > Soil > Grasslands | place: USA... | reverse complement strand
CCGCCGTCGACGAGGGCACCGGCCGCGTGGTGGTGACGAAGGTGCCGTCGCGGCCGCACCACGAGGCGGACGCGGTCCTCACCGGCCTCGCCGCGCTCGGCATCGCCCCCCGCGACGTGCGGCGCCTCGTCCACGGCACCACCGTCGGAACGAACGCCGTCCTCGAGCGGCGCGGCGCACGGGTCGCGATCCTGACGACGGCGGGATTTCGCGATCTCATCGAGATCGGGCGCACCAAGCGCAATATCCCGGCGCTGTTCGTGCCGACGTTCGTGCGGCCCAAGCCGGTGGGCGAGCGCAAGCACCGCTTCGAGGTCGTGGAGCGCCTCGCCGCCGACGGCTCGGTGCTGGTACCGCTCGACGTCGCCAGCGTCGAGCGCGCGCTCGACGCCGCCGTCGGCGCGGGCGCCGAGGCGATCGCCGTGTGCCTGCTGCACGCCTATCTCGACCCGCAGCACGAGCACGCGATCGCGGACGCCGCCAAGGGCCGCTGCCCGGGCGTGCCGGTGTCGTGCTCGGCGGACGTCGTCGCCGAGTACCGGGAGTTCGAGCGCTTCTCGACGACGGTGCTGAACGCCTACCTGCAGCCGCTGATGGACGGCTACCTCGCCGGGCTCGAGGAGCGGCTGCGGGCGACCGGCTACGCGCACGGCGTGCTGACCGTCGCCTCCAGCGGCGGCATCATGACCACCGAGACGGCGCGCCGGCTGCCGATCAAGACGATCTTCTCCGGCCCGGCCGGCGGCGTCAGCCAGGCGTGCCACGTGGGGGGCGCCTGCGGCGTCGGCGACCTCATCACCTACGACATGGGCGGGACCTCCACCGACGTCTGCCTCGTGCGCGGGCTCACGCCGCTGGCGACCTCCGAGGGCAGCGTCGGCGCCTTTCCGGTGAAGGTGCCGCAGATCGACATGCACACGGTCGGCGCCGGCGGCGGCTCGATCGCCTGGCTCGACGTGGACGGCAGCCTGCAGGTGGGACCGCGGAGCGCCGGCGCCGCGCCGGGCCCGGCCGCCTACGGCCAGGGCGGGACCGAGCCCACGGTCACCGACGCCAACGTCGTCCTCGGCCGCATCGGCAGCACGCGTCGGCTGGGCGGCAGCATCGCCCTGGACGCGGCGCGCGCGCGACGGGCGGTCACCGACCTCGCCGCGCGCCTGGGCGGCGTGCTCGGCGTGGAAGCGCTGGCCGAGGGCATCGTGCGCATCGCGGTGGCGCGCATGACCTCGGCCATCCGCGAGATCTCGATCCAGCGCGGCCACGACCCGCGCGACTTCACGCTGGTCGCGTTCGGCGGCGCCGGGCCGATGCACGCGCTGGCGCTGGCCGAGGAGATCGGCATTCCGCGCGTGCTCGTGCCGCGCCATCCCGGCAATTTCTCGGCCCTCGGTCTGCTCGCCTCCGACGTCAAGCACGACGACGTGCGCACGCGCGTGGGTCCGCTGCGCGAGCGCTGGGCCGCGCTGGAGGCGATCTTCGCCGACATGGAGGCCGCGGCCCGTCGGCAGCTCGCGCTGGAGGGCTTCGGCGTCCAGGCGCAGCGCATGCGGCGCTCCCTCGACCTCCGCTACCAGGGGCAGGCCTTCGAGCTGAACCTCGAGCTCGACGGCGCGCCGCTGGCCACGGTGGAGACGGCGTTTCATCGGCATCACGAGACGACGTACGGCCATGCGAATCCCGACGCCACCATCGAGCTGGTCAACGCGCGGCTCACCGCCCACGGCGTCGTCCCCAAGCCCGCGGCCGAGCGGCATCCGAGCGCGTCGCCGGCGCTGGACGACGCCCTGATCGAGCGCCGTCCCGTGTGGTTCGGCGGCGCCCCGCACGACTGTCCGGTGTGGGAGCGCGAGCGGCTGCCTGAGCGCGCCATGCTCGCCGGGCCGGCCATCGTCGAGGAATTCGGCGCGACGACCGTGGTGCTGCCCGGCTGGACCGGCGTCGTCGACGCGCACGGCAACCTCAGGCTGGAGCGATGATCGACCCGATCACGCTCGAGGTCATCCGGGAGGCGTTCGTCTCCACCGTGCGCGAGATGCGGGTGACGCTGGTGCGCACCGCCTACTCCTCGATCCTCTACGAAGGCGAGGACTTCTCCTGCGTGCTCATGGACGGCGACGCGCAGATCGTGGCCATGTCCAAGGGCCAGGACCACCCGCTGCACATCGTGCCAATCGGCTGGTCGATGAAGGCGGTGCGCGAGCGGTTCGGCGACGACATCCATCCCGGCGACGTGTTCCTGCACAACGATCCCTACACCGGCGGCACCCACCTGAACGACGTGGCGATGCTCATGCCGCTGTTCGTCGACGGCCGCCTGTTCGTGTTCCCGGTGGTGCGCGCGCACTGGGGCGACGTGGGCGGCATGAGCCCCGGCAGCCTCTCCGGCGGCGCGACCGAGATCTATCAAGAAGGCGTCCGGATTCCACCGATTCGAATCATGGAGCGGGGACGCTCGAACGAGGCGGTGTTGGAGGTGCTCTTCGCCAACATGCGCGGCCCGCGCGAGCGCCGCGGCGATTTCCGGGCGATGATCGGCACCTGCCGCAAGGCGGCCGAGCGCGTGGAGGCGCTGGCCGCCCGCTATGGCGCCGCGACCGTGCGGGCCGCCGTCGCGGAGTTGATGGACCGCGCGGAGGCCCGGATGCGCCGCGCGATCCGGGCCCTGCCGGACGGCGAGTACCGCTACGAGGCGCACCTCGAGTCGGGTCGCGAGCGGCTGGAGCCGCTGACCGTGCGGGCCCGAGTGGTCGTCGCCGGCGACACGATCACCGTCGACCTGGCCGGGACCTCGCCGCAGACGGCGGCGCCGACGAACGTGGGGCCGGCCATGGCGCCGACCGGCGCCTTCACGATCGTCAAGTCGTTCCTCGATCCCGGCAGCGACGTCAATTCCGGCGCCTTCCGCCCGCTGACCGTGCTGACGCCGTCCGGCACGATCGTCAACGCCGATCCGCCGGCGCCGTGCGGCGGCATGGTGGAGGTGAAGTACTGCGTGGAATCCGCGGTCATGGGCGCGCTGGCCCCGGCGCTCGACGGCCGCGTGGCCGGCGACCTCAAGGGCGGCGGCAACCACTGCTACGTCGGCGGCCCGCATCCGCGCACCGGCGAGACGTTCATCTTCTACGAGTACCCGGCCGGCGGCACCGGCGGCTTCGACGGCGGCGACGGCAGCAACACGGTGCGCGCGTGGACCGAGAGCGACATGACGACCCTGCAGCCGATCGAGGCGATCGAGCAGCTCTACCCGGTGCGCGTCGAGCGCACGTCGCTCCGGGAGGACTCCGGCGGTGCCGGCCGCTGGCGCGGCGGGCTCGGCCTCACGCGCGCCGTCCGCATCCTGGCGCCGGCCACGCGCCTGTCGGTGCTGGCCGAGAAGACCGTGCTGCCGCCGTTCGGCGTGTGCGGCGGCGGCGCCGGCGCGACGAATCGCTTCTGGATCCTGCGCGGCGTCCGGCCCGTGCAGCCCTCGCCGCTGCCCGGCAAGGTCAGCGCGTTTCCGATCGAGCCCGACGACGTGCTGATGATGGAGAGCTCGGGCGGCGGCGGCTTCGGCGATCCGCTCGACCGCGATCCCACGCTCGTCGCCGCCGACGTGGCCGAGGGCTACGTGACCGCGGCCGCCGCCGAGGCCGCCTACGGCGTGGTGCTGCGCGGTGGCGGGCCGGATCCCGACGCCACGCGCCCCCTGCGCGAGGCGCTCCGCCGCCGGCGGTCGCGCGTGAGGCTGACCGCCGCCCCGGACCTCGACGGCCCGCGCGGCCGCGCGATCCGCCTCGACGCCGCCACCGCCAGCGCGCTCGGCGTCGGCGCCGGCGCCGTGGTGGAGCTGGTGAACCCGCGCGGCGCGCCGCTGCGGGCGTGGGTCACGGACGTGATGACCGGCGAGGACCGCCGGGCGGAGATCGCTCCCGTCGCGCTCGGCATGTTGGGGGTCGCCGCCGGCGCCGAGGTCGACGTGCGCGCCGTCCACTCCGGCGTGCTCTGAGCCTCCCGATGACCGTGGACGCTCGCGCGACGGCGGTGACGGTGCGCTTCGTCGGCTCCGGCGACTCGTTCGGCAGCGGGGGACGGTTCCAGACCTGCATCGTCGTCGATGGGCCGCGCACCCGGTTCGCCATCGACTTCGGCGCTTCGTCGCTGATCGCGCTCGCCCAGCAGGGCATCGACCCCAACTCGATCGACGCCGTCGTCCTCACGCACCTGCACGGCGACCACTGCGCCGGCGTGCCGTTCCTGTTGATCGACGCGATGCTGGCCAGCAAGCGCTCGCGCCCGCTGACGATCGCCGGTCCGCGCGACCTGCCGCGGCGGATGGCCGACATCCGCGAGGCGCTGTTCCCCGGCTCCCACGTGATGACGCCGGGATTCGGGCTGCAGTGGATCGAGCTCGAGCCCGGCCGGGCCCACGAGATCCTCGATCTGGTGGTGACGGCCCGGCCCGCACGTCACACGCCGGAGACGAATCCCACCGCCGTGCGCGTGGAGGTCGCCGGCAAGGTCATCGCGTACACCGGCGACACCGAGTGGACCGACGACGTGGCGCAGGTCGCCCGCGGCGCCGACCTCTTCATCGCGGAGTGCTACTTCTACGAGAAGCCCGTCAAGTGGCACCTGAACTATCCGGAAATCACGGCGCACGCCGAGGAGGTCGGTGCGAAGCGCCTGATCCTGACCCACATGAGCCGGGAGATGCTCGCTCACGCCGGCCGCGTGCCGGAGGAGTGCGCGCGCGACGGGCTGGTGGTCGTGCTGTAGCCGGGCCGGCGCGAGGTCGGGAGCTACTTGCGGCCGGCCTGGGCCTTCCTGGGCGCCGCGGCCGGCTTGGCCTTGGCGGCGGGGGCGGCGCCGGCGCGGGCGGGCGGCTTCTTGGCGGCGGCGTCGTCGGCGGAGAGCCCGCGCTTGGCCAGGCTCTCCTTGAGCGCGTCCATGAGGTCGATCACCTGCGCGCGCGGCGCGGCCGGCTCGGCCAGCGTGATCTCCTGGCCCTCGACCTTCTTGTTGATCATCTCCAGCACGCGGTGGCGGTACTCGTCGGTGTAGCGGGCGGGGGAGAACGTCTCGCTGGCCAGTCCATTGATGAGCTGCAGCGCCAGGTCGAGCTCGCCGTCCCTGATCTTGGCCGAGGCCCCCTTGTCGATCTCGCCGAAGTCGCGCACCTCGTCGGCGAAGTACATCGTGTGCAGCATCAGCCCGCCCTGGGCGGCGCGAATGAGGACCAGGCTCTCCTTGCCGCGCATGACGTACCTGGCGAGGGCGACCTGCCCGGCCTTCTCCATCGCGTCGGACAGCAGGCGATAGGGCTTCTCGCCGCCCTTGTCCGGCCCGAGATAGTACGTCTTCTCGAAGTAGATCGGATCGACGTCGGCCAGCGGGACGAACTCGGCGATGTCGATGATCTTGGAGGCCTCGCCCTCGAGCGCCTTGAGCTCGTCGTCGGCGACGCGCACGTACTGGTCCTTGGCGAACTCGTAGCCGCGCACCAGCTCGGCGCGCTCCACCGTCTTGTTGCACGTGGGGCAGAACGTCTGCTGGCGGATGCGCGAGCCGCACACGCCGTGGAGCTGGTTGAAGGCGACGTTGCCCGACGAGGCCGCCGTGTAGAGGCGGACGGGAATCGACACCAACCCGAACGAGATCGTCCCCGAGCCCAGCGAGTGCGGCGGCATCCTCGACCCCTCCTCGACGAAAGTCCTTGAACGATAGCACGCGGGCGCCTCACGCGCGCCAAACCCGGACTATCCTAGGGATTGTGCCCGTCCCCCTCGACGACTACCGAAAGAAGCGCGATCCCCGGCGCACGCCCGAGCCGTTCGGCGGCCGGCCGGCGGCGGCCGACCCGGCCGGCGCCGAGGACGGGCGCCTCTTCGTCATCCAGAAGCACGCCGCCCGCCGGCTGCACTACGACCTGCGCCTCGAGATGGACGGCGTGCTGAAGAGCTGGGCGGTGCCCAAGGGGCCGTCGCTGCGCGCGGAGGAAAAGCGCCTGGCCGTGCACGTCGAGGACCACCCGATCGAGTACGCCGACTTCGAGGGCATCATCCCCGACGGCAACTACGGCGCCGGCGCCGTCATCGTGTGGGATCGCGGCTGGTACCGCCTGCTCAAGGACAGCACGCCGGCCGCGCAGCTGAGCGCCGGCCGGCTCGACGTCGAGCTCTTCGGGGTCAAGCTGCGCGGCCGCTGGACGCTGGCGCGCATGGGCGGCACGTCGAAGGACTGGCTGCTGCTCAAGAAGGCCGACGGATTCGCCGGCGCCGACGAGGCGACCGAGCGCTTTCCGGAGTCGGTGCTGTCCGGCCTGACCATCGAGGAGGTGCGCGCCGGCTCGACGCGCCTGTCCACGCTGCGCGCGCGCCTCGCGCGCGCCGGGGCGCCGGCGCGCGCGGTGGACGCCGCTCGCCAGCCCGTCATGCTGGCCTCGCTGGCCGAGCGGCCGTTCTCGAGGCCGGACTGGCTCTTCGAGATCAAGTACGACGGCGTGCGCGTGCTGGTCGCCCGCGACGGCGAGCGCGTCGAGCTCTACGGCCGTAACGGGCAGGTGTTCACGGGGCGCTATCCGGAGGTCGTCACCGCGCTACGCGCGCTGCCGCTCGCGGGCTTCGTCCTCGACGGCGAGGTCGTCGCGCTCGACGAGCGGGGGCGGCCGTCGTTCCAGCGCCTGCAGAACCGCATGCACCTCACCCGGCCGGCCGACGTCGAGCGCGCCCGCTCGACGGTGCCGGTGAGCGCGGTCTTCTTCGACGCCCTCGCGCTCGACGGGCACGACCTGCGCGACGTCGCCCTGGCGGAGCGCAAGGCCTGCCTCGCGCTGCTGCTGCCGGCGCGCGGCGTGATCCGCGCCGGCGAGCACGTGGAAGGTCGCGGCGAGGCGTTCTACGAGGCGGCCGCCGAGCAGCGGCTGGAGGGCATCATCGCCAAGCGCGGCGACAGCCGCTACGTCGGCGGACGCACGCGCGAGTGGCTGAAGATCAAGTGCCACCTCCGCCAGGAGTTCGTCATCGGCGGCTGGACGGAGCCGCAGGGCACGCGCGGCTGGTTCGGCGCGCTGCACGTGGGCGTCTACGACGGTGACCGCCTCGTCTACGCCGGCAAGGTCGGCACCGGCTTCGACGCGGCCACCCTGCGCCGGATGTGGGACCGGCTGCAGCCGCTCGCGCGCGCCCGGTCGCCGTTCGATGCCGGCACGCCCGGCGGTCGCGGCCACCACTGGGTCGAGCCCCGGCTGGTCGCCGAGGTGCGCTTCACCGAGTGGACCGAGGAGGGCGGGATCCGCCATCCGGCATTTCTCGGCCTCCGCGACGACAAGGAGCCGCGCGAGTGCCGCCGCGAGGCCGAGCCGGCCGCCCCCGCGCGCGCGCCGGCGGAGCCGGCGGCAGCGCCGCCCGAGTCCGGCGAGCGCCGGGTGACGCTCACGAATCCGAAGAAGGTGTTCTGGCCGGATGACGGCTACACGAAGGCGGATCTCGTCGCCTACTACGAGCGGGTGGCGCCGTGGCTGCTGCCGTATCTGGCCGACCGGCCGGTCGTCCTCACGCGCTATCCCGACGGCATTGGCGGCAAGTCGTTCTTCCAGAAGGACGCACCGTCGTGGGCGCCGCCGTGGGTGCGCACCGAGCGCATCCGGGCCAGGGGTGTCGAGCGCGAGATCGATTACTTCATCGTCAGCGACGTGGAGACGCTGCGCTACGTTGCCAATACCGGCACGATCCCGCTGCACCTCTGGGCCTCGCGCGTCGGCTCCCTCGAGCGGCCGGACTGGCTCGTGCTCGACCTCGACCCGAAGGGGGCGCCGTTCACCGACGTGGTCGCGATCGCGCTGGCGCTGCGGGCGATCCTCGAGCGGCTCGAGCTGCCCAGCTTTCCCAAGACCTCCGGCGCGACCGGCCTGCACATCCTGCTGCCGCTGGCCGCGCGCTACTCCTACGAGGAGACGCGGACGTTCGCGAACCTGCTGGCCACGCTGGCGGTGGAGGCGCAGCCGGCGATCGCCACGATCGCGCGGATGCTCCGCACCCGCGAGGGCAAGGTGTACGTCGACTACGGCCAGAACGGCCACGGCCAGACGATCGTGGCGCCTTTCTCGGTGCGGCCGTTACCGGGCGCGCCGGTGTCGTGTCCGCTGCGATGGTCGGAGGTGACCGCCAAGCTCGATCCGCGCCGGTTCACGATCGCGACCATGCCGGCCCGTCTCGACCAGCTCGGCGACCCGCTGGCGCCGGTCCTCGGCGCCGGTGTCGACATCGCGGCCGCGCTGGCCCGGCTCGACACGCCGCCGCCCGCGCCATGATCCGCCGCGCGGGGCTGCTGCTCGCGCTCGCCGCCCTCCTCGGCGGCTGCGCGGAGCCTCCGGCCGGCTCGGGGCCGATCACCATCGTGTTCAAGCACGCCAAGATCCTCGGCTCGCTCGACCCGATCCCCGGGCTGCTGCGCGAGTTCGAGCGGCGCCATCCCGGCGTCACCGTGCGGAGCGAGCCGCTCAGCTGGACCAGCGACGAGCAGCACCAGTTCTACGTGATCAACCTCGACGGCCGCACGCCGAGCTTCGACGTGCTGCTGCTCGACGTCATCTGGGTGCCGGAGTTCGCCCAGGCCGGCTGGCTGCTCGATCTCTCACCGTGGGTGATGCCGGAGGAGCTGGCGCCGCACTTTCCCGCTGCCGTCGCCGCCGCCACCTGGGGTCACGGCGTGTGGGGGATGCCGTGGAACATGAACGTCGGTGTCCTCTACTACCGGAGCGATCTGCTGGCCAAGTACGGGATGACCGCGCCGCGGACGTGGGAGGCGCTCGTCGAGCAGGCCGCGCGGGTCCGGGCCGGCGAGCGCGACCCGCGCCTCGACGGCGTGCTGTGGCAGGGCAAGCAGTACGAGGGGCTCGTCGTCAACACCCTCGAGCACTTCTGGGCGAGCGGAACCTCGCTGCTCGGCGACGACGGCCGCGTGTTGCCCGATCCCGAGCGCGCGGCGTCGGCGCTCGGGTTCATGCGCGGGCTCGTCGAGCGCGGCGTGAGCCCGGGCTGGGTGACCGCCGGCGACGAGGAGCTGACGCGCCGGCCGTTCGGCGACGGACGGGCCGTGTTCGTGCGCTCATGGCCCTACGCGCTCGATCTCTTCGAGACGCCTGACTCGCCCGTGCGGGGTCGCGTCGGCATCGCGGCGCTGCCGGGGCACGCGGGCGGCGCGGCGGGCGCCGGGGCCACCGGCGGCTTCCACCTCGCCGTCAACCGGCGCACGCGGCACCCGGACGCCGCCATCGCGCTCGTGCGGTTCCTGGCCAGCGACTATGGCCAGCGCGCGATCGCCGCCCCCGGCGTCGCGCTCTATCCCACCCGCGCCGCCCTCTACCACGACGCCGCCGCGGTGCGCGCGCACCCCGGCATGCCGCGCTTCCACGATCTCGCGCTGGCCGCGCGGCCGCGGCCGGTGACGCCCTATTACCTGATGATGTCCACCACGCTGCAGCCCGAGTTCTCGGCCGCGGTGGTCGGCGTCAAGCGGCCGGAGCAGGCGCTGGCCTACGCGCGGCGCCGGCTCGAATACATGCTGAGCGGCCTGCGATGACCGCGCGGCAGCGCGCCGACCGGCGCGCCGGCCTGGCCTTCGCCGCGCCGGCGATGCTCGCGCTGAGCGCGCTCGCCGCGTATCCGGCGCTGTGGGTGCTGTGGCTCTCGCTGCAGCAGCGCGTGCCGATCTTCGGCATCGCCCGCTTCGTCGGCCTCGATCACTTCGTGTTCCTGGCCGGCGACGCGCGCTTCTGGAACGCCGTCCGCGTCACGCTCGTGTTCACGCTGGCGTCGGTCGCGCTCGAGCTGACGCTCGGCGTGGCGGTGGCGCTCGCGCTGCAGCGCCAGCGCAGCGGGCGCCGGCTGGCGCTGTCGCTGCTGCTGCTCGGCTGGGCGCTGCCGTCGGTGGTGACCGCGAAGCTCTTCGAGTGGCTGTATCACCCCTCGGCCGGGCTGGTGAACGTCGTCCTCGGCGGCCACGCGATCAACTGGCTCGGCGATCCACGCCTGGCGCTGCCCGGCCTCGTCGCCGCCGACGTCTGGCGCACGATGCCGTTCGTCGCGCTGCTCTGCTACGCGCGGCTGCTGACGATTCCCATCGAGGTCTACGAGGCCGCGCGCGTCGATGGCGCCAGCCGGGCGGCGACGCTCCGATCGATCACACTGCCGCTGCTGCGGCCAATTCTGTTGATCGCGCTGCTGTTCCGCACGCTCGACGCGCTGCGCGCGTTCGACCTGATGTTCGTGCTGACCGGCGGCGGCCCCGCCAACACCACCGAGACGCTGACGGTCTACGCCTATCGCAGCCTGTTCCAGACACTCCAGCTCGGTTTCGGCGCCGCGATCGGCGTCGTCGTCTTTGCGCTTGTCATGGCCGTCGCGTGGGCCTACCTGCGCGCGCTACGCGGCGCCGGCGTCGCCGCGTGAGGCGCCGGCTGCGCGCGTGGGACGCGGCGGTGCTGCTGCTGCTGGCAGCGTGGGCCACCCCGTTCTTCTGGCAGCTGCGCACCTCGTTCACGCCGGACGTCGAGCTGCTGACGACCGACCGCGCGGTGCCCGCCCATCCCACGCTGATCCACTACCGCGCCGTCGTGGACCGCAGCGTGATGCCGCGCGCGCTGCTGAACAGCCTCGGCGTGGCGTCGATCACGACGCTGCTGGCGATCGCGCTCGGCCTGCCGGCCGCCTACGCGCTGGCCCGGCTGCCGGTCCCCGGCAAGGGGCTGCTGCTCCTGGCCGTCGTGGCCAGCACCGCGTTTCCGCAGATCACGACCGTGAGCCCGCTCTACCTCCTGCTCCGCGCCCTCGGCCTGCGCGACACCTGGACGGCGCTGGTGCTGGCCGACACGTCGTTCGCGCTGCCGCTGCTGATGTGGCTGCTGGCCGGGTTCATCCGCGACATCCCACTCGAGCTGGAGGAGGCGGCGTTCCTCGACGGCGCCGGCCGCGTCGCCGTCGTGCGCCGCGTGATCCTGCCGCTGGTGGCGCCCGGCGTCGCCTCGGCCGCACTGCTGACGTTCCTGGCGGCCTGGAACGAGTTCCTGTTCGCGTTCACCTTCACGGCCACCGAGGCCAGTCGCACGGTGCCGGTGGCCCTGGCGCTCTTCCCCGGGGTGTTCGAGGTTCCGTGGGGCGACATCGCGGCGGCGTCGATGCTGGCCTCGCTGCCGCCGATCGTCATCGTGGTGGCGCTGCAGCGCTGGCTCGTGCGCGGCCTGGTGGCCGGCGCGCTGAAGGAGTGAGTCAGCCGCGCAGGGCCGCCCACGCCAGCGCCGCCCAGCCGGCGAGGAACGCCAGCCCGCCGAGCGGGGTGATGGCGCCGAGCCAGCGGTGGCCGGTGAGCGCCAGGAGATAGAGGCTGCCGCAGAAGACGACGGTGCCGGCGACGAAGAGCCAGCCGGCGGCCAGCGTGGCGCCGCCGGGCCAGCGGCCGACCGCCCACGCCGCCGCCAGCAGGGCGAGCGCGTGATACATCTGATAGCGTGCGCCGGTTTCGAAGACGGCCAGCATGTCGGGCGAGAGGCGCTCGCGCAGCGCGTGGGCGCCGAAGGCGCCGGCGCCGACCGCGAGCAATCCCGACAGCGCGCCCAGCGCGAAGAACGCGCGGTCCATGGTCAGAGGCCCTGGCCCTCGCCCCACTGCGCGTAGAACTCCAGCGGGCGGCCGATCAGGTAGCGCTCGAAGTCGCCGTGAAAGCGCTCGGCGGCGACGTTCTCGAGGAAGCCGGAGGCCGCCGCATCGTCGAGGTCGGAGTCCGGATCGGCCATGCACTCCGAGAGCAGCCAGGCCAGCGCCTGGACGCGCTCGGCCGGCAGCTCCTCGTAGCGCTCGCAGAAGTACGCGCTGAACTCGCCGAAGGCGCCATGCAGCGTGAACGAGCCGTCGGAGTCGCGCTCGTCGTTGTCGGGGCCGTTCCAGTACTCGGCGAAGTCGGGAAACAGCCTGACCAGGCGGCCGAGCAGCTCTTCCGGCGTCATGGCGTCGTCGTCGGCCATCAGCAGCCCGGCCGCGTGGCGATGCGCCCGTTTCGGCTCAGCAGGTCCAGCATGACGGTCCTCCTCCCGTCCTCAGGGGCCCAGCTGCGCCAGCAAGCGGTCGGCCAGCGCGGGACCGGTGCCCTTCTCCTCGTGCTTGAAGAAGACGAACGCGTCGCGCCACCGCTCGCCGATCCGACGCATGGTGGCCAGCCAGCCGGCGAGGTCCTCGTCGGAGTAGCCGGTGGCGCGCAGGCGCAGGTAGCCCCAGTCGGCCGTGGCGACCGCCGGCGTGGCGTCCTCGTCGGTGTCGGCCACGCAGAGGGCGGCGTTCCGCGCGCGCAGCAGCGTGTAGACCTCGTCGGTGAACCACGAGGCGTTCCGGAACTCGAAGGCGGCGCGGACGTCGGGCGGCAGCAAGACCAGCACGTCGGCGAGCCGGCCGGCGTCCACCTTGAAGTTCGGCGGCAGCTGGAAGAGCAGCGGGCCCAGCCGCGCGCCGAGCGTGCGCGCGACGTCGCAGAAGGCGCGCACCGGGTCGTCGACGTTCTTCAGGCGCGCAAAGTGCGTGATCCGCTGTGGCGCCTTGAGGACGAACGTGAAGCCGGCCGGCACCGCGCCGGCCCACCCGTCCACCACCTTCGGGGTCGGCATCCGGTAGAACGTGTTGTTCACCTCGACGGTCGAGAAGCGCCCGGCGTAGTACGGCAGCATCGCCGCCGGCTTCAGGTCGGACGGGTAGAACGAGCCCTTCCACTCGGAATAGTTCCAGCCCGACGTGCCGACGCGGACGTCCATCACGTGGCCTCGGCCGGGGCGCAACCGCGCGAGTGGGGGGTCGCGGAGCGCCACGGCTGTGCCGGGGCGCTGCGGAGCGAATGGGGGGTCGACGAGCGCCACGGCTGTGCCGGGGCGCTGCCGCGCGAGCGGGGGGTCGCGGAGCGCCACGGCTGTGCCGGGGCGCTGC
>Ga0066704_10000680_pt1 | contig 12983 bp, 13 predicted proteins | sample GraSoiAngelo_153_FD_66458 | JGI IMG/M metagenome (GOLD analysis project Ga0066704, IMG submission 66458) | Grasslands soil microbial communities from the Angelo Coastal Reserve, California, USA - 14_1009_12_40cm | ecosystem: Environmental > Terrestrial > Soil > Grasslands | place: USA... | reverse complement strand
CTTTCTCTTTACAGCTGGCTCCTGAGCCCGCTCGAGCCGGAGCATTCCTAGCATGGCAACCTCAGTAGCGCACACCAGCGCGCCGACGCACCACCACTACACGACGCTCGGTCTCGACAGCCGGAAGGTCGCCATCTGGGCCTTCATCGGCTCGGAGTGCATGCTCTTCGTCTCACTGATTTCGACGTACCTGATTTACAAGGGACGAAGCGTCATCGGACCGTTCCCGCACGAGTCATGGACGGATCCGAGCACGGGTCAGGTGTTGAAACCGATTCTCAACATCCCGGTGACTTCGGCATCCACTTTCGTGCTGCTGATGTCTTCGCTGTTCATGGTGCTGGCGCTGGCAGCAGTGCAGAACAAGGAGCTGCCGAAGCGCACGCGCGGCGAGCGGATCCTCGGCAACTCGAAGCTGTGGCTCTTCATGACGGCGTTAGCGGGAACGATCTTCCTCAGCTTCCAGGCGTTCGAGTTCACTTCGTTCGTACACGAAGGCCTGTCGATCAGACGAAATCTGTTCGGATCGACGTTCTTCACCCTCACCGGTTTTCACGGCGCCCACGTGACCGCCGGCGTGCTCTGGCTCGTCACGCTGCTGGCGATCGACTATCGCCGCGGACTGGGCTCGCGGGATTCGCTGCTCGTCGACATCTGTGCCTTGTACTGGCACTTCGTCGACGTCGTCTGGATCGTGATCTTCACCCTCGTCTATCTACTCAGGTAACGGCGGAAAGATGGATACTCATGCCATGAACGTTCCCGATTCCGCGGAAGCCGCTTTACACGCGCCGACCGGAGAGGTTGAGCACTCCCATCCGACCTGGTCCATATACTGGAAGGTCGCAACCATCCTCACGATCATCACGGTCGCCGAGGTCTGGGCCTACTATATCCCCTCGTTCGTCGCGTCACGCGGGTTCGTTCCGACGCTGCTGATTCTGTCGGCGCTCAAGTTCACGATCGTGGTGATGTTCTACATGCACCTGAAGTACGATCACAGAATCTTCCGGGTGCTATTCACTGGCCCGCTTCTCATCGCCGCGCTGACACTGCTGGCGCTGATGTTCCTCTTCGGACACCTGTACATCAAAGTCATGTAGGTATGTTGGTCCTGGCACTGCTTCATCCGATCGCCAATCTGAGCTGGTGGCGATGGTCGGTTCATCCGAGTACGGTCATCGGCATCGCAGCACTCGGCGGGCTCTACGTCTGGGCGTCCGCGAAGATTCGCCAGCAGCCAACCACCGGTCAGAAGATCTATTTCCTCTCAGGGCTGGTGGTGATGTTCGCATCGCTGAATGGCCCCATTCACGATCTCAGCGACGATTATCTCTTCAGCGCCCACATGGTGCAGCACCTGCTACTGACGCTCGCCGTGCCGCCGCTCCTTCTCGCCGGAACACCGGGCTGGATGCTTCGTCCGGTTTTGACAAAGCGATACATCGCGCCGATCGCGCACTTTTTCACACGGGCTCCGATAGCGTTCGTCACGTTCAACCTCACCATTGCCTTCTGGCACCTGCCGCCCTTTTACAACGCGGCGATGGCACACCACAGCCTGCACATTATCGAGCATCTGATGTTCATGACCGGGGCGGTGCTGATGTGGTGGCCGCTACTCAGTCAGCTGCCGGATTTTCCGCGGCTCGCCTATCCGGGACAGATGCTTTACAGCTTTCTGATGAGCATTCCGATGTCGATTATCGCGATCTACATCGCGATGGCCGACCACGTGTTGTATCCGGCGTACAGCGCGGCACCACGCGTTCTGCCGCTCACTCCGCTCGAGGATCAGCTCCTCGGCGCGTTGATCATGTGGATTCCTGGCGGAATCATCTTCATGATCATCATGACGGTGGTGTTCTTCAAATGGAACGCCCGCGGCGAAGACTCGACCGCGGGCGCGCAGGTGGACTGGAAGCCGTCGACGGCCTAGTCGTCGGTTCCCTCAAGCGCTCGCTTGAGCTGATGATCGAGCTTCGGGTGCTTTCGCCACAAGTACCACAGCATCAGCGACGATGCCAGCAGATTGGCGATGAAGATCTGCACCCAGGACATTTGTCCGAGAGCTGATTGCGCGAACGCCGCTGCGATCATGTAGAAACCCAGCGTCATCATCACGAAAGCGACGAGCAATCCGGCGAGAATCCCCGGCGTCCGCTCCGCCTGATGAACGATGACGGTCAGCAGAATCCCGACGATGAAGAACGCCACGTAGTGGAACACCGTGTAGCCCAGCACCTGGGTGAACGCGGTATCGCCCATCATGTTCTTGCCGAGGATGCTGACGACGCCCTTGCCGAGGAAGATCGGCGTGTAGAATGGATGGCCGGCGATGGTGTCGACGATGAGGAACCACACTGCGATCGCCGTCGCGCCGATGAAACCGGTGATGATGCCCTCACGCAAGAAGTTGTGCGGCCGCTCAGCCATCGGTATCCTCTCGTGCGGTGGGATGCAACTCTGTTTCCGAGGAAAATACCCAACCCGTCGATATATTCCAAGCGAACTTCCAACACGGCGCAGCCTGTGAGTGCGTCGCAACCATGGCACCGTTCTCGCCACTCGATGCCGTTCCGCTCCCCTCGTTCATTCAGTTTCAGACGCTCACCGCTCGACAATGTTCTCTCGTAAAATTCGCATCGCCATCCTCTGCGCGCTCACCGCTTGCGCCGCAGCTCCTGCTATTCTCGAGTCACAGACTCCAAGGCGAACGACGACGAGGCGTCGAGTAAGAAGGCCAAACCGTAACCGGCCGCCCGTCGTTCCCGCGGTTGCCTACAGCACCACGCGCAGCACAGACGACCTCGCTTCGACGCTGAGCAGCCTCGCCGGCAGAATCAGAAGTGGAATGTGGGGAGGCATGGTGGTTTCGCTGACGCGTGGCGACACTCTTTACGCCTACAATGCCGGCGAAGAGATGCTGCCGGCGTCGACGATGAAGCTGCTGACGAGCGCCATCGCCCTGGACAGATTCGGTCCCAACTACCAGTTCAGCACCGATGCCCTGCGCGACGGAGTAGTCGGCTCGGATGGAACTCTCACCGGCAATCTCTACATCCGCGGGGACGGCGATCCCGCTCTCTCAGGAAAATTTCTTCCGGGTGGCCCCTCTGCGCCCATGAATCGACTGGCCGACCTGGTGGCGCAGAAAGGAATCAGGCACATCACCGGCGGCATCATCGGCGACGCGACCGGATTCGACGAGCAAAAAGTTCCTGAAGGCTGGTTGTCCCGCTACCTCCAGGCGGGCTACGCAGCGCGAGTCTCGGCGCTTTCCCTCAACGAGAATCTCGTTGCCGTCGCGGTCACGCCGACGACACCGGGAAAACCCGCGATGGTCGCGCTCGAACCTTCCAGCAGCGCGATTCAGGTCATCGCCAACGTCCGCACAGTTGCCGGCGGCGGCGCTCGACTTGGATTCCGGAAGCAGGGCAACGGGACGATCGTAGCGAATGGATCGATCGGGTCGCGCACCGGAACCCGACGCTACGTCTACATCGTCGAGGATCCGGCGAGCTTCACGACGGGCGCCTTCAGAAACGCGCTGGTCGCCCGCGGCATCAAAGTCGATGGCGACATCCAGCTCGGAAAAACTCCCGCCAGCGCGGTAAAGGTGGCCAGCCTCGCCTCGCCCCCGCTCGCAAGCATGATCGCGGCGATGAACCGCGAGAGCATCAATCATTATGCTGAGCTGCTTTTCCGTAACGCCGCCCGCGGCCCCGATCGAAACGTCACCGGCAGCGTCGCCACCGCCAGCGCCCTGCTCGATCAATTCTTTGCCTCCAAGGTCGGGGCCGACACGACGCGTCTTGTTTTTGCCGATGGCAGCGGCCTCTCCATCCTCGATCGGGTAACCCCCCGAGCTCAGGTACAACTGCTGGGGTACGCCCACCACGCGTCTTGGGGTCCCTGGCTCCACTCATCCCTGCCGGTGGCAGGCGATTCCGAACTGCTCAGGCGCCGCATGCGAAACACCCCCGCCGAGGGCAACCTCCACGCCAAGACGGGCACGACCAACGACGTGATTGCGTTGGCCGGATACGTAACGGCGGTAAATGGTGAGGTGCTGGCCTTCTCCTTCCTCTACAATGGCCGGGACCGCTGGATCGCCAAGTCGATGATCGACGTGATGAGTGAAACTCTCGCCAGCTTTGGCAGGTAGATATATTCAAAGGGTAACCCCTTTGAAAACATATATTTAGCGTGGTAGGAAAAAGCCCTCACTTGGCATTTTTCCTGCACGCCACCAATGCATACCGCGTGTTGAAACCGCGTGAGGTCATAGATATGTCTTATCGCACTTTCGTGGACAAAGACGGCTCCTACTGGCAGGTCTGGGACTCGCAGCCGACAAAGGTAGAGCGGCGGGTCGCGATCGAGGACCGTCGACGTCCAAGATTCTTATCGTGGCACGGCGAAGAGCGCCGCCGGGGCGGTCCGGATCGGCGCACCATGACTCAGCGCCGCATCACTCTCTCCGAAGGCTACGGCGCTGGTTGGCTGACCTTTGAATCCCTGAGCGAGAAACGCCGCCTGACTCCTATTCCTTCACGTTGGGAAGATTTGTCGCAGGGTGAGCTCCGAAGCCTTTGCGAGAAGGCAAAGCGCATCGCCCGCACCGAAGGGATGAGCCCCACCTAAAAAAACCACCCCCAGCCGACTCCTGGCGAGAAGAGCCGACTGTGGGTGCGAAGCGGATTCGTTCTGGGTGCGCCGACGAGGTCCGCTTCTTAGTCGTGACAGTCCACGCCCTCACCCACTAGCGATAGTGTTCCGGTCTTCGTGGTGCCGTCCTGCGTAACGCTGATCTGAGCCGTGCTCGTTCCGTTGAAGGTGATGACTTCGCGGCGTGAGGACGTCGTCGGAGTCTGGCCACTCAACGTCACCGTCGCCTGCATCGACCGCACGATTGTGCCGGCGGTCGGGAAAGTGGGTCTTCCGTTCTGAAGCGGGATGATCACGCCGGTCGCAGTATCACCGGCGACGCGCGTCGAAGTAAAGTGAACCCCATCTTCATTGGTGCCCGAGGTGTTCTCGGTGCCACTCGCAGTTCCGTTGACTGTCCGCTGCGTGCTTCCGGAAGCGAGTCCGGCAACAGTGATGTCGCTCTTGCTGTTGACAGTGCTCGTGTCTGCGCCGTCGTGGTGAACCCTCGTTCCGGTGACCGTCGTCTGCGCGTTGACGGTGTTGGTCTTGGCGGTGTCGAATGCCTGCTGTACGGCGCCCGACGCATCGAGATACGAGAAGGATCGGGTGATGGTGAGTCCGCGACGTGTTACGGCGGGGCAGTCAACTCGATTGTCAGTCGAAGAGAATGCGCAGGGCGAAGGCGAATCGTCGTCGCGAAGATTGCCGAAGGGGCCTCTGCCGAAGCCGAGCCCGAACAAAATGCGACCTCTGAAGACGTCGGCGATGCCGCCGCCCATCAGACTGGTCCAGCCCGGTCCTCTGTGGTGCTCGCTATCCTCGCCGTCGGAGTGTTCGCTCCCCGGAGCGAAGCCGGCGTTGGTGTCGGAATTCCCGACGAAGGTCGTGTTGATCTGGTCGAAGCTGACTGGCGCGGTCGCCAGCGCGGATGCCGCCAGTGCTGAAGTGACCGGTGTGGTCGTGCTATCGGAACAGGCGGCGGCAATCACGCCGGCACCGGCAATGAGAAGGAAACCGAGAATCTTTTTCATGTGCCTCTCCAAGATTTTTGTTGCGAGCTCTTCCGGTTTTCGCAAACCGTCCTGGAAAACGAGACACGCGTGATTCTCGTTACCCTACACCTCCCCGGGCCTGACCGGTCTTAGCCGCCAACCTCCCGCTTTCTGACGTTTCGAGGAAGCCATTGATCGAGTCGCTGGCGCAGCTCGGCCAACGCCTGACCCATCCGCTTTTCGACCGTTTTTACCGAAATCTCCAACGCGACGGCGATCTCAGCGTACTTGAGACCATGGTCGCGGCTTAGCAGAAACACTTCTCGGCATTTCTTCGGCAACCCATCGATTGCAGCGCGGACGGCCTGCTCCAGCTCGGTGCCGAGCACCTCGTCTTCGGCCGACGGCGCGCTCGGCGCGTCGATCGCCGCGATTGCTGCTTCGCGCGCGACAATGCGCTGGTGACGAACGTGATTGAGCGCTCGATTGCGCGTCGATCGCAACAGATAGGCGCGAAAGGTTTGCTCGACCTGCAACGTCTCACGCCTGCGCCACAGCTCCAGCATTACTTCCTGCGCAACTTCCTCGGCCAGCGCATGCTCACGGACGACTGACTCAGCCATCCGCACGAGGTGTGCGTAGTGGGTGCGGAAGACAGTGTCGAAAGCGCTTTCGTCTCCTGCCCGAATTCGCTGCTGTAGCGCCCGCTCGCTCGCGTCGTTCGTGTCCAAGTAGGGTGGCGTTTGGTTCAGGTGTCTGTCTTATTAAATGAATATGTCGAATCCTGACGGGGGTTCCGCCAAGATCAGTCCCGACGAGTGGGAGCGCATCGCCCGCTACGTAACGGGCGAAGCTGGTCCGGGCGAGGCCGAGATCACCAAGCGGTGGGTGGAAGCTGATCCTCATCGCGTCGAGATCGTGCGGCTGCTCGAGTCCATCGTCAGGAACGTAGAGCGCGACGACTCGTCTGCTACCGCAATGGATGTAGAAAGTGCCCTCACCAAGGTGAAGGCGCGGTTCGGCGAGGCGAAGGTGATCCCGTTCAGTCAGCGCCACGTCGAGGCGGAATCGCGTCGCACGTTGATTGCGCTCGTCAAAGTGGCGGCAGCGGCGGTCATCATCGTCGGCGGCACCGTGCTTTGGCAACGCCTGCGGCTCTCGGAGTACAACTCCAACGGTCAGACTTTCGCGACCTCGGTTGGAGAGCGCAGGCAGGTCGTGCTGACAGACGGCACCCAGGTGCTGCTCGGTCCGACCAGCCGACTGGTGGTTGCAAAAACAGGGAATAACGACCTCCGCCTGGTCACCCTCGACGGAATTGCCTACTTCAGTGTCGTGCACGATCCGTCGCATCCGTTTACGGTGAAAGCGGGGGCGATCAGCATCCAGGATGTCGGGACGGCCTTCGCCGTGGAAAGCGATGACAGTGCTGGCACGCGCGTGGCGGTTGATTCGGGCTCCGTGGCGATCGGAGCAGCGGATCAGAAGCACAGTCGCGGGGCGGTGCTCAACGCCCGGGATCGCGCTATCGTAGATGCTCAAGGGGTTGTCTCGGTTGAGAGATCAGCTGTTTCCGAAGACGACCTTGCCTGGATTCAGGGACGGCTTGTTTTTCGCGATGCTCCGCTGATCCTTGTTGGTGCCGAACTTTACCGCTGGTATGGAGTAAGGCTACGAGTGGCTGATTCGTCCCTGGCGAATCTGCACCTCACTGCATCTTTTTCTGGTGAGCCAGTCGATCGGGTTCTCAATGTCATTGCGCTCTCACTCGGTGCTCGCATCGAGCGGCAGGGAAACGTCGCCATTCTCTACCGGGCTCCGGCGTCTGGAACACACCCGTAGCGGTCGCGTACTTCTCCCAGCATCGCGCGTTTCGCTCGCGATCGCGCTTTCTATTGCGTCGCTGACATTCACGCCCGCGGCGGACGCTCAGTCCTGCTCGACATCGAGTGATTTGCTGGCGTCCCTCGCCAACTGGAACGCGCCGCTCGACCGAATGGTTTCGCTTCATGCACGCGACATCTCGCTGCGCGATGCTCTCGATCGGATCTCTTCGGATGCGCGGATCAAACTGTCGTACACGTCGGAAACAATTCCGCTCGATAACAGAATCTGCGCGGTGTTTGACTCCGTTCCATTAGGAGAAGCACTCGGACTGCTGCTCAAAGGAACGACGGTTCTCCCGGTGTCGGCCGGTGGTGAACATGTCGTTCTCATGCCGTCGCAGACGCCGGGCGCGGATCAGCCTATACCGCGAATGCTCGACCGCGTTGTCGTCACCGGTAGTACGATCGAGGCATCCGCGCGACCGCTTACAGTGGCGATGAACGTCGTCAGTGGCGCCCAACTCTCGCATTACGCCGAAGGAAATCTCGGGCAGGCGTTGAGTGAAGCGGTGCCTGGCTTGTGGGTGTGGCAGAGCGGCCCGACATCGCTGCTCGCTCACTATGGAAGCATCCGCGGCACCAGCTCGTTCGGCGCCAGCTATCCCAAGGTCTACGTCGACGGGATCGAGCTCGCCAATCCGCTGCTCGTCACCCAGTTCACTCCCGAGACCGTGGAGAGGATCGAGGTGATTCGCGGACCGCAGGGCGCCGCTCTCTACGGAACGGACGCCATTAGCGGCGTGATCAACATTGTAACGCGTCACGATGGATCGAACGGCGGACCGAGCACGGTGGTACGCTCGGCGGTTGGCGCCGCGTCGAGTGCATATGTGCCGCGTTCGGCCATCACTCAGGATCACGCGGTCACCGTGCGTGAGGGATCGAACGCGCAATCCGGCAGCGCCAGCTTTACGTCGGGCGGTGTCGGTGAATACTTGCCCGGTGCTTTTGCGCGGCACGCTACCGGCAGCGCCGGTTTTCGGATCGTCCGCTCGAAGTTGATCGCTACGGCGATGGGAAGAATTTTCGCCAGTGAGTCCGCCGATCCGACGAGCCCGCTCTTCCGTGACTCAGTCAGCGCGGCACGGGCAGGACTGGTCGTGCCACAGTCGGTGCAGGAGTATACGGTGGGCGCCACGGCGACGATCGTGCAGAGCGACCGCTGGACGCACTCGATCGTGGCCGGATTCGATGGCAGCCGGCTCACGAATCTCGCCGACTATCACACACCGCTTCCCTCAGCGTCCGCGCCCGATCTCGGCAGCGCCGGCGGCAACGCCAATCTGACGTCGCTGCGAATCAGCAGCGTCGCCAAGCTGGGCGATCCTGAAAACCTGGCAACGACGCTGACATTCGCTGCGGAAAACTCGATGCTCGACTTCAAGGCGCAGGCGGATACGGTGTCGACGCAGCCGACGACTGCTGCACTCTCATCTGCGGTTGTGCGCAGATGGACGACTGGCGGCGTGGCGCAGGCGAACATCGGTTGGCGCGATGCCGGTTACGTCACGACCGGGCTCCGCGTAGAGCGCAATGAATCACTCGGCAGCGACGCCAATGTCTCCGTGCTGCCGATGCTTGGCGTCGCGGGCCTGCGCGATATCGGTCCTGTGACCGTGAAATTGCGTTCGGCATACGGGCGCGGAATCAGGCCGGCGACGACTCCCATTCGCGAGACCGCGTGGTTCGATCCGCGCCGCGAAGCTCAGCTCGTCGACTTGGCGCCCGAGCAGCAATCGGGAATCGAGACGGGAATGGATCTCTACGTCGGCAAGGTATTCGGATTTCAGGTGACTCGCTTCGACCAGCTTGCTTCGGGACTGATTCAGCGCGTTGCGTACGCCGCCCCGGAATCACACGCCGAGGGCCCATCCACCGGATGGTACACTCCGCCGCAGCAGCCGTATGCGCCCGCTGATCGCCACATCTCGTATTTGCTGCAGAACGTCGGACAGATCACCAATCGCGGCTGGGAATTGAAGAGCGATCTCAATCTTGGCACGCTGGCCCTGAGCGGGACATTCTCGACGGTGGACAGCCGAGTGAGACGAGTCGCGACGAACTACATCGGAGATCTGCGGGTCGGTGACCGGATGCTCGAGGTACCGTCAAAGACTGGCAGTCTCTCGGCGGCGTGGACCGGAGGCGGCTGGACCAGTTTCCTCGTCGCGTCGCGATCGTGGGACTGGATCGATTACGATCGTGTAGCACTCGCGGGCGCGTTCTCGAATTCGACTCAAGCGGACGCCCAGCTCGTCGGACAGCAGCTGCGCAATTATTGGCTGAATTACAGCGGCGTGACGCGCCTGCGCGCTTCAGTCGGGCGGAATTTGTTCCGCGGGCTGTCGTTCACGTTGAGTGGAGAGAATCTGCTCAACCGGCAGCATGGAGAGCCGGACAACATTACGGTTGTTCCAGGGCGTACGGTGAGCTTCGGGTTGCGGGCGGTTATGTAGGGATTGCGAATCGCTAACTGATTGCGAGCTACGAACTGGCTGCGAACTACGAACCTACTGCGAGCTGCGAACCGACGGCGAACTGCGAGTTGAATTAAGAACTGGCTGTATCAGTGTTCCGCCAGTACGAAGATCGCGGTGAGAGCCAGTAGAAAGTATGGGACGAGGGCCGCTGCTCCCGCGTAGTCTTTCGAGACGCGCTGGCCAAAGAAAAGGGCGATCAGGTTGATCGCGGCGATCAGTGCGCCGAAAAACGCGACGGTGGCGTTGCGGGTGATGAGGAGCAGAATGCAGCCGACGGCGCTCAGTGCGCCGGCTGACACCTCGAGGATGGTGACGACAAGGAGCATCGGACCGACAGTTCCACCCAGTGGGCTCTTGGCGAAGTGTTCATCGAGGTAGGCGCGGTTCCCCTTGCGGTCGATCACTTTGTCCAAACCCGACTGCAGGAACAGCACGGCAAGGATCGCCGAGACAAGAATTTGCAGGATATACAACGCCCATTCGGGTGAGCGCAGATTTGGCATGCAGCTATTGTAGCACGAGCAGGCAGAGACTGTCCAACACCCGAGTCTCAAAATGACAGGATGAGCGCGTACAAACGAACGTCTGGCGTTGGACTTCTGGCAGTATTTTGCACGTGCCACGTTGGGCCGTCGGTCCAGCCCCGCGCTGAAATCGACGCCTCGCGCCAGCTGGTGGTAGTCGTCACCCCGACTTGGACGTCGACGGCAGGGATAATGACGCGCTTCGAACGCGCGGCTGGTGCATCAGCGTGGAGTCGCGTCGAATCAGCGGTTCCAATTGTCGTAGGGCGCACCGGACTGGCGTGGGGCGTTGGGTTCGATGACGCCTCCGCCGCTGGCCCGCACAAGAGCGAGGGTGACGGCAAAGCGCCGGCGGGAATTTTTCCTCTCGACACCGCCTTCGGCTTTGCGCCCGCCGAGTCAATGCTCCAAGTGCGCCTGCCCTACGTGCAGCTATTCCCAAGCACCGACTGCGTAGACGACACGGCGTCAATTCACTACAACACCGTCGTCGACAAATCCCGCGTTTCGCGTGTCGATTGGAACAGCGCCGAGCACATGCGGCAGATAAATCAGTACGAAATCGGCGTCATCGTCGGCTACAACGCCTCGCCACCGCTCAAGGGACGCGGCTCGTGCATTTTTCTGCACATCTGGAACGGCCCCGATTCCCACACCGCCGGCTGCACCGCATTCGACGAAACAAAACTGCGCGCAGTGCTTCAGTGGCTCGATCCGACGAAGAATCCGCTGCTAGTGCAGCTAACCAGCGATGCCTACACCCAACTAAGCACCAAGTACGGACTCCCCACGTTGAATTAGTTAGTCCGCAGCTCGCAGCTGTTAGTAACCAATCCGCAGTTAGTCCCCCATCCGCAATTAGTCAGCAGTCCGAAATGCCGTTGGTCCGCACTCCGCAGTCCGCACCAGACCGTTACCGCATCTCGCGGATCATCACTCCCCGCTGGGCCAGCTCGCGAATGTACTTCTCCGCTGGTATGGCTTCATCTGGCGTGAATACCCCGGCTTTCCCAATCTCTCCCCTTACTTGCATCTGGCCCGTGATCGATAAAGAGTAGCCAGTCGACCGTTCCATCGCGCTGATGCCATTGTCTTCGTCGTAGTAATCGACCATCTCCCAGCCGATGCGCTTCGGCTTCCCGGCTTTCTTTCCCTCGGCGAAGACGCGCAACGCGACGAGATCCTGGGCGTTGGGCTTGGTCAGTCGCGGACCCATCGCCGCCACGACGAGATCGCGCGGAACAACCTTCATTCCTTTCACGTCAACTGCTTTGAGCTCCAACAGCCCGAGCTCCCGGATCGCTTCCATGATCCGCGCGTGTCCGGGATAGCGAAGCGTCTTGTATTCCATGGTCGGGATCTTTCCTTCATAGCGGAACGCCATCGTGGAGAGACCGCCGGCGGTATGGAATCCCTCGAGCTCGCCCAGCGAGCCGCCGAAGTACACAGGCTCGATCTCCGACAACGCTTTCATCTGCCTGCGCTTACCCTTGCGCAGCACCCATGACAGCGTCGTGTAGTAATCGAGCACGCCCTCGAGCGAATAAACGATCTGATAGTTGAGCGGCGGCTCGGGATGCTGCGGCAACCCGCCGACAAAAATGCGCACCGAATCGACGGTGTCGAGCTGTTTGATCGCGTGCTCGGCAAGGATGTTCACCATCCCCGGAGCCAGTCCACAATCGGGAATGACGGTGATGTTTTTCTTCTTCGCTTCGGCGTCGAGAGTCTGCTGCTTGAAGACGATCTCGGTATTGCCGCCGAGGTCCGAGAAGTGGACGCCCGCCTGAACGGCCAGCGCTGCGAGCTCGTAATTGAAGTAGTAAGGGATTGCGCTCATCGCCGCGTCAGTCTCGCGCATCAGCGCCAACACGGCTTCCTTGTCGCGGACGTCGAGCGGCGTGAAGATCAAACGCTCGCCGGAGTACGGCGCGAGGAACTGCGGCAGGTGGCCGGTATGCAGATCGGCCAGCCTGACTTCCTTCACTTCCGGATTTTGGAGGAGATCATAAGCACACGCGGAGCCCTGCAGCCCCGCGCCGAGTACTAGCATTCGCATTACTTGTGGATCTCCAGGGTTTGGGCTGGACTCGCTCTTGCAAATTTATTGACGGCGGTTGTTTCCCGTCACCCCGCGGGCGTGACTTGACACGCTCACGACACAGTCATTTGCATTGTCGAGTAGACGATGAGCCACCAACTAGAGCAGAGCATGACAACCCAAACCGACAGCGCAAACTGGCGCGATCATCTGATCGAATCGCCCGCCCAGATAAAGAATCTTCTCGACAGCACTCACCGAGTGGCCGTGCTGGGTATCAAGCCGGATCGCGCACAACCAGCCTTCTACGTTCCCGAGTACGCGGAGAATGCGGGAATGGAGATCGTTCCGGTGCCGGTTTACTACAAAGAGTTGACGGAGATGATGGGGAAGAAAGTCTACCGCAA
>Ga0066704_10000677_pt1 | contig 12999 bp, 9 predicted proteins | sample GraSoiAngelo_153_FD_66458 | JGI IMG/M metagenome (GOLD analysis project Ga0066704, IMG submission 66458) | Grasslands soil microbial communities from the Angelo Coastal Reserve, California, USA - 14_1009_12_40cm | ecosystem: Environmental > Terrestrial > Soil > Grasslands | place: USA... | reverse complement strand
GATGGCGTCGGCGTCTTCCTGCAGCGCCGCGCGCACGACATCTTCGACCGCGCGGTTGTGGCCGAGATGGATCACCTCGGCGCCCTGCGCCTGGATCAGCCGGCGCATGATATTGATCGCGGCATCGTGGCCGTCGAACAGGCTCGCCGCGGTGACGAAACGCAGCGGCGTCGCCTCCGTCGACGGTTCGCGCGCGGGGGAGACGTTCTTGGCGGTCGTGCTCATGACGGAGTCTTCAGATCAGCGATCCTTCTATTCTACCCGTTCGCGCCGGCGTGCCGTTCGCACTGGCATGCCGTTCGCACTGGCGTGTCGTTCGCGCTGGCGCGAAATCCCCGCATAGCTGGCGCGCAATCTACGGCATAGAAATCCGTTCGCCCTGAGGTATCGAAGGGTGGACGGCTTGCGGCGTACCGTTCGTGGCTCGATACCTCACCACGAACGATAGAGCGAAACTTGACTCGGTCGCGGCCACCGCGCGATTCGATCTGTCGGCCGCAGTTACGCGACTCGGTCAGTTCTGCATGGTTACGCGGATCGAGGTCAGTTCGGCGCAGTTACGCGTATCGAATTGTCGAAGGTCACTTTCTGCACGTTGTGCGTCTTGTGGCCCAATGCGACGCCGTCGCTTTCGCTGCCGAGTATCGTGCCCGTCGGGCTCAGATAGGTCGTGATGCGCGAGTTTGCGTGGATGCCCATCACCGCAATATCCACATCGTAGGTCCAGGAATGCGCGGGCTGGCCCTGAAACAGGGTCATGCCGTTGTCGGTGAGGTTCTTCGCCGAGCGCAGCGCGTCTTCACCAAGCGGGCGATAGTTCTTGATCATGCCGCTCATGTCGATCGGCGGCTTGTTCCAGTTGCCGCCGGTGCGCATCCAGGTGCCTTCGGGCAGCATGATGATTTCCACGCGCGTCGAAGTCAGGTGGATGCGATCGAGCGTTTCAAATTCGGTCTTGCTCGCCGTCACGGCGCCCTTCTCATCGGTGGACGTCGTCTCGGAGCGGAAATGCGCGGTAGTCATCTTTTGATACGCCGCGATCACCGGATCGAGCGTCACGGCGGCCGAGGCCGACAACGAACACAGCGATGCAAGCAGTGCGCAGCCAATGCGATGCGATGAGCGCTTGAGCATTTTTTCGACTCCATTGATCCGACCAGGTGACGCATCTTGCCGGATCAGACGGATACTTCCAAGGCTGCGCTGTGCGCTCGCGATTCCATCATGGACGCAGCGGCGGCAGGCGGCGCCGCACCGGCTGGGATTTGACGATGGCCGTGCTCGTCTCCGCTTTGTCGGCGATGCGATCGAGAATCTGATCGAGTTGTTCGATCGAGCGCAGATGCAGACGGCCGACGAAGCAATCGTCCCCGGTCACCTTGTCGCATTCCGAAAATTCGCGGATCTCGCCGACGAGTTTTTGTACCGCCGCGAGTTTGCCCGGCATCGGCCGGATGCGCACGATCGCCTGCAGCTCGTAGCCGAGTGCGCGCGGATCGACGTCGACCGTGAACGCGCGAATCACGCCGCGCTCTTCGAGCCGGCGCAGGCGCTCGGAGGTGCTCGGCGAGGACAGCTTGACCTGGCTTGCGAGCTCCTTGAGCGAGATGCGCGCGTCGTCGACGAGGATTTCGAGGATGCGGCGGTCGAGTTCGTCCAGCTCAGATGATTTTAGGTCAAATGACATTTTATCTACCGTAAAATTAGGAATTACCCTTGAATATCCTAACATAATCCATATAGAAATCGCATCTCGCCTACTAAAATCTTCTCCATTGAATTGGCTGGAGACGAATCATGAACGACACGATGCGCGGCGCGCTGCAAATGACAACCGCAATGGCGATCTCGGGCACGATCGGCTGGTTCGTCGTGGTCAGCGGCGCGCCGGTGGTCGACATCGTCTTCTGGCGCTGCCTGCTCGGCGCGGTGACGCTGGCGCTGGTCTGCGCGGCGAAGAAGTTCCTGCGACGCGATGCCATAACCTGGCGCCAGGCGGCGCTCGCGGTCCTCGGCGGCGTCGCCATCGTCGGCAACTGGCTGCTGCTGTTTGCCGCCTATCCGCGCGCGTCGATTTCGATCGCGACCGCGGTCTACAACACGCAGCCGTTCATGCTCGTCGGCCTCGGCGCGGTGCTGTTTCGCGAACGCCTCACCGCGACGAAGCTCGGCTGGCTCAGCGTTGCCTTCGCCGGCATGTTGCTGATCGTGCGCGCGACGCCCGACCTGTCCGACGGCGCGGACTATGTCGGCGGCATCGCGCTCGCACTCGGCGCGGCATTCCTCTACGCGATCGCAGCGATTGTCGCCAAGCGACTGCAGGGCGTGCGTCCGCACCTGATCGCGCTGATTCAGGTAACGGTCGGCAGCGTGCTGCTTGCCCCGCTCGTGCATTGGAACGCACTGCCGGCGAGCGCGGCGACCTGGACCTTGCTCGGCACGCTCGGCATCGTGCACACCGGTTTCATGTACATCCTGCTGTACAGCGCGATCCAGAAACTGCCGACGAGCCTGACCGGCGCGCTGTCATTCATCTATCCGATCGTGGCGATCGCGGTCGACGCGCTGGCATTCGGACATCGATTGCATGCCTGGCAGTTCGTCGGCGCCAGCGCGATCCTCATCGCTGCCGCCGGCATGACCTTCGGCTGGTCGTGGCGCACGCTGCGATTCGCCGCACGACGCGCCGAATCGCCGCATGCGCCCTGCGAACAGGCCTGATAGCGTGCCTTGCCTCGTCAGGATTTCGGGCTGCGCAGGATTTCGCGCAGCTCGATTGTCACTTCGCGCGGCTTGCCTTCGCGCGTGAGCGTGAGCGTGACGCGCGTGCCGGGCGCCTGACGCAGTTTGCGTTTCAGGTCCCAGCCGCTGAGATGCTGCGCCGCCACGCCGTCGACCGCGGTGATCTCGTCGTCCTTGGCGATGCCGGCCTGCGCGGCGGGCGTATCTGGGCCGACTAGCACCACGCTGAATGCATCGGCTTTGTTCTTGTACGCGCGCAGGCCCGAACGATCGAACGGCGGCGGCGCGAAGCTCGATTCGGGTTCGAGCCACACCTTGCCGTGCGCATAATCGAACTCGATGGTGAAATGCGCGAGGATATCGGTGCCGAGATTGCCTGCTTCAGTGCGCGAGGAGAAACTGCCTTTCGCATCTTCGGCATAGCGCGCGACTACATCGTCGAACGCATGGCTGCCGACGCCGAAACGCGCGCCGCGGCTCGCCCAATTGCGCGACGCACCGCCGGCGCCGTAGGACACGGTTTCGAGCCCGGCCTTCATCTTCTGCGCGAGCCCGTGCTGCTCGGCCCACACGTGCTGCACGAGCATGGTGCCGCCATTGCCGGTATCGATGGCGAAGTCGCCGCGCACGCCGTCGAACGTCGCTTCGATCAGCGGCATATCGTCGCCGAACGTCATTGGTACCGCAGTGCCGCGACCGGTGTAGCGATAGTTTTGCGTCGGCTTCAGCGTGAGCGTCTTCGATTTGTAGTCGAGACGCACGGCGAAACGCTCGAAGATTTCCAGACCCAAGATGCCGCCAAGCAGTGGGCGATCGCCGCGTTCGACCGTGTTGTACTGCAGCGGGATCACATAGAAGTGCTGATCGCTCAGCACCGCATCACCGATTTCAACGCGCGCGATGCGCGTATCCTGCTCGGCAATCGTGCCCTCGCCCGCACCGCCCGAAGCGCCGGCGCCGGCGGACTTCAAGCCAAGCGCCTTGACCACATCGGGCGTGACGATGTCGTGACCGCCGGTGTCGAGGATGAAGGCATAGGTCTTGCCGTTGAGTTTTGCTTCGACCGTGACGTAGCCATCGACTTCGAGTGGCACCGTCACACCTTTCGGCGGAATGCTTACGTCGCCACGCGGCGCGGGTCGCGCGAAGTCTGCGGCCTTCGCCGTGTCGGCGCGGTACTCCTTGATTGCGATGCGGTCTTCCTCGCCCGCTTCGCCGTGGTCGGTCGTGATCGCAAACGGCAGCTTCACGCCGGCCACATCGCGGTAGTCGTCATAGCGCGTGGTCTGAATCGAAATCGGCATCACGCGCACATTGCGCGCGAGCAAGCCGGTCTGCGCATCGAACCACAGCTCGACCGGCTGACCATTGCGCGGTGTCGCGGTGACGACGTTGTAAGTGTGGCCAGCGTCGGTTCTGTTGCTCGCCGCGGACAACATGGCGCCGTCCGCCCCCGCGCGCAGCCAGCCGCGGCGAGCAAGCCAGGCATCGGTTGCGGTGGCGCTGCGCGCAAACGTCGAATCGAGCGCGTGCACGGCTTCGGAACGATCCATGCGCCAATGCTCGCGGTCGTCGAAACCTTCGGCGATCTTGAACACGCCGAAGTCCGCGTGCTGCGCATTGCGCCCGCCGTGCAGATCGTCGATGCCCTGCCATTGCGCGGTCAGGCCCGCTGCATGTTCCTCGCCCTTCGCATGCAGCGCGGCGACCGTGTTCCATGCATCGCCGCCACTCGCAGCGCGTGCGTGCTGCAATATTTGGCTCGCGTCATCGGTGTCGGCATGAGCGATATTCGTCAGCGCAAGCGCGGCGCACAGGGCATACAACTTCATTCGAACTCCTCGGGTAATGTCAGCGCTTTCGATGCGCCGGCGCGATTTTGCGTTTATACGCGAGGTTGAAGTAGTACCGATCTTCACGCAAAGCCGTAGACCAGATTGTGCGACCCGATGACGCGTTCGCCGACGCTCTCGCCCTGCACGAAGTGCAGCGCCTGCGCGATCACGTCCGCATCGTCGACGACGCGATTGTGGCCGAGGCCGGTGGTAGTCAACAGACGCGCGCCGGGCCAGTGGCGTGCGTAGTACTCGCCTTCGCCCCACGGCACTTCGCGATCTTCCAGATCGTGGATCACGAGTGCCGGCTGCGCGAACATCGGCAGGCGGCGATGCAGCACGAGCTCGCGTGCGTCGACACCGGTGCGGTGCTTGTACCAGGCGAAGAAATGTTCGCGCAAATGTTCGCCGAGGCGCGCGAAGCGAAAGAACCGGCGCGCCGCTGCGCTGATGTCCGACGCAGGCGCGATCAGGATCACGCGTTCAGTTCGCCAGCTCTCGTCTTGTGCGAGTGCAAGCGCAGGACCACCGAACGAATGTGCAACGACGAGCGCGGCATCGCCGAAGTGCTGGCCGACCGCGCGCAGCGTGTCGGCAAAGTCAGACAGCGTACTAAGTTCGCCGCTGCTGTTGCCGTGACCAGCCTGATCGAACGTGACGACCGCGTAGCCGAGTTCACGCAATTTGGGCACCCACGACGCGAAACGCAGGCCAAAGCTCGACCAGCCGTGCGCGAGCAGCGCATACGGTTGCGTTGCCGGATCGCCCCAGACATAGGTCGCAATGCTGCGTCCGCCGATATGCAGCACCATGCGGCGCATCTGCACATCGGCCGCCACATTGCGTGCGCGGCTACGACTGCTCGCAAATGGCGTGGCGAATAGACGCGCCGCGCGATAGGCGGTTTGCCGCGGGGTGATCCAGCCGCCGATCGCAAAGCGCGCGCGCATCAGCGTCAGGTGAATAATATTACGAACGATCGTGCTATTTTTTGAATTGGCTATCGTGGTCATGGCACACCTCGATGGGTCGGACTACTTGCGGGAGGAACTACGAGAAGATGCGGCGGTGGAATCTGCCGCCGTGGTATTCGCCTGCACGAGGCGCTCGAACGCACGCTCGGCGTATTTGCGCGCCTGCCTGGCATCGAACAGGCGGGTGTAGTGATGCAATGCGAACGCGACACCGGAAATTTCGAATGCGAGCTGCTGCGCATCGGTATCGGCGCGCAACTCGCCCGCTTCGATCGCAAGCTTCACCGCACGCGCGGTATCGTTGCGCCAGCGATCGATCAGGGCGACCGTGCGATCGCGCAGCGCACCGGGGCGCGAATCGTATTCGCTCACCGCGCCCATGATCAGGCAGCCGTCGCGATTGTCGCGCACCCAGTCGAACCAGCCTATGACGATCGCACGCAGGCGCGGCAGGCCACGCGGCTTGCGCAGCGCCGGAATCAGCACACGTTCGCCGAATTTGAGCCCGCCGGAATCGAGCACGGCAAGCTGCAGCTCTTCGCGCGAACCGAAGTGCGCGAACACACCACTCTTCGACATGCCGACACTTTGCGCCAGATCGCCGATCGAAATGCCTTCGAGACCTTTCTTGCTCGCGATGGCATACGCGTGCTCGAGGATCAGCTCGCGCGTTGCGGCGCCTTTGTCGGTAACGGGCATCAGTACCATGCTCATAAAATAGCACGATCGTTCGTTCTAGTCAACATGCTCCCGGAAAGCGCGACGGCGTAGCAAAAGCCGCTCATGTGCCCGTGCTAATCTTCGCCGCAAGACGAAACCCGACGATGTTTCAATGGATTGGCGACGAATTCTCAACGCGCTTCCACCCGACAAGCGCAGTGCGATCAACTTGCCCGCCGCGCTGCAGCGTTTCCGCAGCGAAGGCGGCGGCGCGACCGATCAGACGGGTTTCGAGGCGTGGCTTGCCGAACGGTACCCGGCGTTCTTCGATGCACAGCGCACGCTCGCCGCCGCACCGCCCGGCACCGATCCGGCCCGTTCCAATGAGGTCGAAATCAGCACGGTGTGGCCGGCGCGCTTCGCCGCTTCACCAAGCGCGTCGACTGGCGATGCGCGCACGTTGTTCGACGATGCGCGCACACGGATCAGCGAACGTCTGCGCGCTCACCTGCCCACTCCGAGCGCACCACCGGACAAGCCCGACTTTCCCTACGTATTGCTCGGCATCGCCGGCAAAGGCGGCATGGGCACGGTGCATATCGCCAAGGACGCCGAGCTCCTGCGCCGCGTCGCGCTGAAAGAGCTCAGCGCCGAAGCCGATGTCGCCGCGAGTGCGCGCACGCGCTTTCTGCGCGAGGCGCAGATCACCGCGCAGCTCGATCACCCGAACATCGTGCCGGTATACGCGCTCGAACTCGCGCCCGGCGGCACACCCGCGTACACGATGAAACTCGTCGAGGGCAAGAATTTCCAGACCTGGCTCAGCGAGATGCGCGACCTCTACAGCAGCGGCGGCCAGCCCGACGAGGCGCATTCGCTGGTCGTGCGCATCGAGCATTTCCTCAAGGTCTGCGACGCAATCAGCTACGCACACGACAAGGGCGTGATCCATCGCGATCTCAAGCCGGCCAATCTGATGCTCGGCCGGCACAACGAAGTGTATGTAATGGATTGGGGTCTGTGCCGCGCATCGCAGCAGGCGGACGAGGATGCAGATCGCTCGTTCGTGATCTCGAGCGCGGATGTCTCCGGCGGCGCGTCGGATACGCAAGCCGGCGATGTCGTCGGCACGCCGAAATATATGTCGCCCGAGCAGGCGCAAGGCAAGAATCTGCAGCTCGATGCGCGCAGCGATCAATGCGCGCTCGGGCTGATCCTGTACGAACTCGTCACGCTCAATCCGCCCTATGACGGACGCACTGCATACGAGGTGCTGGTCAACGCCGCGGCGGCGAAGCGGCGTCCCGTCGTGCATGCCTTTCAGCGCCGCCCGGCGATCCCGCGCGAGCTCGTCGCGGTGATCGAACGCGCGACCGCGGCGCAACCGGACGATCGCTACGCCAGCGTCGCCGCATTCGCCGCCGACTTGCGCAACTATCTGCGCGGCAACGCCGTGCTGGCGCGCCCCGATACGCAATGGCAACGCGCGCAGCGCGCAGTCGCGCGGCATCGGCAAAGCGTGCTGAGCGGCATCCTCGGATTGATTGCGCTCGGCGGCGTCGCCATCGGTGCGCTGCTCTGGCAGCAGCAGCGCGCGCTTGAAGCGCAGAAGTTGCACGAGGAAAGCCTGTTGCGCCTGCGCGATGCGGTCGCCGCAGTCAGCGACAACGTGCAAACGCGCATGATCGAAATCGAAGGTGCGATGCAGAATCTCGCCGACTCGGTGGCGCAGATCGATTCGCTCGGCCGGCCGTCCGACACGCGCTTCTACTGGCAGCGCGAGTTTCTCGATGCACAAGGCGCACCGCCCGATCTCGCCGCGAACGCGCGCCTGGGCGGCCGCATCAGCCTGAACTGGCCGGTGTGGACGCTGCCGGTCGGCATGAACGAAAACGACGCCTTGCCGACGATCCGCAAGCTCACCGCATTGCAGGGATTCCGGCGTGATATCTATCACCGCATCGCCGTGGCGATCCGCAACGGCACGAGCGACATCTACGCCGCCGATGTTGACGACCGCGGCGACGACGCCCAAGACAATCCGCTGAGCGCGATCGAGATCGGCCTTGCCGATGGCATCGCCTCGCGCTATCCCGGCTGGGACGGTTTGCCGGCGGATTACGATCCGCGCCTGCAGCCGTGGTACGGCATCGTGCAGAACGGGCGAGCGCCGATCTGGGGCGATGCGTATCACAGCGAGCTGACGCGCCAGGCGGAATTGCCGCTCAGCGTGCCGCTGTACGACGTCGACAATCATTTCCGCGGCGTGGTCGCAGCCTTGCTCGATCCCGATCTGATGGTGCACTCCTTGCTCGACGTACCGCGACTCAAGGATGCGATCGATGTGCTGCTGGTCGACGCCAAGGGCCGTGTGCTCGCATCGCTGCACCATGTGCTCGGCGCGGATGAAGCCGAAAGTTCGCATCGCCCGCGGCTGCCGCTGCCCGAACTCGATCAGCTGCAGCAGCGCCGCGGCACTGGCGTGATCGAGACCGAGTTCCGCGGCCAGCGCGTCGTGCTCGCATTCGATACGGTTGCACCGATGGGCTGGCGCGTCGTGTCGATCACGGACGCAGCGTCATTGGCGCAGGCGTCCACGCCGACGCCGGCGCGTTGAGGATCATTTCGCACTAGACGTACGCCGCCCGCGTGTTCCGGGCGGGCACACGTTTTGCGTGCGCAATCGGCGATAATGCCTGTCTTACCCTAGAAAGCGGGCAGACCATGCGTCCCTTCCCTCTCAGCGAAGAACTCGACCTGCTGCGCGAAACCGTGGCGGCGTTTGCAGACAAGGAAATCGCGCCGCGCGCAAACGCGATCGATCACGACAATGTGTTTCCGCCCGACCTGTGGCTGAAGCTCGGCGATATGGGTCTGCTCGGCGTCACCGTCAGCGCCGACTACGGCGGTTCGGATCTGGGCTATCTCGCCCACCTCGTCGCGATGGAAGAGATATCGCGCGCCTCCGGCTCGATCGGCCTTTCATACGGCGCGCATTCCAACCTCTGCGTCAACAATATCTTTCACAACGCCAACGAAGCGCAGAAGAAAAAATATCTGCCCAAGCTGTGCACCGGCGAATTCGTCGGCGCGCTCGCGATGAGCGAACCCGGCGCGGGCTCCGACGTGGTCGGCTCGATGAGTTGTCGCGCCGAGCAGCACGGCGATGTGTGGATCGCGAACGGCTCGAAGATGTGGATCACCAACGGGCCCGACGCCGATGTGCTGCTCGTGTACATGCGCACCGCGCACCGCCCGGCCGGGTCGCGCTGCATGACCGCATTCATCGTCGAGAAGGGCATGCAAGGTTTCTCGACCGCACAGAAGCTCGACAAGCTCGGCATGCGCGGCTCCAACACCTGCGAACTCGTGTTCGAAAACTGCGAGATTCCCGACGCCAACCGCGTCGGCGAGGTCAATGAAGGCGTACGCGTGCTGATGAGCGGCCTCGACACCGAGCGCCTGGTCCTTTCCGGCGGACCGATCGGCCTGATGCAGGCGGCGCTCGACATCGCCCTGCCCTATGTGCGCGAGCGCAAGCAGTTCAATGCGCCGATCGGCACCTTCGGCATCATGCAGGCGAAAATCGCCGACATGTATACCTTGCTGCAATCTTCGCGCGCTTACGCCTACATGGTCGCGAAGGACTTCGACAACAACCGCAAGTCGCGCATCGACCCGGCCTCGTGCCTGCTCAACGCGTCGCAGAACGCGGTCCAGGTCGCGCTCGAGGCGATCCAGGCGCTCGGCGGAAACGGCTACATCAACGAGTTTCCGACCGGGCGCATTCTGCGCGACGCCAAACTCTACGAGATCGGCGCTGGCACGAACGAAATACGCCGCATGCTGATCGGGCGCGAGCTATTTCACGGCAAGTCGTGAAGCAACGGTGCCGATTGACCATCGGCACCGGCACATCGAATCGAAAATCCTGACACAGGCTGATCGGGCGCGAGCTACTCCACGCCAAAGCCGCGGAATACGGCGCTGATAACGCATCTTAAAAACACGCCGCCGACTGGTCGGAAATAGTTTTCTACCTGTCGCTGCATACGTATGCGTAAAAAGTGACGCACGTCGCATGCGTGCTTGACCCTTGCCCATATAAACGCGCTACACTCGGGCCGTTCGCGCAGCGGGAGCGAACGCAGGGGAAACGAGATGCATGCTTTGAGTTACGAAGCCGAAGCGGCGACGGCTGTCCCGGCGCCGGTACCTTGGACGATCCTCGTCGTCGACGACGAGCCTGAGGTGCACGACGTCACGCGCCTGGTGCTGCGCAACTTCCGTTTTGCCGAACGCCCGCTGCGGTTTTTGCATGCGCACGACTCGGCCACCGCCGAGCAGATGCTTGCGAGCAATCCGGATATCGCGGTGATGCTGCTCGATGTCGTCATGGAATCCGATCAGGCCGGGCTCGACCTCGTACGTACGGTGCGCGAAAAACTCGGCAACCATTTCGTGCGCATCGTGCTGCGTACCGGCCAGCCCGGTCAGGCGCCCGAGCACAATGTGATCTCGACTTACGACATCAACGATTACAAGGAAAAAACCGAGCTCACCGCGCAGAAGCTGGCGACGACGCTGTTCACCGCGCTGCGCGCGTATCGCGACATGCGTACGATCGAGGCGCATCGCCAGGGTCTGGAGCGCGTGATTCGCGCCTCGGCGCATATTTTCTCGCAGGAATATTCGCACCACTTCGCCTCGGCCGTGCTCGATCAGCTGACCGAAATCGTCGGTGTCGAGCGTGGCGCGCTGTACTGCAAAGTCCGACATCCGCAGGCGGAACTGCCAGAGCATTTCCATATCGCAGCGGCGACGGGCGAGTATCGCCCGTTCCTCGACCGCAACGCCGAGGAGAGGCTGCCGCAGCACATCGTCGCCTCGCTGCGCGCAGCGTACATCGGCAAGCGTCATGTGTTCGGGCACGATCACTATGTGCTTTACATCAGCGACAGCGACGCTTCCGAAAGTCTTTTTTACGTCGGCGAAAAGGTGTCGCTGAGCGAACTCGATCACCGCCTGATCGAGGTGTTCTGCATCAACGTGTCGATTGCGCACGAGAACCTGCACCTGCACGGCGAACTGGTCGACAGCCAGCTCGATTTGGTCTACCTGCTCGCCGGCGCAGCCGAGACGCGTTCGCAGGAAACCGCCAATCACGTCAAGCGCGTCGGCCTCATCGCAGAACTGCTCGGTGCGCTGTCGGGCATGGACGACAAGAGCGCAGGCGCGCTGCGCCTCGCCGCACCGCTGCACGACATCGGCAAGATCGGCATCCCAGATGCAATTCTCAATAAGCCCGGCGCGCACACGCCGGACGAGGCCACAATCATGCGCACGCATGCCGAGATCGGCGCCAAGCTGCTCGGCGGCTCCAAACGTCCGGTGCTCAAGCTGGCCGCGGAAATCGCGCTGTCGCATCACGAGAACTGGGACGGCACCGGCTATCCGCGCCGCCTTGCGGGCGAGGACATTCCGCTCGCCGGACGCATCACCGCGATCGCCGACGTGTTCGACGCGCTCGGCAGCAAGCGCTGCTACAAAGAACCGTGGCCGATCGAACGCATCCGCGCGTTTCTCACCGAACAGAGCGGCAAGAAGTTCGATCCGCGTCTGGTCGAGCTGGTGCTCGCGCACTGGGAACCACTGCAGGCGGTGCGCACACGCCTGCCGGACTGAGCGTCAGGTCTGGGTGCTGACCGCGGATGCGTCGGCGTTGGCGTGTGGCGATGCGGAAACGGGCACGTCGAGCGGCAGATCGATCTCGAACTTCGTTCCCGCCCGCGGCGCGCTCTCGACGCGTATGCTGCCCTTGAGCAATTGCGTCACGAGGTTATAGACCACGTGCATGCCCAGGCCGGAGCCGCCCTGCCCGCGCCGCGTAGTAAAAAATGGGTCGAAAATCTGCGCACGTACGGCGTCGGTCATACCCTTGCCGTCGTCGCGATACTCGAGCTGCACGCGATCCCCCGCAGCGCGCGCGCTGATCGCGATCTCACCCGCCTGCCCCGGCTCGAAACCATGCGTGACCGAATTCATCAGCAGATTGCTGACGATCTGATATAGCGCTCCCGGATAAGTGCTCATCGAAACGGGCACCGGACAGTTGACCTGGATTTTGTACGGCACCTTCTTCAGCACGGGCATGAGCGAGGCGAGTATCTCGTGCAGGTACGCGCCGAGTTCGATCGTGCGCAACTCCTCGTTCGACTGGTCGACCGCAACGAGCTTGAAGCTCTTGATCAGGCGGTCGGCGCGGCGCAGGTTGCGCAGAATCATGTCGGCGCTTTCACGCACCGTGCCCTCAAACGCCTGCAGGTCGCTGCGCGTAAGCACACCCTCGCTCATCAGGCGCGCCACCCGCGCAGTTTCCGTCTGCAGGTGCGACGCCGCCGTTACCGTCACGCCGAGGGGCGTGTTGATCTCGTGCGCGACACCTGCCACCAGTGTGCCGAGCACAGCCATCTTCTCCGATTCGAGCAGCTGTCGCTGCATCAGCGTGAGCTTCTGCAAGGTGTCGCGCAGTTCGAAATTGGCGCGGGTCAGATCCTCGGTGCGCTTTTCCACGCGCGACTCGAGTTCCTCGTTGAGTCCGCGCAGCGACTCCTCGGCGCGCTTGAGCGCGGTGATGTCATGTGTCGTGCCGACGAGCCGCTTGGCGTGCCCTCTCGCATCTCGCTCGGCCACGCTGCCGCGCGTGAGCAGCCAGCGCCATTCGCGGTGGTCGCGATCCATCGTGCGGTAGCTCACTTCGAAGTTTTCAGTGCCTTCCTTGATGTGCG